>JGI12635J15846_10000333_pt1 | contig 38994 bp, 32 predicted proteins | sample BlaSpr_A8_OM2_M2_FD_15846 | JGI IMG/M metagenome (IMG submission 15846)
TGGCTTCCTCTGGACACCCGGCTACTGGGGATGGGGCGACGGCGGCTATTTATTCCATGACGGTTATTGGGGCCCGCACGTCGGTTGGTATGGCGGCATCAATTATGGATTCGGCTATTTCGGCCACGGTTATGAAGGCGGCCGCTGGGATCGCGACCACTTTTACTACAACCGCTCCGTGAACAACGTGAACGTCAACGAAATTCATAACGTTTACAACACCAGGATCGAATACAACAATTCGAACCGTGTCAGTTACAACGGCGGGAACGGTGGCATCAACGAGCGGCCCTCCGCACAAGAGGAAGCCTATTCTCGCGATCGCCATATAGCCCCCGTCGCCACGCAAAACCAGCATGTTCAGGAAGCGCGGGGCAATCGCGAATTGCGCGCCTCAGTCAATCAGGGAAAGCCCCCCATCGCGGCCACACAGCGCCCTGGATCATTTAGCGGTTCCAATGTTGTCCCCGCCAAGGAAGCTGGCGGACGCTACCAGCCTCCAGCCAATCGCAGCGCCAATAACAACACTGCACGTGCCGACAACAATGCCAATCGGCCGCCAAATGCGGGGAATAATGCCAACCGTCCGCCCGTCTCACACGCCAAGGACATTACGCCCTACGAGAAGCCCGCTCCTCCCAACACCGGCAATCCCAAGCTGGACCAGAAATACCAGCAACAGCAACAGAAGCTCTATAACAACCAGAACCAGCAGCTCCAGAAGCTACAGCAAAAACAGGAGCAAGACCACCAGCGCATGGCCCAGCAAAATGCCAATGAAGCAAGAAAACAGCAGGTAGAGCAACAGCACCAGCAACAGACACAGCAGCTGCAGCAACGCCACGTGCAACAACAACAGCAGATGCAGCAGAAACAACAGCCGCAGCAGAGACAGCAGCCGCAGCATCAGTCCGAGAGCAAGCCCAGCCATCCCTAATTTCTTCGAGACAGAGGCCTACTCACGGGCCTATCTGCGACATACCGTTCACGCGAATGAAGTGGCCGTTCTTCCGATCGGCCACTTTCCATTTTGGTTCAATTGTTTTCGGCTCAGTAAACAGGAGCAGGCAAGTTCAACTCTAGGGTTTCCAGTTTGATGCTTTGATATCCTGCAACGACCATCCAACTTCGGAAGAAGCCGGGTGCCCCAGGTTCCGGTTTTTGGTACCTGGGTCTTGGGGTTGGTTGGGTTCTCCTGCGCACTTTTCTTCTGTTCGAACTGTCAACTTTTAACTTTTCACTTCTAACTTCATTCCCCCGTTACCCTTTCGTCGCAAAATCGTCCCAGTACTACACAACACCGTTGTATAGTTGTGAATAACGCGAGACAGTAGGTCATGTTCGCGCGGAGGTTGGTCTCTCTACACGCCGCGCAGCTTCCCGTCCAAAAAACCCTCGCCACTAACTCCCGCGTTTCCATCAGTTCAAAACGGATAGAAACCAAAGGACTTCAACTCCTTCATTCCGGTCACTTACGAAAAACAGGGGGGTACCCCCTCTTCGCTCTCTGCGAAATCTCCGCGCGCCGACATTTCCTCGCTCTTTGCCTCCAATCTCCACTGTCGCTTCTCTTTTTTTTCAATCACTTGCGCACTCTTTCATTTTCCGTATCACATTTATCCCCTATCCCTCCAGCACCTTCCGCACTCTTTCCCAAAAAACGGGGGTACCCCCTCTGGTCCAACCAATCGCACTCGCTCGCACCCTCTCCGCTCTGCCACTCGCCTGCCCTGAGCGTAGCCGAAGGGTCACCGGTCGCTTGGCACTGGTTCACCCTGAGGTGCGAAGGGTCGCTGGCCACTCTCCCTCGGACACACAAACGTCACCGCCGCCGGAGGCCGCAGGGTGCTCCAGCGATGCTTCAGTTTGCGGGGGGCGGTGGCCAGCATTGCGGCCAGCAACTGCTGGGCTTTGTCGAAGGGAAGGGAAATGCGGAAGAGATCGGCGCGGCGGGCGTGGGCGTATTTTTCGTAGCGGGCGGTTTTTCCGGTGGCGAAGCTTGTGAGCACATCCCAGGGAGAGTGCTTCGCGAACAGTTTCTTTTGCGCGGCATCCTGGCGGGAAATCTCCACTACGTTGCGCTGCGCGCCGCCGCCAATTTCGAGGAGGACAGCGGTGGCTTTTTCCGGCTCGAACGGCCGCGATGGATCGTCTTCGGGGAAGGGAATCAGCAGTTGCTCGATCTCTTCGCGCTCGGCGGGGAGGGCGTCCCACCAATAGCGGTAGCCGTTGTAGACCACGGTGCCGCTGCGAAAAATCTGCTGCACCCGCGCCGCATCTTTTCCCGCGACGCTTACGACCATGTCCACCAGTTCGTGCAGGCGGAAGGTTTGCTTGACCACCGGGCGCACGCTCACGAACCCGGCGTCTTCTTCGGTGTAGCGGAGGGGGATTTGTTCGGGGAGTGGCATGGGATCCTGGTTTGCGGATTAGGGCGAAGACGCCCATGTAGTGGCCGGCTTTTAAGCCGGCCACCATTCCCAAATCGTCAGCCGAGCCTCGACAGCTTTTCGCGGACGCGGTCGCTCAGCGCCTTTCCGTCCACGGCTTTGCCCGTCAACGCTTCCTTCGCCGCCTTTACCACTCCGCCCATCTGTTTCATCGACGTCGCTCCGGTGTCCGCAATGGCCTTGGCTATCGCCGCGTCCATTTCCGCGTCGCTGGCTCCGGCTGGAAGGTACGCTTCCAGAAATTTCAATTCGGCGTTCTCTTTGTCCACCAGGTCCTGGCGGTTGCCTTTTGCGAATTGGTCGATCGATTCCTTGCGCTGCTTCACCAGCGTTTGCAGCAACTGGATCGATTCGGTCTCGTCCAGCGGACGCATTTTTTCCACTTCCTTCAACTGCAGAGCCGCCTTGGCCATGCGCAGCACGCTCAGCCGCATCTCTTCTTTCCCCTTCATCGCGGCCACAATATCTTTCTTCAATTGTTCGGAAAGGCTCATTTTCGCTCCCTTATTTATGCACTATAGCAGAAGCCATTCTCTCACTTCGCCATTCTAACTGGCTGCGATTTGACACGCTTCATTCCGCACAGTAACTTGGAATGTTTCGACACCAAGGGAAGAGACCGCCGTGCGTTCCCTGCGGCTTTTACCCCGAATAGAGGAATCATGAAGGTCATAGTTGCCGACAAAATCAGCGATCGCGGTATCGAACTCCTGAAGCAAACCGGCTGGAACATTGTTCTGACCACCAAAGACAATCTGAACGCGGAGCTCGCCGATGCCGACGCGCTCATCGTCCGCAGCGCCACCAAAGTTACTTCCGAGCTTCTCGAGCACGCTCCGCGCCTTCGCGTCGTCGGCCGTGCCGGCGTCGGCGTGGACAACATCGATCTCGACGAAGCCACCAAGCGCGGCATCCTGGTGATGAGCACGCCGGGCGGAAGCTCCGTCAGCGTTGCCGAACACACCTTCGCGCTGCTTCTCGCACTGGCCCGCCAGTTGCCCAAATTCGATGCCGCGATGCGCGAAGGCCGGTGGGAAAAATCCTCCTCCGGCGCCGAAGTCCGCGGAAAGACGCTCGGCTTGATCGGCCTCGGCAGAATCGGCAGCGAAGTTGCTACCCGTGCCGACGGTTTCGAGATGCGCGTCATCGGCTACGATCCCTTTATCAGCGAAGCCGCCGCGCGCGAATTCTCGGTCGAACTTGTCCCGCTGGAAAAGCTGTACGCCGAAAGCGATTTCATCTCTCTGCACACCGCCGTCAGCCCGCAAACCAAGGACATGATCAACGCGGCCACCATCGCCAAGATGAAGAAAGGCGTGCGCATCGTGAACGCGGCCCGCGGCGAACTGATCAACGAAGCGGACCTTGCCGCCGCGATCAAAAGCGGCCACGTTGCCGGCGCGGCGCTCGACGTCTTCGCCGAAGAGCCGCCCAAGAATTGCCCGCTCATCGGACTGCCCAACGTCATCACCACGCCGCACGTCGCGGGTTCCACCGCCGAAGCCCAGGAGGAACTCGGCACGCAGGTCGCCGTGCAGGTACGCGACTACCTCGTCGAAGGCATTATCCGCAACGCCGTGAATCTTCCCGCACTTTCTCCCGAGCAGTACCGCCGCGTTCGTCCGTATCTCGCGCTCGCGGAACGCCTTGGCTCTCTGGTTTCGCAGGCCGCTGCCACACGGCCCGCGCGCATCCGCATCCGCTACGCGGGAGAAGTCGCCGAAGTCGGCACGCATCTTTTACGCAGCGCCGTTCTTGCCGGCATGCTCAACGCCATCCTCGATGAAAAAGTGAACGTGGTGAACGCGCCCGCCGTCGCCGCCGCGCGCGGCCTCACCGTCGAAGAGGAAACGCGCCGCCGCGAACACGGCTTCCCGCACACCCTGGAAGTTTCCGCGCTGCCCGACAAGTCTGGCTCACCAGGTTTCACGGCCGAAGGCACAGTGTTGCACGATGGTTCGCCGCGAGTGATTCAGATTGATGGCATCCCTCTCGAAGCGCAACTCAATGGCACCGTGCTTTTCCTGCGCAACCAGGACCAGCCCGGAGTGATCGGCCACGTCGGCAGCACGCTCGGAAAACACGGCGTGAATATCGCCACGTTTGCGCTGGGCCGCCGCGACTCCACCCCGGGCGCCGAAGCCGTCTCCCTGATCCGCGTGGACGGCGACGTTTCCCAATCGATTTTGGAACCCGTGCGCCAGCACCCGGCGATTACTGAGGCCCGCCTCATCCATCTTGGCAGGGCCTAGCTTTTACCCTGGATCGAGCCGCGCAGCACCTGGAATGCCAATTTCCAGGATGCGGGAAGCGCAAATGGACTCATCCGCATGGGGCAGATCGAGTCCATAAGATGGACTTTCCAATCCCATAAAGTTTACCTGCTTGACATAACGCCCCAAGTGTCATAAAACTCGCCCATATTTCGACAAGCAGTGGTCAGGCACATTCCCAAAGTGTGCCGAGGGATTATGGGGGCGGGGACAAGCCAAAAGGTCGGTTGAGGGTCCGTTCCTTCCATAAGTCATTTCTTCGGCGAATGCGAGCCGCCAACGGTGCAGGAGTGTAGTGGTCTGTTTACCGGGGTACGTGTCATGGGGAATTCATCCTGCAGGATTGGCTCGATCTCCCAAATTTCCTGCCGGAGCTTCTCCCAGTCAATTTTGCGGAGCTGATTCTCGAAGTCACTTATAAGGAGCCATTCATGCTCTCCACATTCGCACGCCGCATCGTATGCGCTTTTCTGCTGATAGTTCTCGGGGCCGACCTCGCTGTGGCACAGACTTCCACGTCTTCCCTCCGCGGCACCATCACGGATCCCAAAGGATCGAGCGTCCCCGGAGCGGACGTGAAGCTTACGAGCGCGGAGCGGGGCGTGTCGCTTACAACGAAGACGGATCGGGATGGCCAGTATCAATTTCTGGAAGTGCGGCCGGGGACGTACACGCTGGAGGTTGCGGCCCCGGGCTTTAGTACGATCAGGCAGAACAACCTGATACTGCTGGTCGCTACCCCCGCGAGAAGCGATTTTCAGATGACGCTTGCGACTGGCGCAACCACGGTCGAAGTGACCGCGTCGCTGCAAACCATCAACACGTCCGACGCCACTATCGGGAATGCATTTAATCAGACGCAGTTGAGCGCGCTTCCCTTTGAAGGGCGCGATCCGGCGGGCATTTTGAGTCTTCAGCCCGGTGTCGTTACCGTGGCTGACCGCGGCAAAGTGGATACCAACGGGGACAGCCGGGGAGGCTCCGTCAACGGGGCGCGCAGCGACCAGACGAACCTCACGCTGGACGGCGTGGACAATAATGACCAAGTGGCTGGAAACGCATTCGTCGGCGCGTTGCGTACCACCCTGGATTCGATCGAGGAGTTCCGCGTGACCACCACGAACTCGGATGCCGAGTCCGGACGCTCCTCGGGCGCACAGGTATCACTGGTCACCAAGAGCGGCACCAATCAGATTCATGGTGCGGCGTACGAATACAACCGCCCGACCAACATGGTAGCCAACGACTATTTCAACAAGCACTCTGAACTAACAAACGGTGAGGCGAACAAACCTCCGCGCTTGCTGCGCAATACGTTCGGCGGGAGTTTCGGCGGAGCGATCAAGAAGGACCGGCTGTTCTACTTCCTCGCGTATGAAGGGCAGAGGACGCGCGAGAGCTACCAGGTATCGCGCGTGGTGCCGAGCGCCGCGCTGCGTGACGGCGTGATTCAGTATCCCTGCGCCCCCGTTCTGGATTCCAACGGCAATGTCATTGAGACGGCTGTTCAAGTGTGCCCTGGAGGTGCCGGTAACAGCGCGCAGGGCAAAAGCGGTACCACCTATAACCCTGGCCCTGGCTTCAATGCACTGGGTCCGACGCAAATCGCGACCATGGACCCACGCTGCTCAGGGACCGGCACTTGTGCGGCATCGGCGGGACTGAATCCAGGTGTCAATCCGTTCGTCCTACAAACTCTTAACACTTATCCACTGCCGAACAGCGACAATGTGGGCGATACGCTGAACTATCGGGGCTACACATTTTCCGCGCCCACACCGAGCAAGCTGGACACCTATGTCGCCAAGTTTGACTACAACCTGACCAGCAGTGGTAGTCAGCGGCTTTTCGTGCGCCTTGGCCTGCAGAACGATCACGGGGTTCCCACGACCGTGCCGGGCGACCAGGCCGGCACGAATTCCGGGGCGCCGCAGTTTCCAGGACAACCGGCTTCTGTCGTCGAAACCAACAATTCAAAAGGGATCGTGGCCGGTTACACCTGGGTCCTCAGCCCCACCAAAGTCAATAGCCTCCACTATGGATTCATCCGTCAGGGAATCGGCGAAAATGGAGCCTCCGCGCAAAATTTCGTTGTCCTCCGGGGATTAGACACGCCGGTGGCCGATAATCGGACCACCAGCAAGATTGTTCCCGTTCACAATTTTACGGACGACTTCAGTTGGTCGCGCGGAAGACATACCATTTCGTTCGGCGGCAACTACCGCATGGTGACGAACGAGCGCGCTTCCGACGCCAACTCATTTACTCGGGCGGTCACCAATGCCGCGTTCCTCATTCCTACTGGTATTGCCAACACCGGGCAATCGTTTGATCCGGGTGCCTTTAACTTCCCTAAGGTAGACCCGAATTTCAGCAATTCTTACGATTTTCCGATTATGGCTTTGTCTGGTGTCATCAACGAAATTGACTCCGTGTACGTCCAGAATAAAGCCGGGCAATTGATCGCCTCGCCCAGCAATCCTGGCGCACTGGTGTCTCGCAACTTTCGCGACAACGAGACCGAGTTCTACCTGCAGGATTCCTGGCACGTCAAAAGTAATCTGACTGTCAACTATGGTCTGCGATACTCTCTGTTGCAACCCCCCTACGAACGCGGCGGTAACCAGGTGTCACCCAGCCTGAGCCTGGACAATTTTTTCTACACCCGCATGAAAGATATGGCCCAAGGAATCTCTTATTCTCCAGACTTCAGCATGGTCCTTTCCGGCCCCGCGAACGGCAAACAGGGCTTCTGGGCTTGGGACTATAAGAACGTGGCCCCGCGGTTCTCGCTAGCCTATTCGCCAAATCACAGTTCAGGCTTGCTGGGCGATCTGTTTGGCGGGCCGGGGAAGAGTTCCCTCCGCATGGGCGCCGGCATGTACTACGATCACTTCGGCCAGAGCACCGTGGATATTTATGACCAGAAGGGTTCCTACGGGTTCGTCAGCAACACCACACAGCCTCCAGGTTTCGTGAACATGGACACTGGTCCCCGCTATACGGGTTTGCACGATCTTTCCAATCTGCAATCCATGATCTATCCGGCGCCCGCGACGCTAGGCTTCCCGCAAACGCCGCCCGACGCGTTCGGTATTTATTGGAGCCTGGACGACAAGATGAAGACGCCCTACTCCGTGGCGCTGGACCTATCCTTCACGCGGGAGCTGAAGAGCGGCTTCACTCTTGAAGTTGCCTATGTGGGCCGATTCAGCCGGCGGTTGCTGCAGGAAAAGGATCTGGCGCAGCCGTTGAACCTCAGCGACCCAAAATCCGGTCTCAGTTATTTCCAGGCAGTCACCGCGCTGGCAAAAGTCTACCGCGGAGGCACCAGCACGCAGACTTTCAACCCGGCGTCGCTGCCCGCCAATGTGCAACAGTATTGGACGGATATCATCCAGCCCCTTCAGGCGGGCGGAGCCTATCAGCTTAAATACTGCACAGGCTCGAACCCGGGTGGCACTCCTATCGTTCTCGGCACTTCCAACCCTGTCGTCGCAGCGTACGACCTGTTCTGTGGCGGAAATAGGAACGAGACGACGCCGTTGTCCGTGCTGGATACCAGCGGCATCCCGGATAACAATCTCAGTGGTATGAGTTATTTCCCGAAGAACAGCCAGGTAGCGTCCGGGTATGGGCCATACGCCTTCTACCAGGCACAGTATGCGTCGCTCAACGCGTGGACCACATCCGGCCGCGCAAACTACAATGCGCTGCAGGTGATGCTGCGGAAGCGCGCCACCCGTGGACTGACGTTTGATTTCAACTATACTTTCTCCAAGTCTATAGACATGGGCTCGGCTGCGGAACGCGTGGCCACCTTCCAGGGCAGCTTTTTCGGGGTTACCGCGATCTACAATCCTTTCAGTCCGGGACTCTTCCGTTCTGTTTCCGACTTCGACATGACCCACCAGATTAATTCGAACTGGGTGTATGACCTGCCGTTTGGCCGCAAGCAGCGCTGGGGTTCCGGCTGGAATCGCGGGCTAGATGCGGTGCTCGGAGGCTGGAGCTGGTCTGGGTTGTATAAGTGGACGAGCGGATTGCCGTTCGGAGTGCAGAACGGCTTCCAGTTCCCGACGAACTGGGACCTAAATGGCTATGCCAACCTCGTGGGACCAAAGCCGACGGTGGGGGCCTTCACCAACGCAACCGGGAACATCAATATGTTTAAGGACGTGGCGGGCGCGCTAAACTCGTTCGACTATCCGTTTCCCGGACAGGTGGGCAGCCGCAACGTCCTGCGCGGGCCTGGCTACTTCACCGTGGACACCGCCGTGCGGAAAACCTGGAACTTCACGGAGCGGCAGAGCCTGTCATTCTCGGCGGAGGCTTTCAATTTGACAAACTCCGTCCGATTCGACGTTTTCAGCGCCCTTCCGGAAATTGACATTTCCGGCAGCTTTGGGAACTACACCCACACGCTGAACGGGCCGCGCGTCATGGAATTCGCACTGCGCTACTCGTTCTAATCGCGCTTCCAGTTTCACCTTTTCCCGCCGGAGAGGATCTCCTCTCCGGCGGTTTTGTTGTCAGGGTAGAGTATTTTGGCGGGTTTCAAGCCAGGGCACGCAGTTACCAGGCCTGAATAGGTTCGCTGGTGGGCCCTCATATCCTGTGCTATTCTTGGTGTCTCGGCGGGTGTTTTCTTGCCCGCGTACTGCTTTACTGTCGGGGCGTAGCGCAGCCTGGCTAGCGCGCCTGGTTCGGGACCAGGAGGTCGAAGGTTCAAATCCTTTCGCCCCGACCATTTTAATTCGCCAACGTGCATCACACAACAATCGGAAGAACGCTTAGGGCGAGACCGCGAGGTCATCTTCCGCAAGGGAGACTAGGGTGCCTCTTGGGGTACCTGATTCTGGCCACGGTTCACCACAGCAGTTTCAACCCGAATTGAATTTGACGTGAAGTGGTGGCAGTGGCCGTAATAACTCCGGCGGTGGGCGATGGTCCTCCGGTGGCGGCGGCGAATACAACCGGATTCGGTGCGTTGAAGTTCGTGTGATTGAACAGATTGAATACTTCTGTGCGGAATTGCAAGTGCAGTCGCTCTGAAAATGAGAATAATTTTGTGAGCGAGAGGTCCGTTTCCGTTAGGCTAGGAGCTTGCAGAATGTTTCGGCCCACGTTGCCATAGGTGCCAGGCAGCGGTTGAATGAACGCGTTGGGATTAAAGTATTGGTTTGGTCCACCCATGATCACCGGGCCCGTGAAATTGGGATTCCAAGAGGGGCGGACTGGATTACGAGTGTCGCCATCATTGGACGGGTTGTAAGACAACTGCGGTGTGAACGGCAATCCCGACTGCACTGTCTGGATTCCACTCAATTGCCAATTTGCGATCAGGCGTTCCACCCATGGGTGAGCCTGAGAATCATGACTGCGGCCAAACGGAAGGTCGTAGGTGGCATGAATGACCGCCGCATGCCGCACGTCGAATGAAGCTCTTCCATAGTCGGACTTTGGCAGCGACGGATTCGCCACGAATGCGGGAGAGTTGGTTGCGACGCTGGTATTCATATTGTCGCCATCGTCGAGTGACTTGGAAAATGTGTAGACTCCGCGGAATTGCAACCCGTGTGCCAACCGGCGATTCACATCCACCTCGAGTCCGTGATAGGAACTGATTCCTTGCGAGAGCCAATGGGTCGTATTCCAGACTTCCTTGTTGGCAAGAGCCGCTCCTGCCGGGTAGTAATACGTGCCAGTCGGATAGCCTGCCGGGCAAGGTGACGCGGGACAGATCGTGGGCGTGGGCAGGTTTGCATCTGCCGAGAGTAGTTCATGATAGGCATGCGATCCGATGTAGCTGATGCCTAGCGACGTGTTCGCAGAAATCTCTTGCTCAATTTTCAAGCTCCAGGATTCCACCGCCGGTGTTTTCAGGTCCGGTTGCACGCCACTTGGGATCGCTTTCACTCCGGAATAGTTGGCGGCCGGAGCAATGCTGGAGAACGGTAGGTTCTTTACTGCAAAAACTGTGTTGAAGGGACCGTTCTGATCCAGGCGGTAGCTCAAGTTATCAAGCAGTGCGTAATAGGTGCCGAAACCCGCCCGAACCACGGTCTTCTTCGATGCGAAGGGAGACCACGCTGTGCCGATGCGAGGCGCCGGCAGGAATTTTGCGTTGTTGACGGTGAAGGCCGAGCCGCCCACAACCGGCTGCGTCTCGATCACGCCACTCGAATTAAAGGCATAATTTGACGCGCGCCCGTAAGCCTCGTTCCACCCATTGGTGGACTCACCACGAAAGCCAATACGCAGCTCCCAAGAGGGCGTAACTTTGATCACGTCTTCCGCGTAGAAAGCCCCTTCGATCGAACGCCAAGACAACGGCGTATAGCTCGGAGCGAAGGTATATGTGCTCACGGTCCCCTGCAAAAATGTCTGCAGGTTAGTAAAAGAAACCTGGCCGTATTGATCCTGCACGAGACTGTCGTTGGACTGCAGTTGCTGCAACCATCCACCGAATCCGAAGAAGTGCTTGCCGCGAGTGAAGGAGACCTGGTCCAATTCGGTATAGAGATTGCGAGCCGCACGAAGATTGCTACCCGCATTTGTGCCGCCATTGGTGATTTGCGAGGCGCCGTTGAGTGTGGTGCCACCGCCGACAACGATTGCGCCAACGGGCTGGCCGTTGTTGACCCACGCTGGCAAATTTACTGTGGTGCCGCTATTGAAATAGAAAGCGCCACGGGAAAAGCCGAAAGTCGCTTTATTCAGCAGGGTCGGAGAAAAAATGTGCGTTTCACTCAGGCTGACAACCTGTTCCCGCAAAAAGACATCGACCAGGGTAAATGGGTTATTGGTAGGCGAATGAGCTTCGCTGTCGTCGGCCGTGTAAACGACCGCGAGCGAATCTCGTTCTGTGAAGAGCTGATCCAGCCTCGCGGTTCCAAAGTCCTCGCGAATTCTCTGATTAGGATTGCTGAATGCTTCCGCAATCCCGCTTGGGGCTCCCGTCGAAGTTAGAATTTCCGGTCCGTTGGCCACCGGCCACAAAGCGAGTAGTGGCTGGATACTTGGGACGGCTTTGGCTCTGGAAGCGTCATCCGGCACGAGCGATAGATCGCTCAGGCCCAGGCTTTGCCGGAAGCCTTCGTAGTTTGCGAATGCGAAAGTTTTGTCCTTGCGGATCGGACCACCAAACGAGCCACCGAACACGTTGCGCCGGAACCCAGGGATACCGCCATGGTCAAAGTAATTGCGGGCATCCAACGCGCTGTTCCTCAAGAATTCATAGGCGCTGCCATGGAACTGGTTCGTTCCCGAGGCAGTCGCGATGTTGACCTGGGCACCGGGACGCTTGCCGTATTCGGCTCCGTAAGTGTCCTTCACGACGGAGAATTCGCGCACCGCATCCACACCCAGAAGTTGTCCGCTCACTCCACCCGGCGTGTTGTTGATTTCGGATGCGCCGGTGAATTCGACACCATTCAATAGGTAGAGGTTTTCTTGCGGGCGGCGGCCGGAAGCGGAAAACATATTGCCAACGACGGAATTGGAGGTTCCGATTCCGCCTGCTCGCTGGGAGGTGTAGTTCACTACGCCCGGATTGAGCGTTATGAGCTGATCATAACTGCGGCCGTTCAACGGAAGATCCTTAACCTGTTGCTCGCCAACAAGACCTGAAACGTCTTCGGTGCTGATCATGACGACCGTCGGAGCAGATTCCACCTGCACGGTCTGCCGCACGTCTCCCAACTGAAGCACCATGTCCACTGTTTCTTGTTGGCCGAGCACCAGAGAAATTCCGGTCTTTTCTTCGCCGCGAAAGCCCGGCTTTTCCGCCTTGACTACGTAACGACCCACTGGCAGCGAGGCCGCGTCGAAGCGCCCCGTTTCGTCCGTCAGCAGATTTCGCAGTGCTCCCGTTTCCAGATTCTTAACTTTGATGGTGACGGCTGGGATTGCTCCGCCGGATAAATCGCTCACAGTACCCTGAATGGAGGCGTCTCCTTGCCCAAAGCTGAGAGTCCCAAGACTGAGCCACAAAACGAGCAGATAAAATGAAGCGCGGAATACATCTTTTGGGGAGAAGTTACCAATACTTTGAAAACTCATTTTTGTCTCCGAGATAAATTTGAATTGCCCGACTCGCGCGGTGCGTAGGTTTTGGATTGCTTGGTAACGGCGGACGACTCAGGGTGAGGTCAACAACAAGGACAACAGAGGTGTGTGGATCGGCGGGAAGCACTGGAGGATATTGCGGCATTCATGAGACCAAAACGGTTAGCGTACATTGTTAACTCCGGCGTGCGCCACGATCTTCGCTGGGCTTGTCGAATGTCTTTGAGCGAGAGTACGGCCACCGCTCCACACCAGTTGAAGTCCGGCAAAAATGGCTATCATGGCGACGGCCGTTCGCAACTTGTTTGCGGGAACTTTCGGGGCCAGCAAGCAACCGACCACGACTCCGGGAACGCCGCCGAGGAGAAGCTGAAAAAGTATCGGAAGGCTGACGGAGCCGAAGCTCCAATGAAAGGCGCTGCCAATCACAGCCAAAACCAATCCGAAAAGCAAATCCGTTCCCACGACTTGAGCGGGCGTCATTTCGGAATAGTTCAACAGCAGAACAGTTCCCAGCGCACCGGCGCCTGCAGATGAAAATCCCGATTCGACGCCAATTGGCAGAGCAAGCCAGGGAAGCCAGCGAAGGTTTTTGGCCGCAAACTCTGGATTTTGGATGCGCCGGATAAAGGTGACGCTGGATGACGCCGCCAAGATAATGCCCAGCAGCAGAACTACGACTGGATTGCCCGCATCACGATTCAACAATCTGAGGGCCCATGTGCCTACCAAAAGTCCCGGAACTGCTCCTTGCAACAGAAGCAACAGGTAGCGCGAGTGAATGTGTTTTCCAGCGAGATAGAAGGGAGCCGCAATCAAGCGCAGCACACCGGCAAACAAGAAGGCCGTGCCAACGGCCTCCCCTGCCGTCAACCCAGCGAGAAGCACGAGGGCTGGAACGGTAAAGCTCCCGCCACCGACTCCGGTCAAACCCACTGCCAGGGCCATGAGGAAGCCTACGAAGTAATGCATCATTGCCCGCCTTGTGAAAATGTGTGAATGCCGCATTCCAATTTCTTGCCGCCCCAGCGGCCCGAACGAGGATTCGCCGGGTCATCGGGAATCGCCGTGCAGGGTTCGCAGCCAATGCTTAAGTAACCCTGGTCGTATTGCGGCAAATAGCTGAGCTGGTGTTTGGCGGTGTACTCCCACACTTGTCCCCAGGTCCAATCGGCGAGGATGCTCACCTTCAAAAGTGTTTTCCCGGTTGGCAAGCGATGTTCTTCGACCTTCTTCAGGTTTTTCCGCGTGGGTGATTGTTCGCGGCGCAATCCGGTGAACCAAATCTCGTAAGGTTGCAAAGCCTGCAATAGCGGATCGACTTTGCGAAGTTGGCAGCATCGCGTGGGGTCTGTGCGGTATAAAATCCCGAGTTCCGATTCCTGCTGTTCCACGGTCTTTCGTGGAATCACATTCACCAGGTTCAGAGACCATTCCTTTGCCATGCGGTCTCGGTATTCATACGTGTGGGCAAAGTGATAGCCCGTTTCGAGGAATAGCACGGGTATGGACGGAATGCGTTTGCGAACAAGATCGAGGACGATCATGTCTTCGGCCTGAAAACTGCATGTCAGACAGGCGGTCTGGCCTGGTTGTGCATTCAGTACGGCGCTGAGAACCTCGTCTGGTTTGAGGTTTTCGAGTGCTTCGGGAACGAGTGTTGTCCACATTTCAGTTCACCCTTCTCAATTTTCCAGGCTGCTGCGGAATGCGGAGCGGCTCGACTAAAGCCAGAATTCGTTCAACTGCTTCCGCATCGCTCGCGGGCAACTCCAACTCTTCGAGATCGAAAAAGTGATCGCCAGCCGCGCTTCGCAAGGCCAGCCGCTCTTCCGCTCCGGGCGATGGATTGTGGTAGATGACGACGAATCCTGCGGCGTGCAGTGCGGCCCAGGTATTTCTTACAGAAGAAAAGGAGGAAGTTTCCTCGACGGCCATGACTTCGAATCCTTCATCGAAGAGCACACGCTCGAGTTGGCGGGCAAGCGATACACGTGAATTCACCAGGATGATGGCCGGGCAATGCCCATGTCGCCGGTGCCGCTCGAGGGGGGTGATCGGAGCCAGCGAATGCAGAATTTCTTTCCTGGTTGAAATTCTGGCGCTTCCCGAAAGATTCTCTCGAATCATCCCCGCGGCCAGGGTTGCATTCGTCAAAGGATCGATGACGATGAAACTTCCCGTTGTGCGGTTCTGTTGATAGGCGTCGAAAAAGAGGGGGCTACTGGTTTCGATTTCAACGGTCGCAATATCATTCATTTGGAGACGCTCGGCGGCTTCAGGTTCAAGCGTATCGATATTCACGCGCTGTCGAACCGCAGTTGCTTTGCCTCGCACTTGTCGCGCGCATTGTTTGATCAGATAGGAGCGTTCGATTTCAAGGGACTGCGCGTGCATCCAGACGATCGTCGCAAGAAATCGTTGAGAGACGTGTGGCGGATTCTCGGAAGAGACAAGCATGTCGCCCCGGCTCAGGTCGATTTCATCTTCCAGTGTCAACGTGACCGACATCGGAGAGGACGCTTCCGCAAGAGGGCCATCGTAAGTGACGATCGAATCCACACGCGACTTTTGGCCGGAGGGAAGCGCGGTAACGGTCTCGCCCGGGCGAATCACGCCGCCGGCCACTTGCCCAGCGAAACCTCGGAATTGGGCATCTGGACGAAGTACATACTGAACAGGGAATCGGACGCCGAGTGTGTCTGTGGGTCGCGCAATGGGCACGCGCTCCAGGTGTTCGAGCAGGGCGGGGCCGGCGTACCACGGCATGTGTTCGCTGCGCTCGACGACGTTGTCTCCCGCGAGGGCGCTAATAGGAATGCATGTCACCGCGCTGATGCCCAAGTGTTCCGCAAGCGCAAGAAAATCTTTTTCGAGTTTCCTGAACTTGTGCTCTTGATACTGCAGCAAGTCCATCTTATTAACTGCCGCAACGAGGGTTGAGATGCCCAGGAGGGACGAGATGTAGGTGTGCCGCAGCGTCTGGGGCAGCAGACCTTTCGTTCCATCGATCAGAATCACTGCTAAATCGGCGGTGGATGCACCCGTGGCCATGTTTCGTGTGTACTGCTCATGTCCGGGCGTGTCGGCGATGATGAATTTCCGTCGTGCGGTTGCGAAATAGCGATAGCCCACGTCGATGGTGATGCCTTGCTCACGCTCCGCGCGCAGCCCGTCGGTGATCAACGAAAAATCGATCGGTCCGCCGGAACGATTGATGCGGCTCTTCTTCACGGAGGCGAGCTGATCTTCGTATACGGTTTTGGAATCGTGCAGGAGCCGGCCGATCAGCGTGGACTTGCCATCATCCACGCTTCCTGCAGTGGTGAATCGCAGAAGTTCTTTGTTGAGGTTCTGTTCAAGGAACCCTGCGAACTCACTGCGAATCTCTGCGTCGGTCACAGGAGTCATCAGAAGTAGCCCTCGCGTTTCTTGATCTCCATCGATCCTTCCTCGTCGTGATCGATCGCACGATTTTCGCGTTCCGACCGGCGGAATGAAATCATCTCCTCGATGATCTTGGGAACGGTGTCTGCCTCCGACCGGATCGCCCCTGTGCACGGCACACAACCGAGCGACCTCATGCGGCATTTGATGGACTGAGGTTTCTCTCCAGGGCGAAGTTGGTCGTGGGGATAAATCAGAACGATTGAGCCGTCGCGCACTACCGCCTGGCGCTCCTTGGCAAAATAGAGCGGCACAATCGGGATACTTTCCGTGTAGATGTAGAGCCAGACATCGAGCTCCGTCCAATTGGAAAGAGGGAAGATGCGAATGCTCTCGCCCTTGTCGATTTTCGAATTGAAGATATTCCAAAGCTCAGGCCGCTGGTTCTTGGGATCCCACTGTCCATGAACGTCACGAAAGGAATAAATCCTTTCCTTTGCGCGCGACTTCTCTTCGTCCCGCCGCGCTCCGCCAAATGCGGCGTTGAATCCGCCTTCCTCCAGTGCATCCAGCAGCGATTTTGTTTTTAGCAAGCCACAGCATTTCTGTGTGCCGAGTGCAAATGGATTGGCGCCGGCGTTCAGCGCTTCCTGGTTCTTGTGGACCAGAAGCTCCGCGCCAATCTGTCTCGGGTACTCATCGCGAAATTCGATCATCTCGGGGAATTTGTAGCTCGTGTCTATATGGAGGAGTGGGAAAGGAAACCTTCCGGGGAAAAAGGCTTTCTGCGCCAGGCGCAGCATCACGGAGGAGTCTTTCCCGATGGAATAGAGCATTACAGGCCGCGAAAACTCCGCCGCGGCTTCCCGAAGGATGTAGATGCTCTCTGCTTCGAGGGTCTTCAGGTGGCTTAGCCGTGAGCCAACCCGAGGCTGAATCGCCGGATCTTGTCCACTGCGAGATTCTGTTGTGCTGAACAACTCTTGCGGCGCACTTGCCATTGGTCGTGTCCTCTTGATGAAAATGTTCGTATAAAAACAAAAAACCCACCTGCCAATTCACTTCTGGCGGTGGGTTCAATAACTGCTAGGCTAGAATTAGAGCTTTAGATCACTAGCCTCCCGGTGCCAGAAGACACGAATGCGCGACACCGACAACAAGTCGACGCAACCGTCTGGCATTCCCGAAAGGTCAATAACATGGTCCAAAGTGTACCGAGAGGTTGCACGGACTGCAAGAGGCTCATGCATCCAATTTTCTTCTAGACCGTATGCAAAATGCTGCTCATCAGCCCGCGAGTGAACGTGTGGGCCTGAACCTTGGCGATAGATAAGCGAAACGCGTGCCTCCCAGGCAAACGATCGCCCTTTGGATTGCAACTGTCTCCAGTTTTAATATCGCTGTGCTGGTTACTCTGCGGTAGCCCTTAACTCAAAAGAGGAAGTGAGTTGGATCGTCTTGTGCAGCGTACGGTACAGGGGGCAGCGCATAGCGTAAATGCCGTGCGTACGCTCGACTGCCGTCCTAGCCGCTTCGGGCGCCACCAGATGCATGGCCACGTGAATGCGGCGAATTACAAGCACACCATCCTCTTCTTCCACCTCTCCGGTTACATCCGCGGTCAATTTTCCGTTGCTGGCATCGATTTGGCGCGCTTCCAGCGCGCCTCCAAAAGTACCCAGCATTCAACCAGCGGTCGCCGAAATGACATAGTCAATGGTGGAGGAATGCGACTCCTGCAACGTCGCCGGGTCAATCTTGTAGTGCTTTGCGATCGCTCCGTGGACACTGTACATCACCGGCTGGGACTCGCCAGGCAAATGCGCGACGCGAAGGGGTCCCTGCCGGCGCTCGATGTGCGATTTTGAAACATAAGCGACATCACTCATGATTTTCTCCTTCCAGAAGAATCGATTCGATCGAACTCTGAATGGCTACTTGTGCCGAATAGCCTTCGGCGACCGTTTGAGGTCGAGGGGGAGTAACTGCAATTGCCAAGCAAGATTTGTGATACCCCACGCGGCGCCCCGACACCCCAGCGTTCCTGGGGCTGACCACTCCCCGGGGGTGACCGGAAGCCATCCTCTCGTCGACTTCGAGGTGTGGCAATCCAGTCTGAGTCCCCAGCAAGCGAAAGGTTTCACGCGAGATCAAAATTATAGACGTTCCTCCTTCCAGATCTGGCAATTGCCCCCACCGGTTCCGCAACTGTTCCCCCTGTGCTGAATTCTGGAAACTTTTCAACGACAAGCTCATCTCACCGTTTGTACACGTTTTGAGAAGAATCTCGTCCTCGTGGTGGCATCGATCTGGACTGCGGCGGAAGCACGCTTTGCACGGCGAGGCCGAACGGCTCCCCCCACCACGTAAGTTGAAACCTTTAGGCGACCCGCGACTCTCATTCAACGGAACGGACACCTTTGTCAGGGCGTTCAAAGCCACCTCGAAATCGCCGCAAGAGCAAGTTTGTTCAAACCCGGCGGCAACATTGGCGATCCCCGAGGGGGACTGAGCGTCCGGATGGTGTTTGGCACCTCATTCTAATCGACAGGAGACTACCCATATGACGAAGACGACAAGAGCCCTGCTGGCCGGTGCGGCGTGCGCGGGGTTATTCGCCGGGACCGCTTCGGCAATCAAGGCCTCGACTCTGCTCCCCTCGCTGAAGACTTCTTTCAGCGCGCAGGATCAGAGCCAGGACCAGGACAAGAAGGATGACAAGAAGGTCAAGGAAAAGCATGCCTGTAAAGGCCAGAACTCCTGCAAGGGCAAGGGCGGCTGCAAGGCCGGTGACAACGGTTGCAAAGGCAAAAACTCTTGCAAGGGCAAGGGCGGTTGCGCGACCGATGGCTCCAAGCCACCCGCGGCGTAGTCTGAAGTCAGCAACGATCCGATACGAGGGTTAGGAGACATCTCCTGGCCCTCTATCCTTCGGGAAAAGAGCGAAAAGGATATGCCGGGAAATCGCTTTAATGGTTTTACAGATTACGGGATAGGAATTGGCCTGCGTGCTCCCCACTACGAGCATATTCTCTCTCGCAAACCCGTTGTCGACTGGTTCGAGATCATCTCAGAGAATTTCATGATCGATGGCGGACGGCCGCTGCACATCCTGGATCAGATCCTCGGCCAATACAAAGTCGTACAGCACGGGGTTTCCATGTATTTCGGATCGGCTGATAAGCCCGACCGCGAGCACCTCCGCCGGTTGAAAGAGTTGGTGAAGCGTACGAATACTCCGTGGCTCTCCGACCACCTCTGCTGGGGCAGCGTAGACGGACGCTACACCCACGATCTCCTTCCCATGCCCTACACATTCGAAGCCGCACGCGTTACGGCTCAAAAAGTCCGCGAGGTCAGGGACTTTCTCGAAATCCCCATCGCGGTCGAAAACGTCAGCAGCTACGCCGAGTTCCACGTTTCCGAAATGACAGAGTGGGAATTCCTGAATGAGGTAGTGGAGCAGGCTGACTGTGGAATCCTCCTCGACGTGAACAATATCTACGTCTCATCACAAAACCACAAGTTTGACCCCTTTACCTATGTCAACAGCGTCCCCGCGGAACGCGTGGCCCAGATCCACATTGCTGGTCATTCCAAATTCAAGAAATACATTCTCGATACACATGATCACCCAGTGCTCGATCCTGTGTGGAAACTCTACGAACGCGCCATTCAACGGGCTGGGCACACTGCGACACTTCTGGAATGGGACGATAGTATCCCTTCTTTTCAGGAAGTTCACAGAGAAGCCCTGAAGGCCAACCGCTTCCTCGCGGGCAGATCGCTGGCGGTCGCGGTATGAAACTCCTTGCCCTCCAGCGGGCCGTTGCTCGCGCTGTCATGCAACCCCTCACGCCGTCTGAACGCATGCAGCGTAAGGCGCCCGGCGGAGGGCGCATGAGTGCTTACGCGGCCCGGTTCATCAAGCCGAATGACTGTCTCACTTCATTCGAACGTCTGGAAATTTATAATCGGCAATACTGGTTCCGCGTTCTCGGTAGCATGGCGGAAGATTTTCCTGGTTTGCGAGCTGTTCTCGGTGGGCAGCGGTTCGAATTCATGTGCAAGGCCTATCTCACGGATTGTCCCTCGCGCTCCTTCACACTTAGAAATCTGGGCTCGCACCTGGAAACGTGGTTGCGCCAAAATCCGAGCTGGATACGCGATAGGCGCGTGCTTGCCCTTGATATGGTTCGTCTCGAATGGGCAGACATCGAAGCCTTCGACGGTCAGGCAAAGCCCCCCCTTCGCGCCGAGGATCTCAGTAAGATCGAGGTAGCGAATCTACAGCTAACCATTCAGCCCTATGTACAGCTCCTTGAGCTGCACTATCCGGTGGACGACCTGCTCCTGGAAGTGAAACACGGGGACGACACGTCTGATTTTGGAAGCAACGCTGTTCAGGAACGGAGAAAACGCAGTAAGGTTCGTGCTGTTGCGAAGCTTGAACCTGCGCAGATCTTTCTGGCAGTTCATCGATTGGATTTCTCCGTCTATTTTCGCCGCATCGAGCCGGAAGAGTTTGCGCTCCTGAAGGCGCTGCGGAGCGGAAAGACGGTCGAGCGCGCCATCGAGTTGGCTTTCCGGAAGAGTTCAGTCCCTTTGGCTGACCGCGCGGCTTTTGTTCAACACTCGTTTCAGACTTGGGCGGCTCTCGGCTGGTTCTGCCGGCGCGAGGAAAAGATGCGCGATGTGAAAGCCCGTGAGAATAGAGCATAGCTGGAAATCATGAATAAACTAATCGCAAAAGTTCAGCAGTGGCATGACCAGTTCTTCGGATTGGTTTCTTACCTGCAAACGCCATTCCTCTTATTGGTGCGGCTGTATTGGGGATGGCAACTTGCTCAGAGCGGCTGGGGCAAGCTTCATCATCTGTCCAATGTTGGAGAGTATTTCGCCACCCTTGGCTTGCCGATGCCCGCGCAAATGGCGGTGTTCATTGCCTGCGTTGAGTTTTTTGGCGGCATCTTTCTCGCTCTGGGGCTGTTCTCCAGAATGACGGGCCTGGTTCTCACCGTGAACCTGGTCATGGCTTACGTTATCGGGGACCGTGAGGCGCTGCTCTCTTTCTTTTCCGAGCCGGATAAGTTCACTGCCGCCGCCCCCTTCGCGTTTCTGATCGTTTCTTTGATCGTGCTGATTTTTGGCGCGGGCAGAATCTCCGCGGACACAGCAATCGCGTTCTTGTTTGGTTCCGCACGCGTGAAGCAAGTGAAGTCAGTTCCAGCCTGATTTGAGAAAAACGTCTAGACGCGTGTTGGCCAGAGCCAATCTGGCTACTTTTGATAGGCTGAAAGGGCGATGGTTGAATAGGATACTTATTGGGAAAAATTGTTCCTGATCCAAAAGTCTACCTCGTTAAGGTCCGAATAGGGGACTAGTTTGCAGTTCGGGTGGGAGTTACCCGTGATGAGTAGAGATATTTTGCTTTCGACGTCTCGCCGATAGAATAAGACTACTCTCTTTGAGGTTGCCCCCAGAAGGTACCCGGTCTCGAAGCCCAAACCAAACGAGGAACCGGAAACCTCAGCAATAAACAAATCGCACTGTTCGAGCCACTGCATGTCCCGCAGGTATACTTCTTTGGGCGTGATACTCCGGTCCGCCTCCCACGCGTTGTCCTCGACCAAATGTCGTGTTAGGACTTCGTGGCGCATCTCTTCGAGGATGCCAACAATTTTCCTGGCTACCATCACGGCCGAGCGGTCTCCCGCTACAGTAAAGCCAAAATAGATTTTCATGCTTGTCGAATTATCCTTCCCAAATTCTACTGCACGCTATTCATACAGGATTGTCCGGCACGATCTGTTGCCTATGTGCCGGGTCGCTCATCCCTCGGCTTCAATTATTTCACAACCTGCGGTTGCGACATGGAAGGCATCCTGAAGAGGATCGGGGGTGTGAACAGGCGAACCAAGCGCAGACGGTTGTACCAAACTGGACAGACGGAGTACGAGGAAAGAGCTACAAATCAGGCGACTGATCAGCTGAGCAGCGGGGAACCAGAGATGGCAATGAATGATTCAGCGACGGGCAGCCTGAGTGGTTACCGGCAAACTGTGGGTGTTTGCTGGATCGTGTATGGGATATTTCGGCTGATTATGGGGATTTGTCTCTTCGTATATAGCGGGACGGCGACGGTGATGTTTGGCGCGCTGCTGGGTCGCGTGCCGGATGCGTTCAGCTTGATGGCGGATTTCCACGTCTTTTATGCACTCCTCGTGGTGCTGTCGTTTGTGTGCGGTCTATTTGGGCTATTTGCCGGTCTGGCCCTTCTGGCAAATCAAGGGTCGGCGCGCAAGCTGGCGCTGGTTGCGGCAATCTTGTCGGTCTCTGATCTTCCGTTTGGAACCACCCTGGGAATCTTTACACTTATTGCGATTCTTCCGTTTCGCGGCGGCTTTGCGCCTACCCGCGCTTAAAGACACTTCCTGTGGAATTCTTGGTAAGCGGTCAGTTGTGTACAGATTAACTTGCTGGTTTGCTTTCTTCTCAGAATCCCGCTGAATTATGGGACCCTGCGCCCCACTTCCTTTGCCTTTCTTTCCAAACGTGCACAACAGCACAGTATTGAAGCTTGGGAAGCCTGATACTTGGGTCTTGAGATTCTTAGAAGGAGACTTATGTTTAAGCTATCGAGTATCACTCTGACGGTGGTAATGGCGATTGGTGTATCTGCGCAAGCGCAGACCGAGTCGCAAGTGCGGGCAGACTCCGGGAATCATTCACCGGAGTATCGGATGAATGTGGTGAGCCGGACGACGCAGGCGGTCAGCTACAAACACCGCAGTGGCTCCACAAAGATTGATTTCCAGGGCACGGATTTAATGCCTGGCGGAGCAGGTGAGGCCAAAGTCGAGAGCAAGCGCGGAGCGTTGAAAATCGAGGTTGAATTTTCAGGGCTTGGCAGGCCCACGAGTTTCGGCAACGAGTATCTGACCTACGTGTTGTGGGCCATTTCGCCGGAAGGCCGGCCAGTGAATATTGGTGAAGTATTGGTGGGGGAAAACCACCGCAGCAAGCTGGACGTGACCACGGACCTGCAAGCTTTCGCGATGATCGTAACCGCGGAACCTTATTATGCCGTACGGCGTCCCAGCAACGTGGTGGTGCTTGAGAACATCGTTCGCCGGGATACCGCCGGAGGTACCGAGGCGGTAGAGGCCAAGTATGAATTGATCGACCGCGGAGGCTACATCCCAACGGGCTATAACTTCGATCCCGTGGTCCTGAGCGCCCGATTGCCGCTTGAGTTTTACGAAGCGCGCAACGCCGTGCGCATTGCGAAATCCGCGGGCGCCGACCGATATGCCGCAGAGAGTTATGAAAAAGCCGTTCGCGAGATGAACAATGCCGACGCGCTTGCCACCACCAAGCATGAAAACAAGAAATCGCTGATTTCGGTGTCGCGCGAAGTCGTGCAGACAGCGGAAGACGCGCGTGAAATTTCCGTGAAGCATATCGATGAAGAGCGCGCCGAGGGCGAACGCCGGGCGGGAAGAGGCCGTGAAACGGCTGCGAACAATCGCGCGGATGACGAATCCCAGCGCCGCGCTAATGCCGAAGCCACGACCGCCGATGCTGTTCACCAACGCAACGAGGCCGACCGCCAGAATAGCAACGCTCAGGCTGCAGCCCAGCAAGCGTCTGGCGCGCAGGCCGACGCGGAGAGAGACCGCAACCACGCTCAGCAACAGCAACGGGTAGCAGAAGCCGACTCCGACCGGAATCGCGCCGCTGCTGCTTCCTCCGATGCACAGCTTCAACAAGCCTTGCGCGACCGCGAGCAGCTTCGCGCCAACCTCCTCCAACAGTTCAACCTGATCCTGGAAACGCGCGACACCGCGCGCGGCCTGGTCGTCAACATGTCAGATGTCTTGTTTGACTCCGGCAAATACACGCTTCGCCCACTGGCACGCGAGAAGCTAGCCAAAATATCGGGCATCGTGCTTGCGTATCCTTCGCTCCGGCTTGCCGTTGAAGGCAACACCGACAGCGTTGGCACCGAACTCTTCAATCAGGAACTTTCGGAGCAGCGCGCCGAAGGTGTCCGCAGCTACCTGACCCAGCAAGGCGTTCCCGCGACATCGACCACCGCGCACGGTTTCGGGAAGACACGGCCCATCGCGTCTAACGACACCTCCGAAGGGCGTCAGCAGAATCGCCGAGTCGAATTGGTCGTCTCCGGCGAAGTCATCGGCACCAGGATCGGTTCCATTGTCCTGCTGCCCGTTGCATCATCAACATCTCCGCAGTAAGACCACCCAATCAGGAGAGCCGGCTCTGACCCCGAGCCGGCTCTTTTTATTTGATTGTGGCGTTCTCCTCTCCGGCACGACTAACGCGAACACGATGAATGGAAGCGAGCGAGAATGGTTCTTTTGAGCAACCAGGGGCAAGAACCAGTACCGCTCACTGAAGTTTGTGCCCGGCACACGGCACGCCAAATACACTCGTCGAATCCGAATCGGCAGGTTGCGAATGCGGGCAGTAATCCAAACAAGCGATGATCGCTTCGGTTACCGGTTTCGTCTCCATGGGCCCGCGAACTGAGATACAAACAACGCCAGTTGCTTTAACCGGAAAGTCATTCCCTCCAGGGAACAAGGCATCACCAATGAAAATCATGTCTTGCAAAGATATCCCGAGGAGCTCTCGAAGCTTTCGGATTCCGTAGGCTTTGTCGATACCAGATTTGGTGACATCAATGGATGTAGTGCCACCGATTCGGACAGAAAACCCCGGGATTAAAGGATCGAGGATCTCCTTGAGCTTCTTCCGTTTGCAGAGATCGGGATCCCATTTGTTCTTTTCTTCCAAGGGGGCCTGCTGACCCAATGCTGAGAATGTTATTTGACTGCCCCGGTCTTCAATCGTTTCTCCCCAGAGCTTTTCGACCTTGAAATCCGCTACTCCGAGGGCCTGCTTGAGAGCGGTGATGATTCTTGCTTTTTCCTCGGCCGTGAAATCTTCCGAATAGATCTTTTTCCAACTTCCTGTGTATTGGAAGAATTTTGTTCCACACGTTGGAAGAAGAGAAAGATTTGCGAGACGTTCGTCAAGGGGCAGATTGGAGACCAGTTGTTTTTCAAATTGCGGCCAATCGCCTCCCGAAATCACGGCCACTTGAACTGTACCGAGGAGATCATGCAGCAGGGCCGACATTTCGGCATCAAGAGACGATTTACTTTCGGCAAGTGTACCGTCCAGATCAAATACAATTAGCTTTTTCACTATTCTTCCGCCTTTTAATTCTTGCGAAGCAAAAGTTTCTACCCGGCGCGTCATGTTGTTGTCGCGATGTTCCGAGCTATTCCGCTATCGATGCGTTTGTGGCGATGTTTCGAGGAACACTTGCTTGGCGCCGGGCGGAAGTTTGTTCATGTGACTGAGAAAAGTCACCAGTTGCCAGGTCTGCTGCTCGCTTACGACATTTTTCCAAGCAGGCATCGCCGTCCAGCGGATACCGTGCTGCAAAATATAGAAATTATGATTTTCCGGCATATCGGGCATGTCATTCATGAACTGGGGTGCAGGGGGATTGAAGGAGTCGGCGAGCATCGATTTGGGATTCGTGGGGTCGCCATGGCACAGCGCACAGTGGTCGCGATAGAGGCGCGCACCGGCGACGAGGTTCGTCTCGTCCGCTGAGACCGGGTTTGCTACTTTCGGAGCAGCGCGCGCGATGCTGGCGTCCATGGCACGCCCGGCAAGAGCGGTCTCCAAGTGGGAAGGTGGATTGTCTGCGCGCATATTGACGAAACCCATTATTGCGAATAAGAGTCCGAGCGCAAGAATGAGGATTATCGTCCCGATGCCGAAGAGGAAGCCTTTCATGGCGTATCCCTTACCTGGGCGGGAGCCAGCGGATGTCGCAAAGTCCGGCTTCCAGCGCGATTTAACTCAGGCGGCGATGCTAACTCCGGTGGAACACCAATGCTGTTCCGAACGACACACAAGGGTGGAATGTGACGCGATTCGGCTCGGCAGCCAGACGAATGGCACGGTGTCCGTTTACACGAAAGAACTGAGGATATGCCTCATTGGGAACAGATTTTAGATTTCTAATGCGGCAGCATTAGGGGTGACAGCACGAATCCAAAGAGAAGCAGGTACGCGTGCTGAGCGTGGGAAATTGAATTCTGATTTGCACGCACTTTGCGGTAGAAGGAGTTGAAGACATGCTTGGGATACTCGCTGCAGTTCTAATTGTTCTTTGGTTGCTCGGATTTTTCGCGTTTCACGTTACTACGGGATTCATCCACATCGCCCTCGTTGTGGGAATCGTGCTCCTGGCCTTCCATCTATTGACAGGCAGAAGCGCCATGGAATAAACGGCCGGTGGGCCAGGGGAGGGTATGATCCATCTTGATCTGCAGCGGCCAGAAAGTATTGCAGACGAAGACCGGAAGCGTGGAGATTCCGAAAGAGCAAGAGGGAAAAAGGCAGACCCGCGTTCCCGCTAGGTTATAACCGGGGCTTCCGCGACGCCCGCCAGGCCAAAGGCACGCTGGTAGCGCTCGATTTCTGCGCGCGGGCCCAGCGCCTTTCGGAAATTGTCGGAAAGTTTCACGGCTGGGCGGCCATCGGCGTCGTTGAGCTTGCATACGAGGCTGAGCGGGTCGAAGTCCGCACCGCCGTGTGGATTGCAGTTGCGAAAATCATTGGTCAGCAGCGTGCCCCAGCCTGCGCTGAAGCGGATGCGGCGGCCGGGCGTCCATTTTCTTTCGTCGAGGAAATCGCTCGCCTGGCGAAAATCGGTGGGGGAATATCCGGCGTGGATCTTGCCGGAAAAATGCGCGTGCAGCCCGAGAATTGTGTCGACATCGAGGCCGTCCGAGGCGATGAAAAGCTTTTGCCTGGGGTCGCGCCCTCTTTTTTCGAGCCAGGCAATGTATTCATCGCCAGCCAGAAAAGGATCCTTGCTATCCGCGCGCTGCCCGGTCCAATCGGCCACCCAATCCGGAGCATTGTCGAAGAATTGCGTCGAGCCAAAGGTGTCGGGAAGCAGGATGAGTAGTTCACCCTGATAGGTCTTCTGCCACATTTCCAGCAGGCGGTATTGCGCGGACTTCAACTCTGCGTCGTTCCTGGCCATCGCTGCCAGGGCCATGGGCAACTCATGTGCGTTCGTGCCAATCGCTTCCAGGTCGTGTTGATAGGCGAGATAGGTATTGGAAGTTCCGCCGAAGGTGTTGCCTAGCACGTTGCTCATGGCTTTTACGACGTATTCTTGCCAGAGGAAGCTGTGGCGGCGGCGCGTTCCGAAGTCGCTGAGCCGCAATCCCGGAGTGCAGCGGAGACGCTCCATTTTTTCCCAGAGTTTTGTTTTGGCCCGAGCATAGAGAATGTCCAGTTCGAATTCGCTCAGGCGCTTCAGGTTGGCGCGCGTCTTCAATTCGCTGATGGCCGAGAGCGCATAAATCTCCCACATCGTCGTGGCGGTCCAAAGGCCGTGGAAGGAGAGGGAGAACTGCCCGTCCTGGACGCTTAGTTCATAGTCGGAGAGACGGAAGTCGCGCTCGAGCCACTCGAGGAACGCGGGTTCAAAGATTCCGCGGCGGCCATAGAAGGTATTGCCCGCGAGCCAGATCAGCTCGGACTTGTGAAATCGCAGCTTCTTCGTCTGCTCCAGTTGTTCTCGAAGTTCGTTGACGTCGATCAACTCGCCAAGTGGGACTTCGGCGGAGCGATTGAGGAAGGAAAAGGAAGCGGTGGTTTTCGGAAACTGTTTCCAGATGAACTGGAGCATCAGAAGTTTGTAAAAGTCGGTATCGAGCAGGGACCGCGTAATCGGGTCCAATTCCCAATTGTGGTCGTGTGCGCGGCGCGCCAGGTTGATAATCACAATCCCAATACTTTACCCTAGTCGGAACGAAGTTCGACAATAGTCCGACGCCGGAACGCCCCGTAATTCCGATTTGCTTTCCGGCGCTCCCTGCCCGGTTGTACAATCATGCGGCTCACAAATTTGATAGTGCTTCCCAGGAGACTCTCATGAGGGTTCGCACGTCGCTCTGCCTGTTGGCAACCACGCTTCTGGCCCCCGCTGCTGTATCGTTCGCCCGGCCGCAAACGCCCGCGAATTCTGCTCCAGGTAAAGAGGCCATTCTCCCTGCCGCGGATGTCGGCAACAAGTTGTTGCCGGAGAAAGTGTTTTTCCGTGGGCAAATTGCACCCGTGCAAGCTCGCAACACCGGCGGCGTTCGCTATGCGGACGGATTTCTCGTTTTCGCGGGACTTGTGGATAGCTCCGGCTATTCCACCGGAATCCGGGAAAAGTATCAGGCCTATCTGATCAACGAAGTGCCCATTGAGATCGGCGGACAGACGCTCCAACCGGGCGCGTATGGCATCGGGTTTCTGGAAAGCAACAAATTCGTGGTGATGGACCTGGGCGCCAACGACGTTCTGCAGGCGGCTTCGGCGAAAGATACGGAAATGAAGCGTCCGGTGCCGCTGCAGTTTACGGCCGCGTCCGGGGCAGGGAACTATCGCCTGTACCATGGGCGCGATTACGTCGAATTTCACCGTGCCAAATAGGTGCTCGCCTTTTTTTGAGTGCGATGGCGAAGCCACCGCTTTTGAGATTGACGCGTTGAGGCAAAATTAAGTTGGGTGACAGCGTTTACACCGTAAAAGCGAAAGCTGCGCTTTCGCACTCCAATGGGGCTGGAGGCCTTCAGCCTTTAATCTTGCCGCTTGCAGCATCCCACGTTACGCCGCTCTTTCGGAAGTAAGATTCGTTTGCCATGTGGCATGCCAGGGCGGCGTTGTGGCCGAACACGGCGTCTTCCACTACTGGCTTTCGGGTACGTACGGCTTGCAGGAAATTCCACATGTGCGGCCGCAGGTCGTCCCACGAATCGCCCTTGTATGTGTAACCTTCCGCGATCGGCTCCTTGCCGGGCGCAGGATCATTATCTTCATGCCACTTCTTGTAATACGCCGCTCGCATCTCGTGGGGGAAGCTGTTCGCGTAGTAGCTCGGCGAAGTGTCTTCGCCGCTCTGCGGGAGGTACGCGATCGTGTATTCAGTCACTTCCAGAATTCCCTTCGAACCCTGGAAGCGGTAAACCTCGGGGGTTTCGCAACCCAGATTCAGGCGCAGATACACTGGGATTTTCCCGTACTCATAAATCACAGCCTGCACGTCCGGCATGTTGCGCCCGTCGTTCCAGCGCAGAATGCCGCCCGCAGCCGTGGCGCGCGCAGGCGGTTCGTTCCATCCGAGCATATAGTTCATCCCGCTGACGAGGTGTACCAACAAGTCGCCGGCAACGCCCGTGCCGTATTCTTTCCAGCAGCGCCATCGCGCGAAGAGCTTGGCATCGAACTCGCGTTTCGGCACCGTACCCTGCCAGGTATCCCAGTCCAGCGTTTGCAGCGAAAGATCGAACGGTGGTGGATACTCCCACGCGCCGGTTGGGTCGTTGCGTCCCAGCGAGCCTTCGACGAGATTCAGTTCGCCAATGATTTCTTTGGCGAGCAACTCTTTCGCTTTTGCGCAGATCACCGAACTGACACGTTGCGAGCCGATCTGCACGATGCGCCCCGATTTCTTCGCCGCCGCCACCATTGCAACGCCATCCTCGGCGGTGTGAGACATCGGCTTCTCGCAATAAATATCCTTCCCCGCGTTCACGGTGTCCACCACCACCTGCTTGTGCCAGTGGTCGGGCACCGCCGCGATGATGCAGTCGATCTCCTTGTTGTCCAGGAGTTCCTGGTAACGCCGCGTGGTCTTGATTTTTGGTCCGGCAATTTCTTTGGCTAGCGTGTGCCGTCCATCATAGAGATCGCAAGCCGCCACGCATTCCGTGCCGGGCAAGGAGACCGCCGTGCCGAGCAGGCCAGAACCCTGCATCCCGATGCCGATAATTCCGAAGCGAACGCGTTCGACCGCCGTTCCTTCCAACACGCCGGGAATCTTCATCGGTTCCAGCGCGATGCTTCGGGCGGCCACCATTGCGCCGGTTGTCCCCGCGCCAGCTTGAAGAAACGATCTTCGGCTCCATTGTTTTCTGCTCATGATTGTCTCCGTGTTTCGAGATTTGCTTTGTCCATCATTTGCTATGGCAGCGGCTGGATGCTCACTTCCTTGAAAAACACCACATCGCTCTTGCCGTGATTCTGGAGGCCAAAGTAGCCTTCGTCCGGGCGCGGGCCGAGCTGAGGTTCGAAATCGAACTTCCGTGAGGGAACCAGGTCGCCCTCGTGGTAGTCCGTCACCTTCACGCCATTCACCTCGACGATTGTGTGCGGCCCGTCAATCGTGATCACCATTGTGTTCCACTCGGGTCCGGGCTTCGCCGGCTTGGCCAGGGGCTTGGTCAGTGAATAGAGCGTTCCCGTCATGTGATATTCGTCTTCGCCGGACGTCTCCGGGTGATTGTCGATCTGCACTTCGTAGCCATAATGTACCGGCATCCACGCCTCGCGCGGCTCAATCGGAATGCGAATGTAGACGCCGGAGTTGTCGTTGAAATCGCGCATTTTGAAAACCGCGCGCAGCTTGCAGTGGCCGATCTTTCCGCCCGTCCAAAACAACAGCCCCATTCCACCATGCGTCTCGATCAACCCGTCAGTGACCGTCATCTCGCCCGGCCCGACATGCTTCCAGCCGGTCAAGTCCTTGCCATTAAACAGCCGTTTCCAATCGGGCTCCGGCCTTCCTGCCGCCAACAGTAAAAACGCTACCGCCGTCACCAGCAACGCGCGCAAGCTTCGCATTTCACACCTCCGCGCGATTCAGGAAGCAAACAGATTTCGCGCCATGAACCACAAATTCGCCGGCCGCTCCGCCAGGCGGCGCACGAACCACGGATACCAATATGTGCCGTATGCCACCAGCACCGCGGAGCGATAACCCTCGCGCGCCAAGCGTTCCTGCTCTCGTCGCTGAATTCCGTAGAGCATCTGCACTTCGAAATCTTTTCTCGAGAATCCGTTTCGGGCTGCATGGTCCGCAAGCCGGCGGATCAATTTCACGTCATGCGTGCCAAACGCCGCGCGGATGCAACGGCCTGCCGCTTGCGCCTCCATCATTGTCGTTGCCAGCAAGAAGTAATTTTCATCCACGTCCTGTTTTTTCGGGTAGGCGATTTCCGGCGGTTCCTTGTAAGCGCCCTTGACCAGCCGGATTGACGGCCGCAATGGCAGCAATCCCTCGACGTCCTTTTGCGTCCGATACAAATAGGCTTGCAGGCAAATCCCGATGTTCGGATATTTCCCGAGCGCCCGCTTGTAAATGTCCAGCGTCGCGTCTACGTACGGGCTCGCTTCCATGTCCACCCAGACGATGGCTTGCTTCTTTTCCCCGGCGATAATTTTGTCAAGGTTTTCAAAACAGAAATCGGGAGAGAGATCTAGGCCCAGTTGCGTCAGCTTCACGGATATTTCCGTGTGCAGGCCAGACTCATGAATGCGCCGCAAAACATCGAGGTAATGCTGAATCACCTTCAAGGCCTCGGCGCGATCCTTGACGTTCTCGCCAAGATTCGTGAACACACTGCCAATATTCTTTTGTTCGAGCCCCCGCGCCGCTCCAATCGCCGCGTCCAGGCTTTCTCCCGGCATGAAGCGCGACACGCTTCGCCGCACAAACGGGTAATTCACCGCGTTTTCCCGCAGCCATTTATTTTGGGAAGCGGCAAGGAGTATCGACCGCATCAGGGTCATTGTTTTTTCGGTTCTCCTCGGCGGGGCAAATCGCAACCCCCGTTCGCGGCTTTATTCTAATTCAGATGGGGCTGGATGATGGCTCGCAAAGTTTCCAGCTAAGGTCCATTCAGGAGAGGCAGAAGATGCCGCGCCTTGGCGGGTCTTGTTTGGCGAAGCGCAGCCGAAGATGTGTCCTTGTGAGACCGCCGTGGAGCCTCGCACGGCTTCGCGCGGAGTGGTCCGCAACACTGTCGAACACGGCGGCCCGCAAAAAGTCGCGGTCAAGGCGAAGGAAAGGCGTTCGGGCCGTTCACCTGAATTATGGCCGGTGCCTTTTTTCCGTTTTGTGATATATGCTTTGACGATTTCGTGCATCTAACTGGGGAGCAACACAAGAGGAGATTAATTTATGAAACGACCCAGACTCAGTACATTCCTTGGTGCGGTGCTTACCGCAGCTTTACTTTTCACTCCATTGGCAAATGCTCAATCTCAGGAGGCGGGGGGGAACGTCACGTTCACCGTCACCGCCGTGGGCAAGAAAGACGCCGATGTTTCGAATATCCCAAAGGATGATGTCCAGCTCTTTCAGGGCAAGGACCGCAAGCAGATTGGCGATTGGAGGAAGGGCGATAGTCTTTTCCTGGCCATTCTGATTGACGACTCCATCGAAACCGCGGCCGGCGGCCAATGGGACTATTTACGCGAATTCATCATGGCCCAACCGCCTTCCACTTCAATTATGGTTGGATATATCACGAACAACGGCACTCGGGTGCTGCAGGACTTTACTCCCAACCATGAACTGGCCGCCAAGGCTCTGCGTCTCCCCATTGGCATTGGTTCTCTTGGTTCCAGCCCGTATCTCGGCACCATCGACCTGTTGAAACGCTGGCCGAAAACGGGCCCCCGCCGCTCCGTGATCCTGGTTACCTCTGGCATCGATTTTTTTCGCGGACCCGGTTTTGGCCCGTTTTATCCCGACCTCGATCCGCTGATCTCACGGGCCGAGCGGCAGAACACCAACATCTGGACGATTTATTATCCGAGCGCCAGCCACCGCGGGCATTCCTTCCGCCTGGGGAACAACGCGCAGAACAATCTGGACAAACTTTCGCAGGACACCGGCGCGGAATCCTATTTCTTGGGTACGCAGACTCCCGTCTCGATCAAGCCGTATCTGGATGAGATCTCCCTGCACCTCAGCAATCAGTACCTTTTGACCTTTGCCGGCAGCGGCGGATCGAAAGGGAAATATCAGTCCGTAAAAGTGAAGACCGCACTCAAGGAAGTGGAATTCCTCGTGCCCGCGGCGGTGTTCATTCCGCCGGCCGGGCAGTAAGCGCTGACGATTCAAATCAAAAGGGCGCGAGACGATAATCTCGCGCCTTTCTTTGTCTGCAGCTCCGAAAATTTCTCAGATAGCTTGCGTCGAATCTCGAATTACCAGCTCCGCATGCAGCTTCTGTGCTACCACGCTCCAGTCACGATTTTCATGTCCCGCTTTGATGGCCTCTATCACAATGTTCACCGACGCGCCTCCCATGGTTTCGAGCGGCTGGCGCACCGTGGTCAGCGACGGGACGGAGAGCCCGGAAATGGCCACGTCGTCGAAGCCGATCACCGAGCATTGTTCCGGCACGCTTAAGCCGGCCTTGGCTAGGGCGCGGATGGCGCCCAGCGCCGTCAAGTCGTCAAACGCCAGCACCGCGGTGAACTTTTTTTTCTTCTGGAGTAATTCCTCAGTCAGCCGGTAACCATGCTCGAAGCTGGCATTGGCGTCGAACACGTCCGGCAATCGTGTGACGAGGGAGGAGTCGATCTCGAGTTTCACGGATTGCGCGAATTTCTGAATCCCCCGCCATCTCGGCGCGCTGTCGATCAGGCGTTTCGGCCCGAGGATCATTGCAATCCGCCGGTGGCCAAGTTGATAGAGGTGCTCCAAAGCCATGCGCCCGCCGGCTTCGTTGTCCACCATCACGAAGCTTACGCGGTTGCCCGGAATTTCCCAGCCGATGGTCACCGTCGGAACTTCCGCTTTGTTCAGATCCGCAAGAACATGGATGTCCACCAACAGCCAGTTGGCCACCACGATCAGGCCGTCCACGTGCTGCTCGAGCAACATTTCCAGGTAGCGTTCGAATCGTTCGCGCTGGTTGTGGGCATCGGCAAAAATCGGAAGGTACGCGAGCGGGTAGAGGGCGTTCTCTATGCCGCGCAGAATCGGTGTGCAAAACGGATCCATCACGTCGGTGAGGATTACTCCGATGCTCTGGCTCCGTTTGCTGCGCAGAAAGCGCGCCATCGCGTTCGGCCGATAGCCCAGCCGCTTCGCCGTTTCTTCAATCTTTTTTTTCGTGCCGGACGCGATGTACCGCGCGAGCGGCGCGTTATTCAGGACGATGGAAACCGTCGCCGGGGAAAAGCCCGTGGCTTTGGCTACATCCCGCATGGTGACCAGCCCGCGCCTGCTCTGTGCTTTCATGCCCGCGCCTCGCGCGCCTATCATCCGGCCACAGGCGCAGAAATAGCAAATCCAAAAGAATGTTAGTTAACCACTGAGCTGGTAAAGGAGAGAGGGGAGCTGTGCCGTTATGATTTTGCAGAAAACGCGATCCGGAGCGTGCGTTTTACTCTTCCGGCGGAATTTCAAAGGACATTTCTTTGCGGAATCCGGAGGTCTTCCAAACTCCGTAGGCGACGCCAAGCGCCAGCCAGATAGTTCCTGCAATTTTTGCCGGCGGACTCAAGCTCCACCAGATCACGCCGCAAACAACGAAACCGATCAGCGGCATCAGCAGGTTGCCCAGCTTTTTCTCCTTCGCCCGGAGATAATAATGCACGAACGCCGCCGCGTTCACTCCCATGAAGGCGATGAACGCGCCGAAATTCAGCATCTCCGCGCCACGCTCGTAGGTGATGAGAAAAGACCCAAGCAACGCCACCGCGCCAATCACCAGGACGTTGTTCGCGGGGATTCGCCGCTTTTCTTCGATCTTCCCGAAGAAACCTTTTGGGATCGCGTCATTTCGGCCCATTCCGTAGAGCAAACGGGCGGCCGCAAGTTGCGATGCGACGCCCGAGCCTATGTTCGCAATCAGCACCGTAAAATTCAGCAGGTGAAAAAGAAAAAATCCGCCAATCTGCTGCGCCACGATCGGGAATGCTGATTCTACTTTGTCCGCGGGAAACGGTTTGGAGCCCCAGACTAGTTGCGCCGCATAAACTTCCGCGGCGGAGAGAACGCCGGCCACGACGCACACCAGCACCGTGGCGAGCATGATGTTGCGCCGCGGGTTTTCCACTTCTTCGGAGAAGGTCGAGATCCCGTCGAAGCCGATGTAGGTCAGCACAGCGAGGGACGTCCCACGTCCGATGGCGCTGAGGTTGAACGTCGCCGGGTTGTAGAAGGGTTCGGTGAAGAAGTTGGGGCCACGTTGGTGGTAACCGAGAACGAAGCGTATGACGAATGCAAAAAAAATCACCACGACCACGGTCATGCCGGCCGCCAGCACCTCATTGATACGCGCCGAGGTTTTCACACCGCCAAGATTCAGAAACGAGAAAAAGACCGCGTAGAAAATCGCCAGAGTCCAGTACGGCATTTCCGGTAGGATGTTTTGCGTCAGTTTGCTGCAAATGATGGTGCAGATCAACGGGTTGAGGATATAGTCCATCACCATCGCCCAGCCCGTCAGGTAGCCGAGGCCGGCGTGAATCTCCTGGCCCACGTAGGTGTACGCCGAGCCCGCGCTTGGATATACGCGCGCCATTTTTCCATAGCTGATTGCCGTAAAAAACATGGCGACCAGCGCGATCAAAATCGTGGTGACAACATGCCCGCCGGCGGCATTGTTGATCACCCCGTAAATTCCCATCGGGGCGATCGGTTGGATGATCACGATGCCGATGACGATCAAATTCCAGAGGGTCAGGGTTCGCCGCAGGCGGGGTCCGGCGTCGGTGGTGCCAGCTTGGGTGCTCAAGCACCTCTCCTTTTCGGCGGCTCGCTGCAGTTGGAGCCTAGCACCACGGCGCGTGTCAAGTTCTTCGGCGCATCCGGGTTGAGGCCCTTGCGCAGGCCGATGGCGGTCCCCATTAGATGTGCAGGAATTGCGGTCACAGCGTAGCGTGCAAACTCCGGTCCATCAAGCGACAGTTCGATCAGCAGATCGCTGTACTTTTTCAGTTCAGGTGTCGCGCGATTCACAATCACGCAAATTGCCGCTCCCAGTTCCTTGAGTTCTCTCACCAGCAGCGTCTCCTCCTCGGCCGCCGATTCGGAGATAACAAACGTGATCAACGTGTTCGCCCCGGCAATCGAGCGCGGCCCGTGCCGGAATTCCAGCGAGTGATAAACCTGCGCATAGGAAGAGGACATTTCGGTCACCTTCAGCCCCGCCTCTTGCGCCAGCCAGTAATGCACGCCCTGTCCGAGAAAGACATAGTCCGCAAATTTTTTCCTGGCCGCGAATTCCTGGATCTTTTCCGCGTGTTTATCCAGCCATTCCTGGCCGCGCTGCGGCAATTGATCCAGCGCTCCGGAAAACTGGTTGTCTCCTACGAATTGTAATCCCAACCTCTGAAACGCCAGCAGGATGGTGGTGAACGATCGCGTCATCACCGTGCTTTTTTCATCTGCCCAGGTCAATTTGAACGAATGAGTGCACAGTCCTTCCAGCGGGCTTTGTGGATTGCAGGTTACCCCCAGCGTTTGGACGGTGTGGTGTTTCTGTAACAATTCCGCCACGCGCAGCACTTCGGTCGTTTCACCGGAGCGCGACATCAGGACAACTTGCTCCGCTCCCAGTCGCCGGAGTGTCTCTTCCGGAGCGAACAACAACTCTGAGGCTGGCACGCTGGTCGCGGGGATGTAAAAGTGCTTGGTCCACAAGGCGGCAATCAGCCGGGAAAGGTAATAGCTCGATCCGCAGCCCACGAAAAGCCACGGGCTGCGCGGCGAAAAGAGGTCCGAGAATTTTTCGAGCAGCCGCGCTTCCCGAAGCTGAGTTTCCGTTTCACTCCAGATGCGGGGCTGCGAAAGGATTTCCTGCAGAGTGTGTTCGCCCGGCCGGCCTGCGCGGGTCCGCGGGGCGGGCTTCCTTCTGGCGGTATGCTTCGTCAAGCGAATCCTCTTATTGAATCGTTTCAATACAGCTATATTGCGCAATGTGTCTTTTCCGCGCAAGCTTTAATTTCCTACCGGCTCGGGCGCCGCTTTCGCCGAAGGCGGCGCTGACCCTGTCCTCTCGTACAGTGCGCCTAATTTTCCACAGCGGATATCTCTTCGTTCACAACGCGCATTTCGGAAGTAACACCCGGTCGCGCTTTCGCGTCTAATAGAATATATAAAGGACAGGGTTGGCGCGGCCAAGACCGCGCCGCACTATGAACGATGTTTCTTTCATCTTCGAAAGGCGTCAACTCCAGCGTGTTCTGCTCCACGCGGCCGGCTTCCTGCTGATTTTTCTCGCTGCCAACTGGCTGCGAGAAATCTCGCTTCGACCCAATCCGATTCTGCAGGGTTACCTGCAAATCACCACCGGCATTTTCGCGTTTGTGTTCGCGGCTGTCGCGCTGGTCCGCTTCCAGGGCACCCAGGATCGCATCTCGCTGATTCTCGGGTCCGGCTTCCTGCTTTCCGGCGCAACGCTCATCGCCTCCAGCATCGTCTTTTTTCAGCTCATTCACGAGTCGCAGATCTGGTTCCTGTGGGCGCCGGTGGCCTGGTGGATCAGCCGCCTACTCCTCGCGCTGCTTTTTGCGATGGCCCTGCTGGTGGAGCATTTCCGGCCGCGCTCGCGGCATCCAAAAATGGAAATTGCCGGCGGCTTGTTCGCCGTGCTCGCGCTGACGTATCTGATCACCGCCGCGCTGCGCAAACTTCCGCCAGACGTTTCACACCAGCCGGAAGCAATGATTCCGAATCCGCTGCAACTTGTCCCCGCGGTCATCTTCCTGATTGCTCTGTTTGGCTACCGCAGGCGCAAGTATCTGCAGAATTCCGGCTTCGACAAGTCGGTCTACCTGGCGGTTTGGCTGAATCTGGCCGCGCAGCTCGCGGCTTGCCAGTCGGTCAGGCTGCTGGACGGCCCATTCGTTTTCGCTCAGTCCATGAATGTGATGAGTTACGCGATACTTCTCGGCGGCTCGCTAATCGACAGCGCCAAAGTCTTTGAGCAGGTGCGGCATCTCGCAGCCAGCGACCCGCTCACCGGCCTCGCCAACTATCGCAAACTTCTCGACGTCCTGGATACCGAGACCGAGCGCACCCTGCGCACCGGCCGCCCTTTTGCTGTGCTGCTTCTCGATCTTGACGGGCTAAAAAAGATCAACGATTCATACGGCCATCTTGTCGGCAGCCGCGCTCTCTGCCGTGTTGCCGACATCCTCCGCTTCCATTGCCGCGCCATCGATACCGCCGCGCGTTACGGAGGCGATGAGTTCGCTCTGATTCTCCCTGAAGCGCGCGAGGAAGAAGCCGAGCGCGTGGCCACTCGCATTCGCGAGACGCTCGCTGCCGACCAGGAACACCCGCCCCTTTCCGCCAGCATCGGCGCTTCGGTGTTTCACGGCGAGGGCGAGCGTGTGGAGAAACTTCTGAAAGAAGCCGACCAAAACTTGTACATCGAAAAAGCGCGGCGGAAGGAAAGCGCCGCTCGTTCTTCCGAGGCTTCCCGCCGCCGCTTGAAAAAAAGCTGACTCCCCTGGCGTCCCGCTACTTTGCCGGCTGAAACGCAGTCAATTGGTCCGCAATTTTTGCTTTGTCGCCGACTACAACGACGGTCATCTCCTCCGGCTTGATGTAGTCCCGCGTCATCTTCTGGACGACGGCAGGAGTGACTCCGTTCACTTTCGCTACATAGGTTTTCAGGTAGTTTCCCCCTAGTCCCTGAAAGTCGATATTCTCCAACTGGCCGATCAGTGCGCCGCGGTTGGAGTTCTGGATCACGAAGACTCCCGAAAGGTAGTTCTGGATACCTTTGAGTTCCGGTTCGCTGACGGGTTCCTTTTGCATGCGGGTAATCTCGCCAAAAATCTCTTTCAGCGAGGGCCCGGTATATTGCGTGGTCACGTCCGCGATTTCCGCCCAGTAGCCGTCGTGATAACGGCGGGAAATTTCGCTGTGCGGGGAATAGGTATAGCCT
>JGI12635J15846_10000334_pt1 | contig 38979 bp, 37 predicted proteins | sample BlaSpr_A8_OM2_M2_FD_15846 | JGI IMG/M metagenome (IMG submission 15846)
ATTTTTCGATCTGATCGGGGGTGACGGCCCAAGGGGCAGGAAGCCGATGAAGCTGAAGATTTTTGAACCACATAAGAATCCAGGCAAAGCGCACTATTCTATAGGACAGTGACGTCCCGGCCCAAGAGCCGGTCTTCATGGCCAGGCGTTTTGCCGCTTGCATCTGCTCGTACTGAATGAACCCGTTCATCCGCTGTGCCGCAACGCCGGGAATGTATCCCGCTTATCCATGGCTCATCCGCCAGCGGTAAAAGCATGTACCGTATGGTTAACCCGTTCGCGTCCACCTTCTCCGACCAGCCTCACGCCAACGGGGTCAGTGAAACGTGGTGCGTCAAAGGACGCAGGACCCAAGCCGGTCAGGGCGTGACGAGCAAAGACGTATGCAGGCCCATCGCGTAGTGGCCTGGCTTGTTGCAGATGAGTACGTAGCGGCCGGGTGCCAACTTGAGTGTCAAGCGCTTGTTCTTGCCGGGGTCGATGTCCTCCACCTCTCCCATCTTTTTGAACTGGCTCTCCGACACTTGTCCATTTTTAACTGGCAGCTTATCGGCGGCCAAGTCCGTTTTAAGAACGACGAACTCATGCGTCAGACCAGTGTCCGGTGCGTTGCTTACCTCGAACGTGACAGTGCCTGCCTTGACGTGATTAGCATCAAGCTGGATCGTGTTCATGAGCACCGTGGCTTTTATCATCTCCTCTGCGTAACCGGGGCTGCAAACGAGGCCGAGCGTGGCCACACCAAGGAAGACTGCAGTGCGTGGGCTTGAGAACATGATGTTTTCCTCTACGAATATCGCGAGTATCCGCGTGTGATCGATCGCCCTACGCGCGATGCGAGGAGCGGGACGTTTCATTGCGAAGGTCCGGACGAAGCGTTAGGAGCGACGTGCAGTCGATCGACATCAAGATGCGTCTGTAGCTGATATTTGCGCGTTGCTCACACCGCCGTCCGAGTCGTAGTCGTCGCGCACGGCGGCGAATTTCAAGCGCGAACGCGTGTCGATTCCAGTGTCCCAGAACTATTTTCGTGTCGGTCGCTATCCGATGAAGTCCTGAAAATTGAAGTAAGAGTAAAACGAAGTCGGTTTCCCCACGCCAACCGCTGAGTGCTCCGAATGGAATATCGTGGCTTCGCTGGGCGTTTATTATGCGCAGTCCCGCAATGCGTCGAGTACTCTGCGCACCACGGATTGGTCGCTGACCAAGGACACCTATGATGCCGAGCACGTCGATCTTATTGCCGCCGGTATGATCGGATAAGACTCACCGGGCCGGGCGGTCACCCCGTGCCACAAGAAGTTACTTTCAAAAAAGTGGAAACCGAGCCCATGAACAATGATGCCGACCCGGCGAAGCCTGACTCGGGCGAGCAGGATATCCGCGCGCTGTCTGCGTTTGCCGACAATGAGCTCTCCTCTGGACAACGGGCGGCCACACTCGCGTGGCTCGCGAACGACCCGAAGGCAGCCGCCCGCGTGGCTCATTATCGGGCGCAAAAAACTGCACTGACAGCAATGCTGGCGGCCTCGGGAGAAGGCGCGCGACGCATCGTCTTGATAAGCCGCACGCTGTGGTGGCGGCACGCGGGGATGGCGGCTGCCTGGATGGGCTTGGGCGTGGCGCTCGGGTATGCGGCAGGCTGGTTTTCACCGAGCGTCTGGATCGATGAGCCAGTGTTCGTGGATCGGGCCGACGCCGCTTACGTGGTGTACGCGCCGGAGCAACGCCACGCCGTTGAGGTCGCAGCGGCGGACGAGGACCATCTTGCTACGTGGCTGTCGACGCGCCTCCGTCGGCCTTTGGCGGTACCTTCGCTGCGGGGATATGGCTACTCGCCGATTGGCGGCCGTCTGCTGCCCGGCGAGTCCGGCCCTGCAGCACTATTCATGTATCAGAACGCGATCGGGGTCCGGCTCACCCTATACATTGCCCCGGTTCGACAGAACCTAACGGTGTTGCGACTGTTTCGCAAGGGTAACCGCAACTCGATCTACTGGACGAGTCAGGGTATGGGATACGCGCTGACCGGCCATGTCTCCAACCCGCAGTTGCGATCCATGGCGATCGACGTAGACAGCGCTCTTGGGGACGCCGTTCCGAAGCGTAGTGAAGGCAGCGAAGATTCGAACCCCTGAAAGCTTTGAGGATTTTGCATGTTTGATAGATATCACATAGTGTTTAACTATCTATAGCGTGTGACCCGATCGAGCTTTGCGGCAAAGAAGCGCTCACTTTTTGCTTTATTAATTAATAAGCCATCCTATCAAAATCAACTTCCTCGACTATTTCCGCTATTTGCATCAGAGCCGTTGCCTGAAGTTTTTCCCAAGGCTGCTACGAAATCTCGCGCGTTACACTACTCCCCAATCCAACGGGGAACCCTCAAGTGGCAAAAGTACCCACGATTCGCGATGTCGCCGAACTGGCCGATGTGTCGAAGGCAACCGTTTCGCGTTATCTGAACGGTAGCCTCGTGCTGCCGCCGGAAACCGCCAAGCGCGTCGACGACGCCGTCGTCGCACTCAACTATCGCCAAAACAGTCTGGCCCGGCGCCTGAGTCTCGGCAGCAGCGAGACCATCGGCCTGGCCATGCCTGAGGTCGCCAATCCGTTCTTCGCCGAGCTGGCGGATGCCGTCGAGGAAGCCGCTTCCGAAAGCGGCTACGGTCTCGCGCTTTGCATCACGCGCAACAAGCTCGAGCGCGAAGCACTGTATCTGCGCTGGCTCGATACGCGCCACCTCGACGGCCTGATCTTCGCGACCAATCGCCCGGACGACGGCTCGCTGCGCAGCCTGATCGGCGAGCGCGCCAACATCGTGCTGGTCGATGAGGACGTGCCCGGCGCCGACGTGCCGAAGGTGTTCGTCGACAACGTCGAGGGCGGTTATCTGGCGACGCGCCATCTGCTCGCCGCGGGGCATCGCCGGATCGCGCACGTGACCGGCCCCGAAACGCTGTTCACCGTGCGGGAACGGCTGGAGGGCTATCGGCGGGCACTTGCCGAAGCACAGGTTCCCTTCGACTCCGGACTCGTGCACTTCGGCTCCTACGACCGTAGCTTTGGGCGTGCGGTCGGCGCCGAGCTGATCGCGGGCGCCCACCCGCCCACGGCCCTGTTCGCCACCAGCGACTACATCGCGGTCGGCGTGCTCGATGCACTGCGCGAGCGCGCGCTGGAGGTGCCCGGCTACATGTCGATTGTCGGCTTCGACGACATGGAATTCGCCAGTCTCCTGATGCCGCCGATCACCACCGTACGCCAGTCGGCGGCGGAGCTTGGCCGCACCGGCGTCGCCCTGCTGGTCGCGATGCTGACGGGACAGGCCACCTCTGCGCCCACCGTGCGCCGCCTGCCGGTCGAGTTGATCCAGCGGGCGTCGGTGGGGCCGCCTCGCGCCGGTTCATAGACCCACCTGACAATCCCCTCTCCGTACTTTCCCGCATCTTTTTTTGAAACGGTTGACAGCCCAATACTCGCGGATTAATTTTTATAAACCGGTTTACAAGCGGGCGGCGCAATGTCGGTTGCGCCCATGAAGTCTTCCTTTAATTCACCGGTCGCGCGGCTTTAATGGACCGCACGAACAGCGTCCGGACCAACCAGAAAAGGGATTCCGATGAGCGCAGCATTGCATTTCCGCCGCATGACCGCCGTATTGCTGAGCGCGGCCTTGCTTGCCGTCGCAGGCACCGCCGCCGCGGCCGGCAAGAAGATCGCCATGGTGCAGATCAACCAGGAGGCGCTCTTCTTCACGCAGATGGACCAGGGCGCCCAGGCGGCCGCAAAAGCAGCCGGCGTCGAGCTGGCCATCTTCAACTCGAACAACGATCCGAGCGCGCAAAACAACGCGATCGAAACGTATATCCAGCAAAAGGTCGATGCGATCCTGGTGGTTGCCATCGATGTAAACGGCATCAAACCCGCCATCACCGAAGCCAAGAAAGCGGGCATTCCGGTGGTCACCATCGACGCCATTGTCGACGGCGACAACTCGGTGCAGGTCGGTGTCGACAACAAGAAGGTCGGCGAAGATATCGGCAAATACACGGCCGCCACCATCAAGACGAATCTTGGCGGGAAGGCGAACATCGGCGTGGTCGGCGCGCTGAATTCGTTCATCCAGAACGTGCGTCTGGATGGCTTCAAGGCGGGCATCGCGACGGTGCCGGGCGCGAAGATCGTCGCCACCGTCGACGGACAAAACGTGCAGGACCAGGCCCAAACCGCCGCTGAGAACCTGATTTCCGCCCACCCGGATCTGCAGATCGTGTATGCAACCGGTGAACCCGCGCTGATCGGTCTGGTCGCGGCGACGTCGGCTCAGGACGCTACAGGGCGCGTGAAGATTGTCGGCTGGGATTTGAGCGCGCAAGCTATCAAGGGCATCGACGCAGGCTTTGTGACAGCGGTGGTGCAGCAGGACCCGGAAGGCGAAGGCCGCGCCGCGGTCAATGCCGCGATGAAACTCATCAACAAGCAGCCGGTCGAGAAAAACATCTCGGTGCCGGTGACGATCGTGACCAAGGCGAACGTCGGTAAATACCGGGCCGTGTTTAAGTAAGCCCACCTCCACGCTGCCGGGAGAACCGCTATGCAAAACGATGCTGCAACGCCGCGCGTGCGCATGCAAAACATCACCAAGAGCTACGGCGCCGTGCAGTCCTTGCGCGGCGTCGACTTGCACGTGATGCCGGGTGAAGTGCTCGGGCTCGTCGGCGACAACGGCGCGGGCAAATCGACGGTCTCGAAGGTGCTGTCGGGCGCGGTGATACCGGACAGCGGCAGCATCGAGATCGACGGTAAGCCGGTCCGCTTCTCGGACCCGGGCGATGCCCGCGCGCATCGCATCGAGATGGTTTATCAGGACCTGTCGTTGTGCAATACGGTCGATGTGGCCGGCAACCTCTTCCTCGGCCGCGAACCCATGCGCCGCATCTGCGGCGTGCAGGTGCTCGATCATCGCAAGATGCATCACGATGCCCGCGACATGCTGAACAACCTCGGCATTCGCATCCCGAGCACGAAGCTTGACGTAGAAAACCTGTCAGGCGGGCAACGTCAGGCCATCGCGATTTCGCGGGCGGTATCGTTCGATCCGAAGGTGTTGATCATGGATGAACCCACGGCTGCGCTGGCCGTAGCCGAAGTCGAAGCCGTGCTCGAACTCGTGCGCACGATCAGCGCGCGCGGCGTCAGCGTGATCCTGATCAGCCATCGCCTGCAGGACCTGTTCCTGGTGTGCGACCGCATCAGCGTGATGTACGAAGGACAGAACGTCGCGGACCGGAAGATCGGCGAAACGAATCTGGAAGAGATCGTCGATCTGATCGTCGGCCATAAGTTCAGCGCGCGTTCGGCACGTGCGCTTGCGGAGGATTGACATGGAACTCGCCATGCACGACAAGGCCAAGGCACCGCGCCTGCCGCTCAGACATTTGCTCGGCCGTAATGCGGGTGTGGCCAGCATCGCGGCGTTCTTCATCGTCTGCGCTCTCGCCTTCGCGCTCACCACGCACACGTTCCTCACCGCCGGCAATCTCCTTAACGTGCTTCGTCAAAGCGCGCCGCTATTGATCGTCGCAACAACGATGACGCTCGTCATCACGACGGGCGGCATCGACTTGTCGATAGGATCAACGCTCGCGCTTGTGGGTGCGCTCTCGGCCATCGCGTTGCGAGCAGGCGTGCCGGGTATCGTCGTACTGGCCGGCGGGCTCTCGCTTGGCGCGCTGATCGGCGCGATAAACGGCTACTTCATCGCGTTCGCGGGCATGCCCGCGTTCATCGTGACGCTTGGCACGCTATCGGTCGTGCGCGGTATCGCGCTGCTGATCACGCAGGGTTTTTCAGTGCCGATCGAAAACGACGGATGGTTCGTCGAGCTTGGCCGCGGCAGGCTGCTGGGTATACCGACGCCTGCGGTCATAGCAATCCTTACGCTGCTTGCCGGATGGGTGACGCTCCGGCATACGCGGTTCGGGCGCTATGTGACCGGCATTGGCACGAATGCGGAAGGCGTGCGGCGGGCGGGTGTCGATGTGCGCGGCGTCACGCTCAAGGTTTATGTCCTCAGCGGTGCGGCGGCGGGTCTGGCCGGACTCATCACAACGGCGAGGCTCGGCAGCGGATCGTCGAATCAGGGCGTCGGTTTTGAACTCGCGGTGATCGCCGCAGTAGTCCTCGGCAGTACCGATCTCTTTGGCGGCCGGGGCACGATCCTTGGCACCTTGCTGGGTGCGCTGACCATCGCCGTGCTCGGTAACGGGCTGATCCTGATCAATGTCTCGCCGTTTTATACGCAGATCATCCAGGGCGCCATCATGCTGCTCGCCATATGGCTCAACACGCGCATCTTCTCGCCGCAACGGCGCAAGAAAGGTTAAGCGATGAGTTCGATCTTCCGCCGCGACTCACCGCTGCCGATAGGCGTTGGCAGCGGCAACGTGATGACCGTCCTCGGACCACTGCCCGTCGCGAAGATGGGCGTGACGCTGATGCATGAACACATCCTACTGGATGCTTCCGGAAAATGGGTGCCGCCCAGTTGTTGCAGTGACCGGTTTATCGGCGAGCAGAAAGTTCATATAGGCATTCTTGGCGCGCTGCGGATGAATCCGCTGATGAACCGCGACAATTGCCAGCTGTTCGATGCTGACGTAGCCGTTGAAGAACTGATGCGCTTCCGCGAGCTGGGCGGCGATACGGTGGTCGACCCGACTAACCTCGGCATTGGCCGCGACCCAGCTGCGCTGCAACGGATCTCACGGCGTACGGGGCTGAACATTGTGATGTCGACGGGGTTTTATCTCGAACCATCACATCCCGACTATGTGAAACACAAGCCGATCGCCGAATTGGCAGCACAACTGATCTTCGACGTCGGCGGCGCCGATGAAAAGCCTGAAGTCATTGCGGGAATGATCGGTGAAATCGGCGTCTCGGCAGCGTTCACGGCCAACGAAGAGAAGTCGCTGCGCGCGGCCGCGCGAGCCAGTGCGGTGACGCATGTACCTTTATCCGTACACCTCCCCGGCTGGGTGCGGCATGGACATCGCGTGCTTGACATCGTTCAGGAGGAAGGTGCCGACCTGAATCACACCGTACTGTGTCACATGAACCCGAGCCACATGGACGTCGAATACCAGCACACGCTTGCCAAACGCGGCGCCTGGCTCGAATACGACATGATCGGCATGGAGTACTTCTACGCCGATGAAAACGCGCAATCGCCCTCCGATGAAGAAAACGCACGCGCGATCAAGGCACTGATCGATGCGGGTTTTATCGACCGGATCCTCATGTCGCAGGACGTGTTCATGAAGATCATGCTGACGCGCTTTGGCGGCCACGGCTACGGCTACATCCTTAAGTACTTCGTGCCTCGTCTGCGTCGTCATGGCGTGACGAACGAGCAGATCGAAACGATGATGATTGCGAACCCGGCGCGCGTTTTCTCGAGTAGATGACGATATTTCTCACATGACGAAGTGAACCGGTTCCACCTTGCGCCGCGTGCCGCCGACACGGCCCGCCGCGCGCTTCAGGAGCACACGCATGACCAAATCTGTTTTGCTCGCCGGAGAGAGCTGGACGAGCATGTCGACGCACATCAAGGGCTTCGACCAGTTTCCGACCGTGACCTATCACAACGGCGCCGCGATCTTCCTCGATATTTTCAAGGACAGCGACTACGTAATCACCCACATGCCGAGCCACGAAGCGCAGGAAGCCTTCCCCTCCACGCTTGACGGATTGCTCGCTTATGACGCGATCATTCTCTCGGACATCGGCGCGAATACCTTGTTGCTGCATCCAGATACGTGGGTCAAAAGCCAGCGCACGCCGAACCGTCTCAAGCTGTTGCGAGAGTATGTCGAGGCCGGACGCGGGCTGATGATGATAGGCGGTTACCTGAGCTTCCAGGGCATCAACGGCAGTGCGCGGTTTCGCAATACGCCGGTGGAGGAAGTGATGCCTGTCACATGCCTGCCTTACGACGACCGTGTCGAGGTTCCGGAAGGGTTCAATGCGAACGTNGTTGCTTCGCACCCGGTAGTGGAAGGGCTTGGAACGCAGTGGCCGCACTTGCTTGGCTATAACGAAGTGCAGTTGAAACCTGGCGCAACGCTGATCGCGACCGTTCCCGAGACCGGCCATCCGTTGCTCGTCGCGGGCAAACATGGCCGTGGACGCACGCTTGCGTGGACCAGCGACATGTCGAGTCACTGGTTGCCGCCGGAGTTCTCCGCCTGGGAAGGCAACGCGCGATTATGGACGAATTGCCTCGACTGGTTGACCTCGAGTGAACAATGAACGCCAATGAAGCACGCGTTTGCGTGATCGGCAATGCGGCAATCGACCTGGTCTTCCGGGTCGAGCACCTACCGCTGGCAGGCGAGACATCGCTTGCCACCAATACGTTGCGTGACTTCGGCGGCAAGGGCGCAAATCAGGCGGTGATGGCGCAACGCGCCGGCGCCCAGGTGCAGTTATTTGCAGCACTCGGCAACGATGAGGATGGCGAATGTTTCCTGTCACGGCTCATGGAAGAAGGTATCGATACACACCATATCGCCCGCTTGCCGTGTGCGACGGATATGTCGATCGTGACGGTCGACCGGCGCGGCGAGAACACCATCGTGACTCGCAACGAGGCCGCGGCCAGCTATGTGCCCTCGCCGGGCGCGGTGCTCGATGCGACCCGCGGCGGCGACTGGATAGCAATGCAGGGCAACCTGAGCCAAGCCGTCACGGCTGATCTTTTGCATCAGGCCCATGCGGGCCGGCGTCGCACCTTGCTTAATCCCGGGCCGGTATGTTTCGATTGTCGCCCAATGCTGAACGACGTGGACGTTCTCGTGGTCAATCGTGTAGAGGCCGCAGCGCTGACTAGACTGGACACGCCCGAGAAAGCCGCATGCTCGCTTCAGGCATCGGGCGCGGGCGATGTCGTCGTCACACTCGGTTCCCAAGGTGTCCTCTGGTGCAACGCAGGACACACGACGCTGCTTCCGGCCATGCCCGCCGATGCCATCGACACCGTTGGCGCCGGCGACGCGTTTTGCGGCGCCCTCCTCGCGGCGCTCGCACAGGGCATTGCCATGACGGCCGCCTTGCAGCGAGCGCAAGCCGCCGCCGCGTTCGCCGTCACGAGAAGCGGTACGCAAGCCGCTTTCCCGAGCCGCGCCGAATTGTGCGCACTCTTCGACTCTCTAACCTGAACTCAATCGATATGGAAACTTCATCTGGTGTAGGACGTGGACGCACCGATTGCGTCCAGCAAATTTTTGGACGCCCGCGCGGCGTGGTGATCGGTGTGATCCACTGCCCTGCGTTTCCCGGTTCGCCACGTTATCAGGGCGCGTCGAGCGAGGCGATGTACAACGCCGCGCTCGCCGATGCAGTGGCGTACGCGAAAGGCGGCGTCGATGGCCTGATCGTCGAAAATCATGGCGACGTGCCGTTCTCGAAGCCGGACGATATCGGTCCGGAGACGTCGGCATTCATGTCGGTCACCGCAGATCGTATCGCCCGGGAAACCGGCTTGCCGATCGGCATCAACGTACTGGCGAACGCGGCGCTCCCCGCGCTTGCGATCGCGGCAGCGAGCGGCGCGGCGTTCGTGCGCGTGAACCAGTGGGCCAACGCGTATGTTGCAAACGAGGGCTTGATAGAAGGTGCTGCGGCGGTCGCTTTGCGCTATCGCGCAAAGCTGCGCGCCGACGGCATCCACGTTTTCGCCGACGCCCACGTCAAGCACGGTGCGCACGCGATTGTGTCGGATCGTTCGCTGGAGGAACTGGTGCGCGATGTCGAGTTCTTCGATGCCGACGCGATCATCGCCACAGGCCAACGCACGGGCGACGCTGCCAGCACGGACTATTTGCGGCAGATCAGGAACGCGACGACATTGCCGTTGCTGGTCGGCAGCGGTTGCACGGAGCGCAACATTGCGGAAATCCTGTCCGTGGTCGACGGCGTGATCGTTGCGAGTTCGTTGAAGGTGGGGGGCGTGTGGTGGAATCCCGTCGACGAGGCCAAGGTGCGCAGCTTCATGCAGGCAGCGCGTTAGGCGGTTTGCATGCTTCTATCAATGAAGTTCGCTTTCAAGCCGTAAGCGCAGTGAATTAAAACCATAAATAAGAGCGGTTGTTTTTTGCGTCGATCCCTTCTTAAGGATGCCCTAAGCAAAGGGCGATGAACATGGCACTGCCAGACGCGAATTGTTGCCACTGATATCAGCGGTTGCCTGGCGACGTTCGAGCGTACGGCAGGTTGCTTCTGTGATGCTGTTCCAGTGCGCAGCTGACGCCGCATAAGATAGAACTTATTGAACACTGCTCGATTAACGGACCTTAATCGTGACGTGCCGCGGCAGGCGGTCGTGCGCGAAACGTTAATCTCGCAATACAGCATGGGGAAAGCACAGTGAGCGCGTTCAATAGCGTTTTGATACAGGCGTTCGGCCGTCCAAGCGGCATCCTCGGCCGGCTAGGGGGAGCGATGATGGCCAGGATGAACCAGCCATACGCCGCCTGGGTAGTCGGCCTGCTGGAGATTCATGGAAACGATCGCGTATGCGAAGTGGGCTTTGGCCCAGGGGTTGGCATTCAGCTTCTGGCGCAATCCGCGAACTACGTTGCCGGCATCGATCCGTCTCTGGAGATGTTAAGTCAAGCCGCCGTCCGTAATGCTAAAGCGCTCGAAAGCGGCCAGGTCGATCTGCGAATTGGCACCGCGGACCGCCTCCCGTTCGAGAACAATACATTCGACAAGGTGTTGTCTATCAATTCGATGCAAATGTGGCCGGATGCCACCGCCGGCATCGCGGAAATCTGGCGCGTGATGAAACCTGGCGCCACGATCGGGCTGGGTTTCACTGCCCATTCCGGACAGACGCGAAACAGGATGGTTGAACGGCTCACAGTCGCCGGCTTTGTTAACGCTAGGGTGGTCGAAACAGAAGGCGCGTTCTGCGCGCTTGCCGTCAAGCGGTAAAGCTGCCAAGCAGGTGGCCCGGCCTGACAGGCCACGGCCTCCGCTACGTCATTGGATAGCGTGGGCGGCGGACCGCGGCCGCTGCAGAATCTGGTAAATGCTCACCAGATGTCTCTCTCCGACGTCATCGACGCCCGTTCGGACGACCGTGTATCTGGGAGGCGTCACGTGAAGCGCACGACAAACCGCAGACAGATACGGCTTCATGCCCGGCCCAGCACAGCTTTGCACTGCAGCAATAATCGCCGCATCGCCGACCTGGCCACGCAACCACGCCAGCACCTGACGATCGCGTTCGTTTTGAACTCGCACCCACTGTTCCATAGCGACCTCCATACCTGTATATATATACAGTGCTTTGAAGATAGCCTAAGCTTGTGACAAATACAAGGCGGTGAGTACGGAATCGCGTGCTCAGCTCAATGGCCGGGCGAAGCTGAGTTCGTGGCCGTCAGGATCGCTGACGTGGAAGTAGCGTTCGTTCCAGGGCGCATCGCGCGGCGTGAACGCCGGAGCGATACCGGCCGCGAGCGCCTTGCGGTACATCGCATCGACGTCCGACACATAGATGATCACGCGGCCCCACCAGCTGATCGGGCCGTGTGTTTCCGTGGTCAGGTTGAGAAACGACCCACCCAGCGCGAATGAAGTGAACGCTTCGTTTTCGCCGCCGTGTAATAGCGAAAAACCGAGCGCCCGGTAAAAGCCCACAGCGCGCTGCATGTCGCGCGTCGAGAACGTCACGGCGCTCAGGCCTTCGATTTCCGGCTCGGTTCCGGCAGAGGGCGGATTCATCGGCAGGTGCGCTCCTCGGAGATGCCGCTGTTATTCGTGGTGATGATGCGAGACGAGCGACAACACGGAAAGATCCGGATGCGTCCCGTCGATGATGCTTCGCCCGATGTGCCGCGCGTCCTGTACGGCGTCGTCGGCGCTCTTGAACTCGTCGTTGCCGTCCGAGTGAAAACGCACGGCTTCGCCCGGCGCATCGGCATTCGCGCCGTGACGGCAGATGTGGCCGATGTAGACATACCGGTCGCTTGCACGCGGCGGCGCATGTTCGGGAGTCGGCTTCAACTGGGGCAGGACGTAGATATCGAAGCCTTCGTATTCAAACACGTGCCATGAAGCAGGTTCGTCGGGCATAGCGCCCTCCCTTGTGTTGATTCCCGGATCGAACGCCTGTGTGGAACGCTGCGCGCTCACGCGACCAGCGGAAGGTTCGTCCGTGCATCAACGTTACTCCTGATGCCGCTGCGAATCCATCCAGCGCCGCCGTAACGACACGACCGCGGTCCCCGGCTCCATCGGTTATTCCCGATGCTCCGTTGAAGACTGGATTACTGATTCCTTATCGCCACGGAGCAACGGTTGCAGTGCAGGAGCCAACGACTTGAGCAACTGCACCGATAGCGCGCTCGTGTAGGCGTAGCGCGCCGCATAGGGCTCGTGCACGTTGGCGGTCAACGTGCCAAAAAAGCGGTCGCCGATCACGAAGACAAATGTCGCACTCCGGTTGACCTTGCGCGACTCGATCAGGCGCGCACCACGGGCGAACACATTGAAGCGCTGGTCGCCCGTTCCGGTCTTGCCATAGACGTCGAGCGTCTGTCCGTCAGGGAATGTCATGCCGGCCGCAAGACGCTTCGCCGTACCGCCGAGCACCACGTCGCGCAACAAGCCATGCACCACATCGACAATCTCCGGCGACAACGCCGTGGGCGGCGTCGTCGCTGCTCGCGTGAAATGTGTCTCATAGGGCGTGCCCTTTCCGAACTCGAGTTCGGAAAATGTCTGCACCGGCAGCGTCTTGCCCCCGCTCGCAATCGTGCCAATGAGCTGTGCGAGCGCGACCGGCCGGTCGCCCGACGCGCCGATCGCCGCTGCGTAAGACGGCGTGATCGTCGCGAAGGGATAGCCCAGCGCGCGCCACGACTTGCCGATTTCGGCAAAAGCCTGCAATTCGACCATGCGCTTGATGCGCCGATCCTGAGTCGCGTGGTAACGCGTCTTGAAGAGCCATGAATAGGCGGTAAAGCGCACTGCGCGGCTCGCGTCCTGCAACTGGATCTCGGTCGCGAGCGGATGGTCCCGCAGGTAGTTGACCGTCCACAGTTCGAGCGGATGAATGCTCGCGATATAACCCCGATCGTTCAAATCGAATTTTCCGATGCTGTACTTCATGTAGAGCTTCGAAAGATCGTCGGACGAAAGCCCTGCTGCAGGAGTGCGCTTCAGCGCAGCGCGCATTTGTGCGTCGAACCACGCTTGTGGTTCATCCGGCGCCACGCTGCGCAATACGGTCGCGACCTTCGGCGGCGACTTGCGCACGCCGGACAACAGGGTGGCTAGCGCTGCGTCGGGTGTCTTGCCGCGATACTTCGCATAGAAACGATGCATATACACGCGGCTTTCCTGGTCGGCAAAATGCGTGAGATAAGCACGGCGTGTTGCAGGGTCGTCGAGCCATTGCGACGTCGGTCCGGCGGACTGGACCATCTCGTAGTGCACGATGTCGCGCATCAGCCGGACAAACACCAGGTTCACCGAATGCTGGAACGCGCGATGCACGGTGAGGATGCGGCTGTTGTCGCTCGCTTCGAAGTTATTGAAAGTCTGCGCGCCACCGCCGGTGTAGAACGTCTCGCCGGGACCCGCCGAATACTTGCGCTCGATCGCGGCATCGAGCATCGCGCTCAGCGAGCGATCCGACGTATGCGACAGGTAGTCAAGCGCCCAGCGCGTCAACATATCCTGCTTGTCGGGCTTCACATCGTGCAGTTGCGCCACGCTCATCGACGCGTAGCGCGCATGCAGCGTGGAGACGATCTGCAAGTACGTGATCAGCGTGCGAAGCTTGGCGGTCGAGCCGAGGTTCAGGCGTGCACCCTGATTGATGTCGAACGGCTGGTTCACGCTGTCGGTCTGGACCCGCATGAGGTTCGCCCCGTCGCGGCGCTCGAACAGCGTAAAGCTATAAGCGATTTTCGACGGATCGTCCTGCGTGCGCAGCATTTCGAAACCGTACAAGCCAGCGGCCTGCGCGCCCTCACGGGTGGTGGCGCTCGCGAGCCTTTCGCTGACAGCTTCCTGGACCCTGTTATCCAGGGTGGTGGTTGCGCTCAGGTCGAGCCGGTCGAGGTCGTAGACGTTCGATACGCCGAGCGTGGCGAGCAGATGCGCCTGTAGCGCGGTGACTGCCTTGCGCGTAACGAACGATACCGGTGCGTGCACCACAGGTGCGCGATTCAGTTCGAGCCGCACTGCGAGTGCGCTGTCACGCAGCGACGTCGAAATGATCCCGTTGGCAGCCAGGAGCCGCAGATAGCTGTCTGTCAGGCTGTCGAGTTCAAGGTTCCCGGAACGCAGGAAACGCGACGGCGCACGTTGCGCGATCATCAGCGACAACGCTTGCTTGAACGCGAGCGCTTGCGCATCGAGCGTTTCAGCAGAAGGCGGCGCATTCAGGACGCGGTTGACCTCCTCGAAGTCGCGACCGTACCACGCCGCCAGGCCATCGCCCATGCCGTTGATTTCGCCGATGCCAGGCTTCGCGGCGAGCGGCACCGAGTTGAGATAGCGCACCACGATCTGCTTGCGCGCGGGCAATGTCTGCGGTCCGTCGAGATAAGCCCGCACCGACGCCGAAGCAATTTGCCGCAACTTCTCCGGCGGCGTCGCGGTGCGGCCGCCCGGCGAGTGACGGAATTTTTCGATCTGCGTGGCGAGCGTGCTGCCGCCCGGCGTCGGCTGATGGCGGTCGACCACGCGCATGCCCTGATCGAACACCGCCCGGCCGAAACGGCCCCAGTCCATTGCCGGATTGCGGTTCGGCTGGCTCGCGTCGAGCAGGTAGCGGTCTTCGATGAAAAGCAGCGCGTTGACCAAGACTGACGGAATCGCGTCGAAGCTGTCGTAGACCCGATTCGGATACCGCGCGCTGAAAAGCTGTGTGCCACGCGCATCGCGCAGCAGCAGCCCGGCCTGGTCCTTTTCGTCGTAAGGCAGGAACAGCCCGTCGTCTGCCAGCGCCAACATTCTGGCGGAATTGCGTGCCTGCGAGGCGACGGCAAAACCGCGTGCAGTAAGACGTTCTTCGAAGGACGGCTCCAGCGCGTAACCGAGACGCACGTCGTACGGGCCACTCGCAGGAAACCGGATGCTATTGCTCGCGCCATCGGCGAGGGTGAAAGCGACATCTCGCCCTAGTTCGGACAGATAGCGCGCCTGCAGCCGGGAGGTCTGGATTTCAATTTGAACGAAGCGCACCACGATCACCAGCGCAACCAAAAAAGCGGCAGCAAGCGACCACTTGAGCCACTTCCACAGTGACGCGGTACTAGTCGTGCGAAGGGGAAATCGAATGACGGGCCGATTCATGGCGGCCTCTCCCCGATAACTGCAAAAGTGCGGAAAATGCACCTGTTAATAGTCTAGCGCGCAACGCAGTAACTGCGTTGTCCGGGCGTACCCGACTGTGTTGGATTTCGCCGACACCATTTATCGGATCGCTTCGTCAGTGCGCAAGAATATCTTCAGGCAATGAAGGGGTGGTTGTCGTTGCTGGCGCCACACAGCAANCTCGGACGAAGATGGGAGTAGTCGTTCCGTTCTCTTGACAGCGCGTATCCGCGCGCTGATAAGCGCGATAATCAAGAACTGTCGGTGCCCTTNGAAACTGATCCTGCGACGTGGAGGCGAACATGCTCGAGATCGCGAGGNAACGGGTCGTGGCAACGGTGAACAAGATTCTCGAATTCGCGCTGGCTCCGTCTATTGCGGCCGCCCTGGTGAGCGCCGCGCTTGCCATCGGTTCGGCACACGCGCAGCCACCGTCGTTCGACAGCTTCGCCCTCCCAACCGGCAGCGCGCCACATGACGTCGCGCCGGCGCCCGACGGTTCCGTGTGGTACACCGCACAGGCGCAAGGCGCAGCCGGACGGCTGGACCCGCGTAGTGGCAAGATCGAGAAGATTCCGCTGGGCGACGGGTCAGCGCCGCACGGCGTAATCGTCGGTCCCGATCGTGCGGCATGGGTCACCGACGGCGGCCTGAACGCCATCGTCCGCATCGATCCGAAGACGCTCGCCGTCACGCGTTTTCCGTTGCCGAAGGACCGGCCGGACGCCAATCTGAACACCGCGGTCTTCGACAAACAAGGGCATCTCTGGTTTACCGGCCAAAACGGCATCTATGGCGAGCTCGATCCGAAGCTCGCCCGCATACGCGTCTTCGATGCGCCCCGCGGGCGCGGCCCCTACGGTATCTGCGTGACCCCGGACGGCAGCCTGTATTTCGCGTCACTAGCGGGAAGCTATCTCGGCCGCATCGATCCCGCGAGCGGCGCAGCGCAGGTCATCGAGCCGCCGACACCGAATCAGGGCGCGCGCCGCGTATGGTCCGATTCGAAGGGACGCGTCTGGGTCAGCGAGTGGGACGTGGGGAAACTCGGCGTATTCGATCCGGCGACGCGTCGATGGCGTGAATGGCGGCTGCCCGGCGAAGATCCGCATGCATACGCAATATTTGTAGATGACCAGGACATCGTCTGGCTCAGTGAATGGAGCGCCAATGCGCTGGTGCGCTTCGACCCGCGCGCCGAGCGGTTCGACGTGTTTGCGCTGCCGCGCCCGCACGCGAACGTGCGTCAGATGATGGGCCGCCCGGGAGAAGTCTGGCTATCCGAATCCGGCACCGATCATCTGCTGCGCTACCGGTCTCGGGCAGCCAGAACCAACGTTGCGGTTTCGCAACCGGAATACGCAAAGCGACCGCGTACGTTCAGCGCTCATCTGGAAGTTTTTTGATCATCTCCAGATGACGAACCTCCGTCTCATCGTCCGCCGGGAACATGCATTCAATACGTAACTCCTGCGCCGCGACGCTCTGCGGAGTCCCCACACTTGTGACCATCGAAAAATAATTCAGGACATTGTCGTCCTTGACGAAACCNATGGGTATCACTGGCATGGCAGGCGCAGAGGACGAGGCGCTCAGGACGTTCTGAGCCTTCCAGCCGGCCTGCACATCGGGATAAGCCAGCAGCGCGGCGAGCAACTGCCGCGTCTGATCGTCAATCACGCGACCTACCGATTCACGGTACACGCGCTGAATCAGGCTTTTTGCCACGCCTTCCCAATCGGCAACAAACGGACGCATCCCATCCGGATCGAAAACAAGATGCAGCATGTTACGCGGCCCCTTTCGCGCAGCCATATCGACGAAGCAATTGAAGAAGCGCGGCGCGGACTCGTTGGTCATAAGGACATTCCAATAGCGGTCCATTACCACGGCCGGAAACGGCTCATGCTGACGCAAGATGCGTCCAAGCGCGTTCGTGACGCTCTGCATTTCCCGGGAATTCCACGAAGCTTCGGAATACATCGGCGCGTAGCCCGCCGCCAGTAGCAACGTGTTGCGTTCACGAAGGGGAATGTCGAGCGCCTGAGCAATATCCATCAGCATCTGACGACTCGGCACGCTGCGTCCGCTTTCGATAAAACTGATGTGACGCTGCGACACACCGGCATTGAACGACAGGTCCAACTGGCTTGTGCCGCGCATATCTCTCCAGTGACGCAGCAGCACACCCAGTGCATTGGGCGGTGCCTTGATATCGGGATCCCCGGAATTCATCGGTCTCTCGTCCGCAAATGGATACAGATAAGCTTGGGTGATTGCCGCGCGCCGGGCATCAAACTTCCGGCGCTCGCGATCGAATCTTGCCGACAAGCATACTCCCGGTTGCGGCTTGAAAATGGGGCGACAGGCATTCCATCCAGACGCCTGGAGGCACGTGTTCCATTCTCAGCAACCCAACACCAGTTGTAGAACCGGATGAGCCCTCCCCTGAACTGCGGGAGGGCTCTCGCGATGCCTTAGTGAAACGACGCAAGGGATAAACGCTCGCGAACGGGAAGTCTTTCAGCTATCCACATATCACTATGCGTTCCAGAGATGCGCCTGGAACGGCGCTTCTACCGGAGGCTTGGTGATGTTGCCGACGTAATTCGTGATAGTCGAAGCGGCAAGTACCGTGAGTACCTCGAGCACCTGAGCTTGATTGAAGCCTGCCTCCAGAAACCTCCCGATGTCCCGGTCATCAAGATGTCCACGCTTCTCGATCAACGTCCTGGTCAAGGTCGAGAGTGCGGCATGCTTGCGATCCTCAGGCGCGCGACCGTCGCGAATGGCTTCGACGTCTGCGGAATGAAGCCCCTCTTTCAGCGCGAGGGCGGTATGAAATGCAACCGCCCATGAACACGCGTTGGTCACGGCGTTGGTCAGCAGCAGAGTCTGAATCTGTGCCTCCGTGAAGGTACCCGCATGAACCCTCTGGAACAGACCGATGAAGCCGTTGATCAGTACGGGCGACTCGGCCATGGCTCCCGCGATGTTTGGGATCAGTCCAAACGCTTGCTGCAGTTCTCGCAGTACCGGCCTGGATTGTTCCGGTGCCGACTCAATAGTGTGAATGCGATAAGTTGACATGTTTGTGTCCTCGATAGTGAAGCGCGTCAGGATGAATTGCGCGACAACCACAGAATATTCACGAGAGGACAGCAGGCCAATTACCTCACATGTAATAGCCTTGATCACTGGGCCAAGGACAATCGCTACACTGCGTCTCCGCAGTCGAGACGCGCAGCGGTCTCCCCGGAACCACGTAAGATGAATGGCGGCTTTAAAGAGAACACCCGCCGCCCCGCTCTTCCGTCAATTGAGCCGTTTGAGCTGCCCGTCATCCGCGTACCAGTCAACGGTTGTACCACTCGTATTCACCGTTACCGCACGCGGCTCGCTGAACTGATCGAACGACTCGATTCCCGTTTCGCGTCCCACGCCGCTATTCTTGAAACCACCCCACGGCGAAGCCGGATCCAGCCGATGATGATCGTTGATCCAGACCATGCCAAACACCAGCTTGCCCGCTACCCGATGCGCACGCGCTACGTCCGTGGTCCATACGGAAGCCGCGAGCCCGAACTGAGTATCGTTGGCAATGCGCAGTGCATCCGCCTCGTCCTTGAACGGCATGATCACCGTGACGGGTCCGAACACCTCGGCCTGACCCAGTTCGGATGTCGGATCGACATCGTAAAAGGCGGTGGGCTGAAGGTAGAAACCTTCGTTCAGATGGTCCGGAATGCCGCCGCCCGTCAGCAGTTTCGCGCCGTCCGCAATGCCCCGCTCCAGCATTCCCAGGATGCGCGCACGCGAACGTTCGGAAATAACCGGGCCTAGTTGCGTGTTGATGTCAGCCGGATCGCCAACGCGAATCGACGCAACCTTGGCGCGGAACTTCTCGAGAAACTGCTCGTAGATCGATTCGTGCACGAGCAGGCGCGCCCCGCACACGCACGTCTGCCCCGCGCCGATAAACGCCGCGAACGCAGCGCCGTTCACCGCGCGATCGATGTCCATATCGTCGAACAGAATCACCGCGCCCTTGCCGCCCAGTTCGAGCGTCGTCAGCGCAAAAGTTTGCGCGGCCGCCTCGCCAATCAAGCGCCCCACTTCCGTGCCCCCCGTGAAAACCACCTTCGCGATCAGCGGATGACGCGCCAGCGCGGCTCCTGCCTCCTTGCCCTCGCCGTTGATGACGTTCACGACGCCGTCGGGAACCCCGGCCTGCTGCAACAGCGCGACCAGCCGCACCGTCGTGAGCGGTGTCTGCTCAGAAGCCTTGATCACCACACTGTTGCCCGTCGCAAGCGCCGGCGCGAGACTCTTCGAAAGGATCATCAACGGGTGATTGAACGACGTCATCAACGCGCACACGCCAAGCGGCACACGCTGCGTGTAGCAAAGATAAGGCCCTTCGATGGGAATCACATCGCTGCGGCGCGTGAGCGCGAGCGCCGCGAAATAGCGGTAGAACTGCGGCAAGCGCGAAATCTGCGCACGCGTCTCCACAAGCGGCCGGCCATTATTGAGGGTCTCGAGCTCATAGAAATTCTCAAGATCGGCCTCGAACAAATCGGCGAAACGGTTCAGCACGCGGGCACGTTGCTGGAACGGCATGTCACGCCATACACCGCTTTCAAACGCAGCGTGCGCGGATTGCACTGCACGATCGACATCCTCCGCCGATGCTTTCGAGAGATTACCGATCGCGCTGCCATCCGCGGGATTGATGATATCCATGGTCGCGCCGGAGGCGGCATCGACGAACTTGCCGTCAATAAACAACTGCGCGCTCAGGAACTGCTTGTTCACTGCATCCATCTTGAGTTTCTCCGTGTTCACTTGAGCGGGGACACCCGCGTATCGGCGCCGGCATCGAGACGCGCAGGTGCGTCCGCCGGTTGAAGGTCTTCGAGGCGCTGGCCGGTCGGCTCGACGCCAAGCCACGCCACCACCACAATTTGAATGGCCAGCAAGCCGATCATCAGTGCAAGCACACCGACCACGCCGTAGCGTCCGAACAGCGCCACCACGATGAACGGCGTGACAATCGTCGCGCCTCGACCGAGCGTGTTGCAGATGCCGGATGCACGCAGTCGCACTTCCGTCGGGAACAGTTCAGGCACGTAGATCGCGAACAGCAATGCAACCAGCACGTAGATGGGAATAACCAACAACAAGCCGACGACCGGCAGCATGATCGGATTGCTCACGAACGGATAGATTGCGCCGAACACGATGGCGAAGGCTGACGCGCCGATGATGGTCGGCTTGCGGCCCCATCGGTCCGCCGTCATCGCGCCGATACCCGAGCCGATCGGCGCTCCGAGCGACATCACGAGTGCATAACCGAACGACTTCGCAATGCTGAAGCCCTGGTGAACGAAGAAGGTCGGCAGCCAGGTGACGAAACCGTACAGCAGCGTGTTGATCACCACCAGCGTCACGCAGCCGACAATCATGCGCGGCAACATCGCGCCGGTGAAGAGCGAAGCGAGCGCGCGCGACGGCGCGACGGCCGGCTTCGGCGCGGGTGCCGGCAGCACGCCGCCGTGTTCGGCTTTCACCTCGTTCTCGATCTTTTGAAGAATTGCTTCGGCATCCTCATGACGATCCACGGATTCGAGCCAGCGCGGCGACTCCGGCAGCGACTTGCGGGCATACCACACGCCGAGCGCCCCGATCCCTCCGAGCACGAACATCGCGCGCCATCCGAACGACGGAATCAACACCAGTCCGATGAGACCCGCAACCGGAAGTCCCGACACGACAAACACGGCCATCAGCCCCTGCATCTTGCCGCGCGACGCGGGTGGAGCGAACTCGGTGAGCGTCGAATAACCAACCACGTTTTCCGCCCCAAGTCCGAGGCCCATCACGAAACGAAACGCGATCAGAACCGCCATGTTCGGCGCGAGCGCGGCGCCAAGCGACGCGATGCCAAACACCATGAGGTTGGTCTGGTACGTGAAGCGGCGGCCGAAACGGTCACCCAGAAAACCTGTCGCGAGCGAGCCAAGCATCATGCCGAGGAACGTCAGCGAGACAAACAGCGCGTTTTGGCCGAGCGTCGAGAAGCCGCTTTGCAGTGTGGCGCCGAGCACGGTCGATGCGACATAGATATCAAAGCCATCGAAGAACATGCCGATCCCGATCAACCACATGATCCGTCGATGAAACCCCGAGACCGGAAGGCGGTCCAGCCGTGCTCCTGCATTCACATTCATTTCTGTCTCCTGCAAACCTTGAATGGTTTGTCGTATTGCATGAACTGCCGGATTACTTCGCCGCTGACAGTCGCAGCGCCGCCACTGTCAGCGTTTCGGTGGCGCAGCGGAAGTTGTGCTCGAGCGAGCTTTCCTCAGCCGCCTGGAAGAAGGACTTGCATTGGCGCGCGCCGGTATCGTCGAGCGCGAGGATTCGATCGGCGAGCGAATCGGCATCAGTCTGCAGCGAGCCGGGCGCGCAGACTCGCGTCACAAGACCGGCGTTCAGTGCCGCATCGGGTGTGATGGCATCGCCGAAAAGGACCATTGGGAACACTTGCTTTGGCAGCGCGTAACGGCCGAGGTAGGCCATGATCGCGGCGGGAGGCAAGCCCTTGCGCATCTCGGGAAATGCGAGCTTTGCGCTGCTCGACACCAGCGTGAGGTCGCAAAGGATTGCCAGGCCGAAACCGAAGCCGAAGGCATCGCCCTGCACTTCAGCGATCGTGATCAAGGCCGACGCCCGCAACAGCCGCTTCAACTCGATCAGGCGCGACACTTCCCGGTGGATGGACACTGCATCGTTGCCGGCGCGCTCGCGACCGGTGCAGAAGACCTCGCCGAGTGCGCGGATGCGCAAAACGCGCGCTGCCGGCATGGTCGCTTCGCTGCGCAGCGCGGCGATCATCGCGTCGAACATCGGCCCGGTGACTTCATTGCCGGCGTCAGCGTTATTGAGTGTGAAGGTCAGAACCGCGCCGGACCGGTCGATCATGACCGGGTGCGGCAAAGGTGCGTTACGCAAGTCGCCTCCTGTTGTACAATTGTCAGTATTAGCTGTATACAGCGTATTCACTGAATATCGGAATGTCAATGACCTCTGCAACGAAAGGCACGCCGGTGGAAGAAACCGTCGAAGTGCCGGACCGGGCGCTCGATGCCATCGGCCGCAAATATCACGCGCGGATGCACACGGTCGATGCATCCAGCGACTCGCTCAGCGACGGCGTGGTGGTGCCTGCTCTCCGGGAAGCGATCGTGGAAGGCGTACTGGCGCCGGGAAGCCGGCTCTCGGAGGTGCAGTTGGCGAAGCAGTTGAACGTCAGTCGCACGCCGATGCGCGAGGCGTTCGCGCAACTCGAACGCGAGGGGCTGGTGACGGTTGTGGCGCGGGTGGGCGCGTTCGTACGCTCGGTGACGCTGCGCGACGTGACGGAGATCTACACCGTGCGCACCGCGCTCGAGTGTCTTGCCGTGCAGCTGTGCGCGCGGAACATCACCGCGCTGGGGCGGGCGCAGCTGGAAGATGTAATCGAAGAAATGCGGGCGGGTGTAGTCGCCGAAGACGTCACCGCTTATGTGGATGCGCTCGACCGTTTTTATTCGATCGTCATGACGCTTGCCGACAATCGTACGCTGCAGGCAACGCATGCGAGCCTGATCGGGCCGGTGCGGCGGCTGCGCCGTATAGCAATGTCGCGGGGGGGACGGATGCGTGCGTCGTTTGATCAGACGATAAAGATCAAGGATGCCATTGCCGCAGGCGCTGAAAGCGTGCAAGACCTGATGCGTGAGCAACTGCGCGGCGCTTGCGAAGCTGCAACCGACGTGTTGAAGGAAACTGAAGGTTAACGGTCGCGATGGAAGCTCCGTGGTTGAAGCGGACTCCTGGTTAGCTAAGCGGCCCATTCCCCGGAGCTTTAGCAACACGAGAGCATGATCACGGGGTTCCGCTTTGGCACAGGACCGGGGCACGTGGTACCGAGCCTGATACTCAGCGAAAGCGTCAAGCGTCATCAGGCAGCGCGAATGCACTGCCTGTGTCCCGGACGCTGATCAGTTCTGAAGCAGGCTCAGGTAATTACCGCTCGGGTATGCGGTGTTTAGCCACGTCGCCAGGCGATTCACCTGCACCTTATCAATTCCCTCACCTTGCATCAGCGGGATCTGGTTCCAGGTCCAGGTCGGGAAGTTTTCGACGGTGCCACCCGACAGCGTCCCGTGAACGTAATTAATAGCGCACAAGCTTCTCATGCTCCAAAAACAGGTCGTTTCACCGCTCACGGCATTGGGTTGCCCCTCGCGCTGCCAGGAGTTGATATTGAAGCTTGTTGTCGTATCCATCCAGTTTGACAAGAACGCGCTAACGACCGCCTGCTCCGTCGCAAGGCTGGTCCCTTTCCAGACACCGTTCTGCCCGCCATTCCATACATCCAGGGGACTGGAATCCCGAATCGTCCAGCCACGAGCGACGTTGGTCACCCCAACGCCGTTATCCATTTCCTGGGCGCCTTTTAAGACATACAGGAAATTTCGAATCGGCTCGGGTCTTCCGCTGCTTTGATATAAATTGTCGAGAAGACCATATGCGTATTGCCAATCGGTTGGCAAGTGCACGTTATGAGCGCCGGACCCCGGGTTGAGCAAAATCTGAAGGTAATACCATTGATTTGCCTTCACGTAATGGGCAACCGGACTACCGAACATGCTGTTATTGGGCGGAAATCCTTGTACATGGGGCGATACATTGAATATGAACCGCCAATATCCGCACCAGCCTCTTTGCTCGGCTTTCGGAGCCTGCGCTTTATTAACCCACGCAATAGGGCAATTGACCTCCAGCGCGTTGTCCTGGGCAAGTTCCCAGGATTTCATCAACTGCCATTGCGCCGTCCCATACAGATTTTTCTGTTGTGGAATAGTATAACTTCCGACTACACCCTCATTAGGCGGCGCAAACCGTTCACCGAGCTCGACTCCCCAGTAATATAGATCGTTGAAAATATCGCCTGTCTTGCCTTGAGCATAGCTTGTCCCACCCGTGGCAAGCTGGGTTTTCATATTGTAAGTCCCGTTTCCCGTACCCTCTCCCGCGTAGAGCTTGTTTAGGTTGCCGTTGGTGAAATAGTCACCCCACGCGTCTTTAGGATGGATGTGTGGAACCCAGTGATTCCAATCGGGCAATTGAAAACCGATGGGTATTTCCCTGATATTGATTTTTCCTTTGGTCGATATAGCGGCTTTATTAATCCCGCTCGGGAAAACCGCCGCGAGCGTGTCCAGGTCGTTCTCGGACACCGCATCGATTCCGGCCCCGCACGTCCAGTCACTTACCGGCGCACTGTCCAGACCGGGCCCCGGCTGATAAGGCGGATTCCACGGCCGGCACTTGGGGCCCGGCGTCGGGTACTGGTTCGACAGGCTTCTGATATAGCTGGCGATCTGCAGACCTTGATTTTCGGTCAAACCGTGGTATTCACTTCGAACAACAATGGAATTGTTCGAATAATTGAATTTGTACAGATCGCTACCGCTGGCAGTGTGGCAATCCATACAGTGGGCCTTGAGTTGCCGGCCCGCGTTGATGGGTGAATCTACCAGCGCAGCGCTTTGCCACAAAACCTGGCCCGCATTGATATCGCTGGCTCTGGGAAGTGGCGCGGTCCATTTAGTTGGATCGTCTTGAGTAAAGTTATTGCCTGAGACTAAATTCTGCCCGGATGCATTCAGCAAATTAAACGATAAAACCCTGTATCCGGAACTGACACCATCTGTTGTGTTGAAACGGAAATTAATGACGTTGCTGCCGTTTATTGCACCGGAGATGGGTACGTTCAAGCTGATTGTGTCGTAACCTCCCCCTATGCCGCCATACAGTTTCGCATTACCCAATACGGTAACGTTTGCGTTAGTCAAATCAATCCAATTCCCGCCGTTTATCCGAACGGAGCCTTTGCCGTCGTACGATAGATTGTTGACCTTCATGGTCAGGACTTTCGCTGACGCGCCGCCTGGCACAGTGAGCGTCACGCTTATGACCTTGCCACTGCCGGCAGTCATTACCTCCAGAGGCATGATGACTGCGCCGGACGCCGATGTTCCGGCATTCGTTGACGAAGATTGCGCGGAAGCCGATGACGCGGCGGAGTTGCCTGAACCGGTGGTACCAGACGCAGCGCCAGCCGCCGCACTCGCAGGAGCGGCGCTGCTTGCCGAGCCCGAAACGCCATTGCCTTGACCCGATGTACTGGCGGCACCGCTCCCTCCGCCGCCACATGCGCTCAGCATTACGCTGGTGATTACGAAAATCACCGAAACTTTATTGAGTTTTATCATCGTTGATTTGGGTGCGGAAAAGACAAAAAACCCGGCCCAAAGCGGCGGGGTCCGGCGTTTTCAAATAGAGAGATTTCCGCAAAGATGCAGGTGCCGAGGTCGGTTAAGTTGTTCCCGAACAGCACATGACGATTGCCTGAGAAACGGCTGACTTGAGCCGCGTCGCGTCCTAAGCACACCGGTAGATCGCGGGCTCGGCTTAGCGTGATTCGCCGTTCCACCCGGCCAATGACGGGCAGGTCATTCTTATTCTTCTTCAGGCCGCCAAGCTTAGGCATTGTTTTCGTCTCCATGCTACGCATTGCTTAGGTTCAATTCACAACTTCAGCATGTTTACGTATTAATCATCTGACGAATGCGTGTGAAACATCAAATCCTGATCTTCAAGTCGGGTCGGCGACGCAATACGCACCGGATCTGAACCATGTCAACGTGCAGCACAAGTTGGCCACCTCCCCTCAGGAGTCATTTCAAAGTCTTACCAAGTTGACGGAATGATAAATCGTATCAAAGTCAATATTGCGTCATTCAATATAAATTATTGAAAATATAACGGTCGGTCGGCCAAAGTTACTCAGTTAACGCGCCCATGCGATAAGTCAGACAAAAGAAATCGGCAAGCGCAGTTCGCGTTCAACCGGCGCAGATAACACCCGCGTTTTTCGTTGTCTGTATAACGCCGCTCGCATTTCATAGCGGCGCGTGCTGATCAGATTGCGCTGAGGCTCATTGGAATGGTTGGCCGGAACCTGGATCTTGCAGACCGGTGTTCACTCCCGGTCCTCAAATGTCGGCGGCAATATATCTGGCTAAGCCGCCTTGAGGCTTGCAGCCGCGATTGCTATGACGAGGTTACCCGGCGAGGCACGCAACCTCTCTCATTGCTCCGGCCTTAAAGCCGCATAGACGCCCGGCGTAATGCCATATGCGCGCTTGAACAGACGGTTCAGGTGGCTTTGATCGTAAAGGCCGACCGCCGCGGCAGCGTTTGCGGGTTTTTGACCCGCTGCAAGAAGTTGCTTCGCGGCTATCAGGCGGACCTGACTCGCGTAGGCATGCGGGGGCAAACCGAATTCCTTGCAGAAGGAGCGAATCAGATGGAAGCGGCTCAAGTCGACATGTGACGCCAGCTCATCGACTGGAATATCGCGGTCATAGTGTGCCGCGATGTAATCGCGAACCTGCGCCATCTTCCCTGCTTCCCGGCCCGCCACTTCGACAACTGGCCTGGGTTGCCCGTACCGCCCGAAGAGCATGCCCATTGCCGCCCACCAGTTCGCTTGCCGTTCCATCATCGGCGTCTTGCCATTCTTTTCGAGGCTGGCATGCGCCTTGATCAGCAGGCGTGAAAGCTGCGGATCACGATAAAGGCCGGGAGGAACGAAAAGCGGTTTGTCGTCGCGCGAGTCTTCATGAAAGACAGCGCTAAGCGCGGCCAGACCCTGCATGTCGAGATAGATTGCGCGGTAGTTCCACGCCCGGCCTTCCCATACCTTGCCGCAGTGATACTCGCCTGCGCCGAAGATCCGGACGGTGCCGGGTCCCGAGACATCGCTGCCCGCACGGGTATGGCACTGGCCGGCGCCATCTTCAGTCATGACGATAACGAGTTCGTCGTGCACATGGCGATCGAATTCGTGGGCGACATAGCGGGCACTCGCAAGACAAGCGCCATCGAGCGCGCCATCGCGCCAGTAGACAAGTTCCTGTTTGTGCTGCGTCATTGCGGCTCCGTCGGCACGAGACCCGGGCTTGCTTCAGACCAGTTCGATTCTAACGCGACGGTTGCGGCGCCCTTTATTCTCGACCTTGGTGATGCGAAGCGGCCGCGATTGCGCTGTGTTGCTCAGATGACTACCCCCGCACGCCTGCCGGTCAAGTCCGTCGATGTCGACAATGCGCACCGTACCGTCCGACGTCGGCGGTGGTGCCACCGACAGGCTGCGGATCAAACCGGGCGCCGCTTTCGCCTCCGCCGCGCTAACGTAATAAGCGCGAACGTCCAGGGCCTGACGGATCACATCGTTAAGCGGTGCTTCAAGCGCTCGTAGTGCGTCATTGTCCGCATCGGGCAGATCGAAATCCATGCGGGCCAAACCCTCTCCGTTGATCTGTACACCTGTCACCAGCGCCCCGGCAAAGCGCTGATAAACGAGCGCATTCAGAATGTGGGTACCTGTATGTAGCTGCGCGACGGTCGAGCGCCAGTCGCGATCGATCGCCACCTGGACTTCGCCATCGAGTTCGAGCGGCGCGTCGAGCAAGTGCCAATGCCTGCCCTCTTCGACGGAAATCCCCGTGATCCGCGCAATGCCACCTGCGTGACTAAGCGTCCCTACGTCGGACACCTGGCCGCCACCGCCGGGATGCAATGCCGAGCGAGCCAACACGACCGCGCCAGGCCTGGCGTCAACCACGAAAGTCTCGAATTCGAGCAGATCCGGCTGCTCATGGCACAGGTAGTGGGACATCGCGCGACTCTCTTGAATTCCGTTCGGTGGAATCCCAGTCTAGCAAGCCGGCTGTCGTCGCTATTGGACAAAAATGCGCCTTGGTTTTGCAGGATCAGACCGCCTGGTTCCCCAGTCTAGAGGTCCAGTACCAGCTCCTGGCTCGATGCTCGCGATACACACGTCGTCAGGTATTCCTGCTTCTCGTCGTCACCGAGGATGCAGTCATTGTGCTCGACTTCACCCGATACATACCGCACCTTGCATGTACCGCACAATCCTGCGCGGCACGAGGTTTCTATCGCCACGCCAGCGTCTTCAAGCGCATCGGCAATGCTCCGGTCGCTCGACACCGGTATCTGCTGCCCGGTACTGGCAATCTTCACAATGAACTCACCCACAGCCGCCGCAACGTTGTCGCTCGCGGCCCGTTCCGGCGCCTTGAAATGTTCGAAGTGAACGGTTCCGGGCGCCCAGTGNNCGGTCGCTGCAGCGCACGCTTTCATGAAGCCGCCCGGACCGCAGTAGTAGACATGCACGCCGGGCCCGGTCTTGCTCAACAAGCGCTTTAAATCCAGTCCCTTCGACGGATCGCCGTTATCGAAATGAAATTGCAGTTTGCCGCTTGCGTGCATTGGCGCAAGCTCAGCCGCGAACACCGTGCAGCTTTCGTCCTTGGCGCAGTAGTGCATTTCATAATCGATGCCCATTTCTTCAAGCCGGTGCGCCATCGCTTTCAACGGCGTCACACCGATACCGCCCGCCAGCAGAATGACCTTGCTGGCATCGGCGGTGAGTTCGAAGTTGTTGCGCGGGTGACTGATGCGCACCTTGTCCTGCACGCGCAATCTGTCATGCAATGCTTTCGAGCCGCCGCGCCCCGCTTCATCGCGCAATACCCCAATCACATAACGATGACGTTCGTTCGGCGAATTGCTCAACGAATATTGACGGACGAAGCCGTCTTTCAAATGCACGTCTATATGCGCGCCCGCGGTGAACGCGGGCAGCAACTCGCCCGACGGATCGACGAACTCATATGAGTTGATGCCCCTGCCTTCGAAACGGATCTGGCGCACCATCAGTTCCAGTGTGCGAGAGTCCGCCGGATAGTCTGAACTTGCCATTACTTTTCCTTGTACTCGCTCAAGGGAGGCGCGCGATTTGCGAGCCGCCCTTGAGCGCTTGAAAAAATCTGCTCAGCTCTTGATCAATGCCTCGAGTGCATCGAACTTTTCACGCACGAACGCGGCCCGCTCTTCGCCCTTCAGCGTCTCGCTTTCCGTCAGGATCGCGACAATGCGCTTGGTCACGTTGCGACGGTTCGCCACTTCCTGCTCGACGGTCTCGCCTTCCGGGATATCGAAGACATTGCCCGAGCAATAACTATTCGGTGCCCCTGCATTGGCCCGAAACCACTCAGCGAAGTTATCTGCCGATGCCGCCGGGTTCGTGCCGCGCACCGCATCGCGCAGCATCTTGCGGAACATGAACAAGCCGGCGTCGAACTTCGTCGGATTTTCAAGCGCATGCACGGCTATCGGCCGCTGGCTGATGATCGCTTCGTAATCGCCTGGCGCGTACTGAGCATCCTTGTAGTTCTCGCGCTCGCGATGGTTAGGCGGAATGGGCGGCAAATCCTCCAGCTTGTATTTGCCGAAGCGCTCAGGACGGCGCATCGCAACCTGCCCTTCAAGAAAGTCGATCGACTCGTAGCCGACCAGCGATTTATCGCAGATGCCGCGCGTATCGATGCCCGGTCCCATCACGCGCCAACCGATCATCTTGCTGTTTTCATCGTCGACAGGAACGGTCCAGCGAATGATGTGGAAGCGGCTGAACAACTTCTTCTTCGAACCATCTTCGGACGTATAGGCGTGCAGGCTCAGATTGGGCAGGACCTGATGCTGGACACGCACAAAGAGCCTGTCTTTATCCACCCGGCGAGCGCCCGCGCAAGCGAGACTGCGGCCCTGCTGTACCGGCACGAAATGCATGTCGGGCGCGACCTCCATGGACTTGGCGCCGACTTCGTCGAACGTCGTGCCCTGGTACTTGCCGTTCACTACGTTCTTGCCGGCGTGCAGCGCAGTCGGATGGTAGTTATCCGCGGCGTTGTCCTGGACTTGCAGCCAGTTGCAATGCTGGAAGTTGCTGTAGGCCACGAGTTCATCGCCGGGTGCGACCGTGAAGTCACCTTCCCACTCCGGGAACGGCGGCTCCTTGTCGGGCGGTCCCATGTACGCAAACACCAGGCCGTTGCGTTCGACGGCCTTATACGCGCCCTGCTGAATCGAGCACGCGTATTTCTCCGCTTCCTTTTCTTCGCCGTTCGGAAAGGGCACATGAAGACAAGTGCCGTCCACATCGAAGACCATGCCGTGATAGCAGCACTTGATGCCATGCTCCTGGATCGCACCATATTCAAGCGATGCCCCGCGATGCACACAATGCGCATGCAGCACGCCCACGCGGCCGCTGCCGTCGCGAAACGCGACCAGCTCTTCGCCGAGGATCTTCAGGTAGCGCGGGGTGTCGGTGAGTTCGATCGACATGCACACGGGATGCCAGAACGCCCGCATGTACTCGCCCATCGGCGTGCCGGGTCCCGTTTCGGTCAGTTCCGGATCGTGGCCCGGAACCTTGTTGGTGTAATAGCCGCCAAACGGCACCAGTTTCTTCGCAACCACGCCGCCACCGGCGCTTTTCTGACCTTCTGCTTTCTCTGACTTGATACTCATGGGGATCCTCTGCTGGGTTTATCCATATCGCCGAGCGGGTTGTAGTCCGTCTCGCTTGCGTACTCTATACTCTGAACTCCGAACTCTGTATACAAAGATACAATTCACAATGCTGCGCTGTCTCTACAGGTAAACGCTTGATACCCTCCGTTTCAAGCCATCCGTCAATCAGTTTGACGCTGTCCGGGACCAACCTGTAACCTGTTGAACTCAGTATCCAAACTTATCGAGAGTCATCATGGTCGCCAAACTTCTGAAGCTTCAGGCACGTACCGACTACGTCGATGAAGTCTATAAAGTGCTGCTCGACGCCATCAGCGAAGGATCGCTCGCGCCGGGAACCCGCATCACGCAGGAAGAAATTGCCGACCAGCTGGCGGTGTCCCGATCGCCCGTGTTGCAGGCGCTGCGCCTGCTCAAGAAAGACGGGCTCGTGCAGGACGCGCCGGGCCGCGGTCTTCTTGTCACCCCGCTCGACGCCACCTGGATCGCGCATCTCTACGAGATCCGCGGCGCGCTCGATTCCCTTGCAGCGAGCCTTGCCGCACAACGCGGTGCGAAGCTCGATAAAGCGCTGATTACGAAAGGCCGCCGCGCCTCGAAAGGCGACGACGTAAAAGCGATGATCGACGCCGACTGGGCTTTCCATTCCGCCATCTACCTTGCATCGGGCAATCCGTTGATTGCGGAAACAGCGCATCTTCACTGGGTTCATCTGCGTCGCGTGATGGGCGCCGTGCTGCAATCGTCGGTTCAACGCAAATCCGTCTGGGACGAACACGCGGCTATTGCGGACGCCATCGCCGCGGGAGACGCGCCCCGCGCGGCGGAACTGACCGCCCTCCATACCAGCCGCGCCCGTGAGAACCTGGTGCGACGGCTGGGTGAAGTACTCGGCGACGAACTCGAAGACGCTGCGCAAGTGCCTTAACTTAAGCCCGCGTCTGCGCGCCGCCTTCGAGCACTTGCTCCCTGCTCTTCGACGCTTCGCGCTTGCGGCTGTTCACGAGCTTTGCCGGCACGGTGAACACAAGCGCACTGCCAATGATCAAGCTCACCGCAAGCCCGAGCACGCCGTTTCCAGTCGATCCGGTCGCGGTCTGGATCAGCCCGATCACATAGGGGCTGACAACGCCCGAGATGCTGCCCACCGAGTTGGCAACGGCCAGTCCAGCCGCCGCTGCCGCGCCCCCGAGAATGGCCGGCGGAAGCACCCAGAACTGCGAGATCGTCGTCATTACACCCATCGTGCCAATGGTCAGCGCAACCATTGCAACGGGTGTGGAATGCGCATAGGAGACGCTGAAGTACAGGCCCACCGCGCCGATAATGCCCGGCAACGCCAGATGCCAGCGCCGCTCGCCGCGAGCATCTGAACTGTGGCTCACGAGCACCATTGTCACGGCGGCAGCAGCGTAGGGAATCGCACTCAGCAAACCGATGTCCAGCGGATCGGCCACGCCGCTTGCCTTGATCAGCGTGGGCAACCAGAAGCTCACGCCATACAGGCCCATCGTGAAGAAGAAATAGATCAGGCTGAGCAACAAGACCTTGGGATGCAGCAAGCCGTCCTTCACCGAATGCAGCACGTGCGCCGAGCGTTCCTCGACCAATGCTCCTTCGAGGAAGGTTCTTTGCGATGCGGAGAGCCACTTGGCGTCGCTGACTTTGTCGTCGAGATAGATCAGTGCAATGAGTCCCAGGATGGCCGTCGGAATGCCCTCAAGGACAAAGAGCCATTGCCACCCTGCAAGCCCATGCGCGCCGCCCATATGGTTCATGATCCATCCCGACAGCGGACCGCCGACAACGCCGGACATGGGAATGCCGGTCATGAAGAGTGCCGTCACCTTGCTGCGTCGCGACGACGGAAACCAGTACGTGAGATAAAACAGAATGGCCGGGATGAAACCCGCTTCCGCCACGCCCAGCAGAAAACGCATGATGTAGAAACTGGTCGGCGTAGTGACGAACATCATGCCCGCCGAGATGATGCCCCACGTAATCATGATCCGTGCGATCCAGCGCCTCGCACCAACCTTTAGCAACAGCAGGTTGCTGGGCACTTCGAACAGCAGATAGCCGACGAAGAACACGCCGGCGCCGGCGCCATAGACGGCATCGCTGAAATTGAGGTCCTTGAGCATTTGCAGCTTTGCAAACGCCACGTTGATGCGATCCAGATAAGCACACAAATAACAAAGGAACAGGAACGGCAATAGTCGCCACGTAATCTTGGAGAACGTGGACGCTTCGTCGCGTTTTCTGAATGCGGCCGGACTAGCGGGATTCATGTCTTGTCTCCTGGGGACGGATGAAAAGCGGGACGCCGGCCCTCTCTTGACGGTGGCCGTGTCGTCCCTGCTTAAAGCGCGACGTGTGCTGAGTAATAACGTTCAGATCATGGAGGAGTAAGGATCAGTCGAACATGTCGGGCTGGCGGGCAACGAGGTCGTTCCAGATCGTCTGGAAATGCAGCCAGCCAATGTATTCGCTACCCACATGCTCGCGGCTATAACGCGCCCGTTCCGGCGTGACGAGCCTCGGCGTGATGCCGCTTGCATCGATAAGTAGTTGCTGCTGGCAGCAGCGCTCAAGCGCGATAAACCAGAACGCGGCGGACTCGATGCTGTGGCGGCTCGCGGTCAGCAAGCCGTGATTCTGGTGAATGGCCGCCTTGACCCCCGTGAACGCATTCGCGACTTTATGACCCGCCTTCACTTCGACCGCGACCTGTCCGGCTTCGTCGCCGATCACCACGTGGTCCTCGAAAAATGCTGCGGCATCTTGCGTAACCGGCTCGAGCTTTTTGCCGAGCGCCGCGAACGCCGTGCCGTACACCGTATGCGCATGGCACATCGCCACGATGTCCTGATGCATTTCATGCACCGCTGCATGCAACACAAAACCGGCTCGATTAATCGCGTGATTGCCTTCCACCACGCGGCCTTCGTGATCCGCGCAAATCAGGTTGGACACCTTCACTTGCGAGAAGTGAATGGCCATCGGATTGGTCCAGTACAGGCCTGGGTTTTCCGGATCGCGCACCGTCAGGTGACCGGCGAAACCGTAATCGAAGCCCTGTTGCGCGAACGCCCTGCATGCTCCGACCAGGCGCTCTTTCAAGTGCTGCCGGTGCGCTGCGTGACTCGTGAACGTCGGCAATTCCGGGAAGATCAGCCCTTCCTGTTCCGGTTGATAAATCGATACCTTGCCGTCCTTCACCAGCTTTTCCGCTGCACCGGGACGTGCTTCCATGACAGCCGCCATTTGCCTTTCTCCTGTAGAACACATGGGATTGTTTTCAGGGCTTCATGGTCGTCTGCGGGACCCTGATTGACAAACGATGACTGTTCATAGAAAGATGAACAGGATTCATGCATCAGGCAAAAACATTCCAAACGGAGAAGGCAGCGCATGCGACGCATACCGAATTTCGTGCTGCTGCGCGCTTTCGAAGCGGCTGCACGACTGGAGAGCTTCACGCTGGCGGCGGAGGAATTGCATCTGTCGCAGTCGGCGATCAGTCATCAGGTCAAGGAACTGGAGGCCTATTTCGGCCTGCCTTTATTTCATCGACGCAACCGGCGCGTCGAAACGACAGCCGAAGGCAGAAGGCTTTTTGACAGCCTCGGACGGGTGTTCGATGTGATCGAAGCGGCATGCAGCGAGGTCGCGCTGTCGCCTCAGGCCCAGGTGCTGGCCGTGCATTGCGCGCCGAGTCTTGCGGTGAAATGGCTCGGCCCGCGCCTGCCGAAATTCATGCAGGCGCATCCCGACATCACGATCCGGCTTTCATCGGGCGCGGAACCGATCGACCTCACGCGCGTGCATGAAGTCGATATCGCCATCTCTTACGGCATGGCGGTCGAGCGTCCCGGCTTGCATGTGTATCCGCTCGGCGCGGAACGGATCGTGCCGATGTGTTCGCCCGGCATGCTGCGCGAAGGTGTGTCGCTCGAACAGCAGATTGTCGACTTCACGCTGATCGATTCGCAACTCAGCAGGGTTACCTGGCGGGACTGGTTCACGCTGAATGGGCTGGAGTTTCCAAACAAACCTCGCCCTTCGTTCGATCGCGGTGCGCTGGCGATATCGGCCGCAGTCGACGGCATGGGTATCGCACTCGAAACCACGCGTCTCGCCGAACGTGAATTCGCGCGCGGCGAGCTGATCGAGTTCGGGGAAGGCCACTTCAAACCCTTCATGCGCGAGACGCACTTTTTGTCGTATCGGACGAACGAGCGCAACCTCGATAAGGTGAAGCTGTTCAGGCTCTGGCTCGCCGACACGGCGGGAATGACCGCGCAGTGGCAAGCCGATGCTGCGTTGTAAGGCTATCCTATCCCCCTACTCACTCGTGGAGTCGACGGGGATCTCAGAGCCGCTGCCGGTCGCGGAGCCTCGCCTGGGCCGGCGGACGGCTCTCACCTTTCCGCTGCTTCCGCCTCCGCAGAAGAACTGATCGGCGCCATCGGACTCGAGCCCCGACACGCCTACGCCAGGCGGCATCTCGAGCCTCTCCAGGACCTCTCCTGTTTGAGGATCGATTCGCCTCAACTCGCTCTCATCCGCTTCCCAGGTGGCGTGCCAGAGTTCCGAGTCGACCCAGGTAACTCCGGTGACGAAGCGGTTGGAGTCAATGGTGCGAAGAATGGCCCCTGTCTGGGGATCGATCTGATGAATCTTCCGGTCCCGATACTGCCCCACCCAGAGCGTCCCTTCGGCCCACGCAAGCCCCGAGTCGCCGCCACCGCCGGGCGCCGGGATTGTGGCGAGCACATGACCGGTGTCCGGATCGATCTTCTGGATCCGATCCTCGGCGATCTGAAACAGGTGCTGGCCGTCGAAGGCCGTTCCTGCATGCGCGGCGACATCAATCGAGCGCAGCGTCTTCCCGCTCGCCGGATCGAGGGCGTTCAGCTTGTCTCCGGCAGCAAACCAGACTTGCTGACCGTCATAGGTGACGCCACCCACGCTATCGACCCCCGGAAAGGGCCCGTACTCACGGATGATTTCGGCCGCTGCTCGCTTCATGCTTCCCTCCTGTTTACCCAGTAGTGGACTCCATCTTAGTCACTCGGCAGTGGCGCGGAGAGTAACAATATCGTCGCGAATCCCGGCACGGGCGGGGTCATCCAGCGAAGCGCCCGCGCGCGTCCAAACGACTGCACCTTGCCTGCTGCGGCAAGCGAGTCGAGTGCCCGCTGCACGGTGCGCTGGCTGGCTCCAAGCGCAAGCGCCAAGGCCGAGCTCGACCACGACTCACCGTCGGCGAGCAGGGCGAGCACCGCCGCATACTTCTCTTCCACGGGCCGCATGAGCACGACGACCTCGTGCGCGCGGTGCGGCACCAGCGCAAACCCTCGCTTCGTCGCACTCACGCCGGCCAGCGTCCGAAGCACCTGGCGAAGCCGCCCGACTTCGACTCGCAACCGTGCGCGATGCGATTCATCGGCGAGCTTCCCCCGGAATGCCCGCGCGACGAGCGTGTCCCTCGGCACGTCTGCGGGCCACGCTTCGCCGAGCGCGCGTGCGAGCGCGAACAACACCGGACGCGTTGCGAGCGAAACCGCCGTGCCTGCGTCACGCACGACATGACGGCACGCGTCCACGACAAGCGCCCTTGACGCCAGTAACGCTTCCACCTCCTCAAGCAGGAGGGGCCGCTCCTCGCCACGCGCAAACAGACGCGCGGCGGGCGTGCTCAGGGCGAGGAACGCGCTTTCGACCTCCGCCGTCAGCGCAGGAATGCCTGCGTGGCGCGCGGCGAGCTCGGCCCGCGCGAGCGCAACGCGGGCCGTCCCGGTCCGAATGCGTCGCAGCGCGAGCCCTGCAACAACCAGTTCGTGGGCGGCCCTTAACGCGGGCGGTAAAGGCGCGGGGTCGAGCCCGGCGAGCGACCGCTCGGCCTCGTCGAGGTGCCCGATCAGGAGAAGGCGCCGGACCTCGAGATACCGCGCATGCGCGGCGTTCACCCGGTCGCCGTGCGCTTCGAGCGTCGCCCGCGCTGCGTCGAGCGCCTTCGCAGGCCAGCCCAGGTCGCGCGAGACGAGCGCGATCTCAGCCTCGGCGACGACACACCTCGCGCGGGCCACGGCCTCTTTCGGACCGAAGGCACGCGCCGCACTTCGCACGAGAGCCTTCGCTCGAACGAAATCGCCCAGTTGCGCCATCGCTATGCCTCGAAGCGCGAGCGCAGGCGCGTCGTCGCGCAAGGCGACCCGGTTCAACGCCCCGAGGGGGTCGCCCGCCGCGAGCGCACGCGCCGCGGCCGTGATCAGCGAGTCCATCGTCTATTTGAATCCCGCCACACTTGTCACTCCCACCGTTCGAGGCCCGGCACTAATCTATCACCAACCCGCACGTCGTATCGACAACTGAACGAACGGCGACGGACACCCAAAGGACAGCCAACGGAGGACAGAATCATGACAACACACATGAGCGGCACACGTGAAGAGTGGCTCGCTGCGCGGCTCGAACTGCTCAAGGCGGAGAAGGCGTTGACGCGGCAGAGCGACGAGCTGACGCGGCAGCGGCAGGCGCTGCCCTGGGTTCGAATCGACAAGGCGTACCGATTCGAGACCGATGAAGGCAGCGCGTCGCTGGCAGACCTGTTCAGAGGGCGCTCGCAGCTCCTCGTCTACCACTTCATGTTCGGGCCCGACTACAAGGCGGGGTGCCCGTCGTGCTCGTCGATCGCAGACGGTTTCAATGGGTTCGCGGTCCACCTGGCGAACCACGACGTCACGCTTTCGGCGGTGTCGCGGGCGCCGCTTGCGCAGCTGCAGACGTACAAGCGTCGGATGGGATGGACGTTTCCCTGGGCATCCTCGCACGGCAGCGACTTCAACTTCGACTTCAACATCTCGTTCACTGAGGAGCAACAGCGCGAAGGGAGCATCGAATACAACTACGAGCGCGGCGGCCACGCAATGGACGCGACACAGCAGGTCCCGGAGCCCGTCGCCCAGTTCGCGGCCACATGCGGAACCGACGCGGCGACGTTCACGCGCGACAGGCCGGGCTTGAGCACGTTCGTACTCGAGGACGGCGTCGTCTATCACACGTATTCCACCTATGCGCGCGGACTGGATGGCATCTGGGGTATGTACCAATGGCTCGACCGTGCCCCCAAGGGGCGCAACGAGGAGACGGGCGTCTGGTGGAAGCGCCACGACGAGTACAGCCAGCGCTGAGCCAGGTCATGAGCGGCATTGATGCCACCGGGAGACGGAAGATGTCACGAAGCATGGTTTCCGAGCGAGCTTCCCAGCGCGCCTTCTTCGGCGTCTCGGCGCTGCTCTTCGCCGCCAGCGCGGCGGTGACGACGGTCTGGTGCGCGTCCATGTCGGCGATGGGCGAGATGCCGATGCCCGGCGGCTGGACGATGTCGATGGCGTGGATGCTGATGCCCGGACAGACATGGCCCGGCGCTGCGGCGTCGTTCCTCGGCATGTGGGTCGTGATGATGGTAGCGATGATGCTGCCATCCCTCGTGCCCATGCTGTGGCGCTACCGCGAGGCCGTCGGCAGAACAGGCGAGACGCGCCTGGGCCGGCTGACGGCGCTGGTGGGCGTGGGGTACTTCTTCGTTTGGACCGTGTTCGGAATGCTGGCCTTCCCGCTGGGCGTCGCGCTCGCGACGGTCGAGATGCAGGTGCCGGCGCTGGCGCGCGCCGTTCCGAGCGCGGTCGGCGTGGTCGTCCTGATTGCCGGCGCGCTCCAGTTCACCGCGTGGAAGGCACGTCACCTTGCCTGCTGCCGGATGGTGCCGGGGCACGGCCGCCCCCTGCCGGCNGACGCCGGCACAGCCTGGCGACACGGCCTGCGCCTCGGCCTGCACTGCAGCACCTGCTGTGCCGGCCTGACGACGATCCTCCTCGTCATCGGGGTCATGGATCTGCGCGCGATGGCTGTCGTGGCGGCAGCCATCACCGTCGAACGTCTCGCACCGGCCGGCGAGCACGTCGCACGAGCCGTCGGAGCCGTGATCGTCGTGGCGGGGTTGTTCCTGATCGCGCGAGCAGCCGGGCTCGCATGGTGAGCCCG
>JGI12635J15846_10000336_pt1 | contig 38717 bp, 29 predicted proteins | sample BlaSpr_A8_OM2_M2_FD_15846 | JGI IMG/M metagenome (IMG submission 15846)
GGAGGCGGCAGATTTCGAAATGTTCACGTGTTTGGGGCTTGATCGATTCATCGGCGGCGATGACGAGGAGGACAAGATCGAGTCCGGCGGCGCCGGCGAGCATGTTGCTGACGAAACGTTCGTGGCCGGGGACGTCGATAAAGCCGAAGCGGAGATTATTTTCTTCGAGGAATGCGAAGCCGAGATCGATGGTGATGCCGCGGCGCTTTTCTTCGGCGAGACGGTCGGGATGCGTGCCGGTGAGGGCTTCGACGAGCGCGGATTTGCCGTGATCGATGTGGCCGGCGGTGCCGACGATGATGCTTTTGGGATGCGCGGTCATTCGAAATCTATTATGCCGAGGTTGTCATTCGGAAACTGTCTCTGAAGCGGGGCCGGTGCGAGTGAGCATCGTTGCGGCGCGCTCGAGCGATCCGGGATTGGCGGACTCGCGCTGCTTCATATAGACGAAGCCGAGCAGCATCGCCGCTACGAAGATATACGGCGTGATGTTGTAGGGCCAAGCGGGTCGCGGATAGACCGTGACGAAGAGCACGGGAAGCAAGCACAGAGTGGCGATCCATGGGACGACGCCGTGTTGCCAGATGGAAAAATGCGTCGGCTGCTGGCGGCGCATGTAACGCGTGAGCGCGAGATTGGACATCACGTAGAGAACGATCACTGAGAGCGTGGCGATGGTTTCGAGAAAGGCGAAGATGGTGTCGGGCTTCAGCAACAAGCCGACGAGAAGAATCGAGATGGTGCAGGCGATCTGGAAGAAGCCGATGGCGTAGGTCGGCGTTTGATGCACGGGATGGATGCGCGCGAACTTTGCGGGGAGCGTGCCGGCGCGGCCCATGGTGTACATCACGCGCGACGTGGCGTTTGTAGCGGCGAGGCCGACTCCGACGGCGCTGTTGATGAGTGAAAGGACGACGAGCCACCAGCCGGCGCCCCAGAATGCGCGGGCCAAGACGTAGTAGGGATTTGCGTTTGAGGCGAAGGATGCCATTTCTTGCGTGCCCCAGCCGATGGCGGCGGCGTATGAAGTGAAAAGATAGAAGCCGCCGATTGCTACGAGTGAAAGTGTGATCGAGAGTGCGACGAAGCTGGCGGGACGCTTCGCTTCTTGCGCCATCGGGGCGGGTGCTTCGAATCCGCTGAGAGCGAGGATTGAGAAAACCATTCCGGCGAGGACGCCGCCGAAATGATTTGGAGCATTGAGAGGATTGAGCGGCGCGGTGAAGGATGAGCCTTTGCCTGGATGGATCAGGAATGTGATGGCGAGCGCGAGCATGATGAGGACTTCGATTCCACCGAGCATTGCGGTGATGCGTGCGGAGAGTTGGATGCCGCAGTAGGTGAGTGTCCAGACGAGAGCGGTTGTGGCGAGGGAGATCAGCCACCACGGGATGGCGATGTTGAATTCGGTTTTCAGTGTTTCGGATACGAAATAGCCGAGAAAGCCTGCGAGTCCAGCGTTGCCGGGGATTTCGTAGACGAGATAGCTCCATGTGGCCAGGAAGCCGGTGCGGCTGCCGAGGCCGCGTGTGGCGAAAGAGTAGTAGCCTCCGCTGGAGGGCATGTAGCGGGAAAATTGCGAGACGGTGTTGCCGATGAAGAGGCACACGATGGTGGCGAGCAGGAGAGAGATCGGCATCACAGGGCCGGCTTTGGCGGCGATGATGGGGAAGGTGAAGATGACGTTGCTGGCGGGGGCGATGTGGGTGACGGCCTGGAAGACGAGTTCGGAAAGGCCGAGGGAGTTGCTGCGGAGTTGGGGATTGGTCGGCGTGTTTGAGGGTGTCGAGCTCACGTTGGGCGCTGATGGTAACTGGCGAGGCCTGTGGGGTCAAAATAGATCGTCGCAATGATCGAAGAGAAGAGGGTAAACGTCGTTGTGATCGAAGAGAGATTCCTCCACTGCGCATGCCGACGCGTTCGCAGGCAGCGAACGCGAAGAAAAAGCGTCGGCATGCTCCGGTCGGAATGACAGTTTTACTTTTTTCGCGGAATTATTTTGCGGAGGCGATTTCGTCGACGATGGATTGGGCGGCGGCGCGGGGGTCGGGGGCGGCGGTGATGGGGCGGCCGACTACGAGGAAGTCGGCGCCGGCTTTGATGGCTTCGGTGGGGGTTGCGGTACGGGCCTGGTCGTCGGTTTTTGCAGCGGGCTTGGACTCTGACGCGCCGATGGCGCTGCTGTCGGACTTTATTTCGGGGCGCACGCCTGGGGTGACGATTAGAAAATCGCGGCCGCAGGCTTTGCGGATGGCGCGGGCTTCCTGAACGCTGGCGACGACGCCGTCGACACCGGCGGACTTTGCGAGCTTCGCCAATTTTACGACGCGGGTTTTGGGCGGGCCGCCGATTCCTACTTCGCGAATTGCTTTTGCATCCATGCTGGTCAGCACGGTGACGGCGATCAGGCGCGGACGGTCAGCGCCCATTGGCACACCGGCGCTGATGGCTTGCGCGGCGGCGTGGAGCATTGCGGTGCCGCCGAGTGCGTGCACGTTGACGAGCTGAACGCCCGACATTGCGGCGCTGGACAAAACGGCACCTGCGACAGTGTTCGGGATGTCGTGAAATTTCAGGTCGAGAAAAATGCCGGGGCCGAGCGCGGAGATTTCTTTGACTGCGGCGGGACCTGCGGCCGTGAAAAGCTGGCTGCCGATTTTGAACATGCCGACGAGATCGGCGACTTGTTTGGCAAATTTTAAAGCGGTGTTGAGCGAATCAAAATCGAGGGCAACGATCAGACTGCTGCGTGGATGAGCGTCGAAGTTCAAGGTGGTTGGGACGACCTCCGCTCGACGTCTTGCGGCAGCCGCCCCGTTTGAGTTCTAACGCTTTTGGGGGAGCTGCAGCAGCTCGAGCCGAACTTGAGTGACGCCCGAGTGAATCAATCCAATCTGCCGGGCGACACGATAGGATACATCAATTTCGCGGCCCTCCTGATAGGGTCCGCGGTCATTGATGCGCACAATTTCGAACTTGCCGGTTCGGGGGTTAACGATGCGGACGACGGACCCGAATGGAAGGATAGGGTGGGCGGCGGTCAGGGACTCGGAATCGAACTTCTCGCCATCAGCGGTCTTCTTACCGTCGAACTCCGGCCCATACCAGCTGGCGTTGCCAACCCAAGTCTTGATCGGCTTGGGGGGGTCGCTACGGTGGGCCACCAAGGGGGCCTCCATCGCCGGGGCGATGAGGAACATAAGGGGAACCCAGCGGAGAGCAGCCCAGATAAAGAATAATGGTCGTCTCATAGTGTGTTCTTTATGCTACGAATATCCAAAAAAGTGTAGCAACAAAACCTCGGTTTGTCAACCGATTTCTGCACTAAANTTAGTCATTATCTCTTTGATAGTAAACACTTTAGNTCGCAAAATGGCGTCTTCGAGGCCGTTGACGAGTCGCTGGGTGACGGTTGGGTCCGAGAAGCTGGCGGTGCCCACCTGGACGGCTGACGCTCCCACAGAGAGGTAATCAAGCACGTCCTCCACCCTTTCGACCCCTCCCAGGCCGATTATTGGGATTTCCACAGCTTTCCTCACTTCCCATACCAGCTTGAGGGTGATGGGTTTAACGGCCGGACCGGAAAGGCCGCCACTCGGATTGCCCAGGCGCGACTTCCCTGTACGGAAGTTGATGGCCATGGCGGGATAAGTATTAGCCACGGTCAGGGCGTCGGCGCCGGCTTCAGCCGCTGAACGGGCGATAAGTCCAATGTCTGTAACGAGGGGGGAGAGTTTGACCCATAGGGGGCGCTTGGCGGCTGCCCGGCGGGCGGCGGCGACCACGTCGGAGATTTGGCTGGGGTCACAGCCGAACTGCATGCCGCCCTTTTTGACGTTGGGGCAAGAGATGTTGAGTTCGTAGCCGGCCAAGCCGTCGGCGTCTTCGAGGACCCGGATGACTTCAACGTAGTCTTCAAGGGCGTAGCCGAAGACGTTGGCAATGACCGGCGTATCGTAATTTCGTAGTACGGGCAGTTTTTCCGCGACAAAGGCGCGAACGCCGACGTTTTGGAGGCCGATGGCGTTGAGCATGCCGCTCGCAGTTTCGACGACGCGAGGGGCAGGGGCTCCTTCGATCGGTTCGCGGGAGAGGCCTTTGACGACGAAGGCGCCGAGGGAGTTCAGATTGAGGAGGTGGGCGAATTCGATGCCGTAGCCAAAGGTGCCGCTGGCCGCAATGATGGGGTTGCGCAGGCGCAGTAAGCCTACGGAGACGGAGAGGTCGGCTGCCGTTGGCGCGGCGGTGTTCACGGCGGCGGAGAGGCTAACACGGGGTGGGGGCGAGGGGTATCGGAAAGATTGTGGATTTTGGGGATCGGGGCGAGTGGCAGAGGTCGAAGTATGGAGCGAAAAAACGCCGGCAAGATGCCAGCGCTACCGAGGCTGGGTGCCCGCGGATACGTTGTGCTTGAAGCTGGCGCCGGGCGGAGCGAGGCCCGCCCCTACAAGATCGTAGGGGCGCGGTGGCGAAGAGCACAGGCAGGAGTGCCTGTGCCACATAAGCAGCTAGAGGTCGAGGGGGCCGGTTGAGGGGGCTGGGACCGGAGGTGGTTCGCTCATGAGGCTTTCGAGGTCGAGGCGGCGGGTGTACATCGCGAGATTGCCTTTGACGTCGTGGGGCCAGAAATCGCGGGGACGATCCCAGTAGAGTTCGACGCCGTTGTCGTCGGGATCGCGGAGGTAGATGGCTTCACTGACGCCATGATCGGCGGCGCCTTCGAGCGGGATTTTTGCGGCAAGGACGCGGCGAAGAGCTGCGGCGAGTTCGGGGCGCGTGGGGTAGACGATTGCGGTGTGATAGAGACCGGTGGCGCCGGATGGCGGCGGATCGCCGCCGAGACTTTCCCACGTATTGAGACCGATGTGATGGTGATAGCCGCCGGCGGAGAGGAATGCGGCGGAGTCGCCCATGCGCTGCATGATCTGCAAGCCGAGGATGCCGGAGTAAAACTCGATCGAGCGCTCGAGGTTGGAGACCTTGAGGTGGACGTGTCCGATGCGGACGCCGGGATGGGCGACGTAGGGCTTGCTGGATTGATCGCTGTTCGGGGACGAACTCATCGAATCGATCCTTTGCTTGGCGCTACGGCGCCGGCGTCGAGGTCGGTCGCGGACGCGCGGCGGTCGTCTTGGTTACGAGCGCTTCCGCGAGAATGTGACCGTCTCTGGGAGCCAGTGTAACGCCGCAGAGCGCGGCAAGAGTTGGCGCGATGTCGGCGGGAGTGACTTCGCGGAAATATTCGCCGGGCTGGATGCCGAATCCCATCAGGAGAACCGGTACGTGCTGATCGTAGTTGTAGGGCGCGCCATGGCCGGTGCCCCCGGAGGGCTTACTTTCCTTGGGGGAGCCATCAATGAGCCAGTAAGGCTTCGGAACGAAATATAGATCACCACTTCGATTCGGTAGAAAGCTCGCTTTGACCGCGGCGCGGATGCGGTCCTGCGTTGCGGCACTGTTTTGAAGATCTTCGGACCAGTAAATGGCGGCGACTCCGGGAACGGACATGGCGGCGGCGGTGACGGCTTGCATGGCGCCGGCGGTGTCGCGAATGTGATCGTAGACGGAAGGATCGAAGTAGAGGTCGCCGCTGGAGATGCTTGCGATTGGGAATTGCGAATCTTGCGCGTTAGCTGGTTTGGGGAAATTGAATGGTTCGAGCGCTTTTACGATTGCGGCCTTGAGCTCAGGAAGGTGGAGGATGCCGGTGTCGACGCCGGTTCTCGCCATATCTTCTGGGATCGGCGCAGCGCCGTGATCGGCGCTCAGGGCGACGACGTAATTTTCGCGGCCGACTTTGCGATCGAGGTGAGCGAAAAGTTCGCCAAGGCTGCGGTCGAGGGTGATTAGGATGTCTTGAATTTCGCGGCTGCGAGGGCCGTAGCGGTGGCCGACGTAGTCGATAGCGGAGTAGCTGACGCCGAGAAAATCGGTGGCGCCGCCTTTGCCGAGGCCGAGTGAGTCGATGGCGGATTCGGCGAGATGCGTGAGGTAATCGTCGGAGTAGGGACTAGTGGACCACTGGTTGTAAAAGTCTGCGTCGGGTTTGGTGGAATCGCTGCTGCCGCGGAGCGCGTGGGGAAATTCGAGGGTCCATCCTGGCGGAGTGGCGGCGCCGAAGGCCTTCTCGTCATAGAAATAATCGGATTCGGGAAGGGAGAGTTTCCAGGTCTTGCCGTAGTCTTCCGCCACGGGATGCTCCTTGGCGTAGGTCTCGATGAAGGGCATCGTGCCGTAGGCGCTGGAGGTGACCCAGCCGCCGTTTTCGAACCAGGTTACGGCGGCACCTTTGTGACCGGCCATGGTGATGGCGGCGCGGGCTTTCAGAGAGAAGGTAACGATGCGCGTGGCGCCGCCGGTTTGGAATTTGAGTTCTTCGGCGAAGGAAGGCATCAACATGCGGACGGCGCTGTCTCCGCCTTTTGTTGGTGTGCCTGCGTAGCCGATGTTTTGCACGGCGGGGTCGCCGGTGCAGGTTGTGACTGTTTGCGACGAGCGGTCCCACCATTGATTGGCGATCATGCCGTGGGTAGATGGGAAGGAGCCGGTGGAAATTGTGGAATGGCCGACGCAGGTCTCGGTGGCGGCGTAAGGATAAGCGGCGGCGCGATACCAGGCGCCTTCGTCGACGAGACGCTTTAGGCCGCCGGACCATTGGCCGCGAAATTTGTCCACGTAGTCGGCGCGCATTTGGTCGACGACGAGAAGGACCACGAGTTTGGGATGTTGCGAGAGAGCGACGGCGGGTTCGGAGTGGGGTCTCGGCTTCGGTTTGACGGCGGGAGTCTGTGCGCGGGAAATCGCGGCGCTCAGCGAAATCAAAGTGAAAAAGAGGACGAGCCAGGTCAAGCGGCGAGTCGAAAAAGCCATATGATGTTTGCGCTTGCGGTCGGAGTTATTGCAGCGGCGAGATGAGTCTCCGGTGGTCATGTCTGCCTCAGTGCGAATCAGGCGAGTGTAGCACGAGGCGTTTTGGGGATTTGTTGCAGAGAAGTAGGAAGCTGGGATGGGCGACTGGAACTAGCTGATGGGCAAACCAAAGCGAGATGTTGACGAGCTACGTGAAGAGATCGAAGCGATCATTCTTCGCGGCGCGGACGATTTTTTCGACGCGCCGGAGGATCGGTCGGCGCTTGAGGTTACGGTTCGAATTTGCAGTGAGTTTTATGATTTCTTGATGGGCGCGGTTGATCCGCCGGATGCTTCGGATGCGAATTACATGGCGTCGCAAATTCGATCAGGGATCGAGGAATATTTCACGCTGGAGCAGTACGGCAGAGTTTTGAGCGGATTGAAATTACAGGAAGGATTTTCGGGGAAGCTGCCGCAGACGTTTGGTGAGCTGAAGACAGAGTACGAGGCGATTTTTCAGCAAGTGTTGGATTGCGACGTGAGCGCGAAGGCGTTTGGGTTGCTGTTGTCGTTGACAAAGCTGATGCTGCTATTTCTGACTGTGTACTTTCAATCGTTCCGGAGCTACTCCGCACCTGACGCCGCGGGCGGCGACTGAGACCCACCTGGGCAAGCTAGGGCGCAGCGTGCTGCGCCCCTACGTGATCCTGCCCGCGCGAAATTGCGGCTGTTCGGGGCTGCGCGGGCCTATGTTAGGATTACGCCCGACATGAAGATCGTTGAGAAGGCACAGTTGATGTCGGCGTCGGAAATTGACCGCACTTTACAGCGGCTGGCGCACGAAATCGTGGAGAAAAGCGGTGGAACAAAGGACCTGGCGATGATCGGGATACGGCGGCGCGGCGTTCCGCTGGCGCAGCGAATCGCTCAGGCCATGCGCGGAATCGATGGCGTGGATGTGCCGGTGGGCACACTCGACATCACGTTGTATCGCGATGACTTATCGAAAGTCGCGTCTCACGCGGTGATGAAGTCGTCGGACATTTCGTTTGGCGTCGATAACATGAATCTCGTGCTCGTCGACGACGTCTTGTACACGGGGCGCACGATTCGCGCGGCGATGAACGGATTGTTCGATCTTGGCCGGCCGAAGCGCGTGTCGCTGTGTGTGCTGATCGATCGCGGCTGGCGCGAAATGCCGATCGAGGCGCAATTCACCGGACGCGTCGTGCAGACGAGCAGCACGGAAATCATCGAAGTTCGCCTGCGCGAGATCGATAATGAAGAACGCGTCGTGCTTGTCGACCGTGTAGACTAGAAGTAATCGCAGGAGAGTAGAATCCGGCAACGAGTGACAATGTGACGCACCGCTTTCGCGACTTTCTGGCGCTGGAACCGCTCAACGCGGACGAACTGACATTTCTTCTCGATCAAAGCAAATCCTTTCAGGAAATTCAGCGGCATCCTTTGAAAAAATTGGCCGTGCTGCGCGGCAAGACCGTGGCGCTGGCGTTTTTTGAGACTTCGACCCGCACGCGCATCAGCTTTGGCACCGCTGCGTCGCGACTCGGCGCTGACCAGATGAATTTGCAGGCTGAAGCGTCGAGCCTGAAAAAGGGTGAGTCGCTGCTTGATACGGTACACACGTTGGATGCGATGAAGCCGGACATCCTGGTGATGCGGCATGCGGCTTCGGGCGCACCGGAATTTGTGGCGCGGCATCTCGAGATTCCGGTGATCAACGCGGGCGATGGGACGCATGAGCATCCATCGCAGGGATTGCTGGATGCGCTGACGATTCGCGATCGCAAGGGCACGATCGAGAATTTGAACATCACGATTTTGGGCGACATCAAACACAGCCGCGTGGCGCGATCGAATATTCATTTGCTGGGGAAATTCGGCTGCAAGTTCACGTTGTGCGGGCCGTCGATGTGGCTGCCGCGCGAGCTCGAGCAACTTGGTGCGGCGAGCGGAACAAAGATTCGGCGCGTCTTTAGGATTGAAGAAGCGCTCGAAGCTGCCGACGTCGTGCTCGGGTTGCGCGTACAAAACGAGCGGCAGTATGAGCCTTCGATTTCGCTGAACGATTACATTTTGTTGTACCAGCTCAGCGCCGATCGGATGAAATACGCGAAAGCCGACGCGATCGTGCTGCATCCCGGTCCGCTGAATCGCGGAATCGAGATTACCCCGGAAGTCGCGGACGGCCCCCAATCGTGCGTGCTGGAACAAGTCACCAACGGCATTGCTGTGCGCATGGCGCTTTTGTTTCTGCTCGTCGCCGCCGGCGCCGAGGAAGAAGCGTTACCAGCAGGCGATGTTTCTTCGCAATCAAGCGCATCGCCGCAGTCGCCGGCCGATCAATCGCGCAATCGCCGATCGACCGACAAGAAATCCGATGCAAAAGAGGTAAAGGACCCGTCGCATGCTTCTCATTAAGAACGGCCGCGTGCTCAATCCGGCGACGAAAACCGACGCGGCGATGGATGTGTTGCTCGACGGCGACCGCATCAAGGAAGTGGCCGCGCCCGGCAAAACTTCTGCGGGTGACGCGCAGCCACAAAATGGATTGGAAGTTTTCGATGCGAGCGGACTGATCGTCGCGCCGGGCTTCATCGACATTCACGTACATTTGCGCGAACCCGGCCAAGAAAATTCCGAGACGATCGAAACGGGCACTCGCTCAGCGGCGAAGGGCGGCTTCACTGCCGTCTGCTGCATGCCAAATACGAAACCGGTGAACGACAACGCGAGCGTGACGCACTTCATCATCGATCGCGCGAAGGCGGCCGGCGGCGTGCGTGTGTGGCCGATCGGGGCGGCGTCGGTTGGGAGCAAAGGCGAAGCGATTGCCGAGATCGCCGCGATGCGCGAAGCGGGCATCGTTGCAGTGAGTGACGATGGCAAGCCGATCGCGACCGCGAAGCTCGCGCGCCAGGTGATGGACTATTGCAACTCGCTCGGGATTCCGGTGATCGAGCACTCCGAAGATGTTTCGCTCGCGCAAGGCGCGGTGATGCGCGAAGGAGTTACATCGACGAGGCTTGGACTGCCTGGCATGCCCGCGGCTGCTGAGTCGGTCTGCGTCGCGCGCGACGTGCAACTCGCTCAGCTTACCGACGCGCGATTGCACATCGCGCACCTTTCGGCGAAAGGCTCGCTCGATCAGGTGCGCTACGCGAAGCAGCAAGGATTGAAAGTGACGTGCGAGGTCACGCCACATCACTTCACGCTGATCGACGAAGACGTGCAGTACGACTCGCGCTTCAAGATGAATCCGCCGCTGGCCGCGCGCGAAGATCGCGATGCGCTGCTTGCGGGGCTTGCCGATGGAACCGTCGATTGCATCGCAACCGATCACGCGCCGCACGAGCCGGCATTGAAAGATGTGGAGTTCGATCGTGCTCCCTTTGGCATTTTGGGGTTTGAGACGGCGATTGCGCTTTCGCTCGAGCAGCTCGTTCACACCGGAAGAATTTCATTGATGCGCATGGTCGAGCTTTTTACGAGTGGGCCGGCACGCGTGCTCGGCAAAGAGCGAACGCTCGCGGCGGGACAGCCAAGCGACGTCACAATTTTCTCGACGGATCGCGCTTGGACTTACGACGTGAAAGATTCGCCAAGTAAGTCGCGCAATTCGCCGTTCGATGGTCGCAAGTTCAAAGGCGGGCCGATGGCGACGGTTGTCGGCGGCAAGATCATCTGGAAGCAGTAGTCGCGATGCTCTCAACGGCACGGACTTTTACCGCAGAGAGCGCAGAGTTCACGGAGCGGAAAATTCCGAGAAACGGAATTCGCACTCGCGCGTCTAGCACCGAATGGACCCAGGCAGACCCTGACGGAATTGCCGACGTCGTTCGGAGGCTGCGATGCCATCCCTCACGTCTCTAGCATCCATTTGGCAAGACCTGCGCTACTCAGTGCGCCTGCTGCGCAAGGCTCCGGCTTTCACCGCGATCGTTGTGCTGACGCTCGCGCTCGGCATCGGTGGCAACACGGCGATCTTCAGTCTCGTCAACACCGCATTCTTCCGCGCGCTGCCGATTCCGGGACCTGATCACGTCTTGCGGCTGCTCGATTCGCTGCGCGGACCTGACGGCCATCCGCGCACGTTCGGCATGCACAGCAACATCATCGCGACGCTGCGTGAGACGAATACCGCGTTTGACGGCATCGTCGCGCTGCGCGGCGAAGATCTGACTTTGCTCGGCGGAGACGAGCCCGAACGTGTGTCGGTGATTTATCGCTCCGAAGGCTGGCAGCCTGTTTTGCAGGTGCAGCCGTTCCTTGGCCGCGATTTTACAAAAGAGGAAGAAAATCACGGCACAGGCAGCGGAGTCGCGCTCATCAGCTATGCGCTGTGGCAGCAACGCTACGCCTCTTCGGCGGCGGCGCTCAATCAATCGATGCGCATCGACGATCACACGTATCGCATCATCGGCGTGATGCCGCGCGGATTTAATTTTCCTTATAACGCGCAAGTATGGGTTCCGTTTTCGGTGAACGCCGGCGATCGTGCTGCAGACTTCGCGGTTTTTGTGCGCGTCAGACCCGGCGTCACGATGTCGCAGGCGCATCAAGCGCTCGACGCGCTGACGGTGCGTGTTAAACAGCAATATCCCGAGACGCTGCCGGGCTATGCAGTGGCGTGGATCACCCTACGGCAAAACCTGACCGACAACGAAGATGGCACAATCCTCGCGCTGCTGTGCATCGTCGGATTTCTGTTGTTGCTCGCGTGCATTAATGTGGCGAATCTGCTGCTCGCGCGTTCGGCCGTTCGCGCGAAGGAGTATTCAATTCGCGCGGCGCTGGGAGCGAGTTGCGGGCGGCAGATTCAGCAGATGCTGACTGAGAGTGTGCTGCTCGCGGCGCTCGGATGCGTGTGCGGGCTGATATTCGCGACGTGGCTGAATCGCTATGCCGATACGCTGCTGCCTTCCAACATCGGCTCTCAGATGGGCTTGAGCGCGGCGCAGCTCGATTGGCGCGTGCTCGGCTTTGCGGTCGGCGCGTCGTTGGTCGCAGGCGCAATCGCCGGCATTGTGCCCGCGTTGACGCGGCGCGGACCCGACACCACCGAATCGTTGAAGGAAGGCGGTCGCGCCGGGACCGGAGCGAGCCGCGGCACGAATCGCGTGCTGAGCGGATTCGTCATCGCGGAGACTGCGCTGGCGCTCGTGCTCGTCGCGGGCACGGGCTTCATGGTGGAAAATTTTCAGCGGATGCAACATAGGGCGCTCGGCATTCAGCCGCATCACCTGATGACGATGGAATTTACGCCGACCGCGGGAAACTATCCGCTCGGCCCGCGGCGCAACGCGTTGATCGAGCACGTAGTGAACGAAGTCAGCGCGGTTCCCGGCGTCAGCGCTGCGGCGATTACTACCGTAAATCCGTTCGGCGGCGGAAATTGGGGCGCGTCGATCTTGATCGAAGGGCTGGGCACGGGTGACCCCAGCGAAGCGATCAACATCAATCATCGGCTCGTGACTCCGGACTTGTTCCGCGCGATAGGGACTCCGCTGTTGCGCGGGCGCGTGTTCACCGATCACGACAATCTCGCGAGCGAACCGGTCGCGGTGATCAGCGAGGCGATGGCGCGTCGCTTCTGGCCAAATGAGGATGCCGTCGGCAAGAGGTTGCGCATTTCGCGCCCGGCGAATTCGCCGTGGCTCACGGTCGTCGGCGTCGTCGGCAACGTTCACGACTTCGGCGACCCCGGCGATCCGATCGAGACGTGGTATCTGCCGTACGCGCAACAAGCTGCGACGCCTTCGGCCGGTGAGTCGATTCACCTGATGGCGCGTGTCGAAGCCGATCCCGCCGCTGTCGTGCCCGCGATCAAGCAAGCGATCTGGCGCGCCGATTCGTCGCTCGCCGTGTTTCGCATTTCGGAGATGGATCACTACTACTCCGATACGCTTGAGCGAGATCGGCTGGGAACGCGGGTGATGAGTTTCTTTGGCGTGTTCGGATTGTTGCTGGCGGCGCTCGGAGTTTACGGCGTGATGGCGTTCGCGGTGGCGCAGCGAACGCGCGAAATCGGAGTGCGTGTGGCACTCGGCGCGGATCGCAGCGAAATTCTAGCGCTGATTCTCAAGCGCGGATTTGTAATGACGGCGTTTGGATTGGCGGCTGGAGCGATTTTGTCGGTGGCGCTCAATCGCGTATTGATGAGTTTCCTTACCGAAGTACACGGCGTCGAAATCGCGCCGCTCGCTACGGCTTCTGTTCTTTTGTTGGGAGTCGCGTTCGCGGCATGTTACTTGCCGGCAAGGCGAGCAACGACGGTCGATCCGCTGACCGCGTTGCGCTCAGAATAACTTTTAGTGAGCGCCGGCCTCAGCCGCGGGATGCATGCCGTGCTGCGGCACTTCGTGAATGCCGCGAGCGGGCGGCTCAATCTTTTGCCGATAGAAATGATCGAGCGGTGAGCGGCCTTTGCCCGTCGGATAGCTTTTCTCGATCGCTTTCGTAACGTAAGCCTTGGCCAGCATCGCTGCTTCGCGCAGCGGCCTGCCTTCCGCGAGCAGCGCCGTGATTGCTGACGCAAACGCGCAACCCGTGCCATGCAAGCTTTCTTCGCGCACTCGATCGCCGGCGAGCGTGACGATCTCAGTGCCGTCAAACAACACATCGACGGCGCGATGATCCATGTGGCCGCCTTTGACGATCACAGCGTGCGCGCCCATCTCCACAATTTTCCGCGCGGCCGCTTCCATGTCACCGATCTCTTTGATCGTCATCCCGGTCAGAATTTCGGCTTCGGGAATGTTCGGGGTGATCACCGAAGAACGCTTTAGGAGTTCCGTCACAACAAATTTGATTCCCCCGGCGTCGAGCAATTCTGCTCCGCTCGACGATTTCATTACGGGATCGTGGACGACGTGCACAAATTTCCGGGCGTCGAGAAATTCCGCAACGACGACCGCGTTTCCGCGGTTTCCCAACATCCCGATCTTGACCGCAGCAATTTCGGAATCGTTCGCGATGCAATCGAGCTGCGCGCGCAGGGTTGCGCCAGGTGTGTTTTGTACGTCGGTCACGCCCTGCGTGTTCTGCACGGTCAAAGACGTAATCGCGGCGACGCCGTAGCATCCGTGCGCTGCAAAAACTTTCAAATCTGCCGCAGTTCCTGCGCCGCAACTCGGATCGAAACCCGCAATCGTCAACAAAATCGGCGGCGTCGCGTTGGAACCGTTGCTTCCGTTATGAGTACTCATGATTTCGTGCTTGTTGCCCCACTATCTCGAATAAATTTGGGCCCAAGAATATTTCTGATGCGCATTCGGTGGCGAAATGTCGCCGAAAGCGCAAAGTGCCGATACGTTCCGCGAAGGAAGTACCGGCACTTGCGAATGTACGCGCCTAGGTTTCACCGGCGCAACTAAATATTTCGCGTGGGAGCCTGCAGCGACAACGCGAAAAGTTGTCTTCGCGCCGAGAAGTGGCAAAAACTTTAATTTTGAAATTGAGTGAGGCGAGTTCGTCGCGTCGCTACATCGATCACGGAAACAATCCGCGAACGAGCAGAGCTTCCGACACGCGCCCGACGGCGAGAATCATCGCGCCCGCTCGCGGCGGCACGTGATGCCGACGCATCGTGTCCACCATTTCGTGGAACGAACGCACCATGATTTTCAGCAGCCGCGCGTTGACTTCTTCCACGTCCCACGCGAGCCCTTGCTGATTTTGCATCGATTCGAAGTGGCTCACCGTCATTCCGCCGGCGTTGGCGAGAATGTCGGGCAGCACGGTGATGCCGCGCCGCGCCAAAATTTCGTCCGCATGCGGCGTCGTCGGGCCGTTCGAAGCTTCCGCAACGATGCGTGCCTTGACCGCTTCGGCGTTTTGCAGAGTGATCGCGTTCTCCAGTGCCGCCGGCACGAGGATGTCGCACTTCATTGTCAGCAAATCGTCGTGCGAAATCCGTGAAGCGCCCGGCATCCCGACAACCGTGGCCGCCCGCTCTTTGTAGCGAAACGCTTTGATCGGATCGATACCGCGCGAATTCGTAACGCCTCCGCGGGTGTCGCTAATCGCGACGATCTTCGCCTTCTTCTCGGCAAAAATTCGCGCCACAGCCGCGCCCGAGTTGCCAAATCCCTGAACCGCCACGCTCGCGCCGCGCAGCGACATTTTTTTGATCTTGCAGGCTTCTTCGACGATCGCCACGAGCCCACGCGCCGCCGCGTCATGACTGCCGACCGAACCGCCGATCGATTGCGGCTTACCCGTCACGACGCCATGTGTCGCCCGGCCCACGGTCATCGCGTATGTATCCATGATCCACGCCATGGTTTGGGAGTCGGTGTAAACGTCGGGCGCCGGAATATCGCGTTCAGGTCCGATGAGCGGCATGATCTCGCTCGCGTACCGCCGTGTCATCCGCTCGAGTTCGCTCTTCGACATCCGCTTCGGGTCGCAAACGACTCCGCCCATCGCGCCGCCGAGCGGCAACCCGACGATCGCCGTCTTCCAAGTCATCCACGTCGCAAGCGCCTTGATTTCATCAAGCGTCACGTTGGGATGGAAGCGAGTCCCTCCCTTGCCAGGCCCGCGCGCGACGTTGTGCTGCACGCGGTAGCCAGTCAGGACCTTCACCTGCCCGTTGTCCATCTTGGTGGGAATCGAAACTTCGAGCACGCGCTTTGGCGTCCGCAGGATCTGGCGCAGGCCGGGATCGAGCTTGAGAAACTCCGCCGCCATATCAAATTGAATCTGCGCAATGCGGAATGGATTGAGATCTTCTCGCGGCGCTATGCGCGGAACGATCGGTGGTACGGCGGGCTTGGCGACCGTGGCCATCGGCTTTCGGTCCTTTCGGGTTCGCGCCCTTTGCGCGACCTCACTCGACTGCGGTCGAGTGCCTTGCGTGCATCTCGTTCATTTGGCCCGACTACAACCTCAAACCGTTGAATCGCGTTCTCGCTAGCTCTTCTCAGCCATTCGCGATTTTCTTCTCGTCGGCCGCCGCGTTCGTCAGCAAATACTGATCGCGGCACTGAACCGAGCAAAAATGAACAACTTGCCCACCCTCGCGCAGCGGAATCGCCAGAACCTCGGCTACGTGCGCCCCGCAAACTGGATCACGTACCAGGCGCCGCGATGTCCCAACCGTATCCCGCGGCCGCGAAATCTCCGGATCGTGTTGGCTGGCCGACTCTGCCCTCTGCGTAGCACCCCGCACCATCCACGCCACGAGCCTCTTCAACAGCGCGACGCTCCAGGAAACCACTAGCAGCCAGAACAGAAACCGAAAAACACGGACAATGAAATTCATTGATACCTTGATTCAAAACCGCTGTTTCGAATGCTTGTCCCAACTTGATCCGACGATGGCTTCCACCCATCGCCCAGCGATTCGCTGGCAGGCTAGTTTTGCGCCTCGACCCCTGGCGGGATGCTAAGAGCGAGTGTATGCAACCCCAAAAGTAGGAGTCAAACGAAAACGCGTAAATTCAATGAGTTGCGTGCTAGTTGCGGGATGGATGCGCCTCGACAGAATCCGGTGAAATGACGGCTAAGTCTAAGTGTGTCAAAGAGATGGCCAAGAAACAAGACGAATGCCACGGAGGCCGTCTATTAGGAGGCCGGAATGCGGTCGATGCCCATATATGGACGCAACGCCTCGGGAATGATGATCGACCCGTCCGCCTGTTGATAATTCTCCACAATCGCGATCCAAGTCCGCCCCACCGCCAACCCCGACCCATTCAGCGTATGGACGAAATCGCTCTTCCCGCCCGTCTTGGGCTTAAACCGTATCCCCGCCCGGCGCGCCTGGAACGCTTCGCAGTTCGAGCAGGACGAGATCTCGCGAAACTCATTCCCGCTCGGCAGCCAGACCTCAAGATCGTACGTTTTCGCCGAAGCAAACCCCATGTCGCCTGTACACAGCAGCATCGTGCGGTAATGCAGCCCCAGCTTCTGGAGGATCGTCTCCGCATTCCGCACCAGCGCCTCGTGCTCTTCGTAGCTCTTATCGGGATGCGTGAACTTAAACAGCTCCACCTTCTGGAACTGGTGCTGTCGCAAAATCCCGCGCGTATCTTTCCCGGCCGCACCCGCCTCAGATCGAAAGCACGCCGTCCACGCCGTCACATGAACCGGCAATTTCTCCTCGGCCAGCGTTTCGTCGCGGTGCAAATTGTGTAGTTCGACTTCCGACGTCGGCGTCAGCCAGAAATCCGTGTCCTGCACCTTAAATAAATCCGCCGCAAACTTCGGCAGCTGCCCCGCGCCCATCAGCGAGGCCGTATTCACCAAAAATGGCGGCAGGATCTCCGTGTACCCATGCTCGCGCGTGTGTACATCCAGAAAAAAATTCGCCAGCGCACGTTCCAGTCGCGCTCCCCAACTTTTGTAGACCGCAAACCGAGCACCCGTAATCTTCGTCGCACCAGCCAGATCCAGAATTCCGGCTCGCTCGCCGACTTCCCAATGTGGCTTCGGTGCAAAATCAAACTTCGGTGGCGCGCCCCAGCGGCGCACTTCGACGTTGCCTTCCGCGCCGTGCCCCAGTGGCACGGTCGAATGCGGCACATTCGGAATCGTCAGCAAAAACTCGCGCTGCGTCGCGTCCAGCTGCGCAATCCGCTCGTCGCCTTGCTTGATACGCTCCGAAACCTGCTTCATCTCCGCGATTTTCTCGTCCGCAGGCTGCTTTGCTTTTTTAAGCGTCGCGATTTCGTCGTTCGCCTTGTTCCGCTGCGCCTTCAACTGCTCCGTCGTCGTGATTAACTCGCGCCGCTCTTTGTCGAGCGTTCGAAACGCATCCAAATCCAGCGTGGTTCCACGCTTTTTCGCCATTTCGGCGAACACATCCAAGTGTTCCCTGAAGTAATTGAGATCATGCATGGTCTGAAAAGAATAGCGTACTCAGACAGCAGAGCGAAGCCGCGTCCGTCGAAAGTGCCGCGTGATTGCAACCCGCCGTCGCGAAAATTCGCCCGCCGCCATCGGGGCCTAGTGATCCTGTTGACCCTGCTCATTCTCGCGTATGGCCCGGCCCCGCGCTCGCGTACATCACGCCATACTGAAAATTATTCCCCGGCAGCACCGTCACATGCCGCACCGAAGCGCCCACAAACGCCGGCGGCGTCCCCAAATAAAACGGCACCGCCACCTCAATCTCGGCGCCCACTGGATATTGCTTGCGGCTTCGAAACCCAAATCCCCGTTTTGACAAATTCGCGCACTCGACAATCTCTTCCAACTCCCCATGCCGCACACACGCCGACAAATTAACCCGCGTTCGAACATCCCTCCGCCGATTCGCTGCCTTGGCCACCACCGCTGACGCGACCGGCGGCAACGCCGGCGCAGGCAGAGTTTCGCTCTCCAATAACTCCACTCCCGCCAGACGCGGCCGCGGACCTCCAACCGTCCGTTTTAGTTCAGCCGTCTTCCGCACGAGTGCATGTGTACGGCTTGGCGCTGAGTTCGCGGCAACAATTTCCACAGCCTGTCGCAGCTTAGCCGCGGGCATCGCGATTCCTTCCGGCGCCCGGCGCCATACCGTCGGCGTCCCGCAATAAATGCAATAGCGCAAAATTGACCCCGACAGCGAGTAAACATCCGCCTCCACTTCGCTCTGATCCACAACCTCGCACCGCTTGCATGATTCGCACTGCATCGGCCCGTCAACTTCTACGTTCCACGCCTGCGGAGGCGGAAACTTCAGCTCCCAGAAATCTTCCTGCTCATCCACAAACGCCACGCCATACACAAATCCAAGCGCATTCTGGCCGAGCTGCCCGACCAGCCGGATCGCCGTCTCCGTCGATCCGCCAAGGAAGCGCATGATCAGCAGCCCATCCGTCGCCAATTTGTGTTTGGAGATAATTCCGGCGCCGTGCCGGCTCAGTGTCACGGTCTGCGTCTCTTCCGAAAAGACCGTGCCGGTGCAATCCATCCCGAGCAGCAGGATGCGAATCTGTTTCGCGATACGACCGCTGCGGCGCACCTTTCCCATAGGCGGCCGCTGGGACGGCCAATGGCTCTATCGGTCCGCCCACGAAAATCTTTACCCCGAGCAGCAGTGGTGCGATCGGAAGCGCAAATCGTTCGCGCCGCTTCCATCCGCCGAGTACCTCAGTACCGAGATTCGGCTCACCGAAGTACCTCCCCAAATGTGCCCCCAGTTCCATCGACCCCAACACTCGGCCCCGGCAAAATGACTGAGTGATCGGGAGTTAGTTCGGTCTTCGGAGCCATTCGGATGGTTATCGGGTGTTTGCTCCTGTGCATCGTCCTGCTGCTCGCGAGCGCAGCGGAACGGCCCGCCTCAAGCCCAGCGCGAGGCGATGATTACCCGGACTGATTTCAGGCCATAGACCCTCAATTCCCCACGCCCGAGCGGCCGGTCCCCCCACCGGCCGCTCTCTTTTTTGAGGCACCGCTCTCTCGGATCGTCACAACTGGCTTAGAATCAGCACACTAACACCCTCAGGCATCAGCAAGACTCAAAAAACCTTCGATCTCGGGAATCTTTCCAAGTCAGGCAGGGAATCTACAAACGGTAGACAAAGCAAAACAGGTAACAGTGAAATGAAAAAGGGCGCAAGGTTAAACCTTGCGCCCTCAAATACTTAACTCACCCGCGGGAAGACTTACCGCTGTGAAGCTCATTGCCACTTCGAGGCAATGAAAAAGGGGGCTGGTGCAAGCCCCCTTCTTCTATAACTGACCCCCCAAAACCAGAATCCGAGTCGAGGTTCGGTTCCGGCCACCCCGGGAAGCCAATCTTGTATTTCAGTTGCCGGTATATAGTGCAAACCGCATGCCAGCGATTCCCAAAACAAACCGACCGCTTCAACCCACTCGAAAAGCGTGACTTAACATTTCGTAGACAACCGAACCCGGCGCCTATAGCTCACGTCACCTACAAAATCTCACAGGTCGGCCTACAATACATCCAGCATTCGGGAGACTCACACTTTTCACAGTCCCAAGATCGGTCAGTTTCGCCTACGTTCGACCGTTCCTCTAAACTCCGATCTCAACTCGCAGCGCATCCGCAACCGACTCACTGAATTTCTTCACGTCCGCCTGATGCTCCGCTTCGACCATCACACGCGCGAGCTGTTCCGTCCCGGAATACCGCAACACGATGCGCCCGTTTTCTCCCAGCGTCGTCTGCGCTTCCTTGAGCGCCTTCGCTACTTTCGGCAGCGACTCCAGCGGAGGCTTCGACTTCACCTTCACGTTCACAATCGTCTGCGGATAATCCTTCAGCCCATCGATCAGCGATTCCAATCGGCCGTGCATCGACACGAGGGAAGCAATTTTCAACGCCGTCAGCAATCCATCTCCCGCCGGTGAATCCTGCAAGAAAATGACGTGCCCCGATTGCTCGCCACCAATCACGTTACCGCTCTTTAGCATCTCTTCAAGCACATAGCGATCGCCGACATTCGCCCGCGCCATCGAAATGCCCTCTCGCGCCAGCACGCGTTCTAGTCCCAGGTTCGACATCGAAGTCGCCACGACGCGCTCGCCCTTCAGCTCGCCCTTCGCCTTCAAATACCGCGCCACCGCCAACAAAACGCCGTCGCCATTCACGATCCGCCCGGTTGAGCACACAAAAAGCGCGCGGTCCGCGTCGCCGTCAAACGCCACGCCCAGATCGACGCCTTCTTCCTTCACGCGCTTTTGCAAGCCCTCCAAATGCAGCGACCCGCAGCCGGCGTTGATATTTCGCCCGTCCGGCGTAACTCCCATCGCTGTAATATTCGCGCCCAGCGACTTGAATAACTCCGGCCCCAGNTTGTACGCCGCGCCGTTCGCACAATCGAGCAGAATCCGAAATCCCTTCAACTTCGCACCGGGAATCACGCGCCCGCGTAAGAACTCCAGATACTGTGCGTCCAGCGAATCGTCGGCCTGCGGCACCGGCGCATTCTTCGGCGCGCCTTCGCCGCACATCTTGAAAATGTCTTTTTCGATTTCCTCTTCGATCGCGTCGGGAAACTTCATCCCCGCGTCCGAAAACAGCTTCACACCGTTGTCGTGAAACGGGTTATGCGACGCCGAAATCACCACGCCCGCCTGAAATCCGTCCTGTCGCACCAGGCACGCCACGCCCGGGGTCGTAATCACGCCGGCGAACGCCGTCTCGGTGCCCGCCNCCTTCAATCCGGCCGCCAGGAGCGCCGCAATGTGCGGTCCTGATTCGCGCGTGTCCATGCCAATCATGACGCGCGGCGCGCGATGCTTTTTCGCCAGATAGGTTCCGAGCGCTCGCCCGGCCGCATACAAAGTTGCATCATCCAGCGGCGGTTTACCTGGTTCGCCGCGGATTCCGTCGGTACCGAAAAGTTCTTTCGCCATGTTCAGGGGACCTTATTGGTTCTCCATCGAGCTTAGCATCTTCAAAACACCTCGTTCGTTTCGGCGCACTTCGAGGTTCCTCGATGAAACGTGAACGTCTCGACACATCCTTAACCCTCTAACGACTCATCGCGCCGCTCAAAACGCGACTGAACGCACGTCGCAAAATCTCGGTTTGCCGCGCACGAAACCCGCAATCCTCCGCTTGGCAGGACGCGTGCTCATATGTGCTACCGTGTTTGGCACGGAGCTCATTGTGTCGGTGACGGAAACGCCTCCGCCGGCGGTTGTCCGGATCTCTGGATCCAACTTCAGCCTGCGCGTGATTGCGGGCGCAATCATCCTCTTGTTCTGTTATTACGCGCAGGGCGTGGTTATCACGCTCTTGCTGTCGATTTTGCTCGCCTATTTTCTCGATCCCGCCGTAGAAATTCTCGAACGCGTCGGAGTTCCGCGCACTGCGGGCGCGATGGTGATGGTGCTGATCCTCATCGCCGTCCTGGGCGCCGTCGGATACGGCCTCGGCACTCGACTTTCCAACTTTGCGCAAAATTGGCCGAAATACAGCAGCGTCCTGCGCGGCGCCGCCGATTCCGTTGAGGGAAAAATCAACGGCATCGAAGGCCGCGTCGCGCCCGGTGCCGATCCTGGTCCCGGCAGCAACAACGGCGAACTGCGTCGCCTCGAGCCCGATCTGCTTCGCACCATGCTGACGCGCGGCGCCGGCTCGCTCTACGCCATCTTTCTGGAAATCACATTCGTCCCATTCCTCGTTTTCTTCATGCTCGCGGGCAAGCGCGAAGTCTGGCACGGCACGCTGCAACTTTTTCCCGTTGGCAGACGCACGCAGGTCAAAGAAACGCTCGAAGACTTGCGCGAAGTCCTGCGCGATTACCTCGCCGGCATGTCCATCGTCACCGGAATGGTTATCGCCGCCAGCAGCCTCTTTTTCTGGATCATGGATATCGACTATCCGATCCTCACCGGCATCGCTTCCGGCCTCCTCAACATGGTTCCGTACATCGGCGCGGTAATGGCCTGGGCCCCCGCCTTCATCATCGCGAGCGCCAAAATCAAAACGTTCGGCTCGTTCCTGCTCATCGCCGGAGTCCTCACCTCGATCCACGTGATCGCGTCAAACTTCATCGCGCCGGCGCTCGTTGGCCGTCGCGTGCGCCTCAACGCCGTCGCCATCACCGTCGCGCTGCTGTTCTGGGGATGGGTCTGGGGCGGCATGGGCCTGCTTCTCGCGATTCCGATCACCGCCGCGCTCCGCGTCATCTGCGATCACAACGAATCCTGGCGCCCTATCGGCCGCTGGCTCGGCGCCTGAAACTCTGCCACCACGCGCCGCGTCCTTTCTTCACGCAAACTTGTTAGAAGGAGCTTCATGCGTCTCGCCAACTTCGGCATTCTCCTCGCTCTCGCCTTCGCAACTTTGCTTGCCGCATCCCCCGCCAACGCCTGGGGCTGCAAAGGCCACGAAACCGTCGCCCTCATCGCCGAAAAACATCTCTCTCCCGATGCAAAAGAATTCGTCCTCACCCTGCTCAAAGAAAATCCCATCGATCCGCTGCTCAAGCGTTACTGCGGCTCCGCCGTCAACGACCCCATGGGCGACGCCTCGACATGGGCCGACGACATCCGTAACGAACGCCACAACGGTCCGTGGCACTACATCGACATTCCGCGCGGCACCGCTCATGGGGACGGCAATCTCGCGCCATACTGCGGCAAAGAAGGCTGCGTCAACGAAGCGCTCGCGGCGCAAATTGCCATTCTCAAAAACAAATCCGCCGAGCCCGCCAAACGCGCCGAAGCGCTTCGCTACGTCATCCACTTCGTCGGCGACCTCCATCAGCCGCTCCACTCCACAACGAACGACGACGAAGGCGGCAACTGCGTCCCACTAAAATATTTCCGCCGCAAGCCGCGCGAACACGCGCACGGCTTCTCGCCGAATCTTCACTCCATTTGGGACTCCGCGATCCTCGATCGCGACGCCGAAGGCGCCGATTCGCACGAATACGCCGACCGCCTCGAAGAAACTTACGCTTCCTCATTCGAACAATGGCAAAAAGCGGGAGTTCGCATCGACGATTGGATTTGGGAAAGCCACGACTTCGCCGATAAAAATGTCTACGAACCGCTAACTCCCACAGTTGCCATCGAGCAGCCCGTACCGGTCCATGCCTGCACGGACGACAACAACATCGGCGTCCGTCTTCTCGACGAACACATCGCCGTCAGCGAGCCCTACCAGGACCAAGCCGCACCAATCGCCGAGTTGCGCATCGCCCAAGCCGGCATCCGCCTGGCCCTAATCCTCAACGACGCCGCCAAATAGTCATCCGCAACTCGCATAAAATCAATGCGTTGCGCACTCTTTCGAAAACAACGGTGTATACCCTTTCGTTGTCCGGGCCGTGACGGCCAACACCGTTGACTACTCCGCGCGTTAAGCCAATTTCGGTGAACTGCTATCACCGGCGCTTGCTAAACTCCTGAGAACGCGAGCCTCTCTCGCGGCAGCTAGCGATTTCTCAGCCCGCCCGGTCGGCTCGACCCTCTCGTCTCCGGGAAATGCAATCGGTTCAGCACGAACGCCTCCCCGTTCGGAAAGCTCAAGGTCATCATGTCGTCTCAGCTGCGGACCGAGCATCTGCTCGCCGCAATTCTGTCGTCGACCGAAGACGCTGTACTCAGCTTCGCGCTCGACGGCACGGTGCAAACGTGGAGTCCCGGCGCGCAGCGCCTATACGGTTACGCCGAATCCGAAATCGTCGGCCAGCCGCTCGCGCGCTTGCTGCCCGTCGGTGACGCATCCGCGTTTGAGGGCATCCTCCGCGCAGCGATCTCTGGCGAATTCCCGCACCACGAAACTTCGCCGCGTCTCCAACAAAACGGCTCGCAGATTCTCGTTCGCCTGACGCACACACCGGTTCGGGATGATCACGGTCACATCATCGCGATCGTCGAAAACGGAGCGAGCGTGGCGTCGAACTCGATCGAATCCGCGGACGAAACGCATCTCAAATTGCTGATCGACCAAATGCCGATGGTGGTCTGGACGACTGACAAAGATCTCCGCATCACGTCGAGCCTCGGCACGCGCCTGCGTGGCGCAAAAATTCGCAACGACGAACCGCTCGGCAAATCCGTCTACAAATATTTGAAATGTCAGGACCCGCACACAACTCCGGTCGTCCAGCATTACGAAGCGTTGCGCGGCGTATCGTCGCAATTCGAGCACAAGCGCAACAATCGCACCTTCGAGATCCATCTCGAACCGTTGCGCTCGTCTTCGGGAGAGATCATCGGCTGCATCGGCGCGGGGCTCGACATCACCGAACGGAAAAAGAACGAAGAAAAAGTCCACTACCAGGCCACGCACGACGCGCTCACCGGCCTCGCCAACTATCGTGAATTTCTCGATTCGCTCGAACGCGAAATCCGCCGCGGCGAGCGCAGCAATCGCTCATTCGCCGTGCTATTGCTCGATCTCGACGAATTGAAAATGGTCAACGATCGCTTCGGCCATCTCGCCGGCAATCGCGCGCTCAAAAGACTTTCGGAAGTGATGAAGGAACAATGCCGCTCGACAGATCTTGCCGCGCGTTACGGTGGCGACGAATTCGCGGTGTTGCTCGTGGACGGCGATCCCGGCATGGCGCGTCAAATCGCCGGCCGCATCGAGCACGCACTCGGCGCGCGCAGGGAAGAGCCGCGCTTCAGCGTCAGCATCGGCGTCAGCATTTTCCCTGACGATGGCCGGAGCGTGCAGGACCTGCTGGAAGCAGCCGATCGCGAACTATACCAGCGCAAACGCGGCACACGCGGCCGAGTCACCCCCGCTCGCGCCCGATAACAAAGCCTTACGACTTTGCGTTGCGCTCCCAGGGAGCGGGAACGCGCACCGACGCCATCCCGGCGGCCGTCGCGGCCTGAATGCCCATCTCGGTGTCTTCGAATACAAGGCAATCCTTTGGATTTACTCCCAACTTTTCCGCCGCGAGCAAAAATGGCTCGGGGTCGGGCTTTCCCTTTTTGTAATCGCCGGCGCAAACGAACACATCGAATTTGTCGAGCAAATTCACCGTTTTCAGCGACGCCACCACGGTCTCGAGTGTGCCGCCCGACACGACCGCAAACGGAATCCGTCGATGCTGCGCCTCAATGTGCTCGACGACTTCCGCAATGGCTTTCAATTGCGGAAGCATCTCGTAGTAGAGATTTTCTTTTTCCGTGCACACAGCTTCGACCACCATGGCGAGCCCTTGCCGTTTGTTGAGCGTGGCAATAATTTCGGCAGTCGGCATTCCGCCCCACGCATAAAATGTTTGCTCGTCGAAGGTGCAATTCCATTTCCCCAGCGCTTGTTTCCAAGCGATGTAGTGCAGTGGCATCGAATCCGCAATCGTCCCATCGCAATCAAACAAATACGCCCCGAATTTTCCTTCGGGCAATTTCAGCTTCATCGCTTTTTCGTCGATCGAAATTTTACTCATTGAGCCTCAGATTCTCGTGGAGTTTAGGCGCCAGCGAACAAACACACATGTCATCGGCGCAGTTTTTTCAAAGTCGATATGACCAGCGCAGGCTCGTCGGCATCCTGGAACAATCGAATCGCAGCAATCCCAACCGCTCCGGCCGCGATGCAATCACCGGCGTTTTCGAGCGTGATTCCCCCGATCGCAATCACCGACACAGAAACCGCGCTGCAAACCATCGCGAGCTTCTTCACGCCTTGTGGCTCGCCGAATTTCGCTTTCGACGGCGTCGCAAAGACCGGACCAAAAAAAATGTAGTCGGCGCCATCGCGCACGGCAGACTTCGCGCCTTTGAGCGAATGGCACGAAGCTCCAATCAAAAAATCTCCGCTCGCCGAGACGTGGAACTTTGAAGCCGCACCATGATCGCTAACGACGACGCGAGACTCGGATCGATTCACCCACTTCGCAACGTCCGCAACGGGCAAACCTGCCTCGCCGAGATGAACGCCGCCCGCGCCTTCTGTAATCGCCACATCCAAGCGATCGTTGACGATGATCCGAGCCGCCGAACGCAGCGCAACTGCCTCTCGCGTCAGTGCCGCAAGTTGTCGCGCCGGCAAATCCTTCTCGCGAATCTGGACCCAATCGACGCCGGCCGCCGCCACCGCAGCAATTTTCTCAACGAGCGCTGAGTCCGAAGCGACTGCCGGNACGGAAAGACTCCACCGGTCGGTCACGTAGCACAGAATCGGAATTTCGCGATCGTTCACCGGCGAACTACTGTTGGCGAACACTCGGGGATGGAGCAGCGGCGCTGCCTTCGGAACTTATCATGCGAATCGCCAGAAAAATATCCAGAATCCCGAGCCCGCTCACCGCGCCGCGAAACGAAGGATGCAGCAAAATCGGCATCAACGAAGGGAAATGGGACAGAAAATAATTCTGTTCCCACACTCCGGTCCACGGCAAATAAAAAAGCACCGCGCCCATCATGCAGCAGGCGACAACGAGGACCGCGCTGACAACCCTGTTCATCGGGGAGCGATCCCTTCGCCGTTCATGAGTGTGAATTCACTATCGGGTTGTTTTTTGCAGAGCGGCGATGCGCTCGCCCACGTCGCGATAATCAATGTTGACCGCGTAGACCTGTGAAAAACTCTTGAGTGCTGCGTCGGATTCGCCGGCCGACTCCTGGGCCACACCCAAATCATACCGCAATGCGAGGATGCTTTCCGTCTCGATGCCCGGCAAACGCAGCGCGCGTTCGTACCACATCGCCGCGATCGCCGGCTGCGCGCGATCCATGAACGCGAGCCCGAGCAGCGTGTAGCACTGCATCGTGTACGGGAATTTCCGTCCATTCTCGGCAGCCTTGGCGACTTTCTGGAATTCGCTGATCGCTTCGTCGAGCAGCCCCATTTCGCGGAACGCGATGCCGAGGTTGTAATGCGTCTCGAGATCTTCTTCCTCGCCGCCCATTTCGCCGAGTTCCGCCCGGAATTCGTCGAAGACTTCCTTGAGCGGCCCGACTTCAATCTGCGAAATCTCGCCGGCGCCACCGGCATTGGGCGCGCTTGCAGGAGCAGGTTCATGCTGCGCGGCCGGAGTTGAAAATTCGGGCGATAGCTCACCGATGCCAAGCTGATCGATTTCGTTCGCAAGATCGGCGAGGAATTGATCGGAAGCCAATCCGGATGCCGCACCCTTCGCGACCAGCTCCGGTTCGCGTGGAACGATCGGAGTTTGGGGCGGCCGCTGATCGTGCGCGGGTACGAGCGCCTCGGGCTCAAGCACCAACTCGTAATCCTGCTCGACCTCAAATTCCGGTTCGGGTTCTGGAGCTTTTGCGGCCGGAGCCTTCGTTTGCGCAACTGGCGCGGGAGGTGCAGCTTCGATGTGTTTCGGTTCGTGCTTTGCCTCTTCGACAGGGATCGAAATCTCGTCGGCGTGCGGCGCGACTTCGTCCGCCGCTTGCACAGGCTCTGCTTCCGCCACTGGAATCTCGAGCTCTTCGGCAGCGGGCTCCTCAGTCGGGATCGCAAATTCTTCCGCGGCGTTGTCGGCGTGTACAGCCGCGAGAGGAGCAGCAGGTGCGTGCGATTGCGGCGCTTCCGCTACAGGCTCATCGCTCGAAATCGAAAATTCTTCGACGCCCGAATCTGCAACCGGCTCGGCCGAAACTTCAAACTCGGGCGCGGCTTCCTGCACATGCGCGCTGGGAGCGGCAGCCTTTTCGCCCGCCGGCTCTTCGAGCATGTTCGCCCATTCGTCCGACAGATCGACTTCGTGAACCGCCTCCGACATCTTCGGCGAATCGGCCGGCATGCCGTTCACTTCTTCAATTTCGATCGAAGGCTCTTCGAGCGTTTCCTCGAAGGAGGGCGCCGCGGCCTCAGGCTCCGCAGCAACAGCTGCGGGCTTGGCCGAGAGCTCCGGCAATTCTTCGACGGCTGCGGCTTCTACCTCAGGCTCGGCAGCAGTAACGGGCGCAACCGGCGCAGCAGCTTGCGGCGGCCCGAACAAATCTTCGTCGGTCAGCCCGGCTGCGCGCTGGAAGCGGCGGCGCAATTCCGCAAAACGTTCGGCTCCACGCGCATCACAACGCTCGCCATAAATTGTTTCCAGCTTCGCCGCGAGTTCCGCAGTGCGACGATCGTCGCCGGCGCCGAGAACGAAATCGAGCAATTTCTCGAGCGTCGGCGTGTGACGCGGCGCGCGGCGCAAAATCGCTTCGAGCAGGCCGATCGCCTTTTGCGTCAAGCCGTAGCTTGCAAACAAATCGACATCGGTCAGCGACTGCGCGATGAATTTCTGTGTTTCGTCGTCGAGCGCAGGCTCGACCGGTGCGGCAGCAACTTGCTGCGACTGGGGCTGCTGCGTGGCGAGCTTCGCCTTCACTTCGTGCGCAGCCGGCTCAAGATCGGGTCGTACTTTTGGTGCAGGTGCCTTCGTCAACTCAACGGGAGCGCCGTCGTCGACCGGAATGGCCATCGACGTTTCCGGAGCCATCAGGCCCATGCGGCGCAAAACATCGTTGAGCTTGCGCTTCGCAGGCTCGCTCTCGGGTTCACGATCGACCAACTGCTCAAAAACTTGCTTGGCGCGCTCCAGCTTGTTCGCCGCGACCAGCGCCTCGCCCAGATGCGCCAGCGCATCGGGCAGCCGGAATGAATCGCTCGTCCGGCCATACAACTCGACAAGCCATTCGAGCGGTTCGATGCGTCCCGGCGTGCGATCGGCAAGATCGGTCAGCAGCTTTCCGACAATTTCGTGTTCGCCGGCATCGATCATGGGGATGCGCGTGCGATCCAGAATCGCCATCGCGCGATCGGTCTGCCCGGATTCGAGCAGCGCTTCCACCAGCTTTTGCGACGGGCCAAAATTCTTCGGATCGGCGTCGAAAATCCTCTGCGCCAGCGCGGTCGCCTGATCCCACTTCAAGCTCTTGATGTAAAGATCGAGCAGCAGCTCAGCTTGTTCGCCACCCTTTTCGAGGTCGGGAACCTGCTCCAGCACTTCGGCGGCTTGCGCGAAATTGCCCTGCGTCGAATGGACGCGCGCTTTGAGAATGACCGCCGCGAGATTTTTCGGATCCAGCTTGATCGCCTTGTCGGCCAGCTTTTCACACTCAGCCTGATCGCCGCGAGCAAGCGCGCGCTGGCTAGCCGCGATATAAGCGTCGACCGCTTCGCGACTCTGGCCCATCGCCGCATACAAATCGGCAAGGCGCACCTGGATGCGCAGATTGTCGGGCTCGGCGGCCAACAATTTCTTCAGCAGCGCCACCGCTTCGGGCTGGCGATTGTTCTTGAGGTGGATTTCGGCCAACTGAAGGAACAGTGGCCGGGCCTCGCTCATCACGCCTTGCTGGACGTAAAGGTCCGCAAGTTTCTCGAGCGGGCGAATCTCTTCGGGAGCCAGCTTGGCGATGCGCTTGTAAACGGCGATCGCCTTGGTCAAAAACCCATCGCCGACGAAAATCTGCGCCAGCCGCTCGAAGTAATCGATGGCCTGAAAAGTCTCGCCCTGGCGGATATACAACTCGCCGACGGTCATCAAGGTGACCTGATCGCGGGGCTCGTGCTTCAGAATCTGCTGGTATTCCGCGATGGCCTGGGCGACTTTGCCCTGGTTCAGGAGTTTTTGAGCGGCTTCGACGTATTTGCTTTTGTTATAGGCCATTCGCGAGCTCAGACAATGCGCCGTCCGCGCCTGCTGCAGCGACGCAAATCCGCGCCGCGCGGCGTGAGGCCGGCAGAAGTCGTGCTTTAGGTACGCTACAGGCGGGGAAAACTCAAGTCAACGCACCCAAAGTTTGTTGTTAGCCACCAGTTATCCCCGTTGCTAGTAGGAAACTTGTCGGCGAAGCCGCGGCGAAGGAGTCTTTGGAGAGCCAACGGTGCCGAAGGCCTAACGACGGCGAGTTCTGAAAAACTTAGAAATCTTTCAGAAGTCGCGGATTTAGCTTGGTTCCAGGACCAGCTTCAATCGGCGTCAGTGGACAATTCCTCAGGAACAGGAACCGGATCAGGCAGCAGGCCGATCTGGACCGCGCCGCTGGCCCAGCAGCCGGACTCCCGCACGGGAGCGAAGGAATAGCGGTGGAGCGGCGACGCGCCGTGCTTGCGGAGGGCTTCGAGGTGTTCCGGCGTAGCGTAGCCCTTGTGCTGCGCCAATCCATATTGAGGATAGACCGCGTCCAGCTCCTGCATTCGGGCGTCGCGGTAGGTTTTCGCCAGGATGGACGCAGCCGCGATCGAGACGCAGCGCGCATCGCCCTTGATCAGCGATTTCTGCTCGATCAGGACGTCGAGCTTCATCGCATCGATTAGCAGATAGTCAGGCTGCGTGCTGAGCTGCTCGAGTGCCGCAGTCATGGCCTGGCGGCTGGCTTGATAAATGTTCCACGCGTCGATGCGCTGGGAGTCGATCTCGGCGATGGCCCAAGCGACGGCGTGCTCCTTAATACGCTCGGAAAGCACTTCGCGCCGCTCGGCCTGAATTTGCTTGGAGTCGTCGAGGCCGACGATGCGCCGCTTCGGATTGAGAATCACCGCGGCGGCGACGACGGGACCAAAGAGCGAGCCGCGGCCGACTTCGTCGAGCCCGGCGATGCGCATCCAGCCCAGTTTGCGGGCCTCTCGCTCGTAACGTGCAGAGCAGAGGCGCGTCATTTGAAATTGATTGCGTGCATGAAATCTGTCGAACGGCTGCCCGTCGGCGATTCTAGCATGCTGTCCACGCGATCAAAGTTATTCGCAGCGGAGCGCATCCATTGGATCAAGGCGCGAGGCTCGCAAAGCCGGGATGAAGCCCGCGGAAAGCGCGACGCTGACGATGACAACCGTGACTGCGGCGAAGATCACAGGATCGAGCGGATCGACTTTGAACAGAACGCTGCGAATCAACTGAGCGGACGCAGCGCCGCCCGCAAGGCCGAGGACGAGTCCGACAACGGTGGGACGCAGCCCATCGAACAGCATCATGTGCAATATCCCGCCCTGCTGTGCTCCGAGCGCGACGCGGAGGCCGATTTCGCTGGTGCGCTGCGTGACGAGATACGAAAGCAGGCCGTAGAGCCCGACCGCAGCAAGAATCAACGCGAGCACTGCAAACAAAAGAATGAGAAGCGCATCGAATCGCGCTCCCGACGCCGATCTGCCGATGATTTCTTCCATCGTCAGCACGTCGGAGACGGGAAGATCGGGATCGATGGCCGCCACTTCTTTTTGTATCGGCAGAGCAAGAGCAGTGACGTCTTTATTCGACCGCACGACAAGCGAGCCGGTGCCGTCTCGACCTTCGTTGAGAGGCACGTACATCGTCGGTTCTTGCGGACGGTTGAGATCCGAGATGACGTCGCCGACGATGCCGACAATTTCGTAGTGTGGGTCGCCGTTCCAAGCCAAGATCAGAGTCTTTCCGAGCGGATCTTCATTCGGGAAGAAGTGCCTGGCCATGGACTCCGAGATGACCATGCCGTTGGAATTTTCACGCTGGTCGGAATTGGTGAAATATCGGCCGCGACGGACCGGAATATCCATCGCGCGGAAATAATCGGGATCTGCGGAACGCACGGCGGCATCGAGAAATTCTCCGGGCCGAGTGGCGCGGCCCTCCATGGTGAAAGTGTTGTCCGAGAAATGGCCGTTGCCGGGAACGACCGTCACAAATCCCGCAGCGGTAACACCCGGAGTGGAACGCACCCGCGACAAGAGATTGTCGAAGAACTCGGTTTTCGGTGGGCCGTAGTCGTATTTTGCATCTGGCAGCGATACACCCATGGTCAGGACATTGGCGGTCGCGCAGCCCATGTTTACCGAGCGCAATTCCGCGAAGCTCTTAAGCAACAGGCCCGCGCCGATCAACAGCACGACTGTCAGTGAAACTTCCGCGGTGAGTAGCACCGTGCGGAGCCGCGTACGGGTGCGGCCGCCGCCGAGTGAGCGGGTGGTTTCTTTCAGGGGCGAGAATGTTTCCATGCGCGTGCCAAACAAAGCCGGGAGAATCCCGGCGAAAATGCCGCTGAGCAGGGTGATGGCGGCGGTGAAGAGCAACGCTTCGCGATCGAGGTGAATCGAGTTGGCGCGCGGCAAGTCGGCGCGAAAAGCGACGAGCCAGCGGACGCCGGCATAGGCGAGCAACGTGCCGAGCGCGCCGCCGAGCAACGTCATCAGCAGACTTTCGGTAAGTTGCTCCTGGATGAGCCGGCGCCGGCTGCCGCCCAGCGCGGCGCGCACGGCAGTTTCGCGGCGGCGTGTGGCGGCGCGCGCAACGAAGAGGTTCGCGACGTTCAGGCAAGCGATCAGCAGGACGCAGACTACGGCACCCATCAACACATAGAGCGTGGTCCGTACGTCGTGAACGAGAGTTTCGGTGAGCGGTATGGCGCGCGCGTGTTTGCCGACGAGTTCATCGGGAAATTGTTTGTGGAGCCGCTGCTCGATGGCGTCGAGTTCGGCGCTCGCTTGAGCGACGGTTACGCCGGGTTTGAGTCGCGCAGTCACGTAGAAGCGGTGACTGCCGCGGCTGCTCTGGTCCAGTTCGGATGTAACCTGGGCGACGGGCAGCCATAGCTGGACACGCGTATCGGGATAGTCGAACCACGAGGGCAAAACGCCAATGACGGTGTAGGGCTTGGTATTGAGGAGGATTGTGCGGCCGATCGTCGCGGGGTCGGAGGCGTAGCGACGCTTCCAAAGGCCATAACTCAAAACGACGGTGCCGTTGGCTCCAGCGCGATCGTCCTCTGCAGTGAAGAAGCGCCCTTGCACCGGTTGAATGCCGAGAATCGAAAACAATGTGTACGAGCACCAGCGAGTTTCGATGGCTTCGGGCAATTTGCCACCGCCATCGGCCCCGCTATCAGAAAGATTTGCAGCATCGTCGCCGACAAGTGCCATTTGTTGGAAGCTGGTCGCCTGGCGTCGCCAATCCTGGAATTGTCCGCTCGCGACAGGATTGTCTTCGTCGGAATCCGTACCGACGGAGCGCTCGTAGAGGCTCACCAGTCGATCAGGCTCGGGATAAGGAAGAGGATTCAGCAGGACGGTGTGCACGACGGTGAAGAGCGAGGTGTTGACGCCGATGCCGAGAGCCAGCGTCGCAATCGCAAGGCAAGCGAACCCGGTGTCTCTGCGCAGCCCACGCAGCGCGAAGCGGATATCTCGTCCCAGCGTTTCGAGGAAAGGCGAACTTCGTTGTTCGCGGTAGGACTCTTTGGTTTGTTCGACGCCGCCGAATTCGCGATGAGCGGCGGCCTGCGCGTCTTCGCGGGTCATGCCTCGCTTAACGTTGGCTTCGACGAGTGCATCGATGTGCGCGCGAAGTTCGGCGTTGAGCTCGCTCTCCGCGTGCGTGCGGCGAAGGAGGGCGCGGACGCGGGAAACAAAGGCGCGCAGGTGGCTCATGGTTGCTCCTTTATTCATAACGCAGCGCGATGAGTGGATCGATTTGCGTCGCGCGGCGCGCGGGTATGTAAGCAGCAAGGAACGCGACGGCGAACAGGAGCAGCACTGCGATGGCGAGCGGCAGTGGGTCGTGCGCGCCGACCTCGAAGAGCAGCGAACTCATGAGCCGCGCACAGAACCATGCGCCGAGCAATCCCGCCGCTGCGCCGACGATCGTCCAGCGGCCAATGTTCCAAAGCACCATGCCCAGAATATTTTGTGGGCTCGCGCCGAGTGCCATGCGGACGCCGATCTCTTGCGTTTGCCGCGCGACGAGAAATCCCACGACGCCGTAGATTCCAATCGCGGCGAGCGCCACGCCCATCGCGGCGAAGAGCGACAGCAGCACGGCGTTGAAGCGCGGGCGCTCGGCGAGTTTCTCGACGCGAGTGCTCATGCGCTCGATCGTGACGGGCAGAGTCGCGTCTTGCTCCTTGGTGGCTTCGCGCATCCAGGTCGCGACCGCGTTTGCGTCGAGCGGCGTGCGCACGAGAATTTGAGCGTTGCTCAGGAATTCAACGGGATCGTTTTCCCATGGCAGATAAAACTGCGGGTCGGAGCCTTCGATCACGCCGTTGTTGCGCACATCGGCCGCGACTCCGACGACGGTGCGCCACGGCGCTTCTTGCCTGAAAAGACGAATGCGCTTGCCGATCGGATCTTCGTTGGGGAAAAGGCGTCGCGCGAGAGTTTCGTCCAGAATCATTGGATGTTGTGACGGCGGCTCGTCCTGCGCTTCAAACGCGCGACCGCGGACGATGGGAACGCTCAAGATCGAGAAAAATTCCGGCGACACGGCGCGCCACGCGACTGGTCCGCCGGTTCCTTCGGGCATTGGCGGGCGGCCTTCGGGTTCGACGGCGGTCAGCAGCGTGGAGCGCATTTGCCCGGCGGGCGGCAACGAATCGCTGATCGCGACGCTGGTAACGCCAGGAATGTTGCGTAAGCGCGTCTTCAGCGCCGTAAGAAATGCAATCTGCTGCGTGAGCTGCGGATAGCGGTACGCCGCGAGAGCCACCGTTTCGGTTAGTACATTTTCGGTCGACATTCCTGTGGGAGAGCGCTCGAGGTTCCAGAGGCTTCTGAGAAGCAATCCCGCGAACGTGAGGAGAATTAGAGAGACGGCAACCTGTGCAGCAATGAGAATTTGCCGCAACACGCTGCGTGTGGTGGCGCGGATTTCCTTTCCGCAAAGCTGCTCGGGTTGCGGACTCGCCAGCGCCGGCGCAACGCCGAACAACACAGCAGAGAACAGCGCGATCGTAAATGTGAAGATCACCACGCGAAGATCGAGCGATGCTTGCTGGAGTCGCGGAATGCCTTCGGGCGCGATCGAGACGAAAACTTTCAGCAGCAGATGCGCGACCCAGCAGCCTGAGGCGCCGCCGAGGATACCGAGCGTAAGGCTTTCGACCAACCCTTGACGGAACAATCGCCCGCGGCTTGCGCCGAGCGCGGCGCGCACAGCGAGTTCACGTTGGCGTCCAGTGGCGCGGGCGAGAAGCAGGCTCGCGACATTCGTGCACGCCACGAGAAGTACGGCGAACACTGATCCGAGCAACACCCAGGAAGCGAGCCGCGCGTCTCGGGCTTGCCGATCGCGAATCGAAACGATCGAGAGATGGATCTCCTTACGAAACGGCGCCGGCGCGCCTTGCAACGCAGCCTCGAAGAACGGTTGCAGGCCGACGATCGATTCCGCGATGGTCGAGCCCGGCTTCATGCGGGCGAAGGTTCGCAGTGGAACTCCAGAATTCGAGCGGCGCTGCTCGTCTTCATCGAGCGCAAGCGGCATGAGCGCATCGATCGGATTAAGCATCGGCATTTCAAAGTTGACGGGAAGAATGCCGATGATGCGAGTTTGTTTTCCGTCGAGCGAAATCGTCTTCCCGATGACGTTGGGGTCGCCGCCGTAGCGATTCTTCCAGAGCGCGTACGTCAGAATCATCGTGGCGTCGGCTTTCGGGCGATCTTCTTCAGGCGTGAAATTGCGACCCAGGATCGGCTCGACGCCGAGCGTCGGCAGAAACGACTGCTCGACATGTGCGCAGTTGATCCGAGTGGGATTTTGTTCGGTGACGTCGCACTTCGCGACTCCTGGCTGCATCGCCGCGACCCGTACGAAGGGACCCGGATTGTGCCGGAAATCGACATAGCCGGCGCCGAGCACAAATTCATTTTTTTCGATCGGCGCGGTGAGCCCGAATGAGACGAGACGATCATCCTGCGCATAGGGCAGGCTGCGAAATAAGAGGCGATCGACAACGCTGAAGACGGCGGTAGTCGCGCCGATGCCAAGCGCGAGTGTGAGAATCGCGACGAGCATGAACGCAGGGTTTTTCGCGAGCATGCGAAACGCGAATCGGAAATCGAGCGTAAGTGCATCGAGGAACGGAACGCCACGTTGGTCGCGGTAAGCTTCTTTCGTTTGCTCGACGCCGCCAAACTCGCGACGCGCCGCGGTTCGAGCGTCCGCCGGGCTCATGCCTTGCTTCACGTTGGCTTCGACGAGCGCTTCGATGTGCGCGCGAAGCTCGGCATCGAGGTCGGCCTCGCGGCGCGAACCGCGTAGGCGGCCGAAGCTTCCCAGCAATCGCGATACAAAGATGCGTAGGCGATGCATCTCACGCCCCCTGCGTGCCGAGCAGGCGCTGGATAACCGCGGCCATACGTTCCCAGCTCTCGGTTTCCGTCGCGAGTTGTCGCCGGCCGGTGCGCGTCAGTGTGTAAAACTTCGCCTTGCGATTGTTTTCCGAGACGCCCCACTTCGACGAAATCCAGCCGCGCTGTTCCAGGCGCAGCAACGCAGGATAGAGCGTGCCCTGATTCAGTTTGAGCAAATCTTCGGACACCTGCTGGATACGCATGGCGATTCCGTAGCCGTGCTGCGAGCCCATTGCGTCGAGCGTTTTGAGAACGATCAGGTCCAGCGTGCCTTGCAGAACTTCTCCCGACGGAGGCGTCACGGGCGGCTCCTCGCTTGGCGATTCGGCGGTCAGGGTGACAGTCGTAGTGAGCCTGGCACTCCTTTAGACGGTCAACAGGAAAATACGTTTCTACCTGTTGACTGTCAACAGGAATTAAATCGCAGGGAAGAACGGCTTGCGGAAGCGCCTCTTGCGACCGCTCTGGGCTAAGGCGTACCGATAACCGCTGAGTTTGCCGCTTGACGCCACCCAAGTTGTTGGTTAAACAGGGCGGATGAAAACTCTTCCACGTTGCAGCGTTTTCGTTTTACTCGCGGCCGCCGCGATCGCAGCCCCGGCCCACTCTCAGGAAGTTCAGAAACTTGATCTCGCGCTCGATCAGATCGTTGCGCCCGGCACAAAAGCCGAAAAAGTTGTCGGCGGCTTCAATAAATGGTTGGAGGGCCCCGCCTGGACGCGCCAAGGCAGCCTGATCTTCGCCGAAATTCCCGCGAATAACATCGATCTCTGGATTCCTGGCAAGGGCTCGCACGTTTTCATCCATCCGAGCGGCTACGAAGGCTCCGATCCTTACAACGGTCCCGAGCCCGGCTCGAACGGAATGACGATCGACCCAAAGGGCCGTGTCACGATTGCCGGTCACGCGCGCCGCAACGTATGGCGTCTCGAGACGCTCGACCCGAAAGGACAAATTACAGTCCTTGCCGATGCTTACGACGGCAAAAAGCTCAACAGCCCCAACGATCTCGTCTACAAATCGGACGGCTCGCTCTATTTCACCGATCCACCCTATGGATTGAGAACCCAAGGCGACGACGATCCAGCGAAAGAACAGAAACTCAACGGCGTGTTTCGCATTGTCGATGCAATCAAGCAAAAACCCGGTGCGCCGCCCGATCACACGAAAATTCAACTCATTATCAAAGATTTGCCGCGACCCAACGGCATCGCGTTTTCGCCCGACGAAAACATTCTATACATCGCGGATTCCGGCAAGCATGTCTGGCTAAAATATCCGGTGAACGCGGACGGGACCGTCGGCGAAGGCACGATCTTCGCCGATGCGAACGTCGACAAAACGCCCGGCAGCCCCGACGGCATTCGCGTCGATAAAAACGGCAATCTTTACGGCTCGGGGCCAGGTGGAGTATGGATTCTGTCGCCCGAAGGCAAACACCTCGGCACCGTCAAAATTCCTGAGGTCGTGAGCAACGTCGCCTGGGGCGACGCCGATGGAAAAACGCTCTATATCACCGCGAGCACGAGCCTTTATCGCATCAAGTTGAACGCGACCGGCGTGCGCAATTAGCACGGCGCATTTCCACACGTTTGGTTGACGCGCCTTTCAGCGGCGTGTCAGCATACGTTCGCCAAATTTGTCGCCGCTGGGACGCGTGTGATGCGCATCGCCGTGCGGCGCAGGAGTCCCCATCGATGAACTCCAACGACGATCAGTCGTCGCTCCCAGCCACTAAATTTCGCGCGCAGCTCAGCCGTCGCGACACAAAGCTCCGCACGTCGCGCTGCATCTTCATCGTACTTCTCGCCGCAGGCACACTCTTCGTCGCCGCTCCCCGCTTCGCCGCCCAAACACCAAGCGAGCCGCCGGCGCAGCCGCAGCAGCAATCTGTGCCTCCTGCGCGCACGATCCAGCTTGACGACTTCACCAAAATTGCATCCGTCTCCGACCCACAAATTTCTCCCGACGGGAAATCGATCGCCTTCGTCCTCTCTCGCATCAATCTCGACCAGGACCGCGCCGATCGCGACCTCCTCATCATCGACATCGCCTCCGGCGCACCGCGCGCCCTCACACACGACCGCAAGGGCGTCGGCTCACCTCGCTGGTCTCCCGAGGGCGACCGCCTCGCCTTCGAGGCCGTCGATACCGCCGCGAAAGATCCCAAGCTGCAACTCTTCGTCCTCCCCATGACGGGCGGCGAAGCCCATCGCCTCACCGACGTGCCCAACGGCATCGAGCAATTCGCCTGGAGCCCCAACGGTCAGCAAATCGCCTTCGTCACTTCCGACGAGCCCGAAAATAAAAAGGAAATCGAGAAGCACAACGACGCTTTCGAGGTCGGCGACAACGATTACCTGACCAACGGCCCGACGACGCCTTCGCATCTCTGGCTCGTCGCCGCCGAAGGCGGCAA
>JGI12635J15846_10000341_pt1 | contig 38563 bp, 36 predicted proteins | sample BlaSpr_A8_OM2_M2_FD_15846 | JGI IMG/M metagenome (IMG submission 15846)
CCGCTGTGTACAACGCGCGCCGGTAGGCGCGCTCGACCAGCGACGAATCGCCGGTATCGGGGAGATCGCGCAGCAGGCGCGAGCCGTACGGTTCCTCGGGAAACGCAATGGGCGGCGCGATGCGGAACAGCGCGGCGTGTTCGTCGAAGAGCCAGTTGCTCTGGAAATCCCACCATCGCGACGATGAAAACACCGAGTCGAATCCGGCATCGGCGAGGCTGGCGAGATCCTGGCGGCTGATGCCCACCGTCCACGCAAGCCATTTCGTTTGCGGATGACGTTCGCGAACCGCCGCGCCAAGACGCCGCCACACATGCGCCGGCACCTTGTGCGGTGCCTCGAAGCGAAAGCCTCCAATACCGGCGTCGGCGAGCAGCATGAACTCGTGCGCCCACCATTCGGTGAGCGCCTGGGCTGCTTCCCCATCGCCGAAATTGGCATGCGCCGCGCTTTCCTCGTGCGGCGCGTGACGCGGATCGAGCCGGGCTTCAGCCGCTTCGAACGGATAGAACCAGTGACGGTTGTCCTGGAATAACCCCCCCTCGGCGCTCACCTGATCGAGGGTGATATCCACCAGCAAGGTCAAGCCGTGCTTGCTCGCCTGACTGGCAAGCAGACGCAAACCGTCGCTCGCGGGCGCGTCGGATTCGAAGACAGCGTGAAGTTTGTGATGATCGGCCACGGCCTGTCGATGGCCGTTGCTGCCCGGCTGGAACGGTGCGCCGATCAGGACGTGATCGAAGCCCAGCGCGGCGGCATGTTCGAATTGCGCGGACCACTCAGACAATGGTCCGACGAGAAGCGGGTCGATGAAATAGATTCTGGGCGCATACGCTTGAAGCATTTGATGGTGTTCCATCGGTCGTCTTTTCCAGTTCGTCCTGCTATGGCGTGGATGCGGGAAAACGCGATCGCGCTCAACCAGGCAATAAACCAACCGCAAGAACGGCGACGGCAGACGAGCCTCAGACAGTCTTCAAAGCACCAATTCCGGGGTGACGAGTGCGGCGCGTATCGTCATCTGACGATACGCCGTTCGCTGCGGCGCCAGGGTCGCAGAGGGGACACAGCACGTAGCGTGCCGCGGCCTCGCCGCGTTTCCCGGCGTGTGTCGGAGCCTGAGCTTGCCCAAGTGTTCGCGACCAGCATGCGGTTCAGGTCAGACGACATTCGCTCGTGGTGCATTGCAATCCAAAACGCCACGAGCGGCCAACCGTGTAACCGTACCATCGAACGGCGCAGCGTGGAACGTCAGGCGCTGCGTGCGACGAATTGCGCCTGTTCCGCTTCGCGACGCTCGGCCTCGGCCACCGCAACGGCCGGCACCGCCCGAACCTTGACCGGCACACGGCGAGTGCGCAACGGTGCTTTGGCGGGACGTGCATCAGTCAGACCCGCGTATAGCTGGACATATTTCGCTACCGCATGGTTCCAGCCGTAATCGCGTGCCATCGCGTTGCGTTGGAGCGTGCGCCATTGTTGCGGACGCATAAAGGCGTCGATGGCGCGTGTGGCGGCGGCGATTACGTCCTGCGGACGGTCGCCGTCGAAGAGGAAGCCCGTGGCCGGGCGCAAGAACGTTGCGCCCTCGAAGCCGCCGGGCGGGGACGCCTGGAAACCTGTCTGATGCCCCGATGCTTCGGCCGCATCCACGATCGTATCCGCCAGCCCGCCCACGCGCGACGCCACGGGCAAGGTGCCGTAGCGCATCGCGTAGATCTGCGTGAGGCCGCAGGGCTCGAACCGGCTGCCGTGCAGGAGAATGTCTGCACCGGCATGCAATACATGCGCGCGGCGCTCGTCAAAACCTATATAGACACCGACCCGATCGGGCCATGTCCGCGCGAGGCGCTGAAACGCGGTTTCGATATGCGTTTCGCCCTTGCCAAGCACAGCGATCTGCAAACGCGGATGGTGTCCCAGCAGCGCGGGAATGGCTCCCACGGCGACATCGGCCATTTTCTGCGATGTCATCCGGCTGCCGAGCGCGATTACCGGGGCGAAGGGATCGGTGGGAAGGCCGAACATCTGCTGCAGTTCGCGCTTGCAGGCGTGTTTGCCGCGCATGTCGTCGAAACAATAATTGCGGGCAATCTGCGTATCGGATTTCGGGTCCCAGGTATTCACATCGATGCCGTTGATGATGCCCGACAGCTTGCCGGCACAACTTTGCAGCACGCCTTCCATCAAGTGGCCGAAGCGCGGCGTGAGGATTTCATGGGCATACGTTTCACTGACGGTGGCGACATGGTCGGCGTGGACAATGCCGGCTTTCATCAGACTCAATGCACCATAAAATTCGATGCTCTGCGGTTCCGTCAGCGCGGGCGCGAGCCATTTGGCGGGCACGCCGAGCGCTGCACCAAGCGAGAGCGAATAGTTGCCCTGGAACGCCAGATTGTGGATCGTGAATACACTTTTTGCGTGCACGCCGGCTTCCTTCATGAGCAGCGGCGTGAGACCGGAATGCCAGTCGTGCGCGTGCACGATGTCCGGCTTCTTGAATCCTCGAATGCCTTCGGCGATCTTCACTGCCGCCGCCGATAACGACGCGAAACGAATGGCGTTGTCTTCGTAGTCGCGTCCTTTTGCGTCCTGATAGAGGCCTTCGCGTGCATACAAATGATCCATGCGCAGCAGGATCACGGGCACGCCGGTATCCGGCATGCGGCCGCGATAAAACGCGCCATCACCGCCGGGAAGCCCCGTCACTGAAGCCACCTTCTGCAATCCATCGACCGTCTGCAACGCTTTCGGATAGGCCGGAATGAGGATCGTGGCATCCACTCCGGCCTCACGCAACGCGGCGGCGTATGCGCTGACCATGTCACCCAGTCCGCCGGTTTTGGCAAGCGGCACAGCCTCGGAAGCGACAAGCAAGACGTTCAAGGACAAAGCGGACTCCTGGCGTTTGATAGATGAAAAGCGATGGGAATGCGCTCGGCCGGAAGGATCGGCGGGCGCATGCGTCCGGTGCTTTTATCGGGGAAGAGGGGGTGCCGGATAGCCAGAGCAAGGCGTGTGCCAAGCAATAGGCTTCGAGACGCGCTGAGCTGGACACTCAGCGGGCAAATGGAGCCGTGTAAAAAAGCACGCGTCGGACGCGGCGTTTTTACATGGCGTGTTCGGGAATCGTTATATGAAATACAGGTCTGTCTGTGCGCTCGCAGACCAAATGCCAGGAATTATCAGCCATCCCGACTAATTTATCCGATGCGGCAATTACGCCCGAATCGAATGACAGATGGCGGCAAAATTTTCTCTGTGCGCGATTCAAGGCCCAAGCAAACTCGCAGCCGTGTTGACACATAAACCGATTACCGCGGCATTAAAGAAGAACGACAAAATGGATTGCGCCAGCGCCGCTCGCCGGACTTCGTTGGAGCAGAGCACGACATCCGAAGTCTGCGATGCCACCGCGATCGTGAATGAGAAATACAGGAAGTCCCAGTAGTCCGGCTTGAGGTGGGTATCGGGAAATCTCAGCGAGGTTTCATCTCCCTCCGACTGATAGTAGTGTCGTGCGTAGTGAAGCGTGAAGATGGTCGGGATGAGGAACCACGCACCCAGCATCGTGAATCCGGTCAGCAGATAGTGGAACAGCGCGCCGCGCAAGCCCAGGTTTTTTGCCGCGGCCAGCTCGAACACGATCGCGATAAGACTTGCTATGGCGGCCAGGCTGATGATGAGCAACACCATGCCCGCGTTCTCGTCTTCGCGCTCGGCGAGCTCCTGCACTTTGTCCTGCTTTGCGCTCGCCATTCGGATCCAGATAAGCACAAGATACAGCCATACGGTACTGTCCCATCCGATGAGCCCGCGCGCGACCGGCGTGAAACCATGTGGAACCAAAAGCGCCACGAACACACCAACCACGAGGGCAATCACTGCCCGCGGGCGATAACGAAGTACCTGAGGAACGAGATTCATTTTTTATAGCGCTCTGGTTATGGCGGTAAGCTGGCACGGCGCGGTATCGTGCAGGCCATCGCAAGATACCGGCGCCCCCAAGTGCCGCGATTATTGCCCGTGCGCCTTTTAATTTCCAGCGCGCTCTGGGCCCGGGTCATTATCGGGTTCATTGTGCAAACTTCGGCCGCCGCTTGGCGCGCCTTTAAATTGTTCGAGCGATATCGGAACGTGCAATCGATCATCGCCTCTCTGGAAAACGCGAATTGGGACCTCACACCATGACACCACTCGAACACCCCATGGCGCGCGCACACTCGGCCACACGCCGGCGTTTTGTTCTCGGCGCCTGCGCATCCGCAGTCGCGCTTGCGTTCGCTTCGGCGGGTTTCGGTTTCCCTTCATTGTTCACCCAGGCTTTCGCCGATACCCCACCTGCCGGTCTCGACGGTTTCCTTTTGCTCTCACGCAAACTCACCGGCCGCACGAACTTCGACCCCGTGCTGGCGCAGCGCGTGTATGACGCGTTATCGAAGTCGGATAGCGAGTTTGTCGCCAACGTGAGCGCGCTGAACGTCTGGCTCGCGGCGCATGGCGGCGTGCCGTCGGACACGGTGACCGAGGCGCTCAAGGCCGACACGCCCAAGCTCGCCGTCACCGTCACCGCCGTCATGCGGGCGTGGTATCTCGGTCTTGTCGGCGATGCGCCGCGCATAAGCGTGGTGGCCTACGAGCGGGCGCTAATGTTCGATCCCGTCAACGACGTGCTGACCATTCCGTCGTATTGCCGCGACGTGCCGTTCTACTGGACACAAAAACCGCCCGGCGCGGCCTGAACGCACGCATCAAAGAACGCATCAAGAAAAGCACTAAGCCGGCGCGCCGCTCGACAGCGCGACCGAAGCAGATAAAAACCTACCCTCACAGGACAACAACAAATGGCAAATTCGAATTCGGCCGATGTGGTGGTCGTCGGATCGGGGGTTGCGGGCGGTCTTGTCGCGCATCAGCTCGCGAGCGCGGGAGCATCCGTGATCCTGCTCGAAGCCGGGCCGCGTATTCCGCGCTGGCAGATCGTCGAGAACTTTCGTAACTCGCCGGCGAAAGCCGATTTCGCTACACCGTATCCGTCCACGCCTTACGCGCCGCATCCACAGTATTCGCCCGAGAATAATTATTTGATCCAGAAGGGCGAGTATCCGTACGCGTCGCAATACTTGCGGCTCGTGGGCGGAACGACGTGGCACTGGGCCGCCGCCGCGTGGCGTTTGCTGCCCGCCGATTTCAAGCTGAAGACGCTCTATGGCGTGGGCCGCGACTGGCCGATCCCTTACGAAACCATCGAGCCCTGGTACTTCGCTGCCGAAGTGCAGCTTGGCGTGTCGGGTCCGGGGAACCACGTCGATCTCGGTTCACCGCGTTCCAAACCGTATCCCATGGACATGCTGCCGTTGTCCTACATGGACCAGCGTTTCTCCGATGTCCTCAACGCCCAGTCATTCCACGTCGTGCCGGAACCGGTCGCGCGCAACAGCCGTCCCTACGATGCCCGCCCGACCTGCTGCGGCAATAACAATTGCATGCCGATCTGCCCGATCGCCGCGATGTACAACGGCGTCACACACGCAGAGAAGGCGGAGCGCGCGGGGGCGAAGCTGATCGCGCAAGCGGTCGTCTACAAGATCGAAAGCGACGACAAAGGCTTGATCACCGCCGTCCATTACAAAGACCCGAACGGCAACAGCACGCGTGTCACGGGCAAGCTCTTTGTGCTCGCGGCTAACGGTATCGAAACACCGAAGCTGATGCTGCAGTCAGTGTCGGACAAGTTCAAGAACGGCATTGGCAACAGTTCGGATCAAGTCGGCCGCAACCTGATGGACCACCCCGGCACCGGCGTGACCTTCCTCGCTAACGAGCCCGTCTGGCCGGGACGCGGGCCGATGGAAATGACCTCCATCGTCAATTTCCGCGATGGTGCCTTCCGCTCCGAATACGCTGCCAAGAAGCTGCATTTGTCGAACGGCGTGCCCACCATCTCGGTGACTGCGGATCTGATCGCGAAGGGTTTGACCGGCGCGGAGCTCGACCGGCAGATCCGCGACCGCGTCGCACGCACCATGAACATCAACAGCTTCCACGAGCATCTGGCGGAGCCGCAGAACCGCGTGGTGCCCTCGTCGGATCACAAGGATTCGCTCGGCATTCCGCAGCCCGAGATCTATTACTCGATCAACGACTACGTAAAGAAAAGCGCGGCGGACACGCGTGCGCACTATGCGCGCATCGCGGAATTGTTCGGCGGCACGGAGATTACCTTCGACGATAAATTCGCCCCGAACAATCACATCATGGGTACGGCCATCATGGGCGCGGACCCGAAGAATTCCGTCGTGGATTCCGAATGCCGCACGCACGACCACTCGAATCTCTTCATTGCCGGGAGCGCGGTGATGCCGACGGCGGCATCGGTGAATTGCACGCTGACGCTGTCCGCGTTGTCGCTGCGTCTCGCCGACAAACTGAAGAAAGAACTTTGATTGCGCGCCGACGGAGATCCACGATGAAGAACCACCAACCTCGCGTCGCGAAGACATTCAACAAGCGCCTCGCCGGCGCGCGCAGTTTCGCAGTGCTTGCGCTTGCCGTAGCCGGTGTGAGTTTCCACACGCTGATTCAATCGGCGCAGGCGCAGAGCGGCGCGGCTGAACCCATGGTCGTGCAGCGCGATACGCAGGCCGGCGCGGAGCTGATCAAACGAGGTGAATACCTCGCGCGCGCGGGCGATTGCGTGGCGTGCCATACCGCCGACAAAGGCCGCCCGTTCGCGGGCGGTTTGCCGATCAACACGCCATTCGGGACTATCTATACGCCCAATATCACGAGCGATCCGGATACCGGCATCGGCCGCTGGACCGACGCGGATTTCCTGCGCGCGATGCACGAAGGTATTGGCAAGAGCGGCGAGCGCTTGTATCCGGCGTTCCCGTACGCCGAATACACGAAGGTCACGGATTCCGACGTCCTCGCGATTCGCGCTTATCTGAATACGCTCGCGCCGATCCACTACACACCGCCGCGCAACGAGCTGTCGTTTCCGTTCAACCAGCGCTGGCTGATGGTGTTCTGGAACATGTTCAATTTCAAGGAAGGCCGTTTTGTCCCCGATCCGCAGCAGAGCGCGGAATGGAATCGCGGCGCTTATCTGGTTGGCGGTCTCGCGCATTGCGAGGAATGCCATACGCCGCGCAATATCACGCAGGGCCTGAAAACGAGTGAACGCTTCAGCGGCGCCGAGTTGTCCGGCTGGCATGCGTTCAACATCACACCGGACAAAAACGCGGGTGTTGGTGCATGGACCGACGAGGAGCTGACGCAATATCTTGCCGCTGGCGTCGCGCATGGCCGGGCGAATGCGGCCGGTCCGATGGCGGATGTGGTCCAGAACAGCACGCAGTACGTGACGCCCAAGGACCTGCGTTCGATGGTGGTGTACTTGCGCTCGGTGCCGGCGCAGAGCGGCGGCGACATCCGTCCACGCGATTCGTTCGGCAAGCCGACCGACGCGGACATCACCGCGATGCGCGGCACGTCGATCAGCGGCGTGAACGGCGCGCAATTGTTCATTGCGAACTGTGCGACGTGTCATAGCTGGACTGGCGAAGGCCGGGGCGGCACCGCGGCGGGCGCTTATCCGTCGCTGATTCATAACAGCGTGGTGGGGGCGTCGGCGGCGAATAATCTGACGATGGTCATGCTGCACGGTGTGAATCGCGAGACGAAAAACTCGACGGCCTTCATGCCAGCTTTCGCGAACGAACTCAGCAATGAGCAGATCGCCGCCATCAGCAATTACGTGACCAAGACATTCGGCAATCCGCAATCGACGACATCCGCCGATCAGGTCGCCAAATTGCGCTCGACGCCGCAATAAGTACGCTTTGATCCAGATTCTGTGACAATTGTTGCTGTGGGATCTGGATCGTATTGCACATCGGCGTTGGCCGTTTCAGAATGTGGAGGGATAAACTCGTTGGTAAGCGAGTTGGCGCGCATAACTGCGCGTTTTGTAAGATTAAAATTGCTGCCATGACTGCTTCTACCTCCCCTGTCGTTTGCTGGCATCCGGCGAACAAAATTGGCCGCGACCTTGTGGTTGGCGACTTGCACGGCTGCGTCGACGCCTTGCGTTACCTGCTTAGCGAAATCGGTTTCGACGGCTCACGTGATCGCCTGTTTTCCGTGGGCGATCTCGTCGATCGCGGCAGCGATTCGCTCGCGGCCATTGATCTGCTGGATAAACCCTGGTTCTACCCTGTGCTCGGCAATCACGAAGATGCGCTGTGCGCGGTCGCGGCCGGCAGGATGCAGCGCCACATGTGGTATTCGATCGGCGGTGCGTGGGCGGCGAACCTCACGGACGAACAACTCAAGGTGATTGCCGCGAAGCTGGCGAGTGTTCCGCTGGTGCGGATCGTCGGGGACGGGCCGACGCGTTTCAACGTGCTGCACGCGGAGTTTTTCGGCAGTGACGCTGATCTGGAAGTGGCGTATTTCCCCGACGATGTCCGCCAGCAGATGCTGTGGGGGCGTTCGCTTGCGCTGGGGACGGGTAAGCCTGCGTGGCAGCGGGGGTTATCGCCAACGTATTGCGGGCACACGCCCATGAAGGCGATCAAGCAGATCGGGTCGCAGATTTTTATTGATACCGGGGCGTATACCGACGATGGGCGGTTGACTATTGTGGAGGCGGGTACTGAGCAGCGCTGGTCGGTGAAACAGGGCTGGGCGAGTGCTGAGGGGGCGCGGGAGTTGACCCTACCGTAGGGTTTTCGTTCGCACTCGGGGTTGGTTTGGGTTTTTTGGGGCTGGTGGTCGGGGGGCATCAACCCAAAACCACCCGCACCGGCAACCCCAAACCACCCCGCAAGTGCGAACGAACCGCTTCATCCGACTTTGCTCATCTCGAAGACGTTGGTCACCGTCTCGCCGTTCCACTCGTATTCCAGATACGCGGCGTGATGACAATCGCGCAGCAGGGTGGTGCGGAAAGCGGCGAGGCATTCGCCGCCGCGATCCCGCACCGACGGATACGCGATCCCCGGTGCGCCCGCTTCCCGCGCCTCACGTCCCAATGCCTGGCCCGCGACGTAACTGGACGGCGAGAGAATCGCCGGGTCGAGCGCGGCTTGTTCCAGCCGGCCATCGCATAGATCGACAACGTCGCCCTGCGCCAACACCGTATAAAGCCGCATCTGCTGACGCAGCGGCGCTTGCTTCGTGTCCGCGAGAAACAGCGCCGAGTGATAGCGCGTTTCCTCGATAGCCGTTCTCCTCTCACGCGCGCAATAAAACACACCGTAGGTGCCATCGGAGAAACGGCTGCCGTTCGGATTCAAATGCGTGAAGGCCGCCATGATCGGGCCATAACCCGCGCCGAACTGGCGCTCAGCGACCGGCACCAGATCCAGTTCGCCCACTTCCGTGCGCAAGCGGTCGTTGGTCATGGCCTCGAGCGCGTAAAGGGCGTCGAAATCCTGCGGCGACGCAACCCGATCAAAGAGATTGACGGCAGGGAAACGCGTGGGAATCACACGATAAGCCGGCGCCCAGTTGAGGTCGGTGTGCGTCCAGATAGCGTGCCAGTCGTTTTCAGCTTGCGGCAGATTGGATAAGTCGCTCACGCCCAACCGCCTCGCATCGCATCGAGATATTGACGAACCGCCACGAGATCACTCACGTTGCCCGCAAGCATGCGGTCGAGCGCGCGTCGCCCGCCAAATGGCGGCGCGGCATTCGCGCGCTTGATCCAGCCATCCGCGGCTTCGGCTTGCGGCAACAGGATCTGCAACGCCTTGTAGATGCCGAGAATCAGCGAAAGGCGCTCGAGCGTGTCGCGGCCGAGACGCGCCGTTTGCGGCGCAGCTTTCCATTTGAAGAAGGTGGACCGCCCGGGAGAGCCGAGCAGGACGATCTGCTCATCGGCTGAGAGAGCCCAGTCGCGCGCAATATTAAAAAACGCCCGCAAGCCGGCGGCGGACATGTCGGCGACCGAAGGCTGCGGCGGAGGAACGGAACGCGGGACACGTTGAGCGCGTTGCATAAGAAAGTCTCGTTAAGAACTTGATTCGTATATTAGTCCATTTGTGGACTATATCAAGCTTTAACTGAGACTGAGAGCGCGTCCGTGGTTCAGCGGCGCTAAAAAACGCCGGCTGCGGTGCTCAAGGCGCTCGGAAGGCGCCTTGCTTCAGACGCTTCCGTCGATATCCGTGGGACCGTAGCGCCGGCCCGACACGTGAGCGCGCAACACTTCCGCAATTTCGGACGTGGTGAATTCTGCCGGCACGACGCTCAGTTGACTGCACGGATCGCTTTTACGCGCCCATTCGACCATTCGATATGGCTTGCCCCACGGTCGTTCAACTGTTTCGGAAAGCCGGCATTCATGCAGCGGCAGGGCGTGCTCGGTTTTCATCGTGGACTTGATGTTCTGAAATGATGCGCTGGCGGCCATGACGTGTCCTCGCGGTGAAAGCCTTGATTAAGAGCCGCCAACGGTGGCGGCGATAAAAGCTCGCGTTTGTAATGTGCCCTCTGACAATTAAGTGCAACTTAAAACCAGACGGGTTTACGTGCACACTTGGCATTGCCGCATGAATGCTTTTCCCTCGCGTGGCATTACTGTATATTCATACAGGTGAGTGGTTTTGCATGGACACGAAACATGAACAGTCATTCTTCCGCTGAAGCCGCCGCGCTCGCGCGATACGTGCAGGCAACCCGTGCTGTATCGGCAGCATTTGACGCCACGCGCAACGAACCGGAACTGGACGCGGACGGCCGCGCCGTCGCGCTGGCACTACAACGGCTGGATAGCGCGTTGCTTGAACTCGACACATCGCAGCGCTCGCTGGACGCTATACTTTCGCGCGCTGGCGGACACTGAACAATCTGGAGCACTTGCTGTGAGACCTGTTTTATCCACACTTTCTTCGAACGTCGTGCTTGCGGTTTTGGCGGGATTCACGGGTTTTGGCTCGCTGGCAGCCGTGGCCGCCGAGCATTACGTCGAGGTCTGGAATCCGCCCGAATCGCAACTGCATAAAGCGAAGGTGAAACCACACGCCACGCTGTCGGCGCAAGCGAAGAAGAAGCGCAAGAGCGGTCCGGTCGTGAAGCAAGTCGCCGATAAAACCAACGTCGCGCCGCCGGCGTTATCTACAACACCATCGAATCCGGGGCGCCCGAAAGCTGCGCCGAAAGCCACCGATCCAACGCCGCGCCTGCCGCCGCTGATCGGACCGGATGGACGGGTTTTGCGCGTGTGATTTTGCGTTGACATTGCGCGCGCCTGAACGCTAAAAAGCCGCCCGCACAACCCCGCCATCCACGCGCAGCGCAGCGCCATTTGTCGCCGACGACGCTTCCAAGCACACATACACCACCATATTCGCCACTTCTTCCGTTGTGGCAAAACGCTTGAGCAGCGAACTCGGCCGCGCCGCTTCGAAGAAGGCTTTCTCGAATTCCGCGAACGACTTGTCGCCCATGCCCTTGGCTGCCATTTCGTCGAGACCGTCGGAATGCGTCGGACCGGGCAGTAGCGCATTCACCGTCACGCCAGTGCCCGCGCAATATTCGGCAAGCCCACGCGACAACCCCAGTTGCGCTGTCTTTGTCACGCCGTAATGAATCATCTCGACGGGAATCTGAATGCCGCTCTCGCTGCTGATAAACACCGGATACTGAGCGATCAGCGCATCCCGCCGCAATCGCCAGGCCGATGCCTGCGTCAGCGCCAAATGTCGAGGGCTGACGCACCGGTCGACTTATAAACCCTACAACCGTCCCATGATCAGCAGCACGATCAAAACGATCACGACCACGCCCAGGATACCGCTTGGACCGTAACCCCAACTGCGGCTGTGCGGCCACGAAGGGAACGCGCCAAGCAGCAGCAGGATCAACACAATGAGCAAAATTGTTCCGATAGTCATTCCACTTCTCCTTATTTATTAAAGTCTGCTGAAGAGTGAATGGCGATGCCGCGTTCGGTGCGGCGTGAGTATCGGCGGGCTGGGTGATTGCAGGGCCGATACCCTCGCGATTGCCGCTTTCATTCAGCAAACGGTGTGCCATGGGCGGGGAAGGGTATGGCGTCAGGAGGGTGGCCGGGGGGGCGGACAAAAAGAGGTCGGCTATCGGCAAATTCTGCAAGCGCGAGTGGTTTGAAAAAACCACTCGCGCTTTAAGGGGCAACGGACTTAAAAGCGCGTTTAGAAGGGAAAGCGCGTTTAGAAGGGAAAGCCCGCTTAGAAAAGGCTGCTTAGAAAAGTCCGCGGAACACCCAGAACAAGCCTGCCGCGAGCGCGATCGAAACGGGCAAGGTCAGGATCCAGGCAAGCGCGAGGCTGCGTACGGTGCGCCATTGCAGCCCTGAACCGTTTGCGGCCATTGTCCCTGCCACACCCGAGGACAGCACGTGGGTCGTACTGACCGGCAGGCCGTAGACATCGGCGGCGCCGATGGTCAGCATCGCGACCAGTTCCGCCGACGCCCCTTGTCCATACGTCAAATGGGTCTTGCCGATACGTTCGCCGACCGTCACTACGATCCGCTTCCAGCCGACCATCGTGCCGAGGCCAAGCGCCACCGCCACGGCCACTTTCACCCACGTCGGAATGAACTTGGTCGCATGATCGAGCTGGCCTTTGAAGTTCTTGAGCACGGCGGCGTCGTCGGCGGCGAAGGCGGGTGCGTTTTGCTTGTCCATCAGGCGCAGCGCCTCGGAGGCCACATACATGTTGTTGCGCACGTTATTCACGATGCCTTGCGGCACGGTCGCCATCGACGACGACGGCCCGACTTGCGAATCGATGACATCGGTGAGCTGCTTGAGCGCGACGATGGTGTCCGGCTCGACCGTCTTGGTCTGCACATAGTGCTGCACCGTAGCGCGCGGGTCGGCAACGGGCGCGGCGCCGTTGGTGTACTTGCCGAGCACTTCGGATGCGTGATGGCCGACCGACAGGAAGGTCTGCGTCTGGGCTGGCGTGACGGCCTTGTTCAGCGCGTAGGCCGTCGGCACGGTGCCGATCAGGATCAGCATGATGAGGCCCATGCCCTTTTGACCGTCGTTGGAACCGTGCGCGAACGACACGCCCGTGCAGGTCAGGATCAGCAGGCAGCGAATCCAGAACGGCGGCGGCGTGTTTTTCTTCGGCTCTTTATACAGTGCAGGAACCCGCACCACGAGCTTCATGACATACAGCAGCAAACCCGCCAGGATGAAGCCGACCAGCGGCGAGAACAGCAGCGATTTTCCCACTGCGAGCGCCTGGCCCCAGTCCACGCCCGATGTCCCCGACGGACCGTGCATCATCTGGTTCATCAGTCCGACGCCGATCACCGAGCCGATCAGCGTATGGGAGCTCGATGAAGGAATCCCGAGCGCCCAGGTGCCGAGGTTCCAGATGATCGCGGCGATCAGCAGCGCGAACACCATCGCGAAGCCCTGCGATGTGCCGACGCCCAGAATCAGCTCCACCGGCAGCAGTTGCAGGATGCCGAACGCAACCGCGCCGCTCGACACCAGCACGCCGAGAAAATTCCATGCGCCCGACCAGACGACCGCGAGATTCGGCGCGAGCGAATGCGTATAGATGACGGTGGCGACGGCATTGGCCGTATCGTGGAAACCATTTACGAATTCGAACCCAAGCGCGATCATCAATGCAATGCCGAGCAGGACGTACGGCAGTATCGACGACTGTTGAACCGACTCGAGGTCCTGCATCAGATGCGTCACGCAATAAATAATGCCGCCGGCGATGACGACGAGAAACAGCGGCATGCTTAGCCTGCGTCCGAGTGAGCGCGGGCCGTTGCTGTCGTTGCTATCGGGGAGGGTCAAGTCAGGCATGGAACGTCCTTTGAGCTAGAGGCTGCGCGTGTACGGGGAGATTTTGAGCGACAAGGCGTTGCTTCTGGCGACGGCTCTGGGCATGGTTGCACAGGCTTTATGGCGGTTTGATGACCCTTCACCTTAATGAAATTTGTATGATATGAACGAGCGGCTTGCGTCTTGCTGCCCGGCAAGGGGACCCGCTCATGGTGGAGAACTTATGTTGCAACTCGTCGAGTTGAGGATGGTTTCTCTTGATGTGCCGAACGGTTCGCCGGACGAAGCGCTAGCGCAATTGAGCCGGTTCGCCGGCGCGCGCCGTGTGGATTTCATGCTGCGATCGCAGAAAGCCGGGGTGGGTTTACCAGAGCGGGAACTCGCAATAGAGACGCACGATGACCACCGCGTTTTCGTGGCTTTGCACCGGGACTGGCCTTTGGTCCGGCGGATTGAAACTGAGGCTGGGCCGTATGACACCCTGCATTCCTGGATCGCGTCGGAAGAAGCGCTTACTGAAGTAAAGAACCTGATCGCCGACGGCAGCTTTACATTGACCGAGGCGGTCGAGGTGGCGATCGTCGAATGGGACACGCCCGGCGAGATGGATACCGGCGTTCATGTGCGTGCCACCCTGCGGCTGAACGCAGATCACCCGGTCACGCTGACACTCACGGCCGCACCTGATGCACGTGAAGCGCTGTTTGCCAGCGCGCATGAAATCGTGGAGGCGCTGCCGTTCCTGATCGCGCCGTTTGCCATCGATACCGCCCTGCGTGAGCCTGTCAAAGCCACCAAGCTGAAGTTGCCGGAAGACGCCACTCCGACCGATGCATTCCTCGAGATCGGCAAGTCGGTTGCGGTGCAATGGTTCGGCAACGACACCGCGTCGCGCGGTGGACTCGAAGCGGAACACGTGCATCAACTGCGCGTGGCGCAGCGCCGGTTGAAGACAGCGCTCAAGCTCTTTCCTGAATGGATTGACGACACCTGGACTACGCGAATCGCGCCCGACCTGAAATGGTTCGGTGACTTGCTGGCCGACGCACGCGACTGGGACGTCTTCACCGACACCACGCTCGCCGCATATGCAGCGTCGGACGAGGAGAAGCACAAGGGCGCGTGGCAACCGACACAAAGCGCCGCCGAAGCAAACCGCATCGCAGCCCGGCAACGTCTGCAGGACGCAATGAACTCGCCGCGCTACGCCCGGCTCGCGCTATCGTTTGTTGAATGGTTCAGCAGACTTGAAGCGCCACCGGGCCATCCGGGCCAGACGCTCGCGGACTACGCGCAGAAGCGGATCACGAAGCACTATCGGAAGATCGAGCGCACGCCGGATCTCACCACGCTCGACGCCCACACGCGACACAAGGTGCGGATTCACGCCAAGCGTTTGCGTTACGCACTCGAATTTTTCCGCACGCTGCTCACCCGGAAAACCCGCAAGCGCGTAGAAGAGGAGCTCGGGAATTTGCAAAGCGTCCTGGGTGAAGGCAACGACGCGGCCGTCGCTGCCCAGCGATTAGCCGATCTGGACCAAGCCGGTGATTTCCAAAAGGGGTTGGCGAAAGGCTTCGCCGTGAACGCCCAGCGGAGGAGCGCGATAGAAGGCGAGCGCATCCTGCGCAAGATAAAACGGCCGCGGGTCAAGTGAACGAATGCATCGATATAATCGTCGCACTCGCTTATTGCTCGCCTTATAGCTCACTTACTACTCCGCGCTCACCCCATGACCGACGAATCCCGTAGTACACCGCACGAAGCCATCGAACTGGGTGGTTCCGTCTGGCTTCGCAGCGGCGAGGCCACGCTTGGCGGGGCAGCGCGCATCGCGTTGCTCGCGGCCATCCATCAGACCGGCTCGATCACGGGCGCGGCCAAAGCCGTCGGCATGAGTTATAAGGCGGCGTGGGACGCTATCGATACGATGAACAATCTCGCCGGCACCACGCTCGTCGTGCGTGCCACGGGTGGCAAGGGTGGCGGCGGGACCACACTGACGGCGAAGGCGCTGAGGCTTATAGATACCTATCGCGCCATCGAACGCGAGCATCAGCTTTTTCTCGACCGCGCGGGCGCGGCTATTGAAGGTTTCGCGCAGGACTGGCGGCTTATCGGACGGATCGGCATGAAAACAAGCGCACGCAATCAACTGTTCGGCACGGTNAGGAAAATCACGCGGGGTTCGGTCAACGACGAAATCGAACTGGCATTGCCAAGCGGTCAGTCGGTTGTCGCCGTCGTCACGCATGAAAGCACCGAGTCGCTCGGCCTGAAGGAGGGAGGTGAGGCATTTGCGCTCGTGAAGGCGTCGTGGGTCATGCTGATGGTCGACGAGGTCAAGGGACCCCGTGCATCGGTGCGGATTTCGGCGCGCAACCAGCTACGCGGCAAGGTGTCGAGCGTGACGCTGGGGGCGGTGAACGCGGAGGTATCGCTTGCCCTCGACGACGCTACGACAGTCACTGCCATCATTACCAACGAGAGCGTTGGGACGCTCGGCCTCGCGGAAGGTCAGACGGCTATTGCGGCGTTCAAGGCGTCGAGCGTGATTCTTGGCGTGACGGACTGAGCTCGTCCTGGGCATCGTGGGTTTGCACGAGACCTTCGTGCAGACTCACGACTTGATCGCCGAACATGGCGACGTCGTCGGGGTCGTGCGTGATGAGCACCATCGGAATATCCAGGCGGCTTTGAAGGTCGGCAAGTTCTTGCCGCATGCGCTGGCGCAAGGCCATATCGAGCGCTGAAAAGGGCTCATCGAGCAACAGCAATTGCGGATGCGGAACCAGCGCACGCGCCAATGCGACGCGCTGCTTTTGCCCGCCCGATAATTGCGCCGGAAACTGCCGCGCGACTTGGGTCAGATCGAACGCGTTCAGCCAGTAGTCCACATCTGCGTGCGCGACGTGCTTCGACGGATTCCACCAGCCGCGCTTCAAACCGAAGGCAATGTTTTGCCGCACGTTCAGATGCGGGAATAGCGCGTAGTCCTGGAACAGATACGCGATGCGGCGCGCTTGCGGCGTCAGATCGATTCCGTTGGCCGTATCCAGCAGCGTGGTTCCATTCAGAGCGATCTCGCCTTCGTCCGGCTTGATCAGCCCGGCGATGGTTTGCAGCGTCAGGCTCTTACCCGCGCCCGATGGCCCGAACAGCACGATGCGCTGACTGGTCGAACGGAACGCGATGTCGAGCATGAAATCTCGCTCGGGCGTGATGAAATGCTTGCGCAGGCGCACGGATAGGGCAGTCATGGTCAACTTTAATTCAGCGCACCGACGCCATCGAGCGCTGCGGCAGCAGCCGTCCGGCGGCGAGCAGGATCACCACGCACGTCACCGAGGTCACGATCACGAGAATGTTCGCGGTGCTGTCGTCGCCGGCCTGGACTGCGGCGTAGACGGCCACTGAGAGCGTCTGCGTCCTGCCCGGCAAGTTCCCCGCGATCATCAGCGTTGCGCCGAATTCGCCCAGCGCTCTTGCAAACGCGAGCAGCGCGCCGGCCAGGATGCCGCGTGCGGCGAGCGGCAGGGTGACGCGGAAGAATACGGCTGCTTCGCTGATGCCGAGCGTGCGAGCCGCGCGTTCGAATTGGGGATCGACGGTTTCGAACGCGGTGCGCGCGGACTTCAGCACGAGCGGGAACGCGACCACGGCGGATGCGATCACCGCGCCTTGCCACGTGAACACCAACCGGATGTCGAACTTGTCGAGCCATGCACCGATAGGGCCACGCCGGCCGAGCAGCACGAGCAGGTAATAACCGAGCACGGTGGGCGGCATGACCAGCGGCAACGTCAATAACGAGTCGACGAGCTCACGCGCCGACGAGCGCCATCGCGACAAACCGAACGCCACTGCGACGCCGAGGACGACATCGATTGCTGTCGCCCATCCGGCTACTTTCAGCGACAACAGCAGTGGAATCCACGCCTGGTCCATGGTTCGATGTTTTGTATGTTCTATGCAGAAGCGTTATTTCACTGGCGGCTTGAAACCGAATTGCGCGAGCGTTTTCTGGCCATCCGGCGACAATACATACGCGATGAACTGCTGGGCATCGGCGGCGTGTTTGCTCTGCGCTACCTGGGCGATGGGGTAGGTGATCGAGGTTTGTGTCGGCACGTTCAACACCACTTTTACGCGATCCGGCATCACGGCGGCGTCGGTGCTGAATACGAAGCCGGCGTCCACTTCGCCGCGCGCCACGTAGTCGAGGCTCTGGCGTACGTTTGCGGCCAGCACGCCTTTTGCGCTGACTGCGTCCCACACGCCGGCTTGCTTGAGCGCGCCCTCGGTGTAGCGCCCGACTGGTACCGATGCCGGATCGCCATAAGCCACGCGTTTCACGCTGGCCGCCGTCAGGTCTTTTACGCTGGCGGGGGCGAACGTGCTGTCTTTCGGGACGACCAACACGAGCGAATTCGCGGCAAAGTCACGGCGCGAGCCTGTGGCGATGACCTTTTCGTCGACGGCTTTGTCCATTGCTTTTTGATCGGCTGAGGCGAAGACATCGGCGGGAGCGCCTTTCACGATCTGCTGCATCAACACGTCGGAGGCGCCGAAGTTCATCAGGACTTTGGTGCCGGGATGCTGTTTCTCGTATGCATCGCCGATGGCTTTGAACGCGTTGGTCAGGCTTGCCGCAGCGGAGACGACGATTTCATCGGCGTGTGCGGTGGTTTGCAGCGTGAACGTGAGGACAGCGGCGATCAGCGAGTGTTTGAGATTGAACACGATGGACGAGGCGAGTGGAATAGAAAGAAGCGCATCGTAATATATTGGAGGCTATAACGATAGGGCTGTTTCGACCTCGAACCGTCCACCGGCGCGAGCAAACCTACGACTCGGAGGCCCCTGGAAACCGCACATCGATATGTTGCGACGGCGCCGCGATAGGCTTGTCATACCGCCCGGCCTTCCAGCGTGCACGAATATATGGCTGCTCACGGCCTGACAAATGCAGCGCGATATCCGTAATCCAGCGCTGCGTCGGCACGGAAATCCCGTGGAGCGTGATGGCCACCATCGCAAGACTGATCGCAACCGGCGCCGGCGACAGCTTTCCGGATTCCGCGCGCCAAGCGAACACCACGAATACCAGCGCAGCGAGCGCGCCGAGCGCACATCCGGTCACCACCTCCGACACCGAATGCGCGTTCAGCAATATCCGCGACACGCCGACCACGATCCCGATCAGCACTCCCGTCGAGACGCCGAACGCACGCAGCCATCGGCGCCCCGGCAAACACGCGACGAACAAGGCAACTGGCAACACCGCCGACGACACCATCGCGTGGCCGCTGATTCCCGTGAAATCCAGGTCGCGCACGCCGACGCCCCATCCCATGAACGCGATTTTCGTCAGGACAACGAGTCCGCTGGCGCCACCAAGCACGGCCAGCCAGCACACCGCATAACGCCACGGATAACCAAGCGCAAGCCACGCTGCGACCGCGAGCGCGAGCGGAATCATGACGCCGACGCTGCCGAGCGACGTAATCGAGAGCCAAAGCGAAAGCGGCAAGTCAGGCATGAAGATTGATTCTGCAGAGCGGTGGAAAGCGGACAGTATACCTGCCGGGCGTGCTCCGAAATTTTTAGAGGGAGTCTAAAAATAATCACGAATTAATTCGAAGTTCTTGCAACGTACCTGCATTGCGTACCCAGATGACTACAACGTGACGCAATGTGAAATTCTCTGAGTCGCGCACGGTCACGCAATAAATGCTATTGTGCACTGCACAACATTCGCCACGCCCGGAGGGTTTGGCGATCCATTTCCCCCTGTGCCGGACCCTAATTCGATGCCAAAAAGCCTAATCAAACTTTGGCTACGAGGCTTGAAACGCCTTGTAGCTACCCAGATCGCACCGCCGAGAGCGCCAAAAGTGCGCGCTCCGGCGCGGCCTGTTCGCGCCAAGGTGGCCAAACCGGCAGTCGCGAAGCCAAAAGCTAGCGCGAAACCGCGCGTTCCTGGCGAGTCGCGGGTACGGCCACGCGCTTCGGCATGGGCCGCGGGGAAGTGGAGCCGTTCGTTTCACTCCGCACCCCCGACGGCGGGCCGGTTCGTCAATCATCTGGCATACGCGTTGTATCTGCCGACCGGTGCATCCCTCGCGGGCATGCCGCTGGTTGTGATGATGCACGGCTGCCAACAATCGGCTGAAGAATTCGCGCAGGGTACGCGCATCAATCTTCTGGCCGATCGCTTCGGATTCGCCGTGTTGTACCCCGAGCAATCGAAAACCGCTCACGTCCACCGATGCTGGCATTGGTACGAAGATTCCGCCAATTCCGGCGGAGGCGAAGCGGCGGCGGTCGTCTCCCTTGTGCACGAGGTCGTCGCGCGGCATCGTTTCGACGCCGAACGTATCTATTTGGCCGGTATGTCGGCCGGCGCCGGACTGGCAGCAATGCTTGCCGTCAAATATCCGTCGTTGTTCGCGGCTGTCGGCTTGCATTCAGGCGTGGTTTTTGGTGACGCCAATTCAGCAATTGGCGCAATGGACGCCATGCGCCGCGGCAGCCGCAGCGATCCGGTCGGGTTGATCGACGCAGCGGTCGACGTCGCGGATTATCCCGGCATGCCGGCCATGATCGTGCACGGAGAGCTGGATTCGGTCGTATCGAAGATCAATGCCGAGCAACTGACGACGGAATTCCTGCGCCTGAATCGTTTCACTGACGCAAACGGCGTCTGGCGTAACGGCGAACGCCGTGAGGAAACGCAAGCCGACGGCACCGTCACGGACTACGTGAAAGGCGGCCGGCGCGTGATCAGGACATGCATCGTGCGCGGTCTGGGCCATGCCTGGAGCGGTGGCGACGACACCGTGCCGTTCCATTCATCCAAAGGACCGGACGCGTCGGCCATCCTGTGGGAGTTCTTCAAGTACCAGCGCCGCGTGCAATCGCCCGTTCGCGACGAGACCCTGGTGTAGCCCAAGTGTTGTAAAAAAGCCTTTTGCATCAACGCGATGGATTTGAACACTAGCAATTGATAAGGGATTACCCTATACTTCGTTCAAAGCACTAGGTACTTACCCTAATCATCAAGCGAGGTTCACCATGTATCTGCTCAGCCGCCTCTTCCTGTTCCTGACGAAATCCGCCGACCAGCGTGACAAGGAGCGCAACGACGCTTATCTGGCCGAAGCCACTGACATTTACGACCTCGAATACCGCATGAAGAATCTGGATCGTCGCGCATCGTCGCGTCATCCCTCGTGGCTCGCGCAGTAATTCGGTGGTCAATCAGAAGGACAAGCAGGATTCGTAACGTCGAAATCGGCGTTGTCGAAGCAAAAAAAAATGCCGGCCATAATGGCCGGCATTTTTGCGTCTGGCGATTGGTGAACCGAGAGACTGGGGCAAGTTTCCCCCAGCGCTCTGGTTTAGACCAGTTTGACGCGTACGTCGACGTTGTTACGCGTCGCGTTCGAATACGGGCACACCTGGTGGGCCGTATCAACCAGCTTTTGCGCTTCAGCCGCGTCCAGTCCCGGCAGCGAAACACGCAATTCGACGTCTAGCGCGAAGCCGCCCTTGTCGTTCGGGCCAACGCCTACGTCGGCGGTGACGGTGGTGTCAGCGGGAATGGTCTTCTTTTGCTGACCGGCGACAAATTTCATCGCGCTCAGGAAACACGCCGAATAACCGGCGGCGAATAATTGTTCCGGGTTCGTGCCGGCTGCGCCCGAGCCGCCCAATTCCTTCGGGGCGCTCAATTTCACATCCAGATTTTCATCCGACGATACTGCCCGGCCGTCGCGGCCACCCGTGCTCGTTGCGGTTGCTGTGTAAAGGATGCTCATGATGTTCTCCTATTCGATGGTTGCCGCCCAGCGGCAGAAAGCGGATGCGAAGCGGTGTTCGGTAACGCAGTGCCAGCGGGGATAAATATATCGCACTAATCATTTGTGTGCAAACTAAATCACCGTGAGGACGATTGTTTATTGCTATCGGGGGAATCAGGCTTGGTTGTGTTCCATCAGCGACGCGCGCAATTGCACCAAATCGTCGCGCAGCTTGATTAGCCGGTCGGCGTCCGATCCGGCGGCGCAGTAGATCTCGCCGGGGATATCGCGGATAGAGCGTTTCAGCTCACGGCCGGCGTCGGTGAGACGGATATGGACTTGTCGTTCGTCTTCAATACCCCGGACACGCTTGACGTAACCTTGTGCCTCAAGACGTTTTAACAGAGGCGTCATGGTCGCCGAATCGAGACTCAGCCGTTCAGCCATCTGCTTGACGGTCAGATCGTCGCTTTCCCACAGGACCAGCATCGTCAGATATTGCGGATAAGTCAGCCCGACTTTGTCCAGCAGCGGTTTGTACGTCTTGGTCATCGCGAGCGAGGTCGAGTACAGCGCGAAGCAAAGCTGGGCGTCGAGTTCGAGCGGGAATTGCGGTGAGGAGGTCATGGCGGTCGCGCCTTGCGTACGCTAAAACGGTAGATAACGGTAGTGTACGCAAATATTTAGCACACTAAGGAAACGGCGCAGTGCGCTGCACGACAAGCCCAAAAACAAAACGCCGATGACTAAACAGTCATCGGCGCCTGAATATCGCGATCAAAAAGCGGGGAAAAGACTCACGCCGGCGGTCCAGACAGATCGGGAATATCGGGCGAATCCTCCGATTGCACGCCGAAACAGCCGCGATATGTCGCGTAAAACGAGCAATACAACGCGGTCGTGACGAGGATGGACGCCGGCATCAACACCGCGAGCGCCATTTCCTGTGCGACGCCGAGCACTTGCATCAACGCGCTCAGTCCGAACGACACGGCGAGCGCAATCCCGATCCACAACACACCGTAAATGACGAACGCGCCGCGATTGCGCCAGCAACTGACAAAGCTGAAAAACAGCGCTTTCACCGGCGGCACGTCGTGCCAGGCGACGAGAATCGGCGCGAACCAGAACAGCATCGCGACGGGGAGGTAGCAGATCATGGCAACCAGCACCGCGAGCGGATTGAAGCTCGCCGCCACGGTTTCCGGATCGCCGGACGGGCCGTTGCCGAGCATCATGTTGAGCAGCAAGCCGTCATCGACCAGCGCGGACGCGGCGAAGATCAGACCCATCGCGACGACATAAATCACGCCGAGCACGAGCAGACGGCGCGCGACGATCTGTCCGTAAGCGCGAAAGCCGTCGATGAGAACCGTCGGCCAGACCGGCTTCTTGGCGATGGTATTGCGGCAGGCCGCCATGAACCCCACGGCCACACCTGGGATCAGCAGCAGCGGCAGCACAGGACCGATCAGCGGCAACCGCGAAATCAGCGTCATGGCGAACAGATAGGCGAAGAACACCGTGAGAAACGCGAGCGGATTCCGGCGAAACAGCCAGATACCCTGGCGGAACCACACATAACCGGTTTTGGCGGGGACTTCGATCAATTGCATTGGTTAATTACCGTGAACGGGGGGAGGCGCAACTTTGATGCGCTCGCGCAGAATGCGTTCGAAATGGCCGGGATCGTGCGGTTTTAGCATCTCGGCTTCGCGTGGCCGGTAAAAATCATAGAGACGCGACACCCAGAAGCGCAACGCGCCCGCGCGCAACATGTCGTTCCAGTGGTGCTCTTCGGCCGGCGTGAACGGCCGCACCGTCTGATAGGCGCGCAGCAACGCGTCGACCCGCTCCATATCAAGCGCGCCGCTGGCCAGGTCGATGCACCAGTCGTTCACGCAGACGGCGACATCGAAAAGCCATTTATCGTTGCCGGCGAAGTAGAAGTCGAAGAAACCGCCGAGCCGAGTTTCATCCGCCGTTGGATGCGCGAACAGCACGTTGTCGCGGAACAGGTCGCAATGGCACGGGCCTTCGGGCAGCAAGCGGTACTCGTCCGATGCGAAAAACGCCGCCTGATGGGCGAGTTCATTCGTGATCAACGCGCGCTGGTCGTCGCTCAAATGCGACAGTACGGCCGGCACGTTCTCCTGCCACCAAGCGAGGCTGCGCAAATTCGGCTGATACGCGGGAAAATTCCGGCCCGCCAGATGGAGCCGCGCCAGCATCTGTCCCACTTCAATGCAGTGTGCCGGTCCCGGCGCCAGTTCCGGCGCGCCGTCCAGCTTTGTGACGATGGCCGCGGGCTTGCCGTTCAGCTCGCCGAAAAGCGCGCCGTCGCGACGCGGCATGGGGTCGGGAACAGGCACGGCGTGATGCGCCAGATGGCGCATCAGATTGAGATAAAACGGCAGTTGCGTGGCCGTGAGGTTCTCGAAGATCGTCAGGACATACGCGCCGCGCGTGGTCGTCAGAAAGAAGTTGCTGTTCTCGATGCCGGACGCAATACCACGGAAATCGACGACTTCGCCGAGTTCGTAATGTTGCAGCCAGTCGGTGAGCTGGGAATCGGTGACAGCAGTGAATACGGCCATGCGGGAGAGCGTCGGTGAAGGTTGGAATGCGGGCGGACCGACGGGTGCGTCAGTCAGGCGTTGCGTCGCCGTGAGACGGCGACGCAACGCTGGGATCAGCGTATGAAACGGGCAGCGGTGAAGGCTTATTAAGTGCTCTCAATAAGTGCTCAACAAGCCTTCAATAAATGCTCAGTACTTCAGATTCCACGAAGGCAGGCGCGTGCTGGGCTTGCCGTTGTCGCGGACGGTCGGCGACGTGTCCGCGGGCGCGCTCATCTGATAGCGCGTGCCGAAGTTCGAGCGCACGTCGATTTCAACGGGTTTGCCTTTGTCGCGGTATTCCGTGATTTCGGTGCCGTTCGTGCTTTGTTCGTGATAGCTCGGCAGGCGCGGCGGTGAAATTTCGACCTTCGACGTGACTTGCGCGGCGGGCCGGTTGATGGCCTTCAGATCCGGCAGCCCGGCATTCTCTTCAGGCGACATGACGTGTGCCGGAGGAGCATCCGTCGCGGGGGCCGATTGCGCGAATGCGCCCATGCTGGCTGCGGCGAGAATGGCCGCGATGGCGACAGATTGAAGCGGCTTCATGATGTTTCTCCAGATGAGTGCCCGAATTTTAGCAAAACGCACTCGCTAAAGGGACGTTGAACCCGTCGCAAAAGTCTTATTTTGCGCTGGTTTCATCGAAAGGGTGCTGGAGCGGCGGGGTGTGTTGAAGAAACGCATCGGCGGGAGGGGTGTTCATGGACGTGTGGTTCTTCCGTGTTAATGTCGATTCATCACAAGAGCGCAGAAGATCATGACAAACGACCGGACTCAAGCCAGCCATTCCACGCCTGCCAACAATTTTCCGACGGAGTCCTTCGACGACCCCGTGGCCGCGGTCGCGCGGGTATCGGCAATCTACGAAGCCAACACCTCTTTCCTGCGCGATGCCTTCGCGCGTTATAGGAAGAACGAACCTTTTTCACATCGCGTGCGGGCGTGTTATCCGTTCGTGCGCGTGCGTACCGAGTTGAATACGCAAATCGATTCACGTCGTTCCTATGGCTTCGTCGCGGGGCCGGGCATTTTCGAAACCACGCTGACGCGACCGGATTTATTCGGCCATTATTATCGCGAGCAGTTACGGCTTCTTACCAAGAATCACCATGTGGGGATTGAAGTGGGTGTCTCGGCGCAACCGGTGCCCATTCACTTTGCATTTGCGGAAGGCATTCACCTGGAAGGCGACCTGGACCGCGACCGGTTGCTCGCCATGCGCAATATCTTCGATATGCCCGATCTCGCGCTGCTCGACGACCGCATTGTGAACGGCACCTATGAGCCGGGTCCGGGCGAACCGCACCCGCTTGCATTGTTCACGGCGGCGCGCGTGGACTTTTCTTTGCATCGGCTGAAGCATTACACCGCGACTTCGCCTACGCATTTCCAGAACTACGTGCTTTATACGAACTACCAGTTTTATATCGATGAGTTCGTGAAGCTCGGACGCCGGATCATGTCGCGCGCGGACGATGAAGAAACGCGGGCGTACCGAAGCGAATACATGTCGTTCGTGGAACCCGGCGACGTGATTACGGGCAACGAAAACCTTGGCGATTCGCAAGAGGAACAACAGGGTGTCGCGCCTGCGCGCCTGCCGCAAATGCCCGCCTATCATCTGAAACGCGCCGATGGCAGCGGCATCACGATGGTGAACATCGGCGTAGGTCCGTCGAATGCAAAGACCATCACGGACCATATAGCCGTACTTCGGCCGCATGCGTGGATCATGCTTGGGCATTGCGCGGGATTGAGGAATACGCAACGTCTTGGCGACTATGTTCTGGCGCACGGTTATGTGCGCGAAGACCATGTGCTCGACGCTGACCTGCCGCTATGGATTCCGATTCCCGCATTGGCCGAAGTTCAGGTCGCGCTTGAAAAAGCCGTCGCGCAAGTGACGAAACTCGAGGGCGTGGATCTGAAGCACGTGATGCGCACGGGGACCGTGGCGAGCGTGGATAACCGTAACTGGGAACTACGCGATCATCGCGAGCCGGTGCAGCGTTTGTCGCAAAGCCGGGCCATTGCACTCGATATGGAAAGCGGCACTATTGCTGCCAATGGATTCCGCTTCCGCGTGCCCTACGGAACCCTGCTCTGTGTCTCCGATAAACCTCTGCACGGCGAATTGAAATTGCCCGGCATGGCGGACCAGTTTTATCGCGCGCAAGTGGATCAGCACTTGCAGATCGGCGTGAAGGCGATGGAGTTGCTGCGCATGAACGGGCTATCGAAACTGCATAGCCGGAAGTTACGGGGTTTTGCGGAAGTGGCATTCCAATAACGCAGGAAGCGGCTCCGAAAGGAGCCGCTCATCAAGCGATCACGCCATCAAACCATCAAAGATAAAACATCCGGTCTTCGTCCGACTTGCCTTCGGCCGGTTGTTCTTCGGCTGTCTCGCGGTCTTCGTAGAACTGCAGCACCGCTTCGAGCACCTGGTCCGGATCGTCGATGACCTGCATCAGGCCGAGATCCTTCTCGCTGATCACGCCGGCCGGAACCAGCGTGTTGCGGAACCACGAGAGCAGGCCTTCCCAGAATTCGGCGCCGACCAGCACGATGGGCACATGCCGCGACTTCTTGGTCTGGATCAGCGTCAGTACTTCGGCCATTTCATCCAGCGTACCAAAGCCGCCCGGCATCACGACCACGGCATCCGAGTTCTTCACGAACGTGACTTTGCGCGTGAAGAAGTGCCGGAAGCGCAGCGAGATGTCCTGCCACTGATTGCCCGATTGCTCATGCGGCAATTCGATGTTCAGCCCCACCGACGGCGATTTGCCCGCATGCGCGCCCTTGTTGGCCGCTTCCATGATGCCGGGGCCGCCGCCGGAGATGACGGCGAAACCCGCGTCAGAGAATTTCTGCGCGATTTCTATCGTGAGCTTGTAGTATGGCGACTCTGGTTTCATGCGTGCCGAACCATAGATGCTGATAGCAGGGCGGATCTCCGACAGGTACTCGGTCGCCTCGATAAACTCTGCCATAATCGTGAACATCTGCCACGATGCGCGAGCCTTCTTGGCCGTCGCGCGCTCTTGATCTGCGAGCGATCGCAGACTCGGAATCACTTTTCTTTTGTTCATAATGCCTGAAGAACTTAATCTTGAAGGTAAGACCCTGCTATTGGTCGACGGATCCAGCTATCTCTATCGGGCCTACCACGCCATGCCGGATTTGCGCGGCCCTGACGGCGGTCCAACGGGCGCGCTGTACGGAATGATCAACATGCTGCGGCGTCTGCGAAAGGACATCAATGCAGAGTATAGCGCGTGCGTATTTGATGCCAAAGGCAAGACATTTCGTGACGACTGGTACGCGGATTACAAGGCCAACCGGCCATCCATGCCCGACGACCTCTCGAAACAGATAGAACCTATCCACGTGACCGTGCGCGCGCTCGGCTGGCCGCTCGTGATGATCGACGGCGTGGAGGCCGACGACGTGATCGGGACGCTTGCGGTTGCCGCCGAAAAGCGCGGCATGAAGGTGGTCGTGTCGACCGGGGACAAGGATCTGGCGCAGCTTGTGACGGATCATGTCACCCTCATCAATACGATGACCAACGAGACGCTCGATCGCGCCGGGGTGCTGAATAAGTTCGGCGTGCCGCCGGAGCGGATCGTCGACTATCTCTCGCTCATCGGCGATACGGTCGATAACGTACCGGGTGTCGAAAAGTGCGGGCCGAAGACGGCATTGAAGTGGCTCGCGCAATACGAAACCCTCGATGGCATCGTGGCACATGCGGACGAAATAAAAGGTGCGGTGGGAGACAATCTGCGCAAGGCTTTGCCCTTCCTCCCCATGGCGAAAAAGCTCGTTACCGTACATACGGAGTGCGACCTGACGGCGCAGATCGCGTCGATCGATGAGACGTTGCCGGCACGGCCGGAGGCGCGCGACGAATTGCGCGACCTGTTCACGCGCCACGGCTTCAAGACCTGGCTGCGGGAAGTGGAAATTGCGGACGCGGTGGAAGGTCCCGTGGATACGCCGCCCGCACCGGCCACCGAGATTGAACGGCATTACGACACTGTGCAGACGTGGGAACAATTCGACGAATGGCTCGCGCGCATCAACGCTGCAGAACTGACTTCCTTCGATACTGAAACCACCTCGCTCGACCCCATGGTCGCGCAACTGGTCGGGTTATCGGTGTCGGTCGAGCCGGGCCATGCCGCTTATATTCCGGTCGCGCATCGCGGGCCGGACACGCCTGTGCAACTGCCGCGCGACGAAGTCCTGCAAAAGCTTAAATCGTGGCTGGAAGATCCGTCGAAGAAGAAGGTCGGCCAGCATCTGAAATACGACGAGCAAGTGCTGGCGAACTACGGCGTCGAAATGAATGGTGTCCAGCACGACACGTTGTTGCAATCGTATGTGCTGGAATCGCACCGGCCGCACGACATGGACAACCTTGCGCTGCGACATTTGGGTGCGAAAACCATCAAATATGAAGAGGTGGCCGGCAAGGGCGCATCGCAGATCGGTTTCGACGAAGTCGCGCTGGATCAGGCCGCGCCCTACGCTGCGGAAGACGCTGACATCACTTTGCGGCTGCATCAGGCGCTGTATCCCCAACTCGCCGATGAAGCAAAATTGCTGTATGTGTATCGCGATATCGAAATGCCGACCTCACGCGTGCTGCGCAAGATGGAGCGCAATGGCGTGCTGATCGACGGCGAGTTGCTGCGGGTGCAAAGCGGTCAGATTGCCACGCGGTTGATTCAGCTCGAAGCCGAGGCGTACATGCTCGCGGGCGGCGAATTCAACCTGGGTTCGCCGAAGCAGATTGGCCAGATCTTCTTCGAGAAGCTGCAATTGCCGGTGGTCAAGAAGACACCGAGCGGCGCGCCTTCCACCGACGAAGAAGTGCTGCAGAAGCTGGCTGAAGACTATCCGCTGCCGAAGATCCTGCTGGAACATCGCGGGTTGTCGAAGCTGAAATCGACATACACGGACAAGCTGCCGCGCATGGTCAATGCAAAAACCGGCCGCGTGCATACGAACTATGCGCAGGCCGTGGCGGTGACGGGGCGGTTGTCGTCCAATGAGCCGAACTTGCAGAACATCCCTGTGCGGACCACTGAAGGCCGGCGGATTCGCGAGGCGTTCATCGCGCCGCCGGGCAGCAAGATTGTTTCGGCGGATTACTCGCAGATCGAGTTGCGGATCATGGCGCATATTTCCGGCGACGCGTCGCTCATGCGCTCGTTCGCCGAGGGCGAGGACGTGCATCGGGCGACCGCCTCGGAGATTTTCGGCGTTACGCCGATCGAGGTATCGAGCGACCAGCGGCGTATCGCGAAGGTCATCAACTTTGGGTTGATCTACGGCATGAGCGCGTTTGGGCTGGCATCGAATATCGGCATCTCGCGCGATGCGGCGAAGCTTTATATCGACCGGTATTTCCAGCGTTATCCGGGTGTCGCCAACTACATGGATGAAACCCGCTCGAAAGCGAAGCGCGATGGGTTTGTCGAGACGGTGTTCGGGCGGCGCCTGTGGCTGCCCGAGATCAACGGCGGCAGCGGACCGCGCCGGCAGGGCGCCGAACGCGCCGCGATCAACGCGCCGATGCAAGGCACCGCGGCCGACCTGATCAAGCTTTCAATGATCGCTGTCCAGGACTGGCTGGAAGCCTCGAAGATAGAGGCCAAGATGATCATGCAGGTCCACGACGAACTTGTGCTCGAAGTGCCCGAAGCCGAGTTGCCGGAAGTCCGCAAGCGCTTGCCCGAACTGATGTGCGGCGTCGCGAAGCTGAAGGTTCCGCTGGTGGCGGAAGTGGGTGTGGGTAATAACTGGGAAGAAGCACACTGAGGGCGCATTGAGCGTGATGAGCGGCCCGCCCAGCGAGTTTTAATGATGTTATAGGGGAGTCTGAATGCATCGCTTCATCATCGTCGGCGGCGGCGCGGGGGGGCTTGAACTGGCCACGCGGCTCGGCGACAAGTTCGGCAACGCCGGCGGCAAGCGCGCGCCGCGTGCGCAGGTCACGCTCATCGACCGGAATTCCACGCATATCTGGAAGCCTCTGCTGCATGAAGTCGCAGCCGGCAGCCTGGACCCGTTCTCGCAGGAATTGCCGTATGCGGCGCAGGCGCGCTGGCATGGTTTCGAGTTCCAGCAGGGTGATCTGCTGGGCATCGACCGGACTGCAAAACGGGTAACGCTCGGTCCTCTTCTCGACGACGAAGCCGGCGAGTTGATGCCGCAACGCGATCTGGAATACGACACGCTGATCGTCGCAATCGGCAGCACGACGGCCTTTTTCGGCGTTCAAGGGGCGCAAGAAAATTCGCTCGCCCTCGATACCGTCGCTCAAGCCGAACTGTTCCGCAAACGGCTGATCGCAGCGTGTATTCGAGCTGAATACCGCGCGCCGGAACCGGGCGCGCCGGGCGCCGATGCCGATGCCGATGCTGTTAGTCAAAGGCAGCCGCGGATTCAGGTCGCCATCGTCGGCGGCGGAGCGACGGGCGTGGAGTTATCGGCGGAATTGCGCAACACGGCGCAAGTGCTGCACGCTTACGGGTTGCACAAGCTGGATCCGAAACACGACATAGGCATTGTGCTGATCGAAGCAGGGCCGCGGATTCTGCCGGCGTTGCCCGAGCGCGTGTCTACCGCGACCGCCGAGTTGCTGGGCAAGCTCGGCGTCAAGCTGATGACCAGCGAGACGGTGGCTGAAGTGTCGCGTGGCTCGATCCGCACGGCGAGCGGCAAGACTGTTGCTGCTGACCTGACGGTGTGGGCGGCAGGCATTCGCGCGCCTGCTGTGCTGTCCAATCTCGATGGGCTCACCACCAACCGGCTCGGCCAACTGATCGTGCGCCGCACGCTGCAAACCGAAATCGACGACAACATCTTTGCCCTCGGTGATTGCGCCGCATGCGCGTGGCCGGGCGGCGAGAAAGAAGGGCGCAACGTGCCGCCGCGTGCGCAAGCCGCGCACCAGCAGGCGAGCTTCCTGCTGAAGTCGCTTGAACGGCGGCTCGAAGACAAACCGTTGCCCGACTATACGTATCGCGATTTCGGATCGCTCGTCTCTCTCGGGCACTTCAGCGCAGTCGGGAGCCTGATGGGCGGGTTGATCGGCGGGAATATGCTGATCGAAGGGCTGTTCGCCCGCTTCATGTATCAGTCGCTGTACCGCATGCACATCGCGGCGCTGCACGGCTGGGCACGGATGGCGCTCGACACCGTCGCGCACTGGCTGCGGCGCTCCACCGCGCCACGCGTCAAGCTGCATTAAAGCTGTTTAGAATGGGCGGTCGGCTTTGGAGTGCAGTAAGCGCTTCAAGGTCGTCATCGTATAGCCGTTGCCGCGCTTTCCGGCTTGTTAGCCGGCCGGGCGCGGCTTATCCGTATCGGATCGTCTGGTTCGCCAACACCGTGCGCCGGTGGTCCTTCGCGGCCCATGCCGCTGGAGCTTTGCATGCTTACGCCTGAAATCGATAGCCTCGTTCCGCATGTCCCGTTCAACCGGCGCACGTTTATCAAGGCGGCGGTCGGCAGCGGTTTTGCCGCCTGCGTGATGCCGGTGTCCGCGCAAACCATCATCACCGATAGCGAAGGTCTCGAAGCTGGCCCGGTCGGTTTCAAGGCCGCCGACGGCACCATCGTGCCCGCGTATCGCGCGCAGCCCAAGGGCAAGACGAACTTGCCGGTGATCATCGTGATTCACGAGATTTTCGGCGTGCACGAACATATCGCCGATGTCTGCCGGCGCTTCGCCAAACTCGGTTATCTGGCCGTTGCGCCGGATCTGTATGTGCGCGAAGGCGATGCCTCGAAATTCCCGTCGATGCAACAATTGAACGACCAGCTCGTCTCCAAAGTGCCCGACGATCAGGCGCTCTCGGATATCGGCTCCACCGTCGCCTGGGCGGGCGAGCATGGCGGCGATTTGCATCGGCTGGGGATTACAGGGTTTTGCTGGGGCGGCCGGATCACGTGGCTGTACGCCGAGCGCAATCCTCACCTCAAAGCCGCAGTGGTGTGGTACGGACGCGTGGTGGGGGCCAAGACGGCTAACAACCCCGCGAATCCGCTTGATCTCGCGGCCAATCTGAAGGCTCCCGTGCTGGGATTGTTCGGCAAGCTCGATCAAAGCATTCCGCAGGACTCGCTCGAGCAGATGAAGCAGGCGATTGCGACGGGGCCGGCGGTCGCGCGCGGCTCGCAATTCGTGGTCTACGACGACGCGCCGCATGCGTTTTTCGCGGATTATCGGCCGAGTTACCGGAAGGCCGATGCGGAAGATGGCTGGAAGCGCACGCTGGCGTGGTTCAGGGAGTACGGCGTGAAGTAGTTCCTGCAACGAAGACCGCGTAAGGCCTTCGCGACGGGCGGCTTTAGCGGCCGCCCATTTGCATTAGGTCGTTTAAGCGTCTCTCTCTGCTAAGCCAGACAAAAACTTCAAGCTGCCGCGCCCGTAGCCACCGGCCGCGATGCGTCCGAGCACCATTCGCTCCACGATCCTCCATACAACGCCGCGCCATGCAGCCCGGCGATTTCCATCGCCAGTGCGTTGTGGCAGGCCGTCACGCCCGAGCCGCATTGCAGCACCACCCGATCCGGTGACGTCGCACCAAGCAGCGCGCCGAACGTCTCGCGCAATTCATGCGCGGTCTTGAAGCGGCCGTCGGCGTTCAGGTTGTCCTTGAAAAAGCGGTTCAGCGCGCCCGGAATGTGGCCGCCGACCGGATCGAGCGTCTCGTTTTCTCCACGATACCGGTCCGCTGCGCGGGCATCGATCAGTACGCGTTCGTGCGTCGTCAGATTGCGCATGACGGCGTCGACATCAACCGTGACGGCCAGTGGCGCCCCGGCTTTGAACGCGCCCTGGGACTCGGGCGGTGTAGCTGTATCGAGGGGCTGGCCGGCCGCTTGCCATGCCTGCAGGCCGCCGTCGAGCAGCGCGACGGAATCGTGTCCGAGCCATCGCAACAGCCACCACAGCCGTGCGGCATACGTGCCACCTTGGGCATCGTAAGCGACGACTTGCTGGCCTTCGTTCATGCCCAGGCGCTTGAGCGCGGCGACCAGCGCCGCGCGCTCCGGCAATGGATGGCGACCGTTCTTGCCGGTCTTGGCGCCCGACAAGTCGCGGTCGAGATGCAGATAATGCGCGCCCGGAATATGTCCCGATGCATAAGCGGCTTGCCCGGCTTCGGGCGCGGCGAGATCGAAACGGCAATCGACGATAAGCACGCTGCCGGGCGCGGCGGCGAGCCGTTCGACGAGATTGGTCGCGGAGATAAGCGTGGTGTGGTGCGTGTGCGGCATGACGGCTCCCGGAGCGAACGCGCGGCTTGGTTTGCCGATGGACGGCGCGTTGCAGTAGTTGAGATTCAAGTCTAAACAAAAAAGACGGACCGAAGTCCGTCTTTCTTGTCCCAATCTACCACCCTCAAATCTCGCCCAATTGCCGCCGCAAGAACTCATGAAAGTGCTGCATGCCTGACTCCATCGGGCTCTGATACGGCCCGACTTGCGACTCGCCGCGATTCATCAGCGCGCGCCTTCCGGCGTCCATGCGCTCGGCGATCTCGTCGTCCTCGCGTGCCGTTTCCATATACGCAGCCCGTTCGGCCTCGATGAATTCACGCTCGAACAGCGCGATTTCCTCCGGGTAATAGAACTCGACGATATTCGTCGTCTTCTGCGGACCCCGCGGAATCAGCCACGACACCACGAGCACATGCGGATACCACTCGATCATGATGCCCGGGTAATACACCATCCAGATCGCGCCGAACTCGGGCGGTTCGCCGCCGCGGAACCGCAGCACCTCGTCGTGCCACTTGCGGTATGTCGGGCTACCCGGTTTTTCCAGATTCTTGTGCACGCCAACCGTCTGAACGCTATACCAGTCGCCGAATTCCCAGGTCAGGTCGTCGCAGGACACAAAACTGCCCAGACCCGGGTGGAACGGCGCGACGTGGTAATCCTCGAGATACACCTCGACGAAGCTCTTCCAGTTGTAATTGCACTCGTGCACTTCGACGTGATCGAACATGAAGCCCGAGAAGTCGAAATGTTTTGCCGGGCCAAGCCGGGCCAGATCCGCCGCGACGTCACGGCCACTCGCCTCGAACAGCAGCCCTTGCCAGTTCTGCAAGGGCGATTTGCCGAGGTTAAGGCAGGGTTTGTCGGCGAAATGCGGCGCGCCGAGCAACTGGCCATCGAGGTCATAGGTCCAGCGGTGCAGCGGACACACGATGTTTTCCGCCGTGCCGCGGCCGTTGAGCATGATGGCCTGGCGGTGGCGGCACACGTTCGAGAGCAACTCGATTTCGTCCTGCCGGTTACGGACGAGCAGACGCCCTTCGCCTTCGCCGGGCAAAGCAAAATAACTTCCCGCCTCGGGCGCCATGAGTTCGTGCCCGATATAGCGTGGACCGCGTTTGAACAGCGTGTCGATTTCGCGCTTGAGAAGCGCTTCGTCAAAGTAAGCCGTGACTGGCAACTGACTGTGAATGGCGTTCAGTTGCAATGCATTGCTCAGATTGGACATTCCCACTCCCGTGAAGACGTGAAAGCAGTGAACAACCCAACCATCGAAAATTCGATTTGGGGAGCCCGCGATTATACCGAAAACGCTCTCATCGGGGCACTTAAGGCCTTGATTTGGGTCAATTTAGGGTGAGAAGTTCCGCGCGGCGACGTCGTTTTCCGGACTTTTCAGAGATAGGCTGTAACGCCCTGAGACAGGCCACAGGCATGGGTGAGAGCACGGCTGAGGTCGGAAAAGCAGCTTTTGCCGTAGAATGTCCGACTTGTTTCCCAAAATCCGACATTACACCCACGATTCATGGCGAAGACCGCAACGCAGGAAGGCTCGGCAAGCGCGGAAAACGCGCCGCTCCCGGAGAATTATGAGACGGCGCTGGCCGAACTGGAGGGGCTCGTGGCGCGCATGGAGGGCGGCGCGCTGAGCCTCGAAGAATCGCTCGCGGCGTACCGGCGCGGCGCGGCGCTCGTTGGCTTTTGCCAACAACAACTAGAGAAGGTCGAGCAGCAGGTTCGCGTGCTCGACGGCGACACACTAAAACCGCTGCCCGCCGAGGTCCAGCGTGCCACTCAGGGCGCGGGAACCGCGGCAGATAACGGGGACGACTTATGAATTTCGATCAATGGATGCGCGCGAGTCTCGACCGCGTGGAAACGGCGCTGGAGCATTATTTGCCGGGTACGGACGTCGCGCCCGCCAAACTGCACGAAGCCATGCGCTACGCGGTGCTCGGCGGCGGCAAGCGGGTTCGCCCGCTGTTGTGCCACGCGGCCGGTGAGCTGACCGGCGCGGGTTCGCAGCAGCTCGAAGCGGCGAGCGCGGCGCTCGAGATGATTCACGTGTATTCGCTGGTACATGACGACATGCCGGCCATGGACGACGACGCCTTGCGTCGCGGAAAACCAACGGTACACGTGCAATATGACGAAGCGACGGCATTATTGGTCGGTGACGCATTGCAGTCCCAGGCTTTCGTTGCGCTGACGGCGGACAACGGTTTGAGCGTGGCGCAGCAGGCGGCGCTGACGCGCGAACTGGCGTTGGCAAGCGGTTCGGTCGGTATGGCGGGTGGCCAGGCGATCGATCTGGAGAGCGTGGGCCGCAAGCTCTCGCGCCCGGAACTGGAAACCATGCACCGCAAGAAAACCGGCGCGTTGTTGCGCGCGGCCGTGCGAATGGGTGCACTCTGTGGCGAAGCGCCGGACGCGGCCGCCATGAGCGCGCTGGACGCCTACGCGGCCGCGGTCGGCCTCGCGTTCCAGGTAGTGGACGACATTCTCGACGTCACAGCCGACTCGGCCACGCTGGGCAAAACGGCGGGCAAGGACGCGAAGGACGACAAGCCGACGTACGTGTCGATCATCGGGCTCGATGCATCGCGCGAACTGGCGGCGCAACTGGGCCGCGATGCGCACGCTGCGCTCGCGCCTTTTGGCCCGCGGGCCGGTCGGCTCGGGGAATTAGCCGACCTGGTTGTACACCGGGTGCACTGAAACATACGATAAAACGCGGGACCGGCGGGCGTGCCTTATGTGCCTTATGCATGCTGCGTTAAGCAACACCGGGCAAAAACCGAACGGCTTCCGCCAGTTTTCCTAAAATGGGACGACGATGTACGACTTGCTGAAAACCATCGACGATCCGGCCGCCTTGCGCGCCCTGGACCGCCACCAACTAAAACCGCTGGCCGAAGAGCTTCGCGCCTACGTGCTCGACAGCGTGTCGCAGACGGGCGGGCATTTGTCGTCGAATCTCGGGACGGTCGAACTGACGATCGCGCTCCATTACGTCTTCGATACCCCGCACGACCGCATTGTCTGGGACGTCGGTCATCAGACTTATCCGCACAAGATCCTGACCGGTCGCCGCGATCAGATGAAGACGCTGCGCCAAGCCGGCGGTATTTCCGGCTTCCCCCGCCGCAGCGAATCAAAATACGACACCTTCGGCACCGCGCATTCCAGCACGTCCATTTCGGCGGCGCTCGGTATGGCGATTGCCAGCAAATTGCAGGGCGACAACCGCTATTCGATCGCAGTGATCGGCGACGGGGCAATGACCGCCGGCATGGCCTTCGAAGCCATGAACAACGCGGGCGTGGCCGACGACGTGCCTCTGCTTGTGATCCTGAACGACAACGACATGTCGATCTCGCCGCCGGTCGGCGCGCTGAATCGCCATCTCGCACGGTTGATGTCGGGGCGTTTCTATGCGGCGGCGCGTGCCGGCGTCGAACGGGTGCTGCGCGTGGCTCCTCCCATGCTCGATCTCGCTCGCAAGCTCGAGGAGCATGCGAAGGGCATGATTGTGCCGGCCACTCTGTTCGAAGAATTCGGCTTCAATTACATCGGACCAATCGATGGCCATGATCTCGAATCGCTGATCCCGACGCTGCAGAACATCAAGGAATTGCGTGGCCCGCAGTTCCTGCATGTGGTGACGAAGAAGGGGCAGGGTTACAAGCTCGCCGAAGCCGATCCGGTCCTCTATCACGGCCCTGGCAAGTTCAATCCGGCGGAAGGCATCAAGCCGTCGACGGCGCCATCGAAGAAAACCTACACACAGGTATTCGGCGAATGGCTGTGCGACGCCGCCGAGCAGGATTCGCGGGTGGTCGGCATCACGCCGGCCATGCGCGAAGGCTCGGGCATGGTGGAGTTTGAAAAGCGTTTTCCGGACCGTTATTTCGACGTGGGCATCGCGGAACAACACGCTGTGACGTTCGCGGGCGGTCTCGCCGCCGAAGGCATGCGCCCGGTTGTGGCGATCTATTCCACGTTCCTGCAGCGCGCCTACGACCAGCTGATCCACGACGTCGCGTTGCAGAACCTGCCGGTGGTATTCGCCATCGACCGCGCCGGTCTGGTTGGCGCGGATGGCGCGACACACGCCGGTAACTACGATCTCGCGTTCCTGCGCTGCATCCCGAATATGACGGTGATGGCGGCTTCAGACGAAGACGAATGCCGTCAGATGCTTTACACGGCGTTGCAGCAGCCGAATCCGTCCGCCGTGCGTTATCCGCGCGGCGCGGGCACGGGCGTGAAAATCGTCAAGAAGATGACGGCGATTCCGCTCGGCAAGGGCGAGATCCGGCGCGAGTCGTCGCAGAAAGTGGGTTCAGGCAAGCGCATCGCGATCCTTGCGTTCGGCACCATGGTTGCCCCCGCGCTGGCGGCGGCCGAGGAAATAGATGCCACCGTCGCGAACATGCGCTTCGTGAAGCCGGTCGATGCCGATCTGCTGCGTGAACTCGCCGCCACCCACGACGCGCTCGTGACCGTGGAAGAAGGCGCGATCATGGGCGGCGCGGGTTCGGCGTGCGTGGAAAGCCTGTTGGCGAGCGCGGTCATCAAGCCCGTGCTGCAACTCGGCTTGCCTGACCTGTTTATCGATCACGGGGACCCGGTCAAGCTGCTTGCATCGTGCGGACTGGATGGCGAGGGTATCGCCAAGTCGATTCGCGAGCGCTTTCTCAATAACGCTGTCGAAAGCGATGCGGGCAAGCTGACAAAACGCGTCGCCTGATCGAAGGACGTGTGGTGAAGGCGGGCGTCGAGGACGCCCGCCGGGTCTCATCCGTGCGCGGCAAAATTCGCGCGACGGACAAGGAAAAAGAATGAATCAGATGAATCCCGCCTTTGCGATGCCCGATGTCCAGAGTTCGCTCGACGTCCGGCAGATCCCAATCCAGCGTGTGGGCGTAAAAGCGGTCCGATATCCGCTGACCATCCGGACCTCTGGCGGCGAATTGCAACCGGGTGTCGGTCTCTGGAATCTCGACGTTCAT
>JGI12635J15846_10000343_pt1 | contig 38526 bp, 31 predicted proteins | sample BlaSpr_A8_OM2_M2_FD_15846 | JGI IMG/M metagenome (IMG submission 15846)
TTTTGGGAATTTGCTACCAAATGCTACCAACCGATCGGTCGGTAAATCTGTAAGTTGTTGAAAACATGGTGGACCTGGTCGGGATCGAACCGACGACCTCTTCCATGCCATGGAAGCGCGCTCCCAGCTGCGCCACAGGCCCACGATTGAAGCAGAAAAGCCCAAACCCGACAAATCGGACGAGAAACCAGCAAATTCATTTTCGCCCACATTGACGGGATAGTCAACGCAACGCATTCTTCTGTTTCTTTTCACAGGCAATTTCTGCCATAATTGTACGTGCACCCCACCTGCACTATTTTTCAAACACAATTTAAAGCGAGGAAGAGATGCCAGCGAAGTACATCTTTGTGACGGGCGGAGTTGTGTCGTCTCTGGGCAAGGGATTGGCCGCGGCCTCCATCGGCTGCCTGCTGGAGAGCCGCGGGTTGAAAGTCAACCTGATGAAGTTTGATCCTTATCTCAACGTCGATCCGGGGACGATGTCGCCCTTCCAGCACGGGGAAGTTTTCGTGACCGACGACGGCGCTGAAACCGATCTCGACCTCGGCCACTACGAACGCTTTACCCACGCAAAACTTTCTCGCGACAACAACTGGACCACGGGGCGGCTCTACGAACAGATCATCGCCAAGGAGCGCCGCGGCGATTATCTCGGCAAGACAGTGCAGGTGATTCCGCATGTAACGAATGAAATCAAGGCGGCGATGAAAAAGGTCGCGCAGGACGTGGACGTCGCGATCGTGGAGATCGGGGGCACGGTGGGCGATATCGAGTCGCTACCCTTCATGGAAGCGATACGCCAAATGCGCCAGGAACTTGGGCGCGAGGATACGTTATTCGTCCATGTGACGCTGGTGCCATTCATCGCGGCGGCGCAAGAACTGAAGACTAAACCCACTCAGCACTCGGTAAAAGAACTGCTCAGCATTGGAATTCAACCCGACATTCTGCTCTGCCGCACGGACCGTTTTCTGGCGAAGGACCTCAAGTCGAAGATTGCGCTCTTCTGCAACGTGCAGGAAGAGGCTGTGATTACAGCCAAAGATGTGGCTTCGGTGTATGAGGTGCCGCTGGTGTTTGCCAACGAAGGCGTCGATACCCTCGTACTGAAATATCTGCACATGGATGCGAAAGACCGCGATCTCTCCAAGTGGGAAGACATTGTGCACCGTGTCTACAACCCGAAGGATACGGTTACGATTGGGATTGTCGGCAAGTATGTGGAGTATGAGGATTCGTACAAGTCGCTAAAGGAAGCTCTGGTGCACGGTGCGCTGGCGCATAATCTGAAACTTCAGCTGAACTGGATTGAGGCCGAGGGACTGGAAGCGGGTGGCGATAGCAGTGTTAACAACGCGCAACTCGAAGGCTACGACGGAATTCTGGTTCCTGGCGGTTTCGGAAAACGTGGCATCGAGGGGATGCTGATTGCGATTCGTTATGCCCGCGAGAAAAAGGTTCCGTACTTCGGGATTTGCCTGGGAATGCAAACCGCTTGCGTGGAGTTTGCGCGAAATGTGGTTGGACTGGCGGAAGCAAATTCGAGCGAGTTCGACCCGGCGACGCCGCACCGGGTGATCTACAAGCTGCGCGAGCTGCGGGGCGTGGAAGAACTTGGCGGCACCATGCGTCTGGGCGCGTGGACCTGCAAGATTGAGCCTGGCACGCTGGCGCACAAGATTTACGGTAAGCTCGAAATCAGCGAGCGCCACCGCCATCGCTACGAATTCAACCGGGAATACGAAGAGCCGATGGTTGCTGCCGGGTTGCGCATCTCCGGATCAACGCCTGATGGAACTTACGTGGAGATGGTGGAACTGCCGGATCATCCGCATTTCATCGGATGCCAATTCCATCCTGAGTTTAAGTCGAAGCCGCTGGAGCCGCATCCGTTGTTCAGCACGTTCATTGCGGCGGCTTACGAACACGGTTCGAAGCGGCGGGCGGAGAAAAAGACGGCGGCGGTCGAGATGTTTCATCGTCCGGAGAAAGTGGCTCACCGGTAGACAAGACGTTTTACCGCCGAGCACGCCGAGAAGCAATAGCGAGCCTGGGTTTCCCGGTTTTATCTCGGCGCTCTTCGCGTGCTCGGTGGGGAAAGGTGTCGCTTTTGATTTCTTCTTTCCAAGTCGGCGAAGTCCGCATTGGGTCGGGCGATCTCTTCCTAATTGCCGGCCCGTGCGTGATCGAGAGCGAAGAGCACGCTATTCGCATGGCCGAAATTATCAAAGGCGTGACCCGGGCGCTGGGTTTTCCGTTTATCTTCAAAGCCAGTTACGACAAGGCTAATCGTACGTCGATCCGCAGCTTTCGCGGGCCAGGCGTAAAAGAAGGCTTACGCGTCCTGAAAAAGATTAAAGATGAAGTTCAGGTTCCGTTGCTTACAGATGTGCACGAAGTGGCGGATGTTGCCAAGGTTGCGGAAGTCGTCGACGTGTTGCAGATCCCCGCGTTTCTCTGCCGGCAGACTGATCTCGTGGTCGCGGCGGCGCTCAGCGGACGCGCAGTCAACATCAAGAAAGGGCAATTCGTCTCGCCGTGGGATATGCGGCACGCGGTGGAAAAGTGCCGTGAGGCGGGGAACACGCAGGTCTTTCTCACCGAGCGTGGGACCAGTTTCGGCTACAACAACCTCGTGGTCGACATGCGGTCGCTCGCCATTATGAGAAAGTTCGCGCCCGTGGTATTTGACGCGACTCATTCCGTCCAACTTCCTTCGTCGCAAGCCGACGACCATGGCCCCGCAGTTAGCGGCGGTCAACCCGAATTTATCCCGCTTCTGGCGCGTGCGGCGGTGGCCGCAGGAGTGGATGGCGTCTTCCTGGAAGTGCACGACAATCCTAAGATTGCGAAATCTGACGGAGCTAATACGTTGGAATCCATCAAGCTACGGGAAGTGCTTAAAGAATTGCTTGCGGTTAGGAAGGCGCTCGATGTGGCTCGGGCCACTCCGTAGGCATCGGGCGAACGAGAAGAAATTGAAGAATTTGAGAATTGGGTGGAGTGGTCAGTTAGGCTGGATGCGCGACAACTTTGCCGGGACTACGGACTTTGCCTTATTGTCAGCAACCTGTTCTGAAGATAAGGTTGTTATTGAAAGATTGTTAGGGCGATCAAGCCCAATAGCGGTCATGGGTTAGTGTCCCGGAGCGGACGTTCGGACCCTCACGACCGCTTTTTTTTTGGCCCCGACGCCTCCGCGGATCATTCCTTTCTGGTTTGACGGGTTAGAAAGGCTGGGCCGCCTTTTACAGTTTTTTGGGTTCTGGCTTGGGAATGCCGGGGTCCAACCTGTCCAGATGCGCCCCGAAAGCTTTTTTGGAGTCTTCCGGTAGATCAGTGAATTCGACGTGGAGAAAACTGGCCGGGTGGTCCTACTCATCCCCGTCTCCGGTTCCGCGTGATAGGTTCCAAGGATGAAAGTTGGGTTACCCGGCGGCAAGGTATTATCTCAACGGCAAGGGTATTCTCAGGTTCGCTTTGACCGCAGTCCTGTTCGCGGCCATCCTAGCGTTTTCCCTCAGTAGTGACTTCCTCACCTCGACCATGGCATCGCGCTGATTGTTCTGGGAATGATCCGGCGCGCCTGGTTGGATCTGCTCTGGGGTGCTGGCGGGGGCCCTGTTGCTGTCGTTCCTCGATTATCGCGTCATGGGCGGGATCGAAAGAAGAGGCAGATGAACTCGCGAATTTTGGTTGGTGGTTAGCGAGCGGAAAGTTTCCCGACGAGTGGGCCATAGGACAGGCTATGCCGGTTCTTGAATACATTAGAACGTTGCGTCCCGATTTCGCGGTTGTTGAAGCGCTCAATAAACTGTCAACCAAGTATCCTTGATAGCGGTGCGAATTGTCCGCGTCCTATTTGAGGAGGACCATGATGGATGGGCCATTCACGGATGGAATCAGTACCTTGACGACATTTTGAAGCGAGCGTTAAACGATGGCGACTTGGCGCGCAAGGAAGCTGAACGAATGATTGAGTTGCTCGTGTCGAAGGGCTTCCGTGGATACCGAGACCTCCGTGCGGGAGCGGCAACCTAAAATGAGCATTCTGGATTGTCGGTACTAATAAATTCTCGAACCTACTTCGGCCCCGACAGGCGGCGCAGCTGTGCGGTGTCCTTCCGGTAAGCTAGCCGCGCACGCGCGACCCCAGCGCTCGGCTCGAACGTATGCACGCGCCTTGCCCAACCCGCGGGCGAGCGGGCCAGAACCATCCCCGTCCTGGTCCGTGGTGGGGGTGTAGGAATTTTCACGTCGCCTATAGCTATCCCCCATTCTGGTTTGACCCTCCGGAGCGAAGTCCTTACACTTGATAGTGTTCTGCGCCCGGCACACCGACTATCTCCTGTGGAGGGTTCCTGATTTTGCGATTACGAGTTGCGATGTTGGCGGCCTTCATGGGGCTGCTAGGGACATTGTGCGCTGGACAGGAGAATCGATCTCCGATCACGCTTGATACGAGCGAGACGCTTTTTGCGGTGCTGACCGCTCTGAACTCCTGTGGGTATGACCAGGATTTGACCATTTCAGACGTCACGCGGAGCGCTGTGCGGAATGAAGTGCAAAGGGTTCTGGCGGAGTCGGAAGAAGCGGAATCGGCCCGCACCGCCCTGTGCGAGTTCTACCTGACGCATACAGAGGAAAGAAATACGAACCGGAGTTTGTCGCCCTATATTTCTTTGGCGTTGTACATGGATGGGCCTCCGCATTTTGTGCCGCGGATGAAAGAAGAGGACTTACCGCCGGATGCGGCGGGGGTTGCGGATTTTGGGACGTTGCTGGAACGCTTCTACGAAAAGGCAGGATTGCACTCCATCTGGGAGCGGCACCGTAACGACTATGCGGCGGCCATGAACCGTTACCACGAACCCCTGGCGAAGATGGTGTTCAATACGGAAATTTATTTGAAGCAGTTATCGTCGCAGTACCTGGGGCGGAGGTTCACGATTTATCTGGACTTCATGGGTTCGCCGAATGAAACGGATGCGCGGAACTATGGAGCAGACTATTACGTGATTGTGTTTCCGGCCCCGAATACACCGTCGGGAGCGGCGCCGAAGTCGGCGCTGAGGATGGACGAGATCCGCCATACCTTCTTGCACTATGAACTCGATCCGCTGGCGGCGAAGCATTTTACCGCCATCCAGCGGCTGGAGCCGCTGTTGCAATCGGTGAAGCGCGCTCCGCTGGAAGAGAGCTTCAAGACCGACATCTCACTGCTGGTGACGGAGTGCCTGGTACGAGCGGTCGAAATCCGCACAGCTGGGACTACGGCGCCGGGGGAAGAGGCGATGCGGGCTCAGGCAGTGGAGGATGCGGTGAAGCAGGGTTACATTCTAACGAAATATTTTTACGATACGGTGGTGGCATTTGAAAAGGATCCAGTAGGGATTCGCGAAGCGTATCCGGATTTTCTGGCAAATATCGACGTAAAGAAAGAGGAAAGAGCGGCGGCGGAGGTTCAGTTTGCCAGCAAGACGTCGCCGGAATTGGTGCAATTGTCGCGTCCGGAGGAACGGCGGATACTATTGACCGCGGAGAAGCGGTTGGCGGCAGGCGACCCCAAGGGGGCGCAGGATTTGGCGCAGCAGGCTCTGGATAAGAAGATTGGAGATCAGGGGCGGGCGCTATTCATTCTGGCGGAAGTGGCTGTGGCCAATAAGAATCGGGACGGAGCGCAGGATAACTTCCAGAAAGCGATTGAAGCCACAAGGGATCCGAAAGTGGTGGGATGGTCGCATGTATATTTAGGCCGGATACTGGACATGAAGGAAGATCGCGACGCGGCATTGCAGCAGTACCAAGCCGCGCTGAGTTCGGCCGGACAACTGCCCGAAATCAAGGCGGCGGCGGAACGAGGACTGGCGCAGGCTTATGAGCCTCCGGCGAAGCCGCAGTAGCGGACCGCGGGTACAATGCGAAGGGTTGATAGAATCAGGAACGGGTTGCGGCTGTGGATATCGAATGAAGGCAGGGCAGGTTCAAGGAGAACGCATGAAGCGAATCGCAATTATGATTTTTGCAGTGCTGGGAATTACGGCCTGGAGTTTTGGCCAGAACAAACCCGCTGCATCAAGCTCAACGACGCAGACGGCGACAGGACAAGCGGCGGCACCGGCAGGGAAACGTCCACCGCAAGCCAAGACGCAACCGGAGTTCGATGCGTATAAAGCTGCCGCGGCAATCACCGATCCAGCTGCGCAGGAAAAAGCGGCGGACGATTTCGCGGCAAAGTTTCCGGACAGCGAATTACGGGCGCTGATCTTCAAGACGGTGATGCACTCCTACCAGCAGGCCAACAATGCCGACAAGATGCTGGCCATGTCACAAAAAGTGTTGACCTTCGATCCGGACGACCCGGAAGCATTGCTGGGTGTGGCGCAGGTATTGGCCGAGCGCACGCGCGATACCGACCTGGATAAGGATCAGCGGATCGCGGAAGCCAGAAAAGATGCCGAGCGCGCACTGCTTACGGTGGAGACCGACATTCCCACGGCGGGGCAACCGCAGGACAGGATCGATGCCTTCAAGGGATTTATGAAATCGGAGGCTTACGCGATTTTGGGGACTCTGGATTTCAACGCAAAGAGCTGGGCGGTAGCGGAAGAAAATCTGAAGAAGTCGATTGATGTGTTTCCGCAACAGCCGGATCCGATCGCGGTCTTCCGTCTGTCGGTGGCTCTGGACATGCAGAATAAATATCCTGACGCGCTGAAGTATGCCAATCAGGCTGTGGATTTGACCAAGGCAGGAACGAACGCAGGGGATGCAGCCCGCAAGGAGAAGGATCGCCTGGTGCAGTTGATCGGGGGCATCAGCGAACCACCTGCTAAGTGATGTGACCAGAGAACGGGCCGGACAAGCGATTATTTCGTAGCTACGGTTCGCCAAACCGCGCATCAGTTATCCAAGTGCTTCGCGGGCGCGAAGCACGCTTGCTGAGGATGACGCTCGAACTGCATCAGCCGTGGCAGTGCAATCATGAAAGCAAAGGAAATCACGGCGCTGGAAGCGGCGTTAGGCTACCAGTTTCGCCGCCGGGAAGTGATCGAGCAGGCGATCACGCACAGTTCACAGGCACGGGAGCAAGAGTCGCAACTGGCAGGCGACAACAAATACCGAGTCGACGACAACGAACAGTTGGAGTTTCTGGGTGATGCGATTCTGGCGCTGGTCACCAGCGAAGCCTTGTTCCATCGCTTTCCGCAGTTCCGGGAGGGCGAACTCTCCAAGCTGCGTGCCCATGTGGTGAGCGAACGGCATCTGATCCGAGTGGCGCAACAACTTGAACTGGGACACTATTTGCGCCTGGGACGCGGCGAAGAAAAGAGCGGCGGACGGAGCAAGACGGCGCTGCTGGTGGACGCGTTGGAGGCCATTCTGGCGGCAATCTATCTGGATGGTGGAATGGAACCGGTTCGCGAATTCATTCTGCGGGAGATACTGGCGCCCGAACTTGAGCGGATGGAACGCGAAGGGGGTACGCTGCCGATGACGGATTTCAAGTCGGCTCTGCAGGAAACTCTGCAAGGATTGGGCATGGCACAGCCTTCTTACGTTCTAGTAGAGCAAGCCGGCCCGGAACACAAAAAAACCTTCACCGTAGAAGTTCGTTTGGACGGGAAAAAAAACGGAGGCGGAGCGGAATTTGTAGGACGGGCGCAAGGTTCCACCAAGAAGGCGGCGGAGCAGGACGCGGCGCGGCAGTTGTTATCCTATCTGGCATCGCGGCCGCAGGCCGCGGCAAACAAGCTGGAGCGGATATCGCGATCTCCGGAGCGGTAAGTAGCGGTACAAGTGGAGTGAATGAATTCTTTAGGCGAGCATTTTCAGGGTGAGGCTTTTTCCGGAGATCATTTGTCGACGCAGCGCTCCCCGGCAGAGCGGAGGACTGCAGGAACGGCGAACGCGGGTGTGACCGGGTCGGTGCAGTCGCTGCTGGGAACCGTGGTGATCGCGGTATTTGTGATCACGTTCATCGTGCAGGCGTTTCAGATTCCATCTCCATCGATGGAGAATACGCTGCTGGTGGGCGATTACCTGCTGGTTAACAAATTGTGCTATGGCGGAGGCGGGCTGGGAGACTATTTGATGCCTTACCGCAGGATACAGCGGGACGATATTGTGGTGTTTCATTATCCCGTGAATCCGGCGCAACACTTCGTGAAGCGGGTGATTGGAATCCCAGGGGACCGGGTGCGGCTGATCAACAAGCAAGTGTTTGTGAACGGGGTGCCACAAAAAGAGCCCTATGCGAACTTCACCCGGCCAGCCAATGACATGTTCCGGGATAGCTTTCCGCGGCTGGATGTGGCTGCGGGCGAAACGCCGGAGTGGTGGGTGCGGTTGCGCAAGCTGGTGGAGGACGGACAACTGATCGTTCCGCAAGGACATTACTTTGTCATGGGTGACAATCGGGACGATAGTTACGACAGCAGATACTGGGGGTTCGTTCCGCAAGCAAACATTATTGGGCGGCCGCTTTTGATTTACTGGTCGGTACAAGAGGGAGACAGCGAAGTTACGGCGCCGAATTCAGTAGCCGGCAAACTGGCGCATTTTGTCTATGGGTTGACGCACATTTTTCAGATCACGCGCTGGAATCGAACGCTACGGCTGGTGAATTAAGCTTTCCGCGAATAAGATAAGGCTCAGTTTCGCAGTCAAGACAGGACGGATAGATCACGGTGGCGAAAAAAGATAGCCAAGTAACGAATGACGTCGAAGAAAAGCCGCGCGAGACTACGGTAGAGTTTCTTTCTTCACTGGCCGCAGTGCTGGTGACCGGGTTGTTCATTATCACGTTTGTGGTGCAGGCGTTCGAGATCCCTTCCAGTTCTATGGAGAACACGCTGCTGATTGGGGATCACGTTTTCGTGAACCGCGTCCTTTTCGCGCCGAAGACTTCGGCGATGGGACCGGTGATTCCCTATCGGCAGGTGCGGCGCGGGGATATCGTTGTATTTTTGGCGCCGTGCGAGCCAGGATTGTACGTGGTCAAGCGGATCATCGGCGTGCCCGGCGACCGCATTCACCTACGCGATGGAGTGGTGTATCGCAATGGCGAGGAGTTGAAAGAACCGTACGTGATTCACACGCAGGATGCTGCGTCGTACCCGAATCCTTACCGCGACAATTTTCCCGCGGTGCCCCCGTCGGAGAGTTATAACGTCTACCCGTGCTGGGAGCCGGAACTGCCGATGCACATTCAGGGGGATGATCTGGTGGTGCCGCCGGGCCGTTACTTCGGCATGGGCGACAACCGCGATGTGAGCCTGGACAGCCGTTACTGGGGCTTTATTCCGCAGGAGAACATTATTGGGCGTCCGTTATTCATCTACTGGTCATTTGAGACGCCAGGCGATCAGTATCGCAAGACTGACGTCAGCGACCGCATCGGTTTCCTGGCGCATGTAGTGTTGCATTTCTTTGATGAGACACGATGGCGGCGAACGTTGCGAGTCGTGCGGTGAAGTCAGTTTCTTATAAGCGGCGTATTGCGGCCGCGGCAGTGGTGATTCTGCTGGCGCTGTTCCTGGTGCGTCCCGGCGTGTCACGCCTGAAAGCGCGTATCGCGAATTCGATTAGCCGGGCGGTGGAGCGTCCGGTGGAAATTGGATCGGTTCATCTTCGGTTCCTGCCGCGCCCCGGATTCGATCTCGAGAATCTGGTTATCCACGAAGATCCGGCATTTGGCGCCGAGCCCATGCTGCGCGCGCCGGAGGTTACGGCGCTGGTTCGATTGACGTCATTGGTACGTGGGCGACTGGATATTTCACGTCTGGAGCTAACGGAACCTAGTTTGAATCTGGTGCGAAAAGAAGACGGGCGCTGGAACTGGGAGGCTCTGCTGAAGCGCACCGCTCGCACACCGCTCGCGCCCACGGCGAAATCGAAGAGTGAATCGCGTCCCGGCTTCCCTTATATTGAGGCGAGTGCGGGCCGCATCAATTTCAAGGCAGGAGCGGAAAAAAAGCCATACGCGTTGCTGAACGCGGATTTTGCGTTGTGGCAGGAATCGGAAAACGCCTGGGGCATGCGATTGAAAGCAGAACCGCTGCGTACCGATATGAGCTTGAGCGATGCAGGGCTTCTACGGATGAACGGCACGTGGCAGCGGGCGGGAAGCCTGCGCGAAACGCCGCTGCAGTTCAATTTGGAGTGGCAGCATGCGCAGCTGGGGCAGCTGAGCAAGCTAGTGTCGGGCAACGATAGAGGATGGCGGGGCGAAGTTCAGGTAGAAGCGGCTCTGAGCGGAACTCCCGCTGCGCTGCAAGTTGGGGCGGATGCCACGGTTCAGGACTTTCATCGCTATGACATCTCGGCGAGCGACGGACTTGCTCTGACGGCGCACTGCGACGGCAAGTACAGTTCCGTAGAAAAAATGATGCGCGAGATCTTCTGCAGCGGACCTGTGGGCAATGGCATGGTTTCACTGCACGGCGATGCGGGCGGTCCCGGGGTACGCAAGCTGGATTTGTCATTGAACCTGGAGGACATACCTGTGAATGTAGTGGCGCAGCTGGCCCGGCGCGTCAAGAAAGATCTACCGGCGGACCTTGTAGCCGCTGGTAGTATGCAGGGGAATTTCGGTGTAAAAGAGGATGCGTTATCGTCACGCGGGCCTGAATTTCAGGGCCGCGGCGAGATTACGAACCTTAACCTGCGGTCGGCGACGACAAAGGTAGAATTGGCTCCAGGGAATGTGCCGTTTGGACTGAGCTCGGAGCACAGCAGTTTAATAAGTTCCTCGATCGCTAAATCTTCGATCGCTAAATCCTTCCACCAGTTGCATGCCGAGATTCTACCCACGCCCAACGAGTTGCATATCGAGTACGGACCTTTCCCGGTTGCGCTGGGCCGGCCAGTGCCGGCGCAAGCGCGAGGTTGGGTGGGGCGATCGGGTTACGCGATAGTGGTGCGCGGAGATGGAGAAGTTTCGCACATATTGCGCATGGCCAGCCTGCTTGGGTTGCAAGCAGTGAAAGCAAGCGCAGAGGGCGCGGGGCATATGGATTTGCAGATTGGAGGGCTTTGGGAGGCGGGAAACGCGTCTGGAAATGTTTCGGGTTTTTCTTTGCCGAAAGTTACGGGAACGGTCGAACTGCATAATGTTCGCGCGACGGTGCGGGGAGTCAATGGGCCGATCGAAATATCCGCGGCGGAGCTTGAGCTTCTACCCGATGAGGCGCGGGTGGAAGCTCTGAGTGTACGAGCCGCCGATGCGCACTGGACGGGCTCTTTGGCGCTACCGCGCGGTTGCGGAACGCCGGGCGCGTGCGTCGTCCATTTCAATTTGAACGCCGACCAGATTGCAATGAGCAGTTTCTATGAGTGGTTGGGATCGCCTCCGAGCCAGCGCCGCTGGTACCAGCTCTTGAGTTCGACCGGGCCGGGAGTTCCATCGTTTCTGCAAAACTTGCGTGCATCGGGAAAAGTGAATGCGGGGCGCCTACGGATTCGCAATGTGGATGCGGAGAAGGTTTCAGCATCGGTCGAGTTGGAACGCGGGAAGATGAGGGTTAGTGATCTTCGCGCTGATCTTTTGGGCGGGAAACATAATGGCGGTTGGCAAGCGGATTTCACCGGAGCGTCACCGGTTTATACAGGTTCTGGAACTCTGATGGGAATTTCGTTGGAGCAGATGGCGAGCGCGATGCACGATCCATGGATTTCTGGAACGGGTGAAGGCACTTATCAGTTCAAGGCATCAGGAGCCGATTCTGCGGGGTTCTGGCAGTCCGCTGAGGGCGGGCTTCGTTTCGATCTGCGGGATGGGGCTCTCGAGCACATATCGCTGGCGAACGATGAAGCCCCCCTGCGAATCGCACACTGGCAGGGCCACGCCAAGCTGCACGATGGGACGATTGAAATCGCGGAGGATGAACTGGATTCTCCGAGCGGAACTTATGGAATCGGCGGCACGGCCTCGTTGGGGCAAGTACTGAACTTCAAACTGACGGCTGGCTCGCAAACGAAAGTAGCCGGGGCAGGTGCGTTGGTCTATAGCATTACGGGCACTGTGGCGGAACCACGCGTCGCGGTGACTCCGGCTCCGGAAACACAGGCGCAATTGAAGCCGTAAGGGCTGCACGGCTGTCCCCACATAAGGATTTTCTTCTATGGCGCGTATCGTTTATGGCACATATCCAGGGCCGCGCAGAACTTTTCCTGGCAGGGCAGCGGTCATCTTTGAGTGATCGATCACCGGCACTCCGTTTACCAGCACATATTCCATTCCTTCGGAAAGCTGGTTTGGATTGTCGAAGGTGGCAAGATCGCGCACCGTCGCGGGATCGAAGATGACAACGTCGGCCCACATGCCGGCTTTGAGAACCCCGCGGTCGGTGAGGCGCAGGCGTTGAGCGGGCAGGGCAGAGAATTTGCGGATCGCGTCTTCCAGGGACAGCGCTTTTTCTTCACGAACATATTTGCGCAGAATGCGCGGGAAGGTTCCGTAGGCGCGGGGATGAGGATGCTCCTGGCCCAGGATTCCCTCCGGTGAAGTGCCGGAAGAATCGTTGTCAATGGCAACCCAGGGCTGCTGCAGCGCGAGCGTGACATCGGGCTGGGACATTCCGAAGACGGCGACGCCGGTGCTGGGATCTTCGATGAGGAAATCAAAGAGAGCATCCATCGGATCCTGGTTCCATAGCTTGGCGATCTCGGAGATACGCTTGCCCTGCAAGGGAAGCATTTTCGGATTCTGCACGACACCGATCATGATTGCGTCGGGACCAGGAATTTCCTGCCATTCGTTGTCCCAGTCTTTCGAAGGTGTCAGCATGTCTTTGCGGATGCGGTCGCGAGTGACGGGATCTTTGAGGCGCGCGATGAGTTTTGCGGTTCCGCCGTCGTGCGCCCAGGGTGGAATAAACGCGGAGAGATCGTTGAACCACGCGGTGTAGGCGTAGGTATCGGCGGTGACATCGGCGCCGGCGGCGCGGGCTGCGTTGATCTTGGCAACGACTTCGGGCATGCGTCCCCAGTTATTTTTCCCCGCAACTTTAATATGCCAAATTTCCACGGGAACGTGGGCTTCGTGGCCAATGTACAGAGCTTCGTCGATGGATTCGAGGACCGAGTCGCTTTCGTTGCGCAGGTGGGTGGAGTAGATACCGCCGAACTTGCCACCTTCGGTAGCGAGCGAGATCAGTTCATCCGTTTTCGCGTAGGGGGCGGGAGCGTATTCGAGCGCCGTGGAGATTCCGAACGTGCCGTCCTTCATGGCGTTGCGCACCAGCGCTTTCATCTGTTCAAGCTGCTCGGGAGTGGGTTGCTGGTTGTCATCGCCGAGCACCATGCGGCGAACTTGCGTAGCGCCGACGTAGCTGGCGAGGTTGATGCCCATGCCCTGTTTTTCGAGGCGCGCGAAATATTCGCGGAAGGTGCGCCAGTCAGCGGTGATGTGGTAATGCTCGTAGCCGGCACGATCGGATTGAATGATAGCGTCGTTGAGCGGGGCGATGGAGCCTCCTTCGCCGGTGATTTCCGTGGTGATGCCCTGGTAGATTTTCGAAGGCAGGCGCGGATCGACGAGAATGGAGAGTTCGGATTGGCCGAGCATGTCGATGAAGCCGGGAGTGACCACCTTGCCGGCGGCCTCAATGGTGCGTTTGCGAGGCGCGGCGATGAGGTTGCCGATAGCGGCGATTTTTCCATCGCGGATACCGAGGTCGCCGGAGTACCAGGGAGAGCCGGTGCCGTCGATGATGTGGCCGTTGGTGATGACCAGATCGTAGGTAGCGGTTGATTGCGCTGGCAGCAGAGGCGCGGTTAACAGCAGAGCGATTAGGAGTAGGACCCGTTTGCAAAGCTTCATCGGCTATCGAACCTCGAGATACAGCGCCTAAAACGCGCTTCCTGTACAGCCTTAGGCGGCGCGGCGCGGAAGCGCCGTTCTTCCACGATAATGCGTGCATATGGTAATGCATGTCCGGTCACTTCATGTCCTGTCACTTCGTGCCCTGTCCGCGCAGCGTTGGACTACGCCTTAGGATTGCGCCAAAGACGATCCAGATGCCAAGAGCGAGCCATTCGTAGGCCGTGAAATGACCGGGGATTGCGGGGACGACCTTCATCAGCATCATTGCGATGGCTACGAGCAGACCAATCCCGGCAACAAGCCATTCGATTGTTAGCAGTTTCGGCTGGCTTGGCAGCGCTCCCGCGCGTCCCATACTAAGGTACGCGGCGCAGGTCGCGGCCCATCCTATCGCGCAGGCGACGGAGCCCACCTCGGTAACCGGGACCAGGATGGCATCACCGAGGAGCATGCACGCGGCGGTAGCCAGGCCGATACAGAGAACTGCGGCTGACGGAGTTCTGTGCTGGGAGTGAATGAGGCCAACTCGTCCATCGACCAGGCCACGGCGTCCCAGGGCAAACAGCAGGCGGCTGGCGGCTACAAAATTTCCGTTGAAGCATTTGAATAGTGAAAGGAGCGCGGCGGCGAGGATGATGTTGACAATCCGACGCGAACCGGCTGCACGCTGGAAAGCAACCGCGGTCATGAATTGTTCGCTGGTCAGATCGTGCCACGGGGCGGCGAACGCTACAGCGGCGATGATGATGGTGTAAAAGAGAATGCCGATGAAGATGGCCATCCAGATGGCTTTGAGAAAGCCCTGACTGCGAAATTCGGGAGTGGATTCTTCGGCGGCCTTCCCTACGGATTCGAATCCGGTCATGAAATAAGGGACGATCTGAAGCACGAGCAGAAAAGAAACAAGCGGCGCGTGGGTGAAGAGTGGCGGGAAGTTGCGCGGCGATCCTTTGCTAGCGCCGAGGGCGACGAAGACGATGAACAGGGCGAGGGTCCCGAAGGCGGTCCAGTTCTGGAAGGTTGCACTGAGGCGGATGCCGCGGTAGTTCAGCGTGGTGAGCAGCGCGGTGAGGCCGAGACCGATGATGAGGTGTGGGAGATAGATTGGGCGTCCGGCGATTCGATAGATCTGAAACCTATCGAGAGAAGGGAAGATGTAACCGGCGATGCGGCCCACGGCGACGGCTTCCCACGGACAGACGATGAAGTAGGCGAGCATCATCATCCACCCGGTGGAGAAGCTGACGGGGCGGGAAAAAGCCGCGGCGGTGTACGCGATCTCCCCCGCAGCATCGGGCATGGCGGCCACCAGCCGGCCATAGACCCAGCCGATCGGGAAAAGGAGTGCGCCACCGATGGCGAAGCCCAGCAAAGCGCCCAATGCGCCGCCGCGCAGCAGCCAATCGTCCATCACGACCAGCCAGCCGACGCCGACCATTGTCCCCCAGCCCAGGGTGAAGTAGTCGGTGAAGCGAAGTTTTCGGGCTAGATTTGACATGTCGACGTGTTCAGATCGGTGACGGTATGGAGCGCGAATTATAAAGCATCGGGACGAAGGGAAGGTCTTGCCATTACAAGCAGCATCGGCGACACGCCAAAAACTCTAGAATCTTTTTCTCAGCTTTTATTCTTGTAGCTTGAGCCGCGCTCTGGGCGCCAAAGAGGACGTCTGGGCAACAGCGGTCTTGTGATGTATTAAAGAGTGGTTTTGTGGGTTAGAATCGAGACACAAGACAGCTACATCTAAATATTGCAGTGACGAGGGAGCAAACGAATGTATCCGGAAATTATGGTTATCCCCATGCGGGAAGAATTGACTCGTTTGGGAATCGAAGAATTGCGCACCGCCGATGCTGTTGATCATGCCCTGAAAGCCAGATCCGGCACCGCACTGGTGATCGTGAATTCCATCTGCGGATGTGCCGCCGGCCGCATGCGTCCCGCTGTCCGCATGGCGCTGGAGAAGGCTACGCATCCCGATAAAGCGTTCACCGTATTTGCCGGACAGGACACCGATGCGACCGAGCGCGCCCGCAGTTATTTCACGGGCCAACCGCCGTCCTCGCCTTCGATTGCGATTTTGCGCGACGGCCAACTGGTATACATGATGCCGCGTCGCGATATCGAATCGCGCGAAGCCCCGGCTATCGCCGCCGATCTGAGAGCCGCTCTCGACAAATTCTGCGCGAGAACCGCTGAAGTCTAGGGTTGGTTTCTCTTTGGCCGGTTGGCCATAAACGCCTTCACGGCAATTCCATTTGGCTGCACGCCCACCGGAATCATGGTCAGAAGCGAGTATTCCGTGGGCTCCAGCTTTCTCGCGGTGCGCTTCTGTATTACGGTTACATCCCCCGACTGTGTGTCCAACACCAGCAGATACCTCTGATCCTGCGACAACGCCAGGCCATCGGGATGGCTTCCCACCTGGATAGTCGCGATACGCCGGCCCAGCTCAATGTCGTAGACGGCAACACTGTCCGATCCGAAATTGCTCACGTATAACCGTGAGCTATCGAGAGTGACCACGCCCCGTGCCGGATGCTGCCCCACCAGCGCGCTGCTGCCTACTTCATCGTTACCCGTTTCGATGATCGAAATACTGTCGGAATCAAAATCGCAAACCATCAATTCGCCGCCATCAGGCTTCAGCGCCAGACTTACCGGCGTCCTTCCGACATCCAGCAGAGCCAGGACTCGGTCGTTCGGCGCGTCTCCGCTTGTTTCTTGGGTTGATGACAAGGCAATGGAAGCTACCTGGGACGAGCCCGAACACGCTACGAACGCTTTGCTTGAATCCGGCAGAATCGCGATATCCTCGGGCTGCTGGCAGACTGGCAACGTCGCCCGCACCCGCAAAAGCTTCGTGTCGATCAGCGAAACTGTATTATTCGCGCGGTTCGACACCACCGCAGTTGCGCCATCGGGTGAAACCCGCGCCAGTCCTGGTTCAGAGCCAACCCGAACATTCCCCAACACGACGCGCTTTTGCAGATCGATCACCGAAACATTGGCCGAGCCGGAGTTTGCCACGTAGGCGCGCCTGCCATCTTCGGAAACATCGATGAAGTACGGACGCCCGTGAACTCCAATCGTAGCCACCACGGCATTCTTCTCAGCGTCGATCACGCTGACGTTATTCGATCCGGAGTTCACCACGTAGATTTCGTTCTTCTCGCTGTTGGCCGCGACTCCTGTCGGTTCCATGCCCACCGGAATCGTTTTCGCCAGTTCAAAGGTTCGCAGGTCGATCACGCTGACGGTGTTGCTCTTCCCGTTGGTGACGTATGCATACTCGCGATAGGCGGGCCCGTAGTCCGGAAAACCTGGCTCGCGAAAATACCACCAGCCAGCCGCGCCCAGCAGCGGGATCAGGACAAGGATGAGCAGAATTGTTCGCAAGATGAAAAACGCTTTTCCGGAAGGAAATCCGGAAGAAACAAGATTACCAGACGCCGGTCGTTCCAACCTCTAGCGGGCCGTCAGTTCAGGCCGGGTCGGCTGATTGATGGAGGATTGTTCCTTCAACTCACTAGTTAATGCGGCTAGCTTATCGTCGGAAACGCGGATCTCTCCGTCCAAGATCATTAGCAGTTTGCCGGAGCCCGTACCCTGAAACTGCGCGCGGTGCAAGGTCGCATAGCTGCGGGCGTCGGCGGGAAGCGCGGCTCTAAAGTCCACACCCTGACGCACGATGGAAGAAAGCGACTCCGCGATTTTGTCGCGCAACGTGTCACCCAGAGAACCCGAGCGCAACGAGTCTCCCATAAGACCCTGGGCATCGATGCGTCCCATCTGCGCCGCCAATCGCAATTCACCGTCGGCTCCAACGATTGGGACCAGCTTCACCTGGATGGTGCCGTTGCCTTCTGCCATTTCGTTCACGGTGTCACGGCCAAAGCACGCCCAACGCTCAAAGTGCAGTTGAATCTCGACCACGGTTGCGGGCGCGTCTGCGGTCAGAACGGCGGTCTGGATCGCAATCCGCTCCCCGCAGCTATCCGATTTCTCAAGTTGGTCGCGAAGCACATCCGCAACCGTCACTTGCAGGTCCGACATATCGCTCGTCAGTTCGACTGGAAACGTATTCTGGCCGCCCTCCGCGGTGCTCTTCGACACAACGCCCGACGTAGTGATCGCCATGGGCTGGTTCGCAAACTTAATTGAGGCTTTCATCGGCGGGAGGTTATAGGCGACATCCAGACTATTGCTCTCGATGCTCATCTCCTCGCCCAGATCGACCTGTGCGCGCTGGAAGTTGGTGAGCGCGCGATCCAGACCCTGAGCCGAGCCCGCCATCTGCGTCGCGGCAGCGTTCGCATCCACTTCCTGATCGAGCGCTTTCGCTTCTTGCGCCAGTTCGGAATCTGTCTTCGTCAATCTCTTGGTAATTTCCTTTAGCCCCGATTTTTGTGCTTCGGAGAATCCCTCCATGAACTTCTTGTTTAACGTTCGCGCGGTTTCGAGCGCGTCTTCCAGTGTCTTATCGTGGGTCGCGATTTCCGGCGCATTGTTCTCTTTACCGATCTGATCGGTAAAGGCCTTCAATTGCGCGCCAGCGACTGCCGTCCTCTTGAGCATCTCAGCGTAGGCTATTTTTTGTTCATTGCTCGCCTGCACCGCCATGATCTCGTGAAAAGTGCCTAGATCGTCTTTGGTTTCTATCCCGGATGCGCGGTTGTTTGCACTCAAGCCGCCGCCGCCCGCCAAGCCACCTCCGACGCGCCCGCCTCCGTGCTGGGCCAGCGCTCCGCACGGATACGCCAACAGTGCTGCTCCCAGAACGATTGTCTTCACTTCGAAACCACTTCCGTTGCGAAACATAAACCCCGCTCCACCAGTTCGGGCCATCCACAATGCCAGTACGGCGCACTTTCTAACAGCCCATTCTAGCTTGTCTCAGTGACCGAAAAAACGCTACCAACTTTACAGTTCTTTGCAGAGCAAAACATCCGGCTCCGGGCTACGATGCTTTTGTTTAAAGACGCTGCCAGAACTACATTTTCATCTCTACCGTCTCCCTGATCCCGATTTCTGGCACTGTCCGCCCGACTACCGCCGCGATCTGCCGCACCTGCCTCATTAGTTCGTCGAACTGATCGGGGAAAAGTGATTGCGGACCATCGGACATCGCCTGATCTGGCTGGTTGTGCACTTCAACCATCAGCCCATCCGCGCCTACCGCGACCGCAGCCCGCGACAGAGGGGTGACCTTATTCCGCTTTCCGGTCCCGTGACTCGGGTCCACGAAAATCGGCAAATGACTCAGCCTCTGCACGGCCGGAATCAGGCTCAGGTCGAGTGTATTCCGGGTGTGGTCGGCAAAGGTCCGCACGCCGCGCTCGCACAGGGCCACGTTGTAATTCCCTTCGCTCAGTATATACTCCGCCGCCATCAGAAATTCTTCCAGCGTGGCCGACATACCGCGCTTTAGCAGTACCGGCTTCTTTGCCCTCCCGGCGCGCTTCAGCAGGGAGAAATTCTGCATGTTCCGAGCCCCTATCTGGATTACATCCGCATATTCTTCGACCAAATCAAGTGATTCATTATCAATGGCTTCCGTAATAATCTTCATCCCATACTGCTGGCGGATTTCGGCCATGATCCTGAGCCCTTCCTCGCCTAATCCTTGAAACGAATAGGGAGAGGTCCGCGGCTTGTAGGCGCCGCCACGAAAGAACTGCGCTCCGGCGCGATGAACTCTCTCGGCCACCTCGAATGCCTGCTCGCGGCTCTCGATGGCGCAAGGCCCGGCGACGATGGCCAATCCGGGCCCGCCAATGGTCGCTGCAGTGCCAGGAAAACGGATCACCGTATTGTCTTCCTTAATATCGCGGCTCACCAGTTTGTAGGGCTTCGAGACCTTAATCACTTCCTGCACGCCCGCCATCTCTTCCAGCGTGCCCTGCTCGACTTCGCCCTTATTCCCAGTGATGCCGATGGCAGTGCGCTGCGCTCCGGGCATGGCATGGGCGCGATATCCGAGCTTCTCGATTTTTTCGCAGACACTCCGCACCTGCTCGTCGGTGGCGTGCGCCTTCATGACGACCAACATAGATTCCTCTTCGATGAACCGAGTGGGGACAGACGCCTCCGGCCGGGCGTGCCGAGCGAGGCCAGCTATAAGTCTACCGTTGCCACCGCTGCACCGCAAATGCAGCATCCCTTTCTGCATCCGCTGGCTCGCTCAGCAGGAACGCACGCAACCCAAAAGAATCTCTGAGCTCTCCGATTGAAAATGGCAACGACCGTTGGCTTGTTGTTTCCAGAACCAAGCGACGGCACTTTATACTTTCCACATGCCCCGCTCCAAGGCCCGGGAACAAGACATCCTCAACCGCCCCGCGCCTAAACAGCCGCCTCGACTAACTTCCCGCCGCATCGGCATCCACACCTCGACGGCTGGTGGAATTCAAAACGCCGCCGAACGCGCCTATCGGCTGGGCTGCAGCACGCTTCAGATTTTTTCTTCTAGCCCGCGCCAATGGGCTCCGTATGAATTGAGCCATCCGCTGTGCGATGAGATGCTTCGCCTGCGCGCCAAGTATGGCCTCAAGCCCCTCGTCATTCACACAAACTATTTGGTCAATCTTGCCAGCACCAATCAGCTTTTCCTTAAGAAGTCCATCGAAGCTTTTCGCGGAGAAGTCGAGCGTGCTCTCGCGGTCTGTGCCGATTACCTTGTCCTGCATCCCGGCTCATTTCGCGGAGCCGACCGCGAAGCTGGCCTGCTGCAGACTGCTGCTGCAATTGCGGCCTCCACTCAAGGACTCGATCTCGCCGCCGCCGGACTGACCATCCTGATCGAAAATACTGCCGGCGCCGAGTTCTCTCTGGGAGGGACCTTTGAACAGGTCGCCGAAGTGATCGACCGCCTCCGCGGCGTCGTGCCCATCGCCGCCTGCATTGATACCTGCCACACGCACGTCGCCGGATACGACATCATCACCGAAGAAGGTATTTACGCCACACTTCAGCATCTCGACGCAAGCGTTGGCCTGAACAATGTGAAAGTCGTTCATTGCAATGACGCCAAGGCCGCGCGTGGATCGAAGCTCGACCGTCACGAACAGATCGGAAAGGGAACTATCGGCAAAGAGCCGTTTCGCATCTTGCTCAACGATCTCCGCTTGGCGCACGCCGCCTTCATCGCCGAGACTCCGATCGCGAGGCCCGGCGACGACCGCAGGAATATTGAAGCCTTGAAGAAATTGGTGGATTAAGTCCAAGCGCGGCGCGCATCTCCCGCGAATCGGCCTTTTGTCTTGATCGCCAGCCAATTCGCACACTGTTCCGCGCTGGCTCATTGTAAAATCTAAGGTTTACTCGTAAGTCTCTCAACTCTCGATATATGCCGCAAGAAGACAAATTGCAGGAAGAGACCATAATCGCGGGCACGACTCAGCGCGGCCATGCCGATCGTCCCGACGACGAACGCTACAATCCTCAGCTTGTCGAGGCCAAATGGTCCGAGCGCTGGCAAAGCGATCCCCAGCTCTACGCCGCCGACCCGGCCGACTCCACCAAAAAGAAATATTACGTGCTCGAAATGTTGCCCTATCCTTCCGGAGCGCTGCACATGGGGCACGTGCGCAACTATTCCATTGGTGACGCGCTCGCCCGCTATATGTGGATGAATGGGTATAACGTGCTTCATCCCATGGGATGGGATTCGTTCGGCCTTCCCGCGGAAAACGCCGCTATCCAGAACAACACGCCACCGCGCCAGTGGACCCTCGGCAACATCGCGAAAATGAAGGCGCAGATGAAGCGCCTCGGTTTCGCCTACGACTGGTCCCGTGAAGTGACAACTTGTTTTCCCGATTACTATCGCTGGAATCAGTGGTTCTTTCTCAAGTTTTACGAGAAGGGTTTAGCGTATCGCAAGAAGAGCAGGGTCAACTGGTGTCCCAACTGCGCGACTGTGCTGGCCAACGAGCAGGTCGTGAATGGCCGCTGTTGGCGGCACGAAGATACTCTGGTGGAGCAGCGAGATCTTGAGCAGTGGTTCTTACGCATCACCAAGTATGCCGATGAGTTATTGCGCGATCTCGAGAAGCTTGGCGGCTGGCCGGAAAAAGTCCGCACCATGCAGCGAAACTGGATCGGCCGCAGTGAAGGCACGCTGGTCGATTTCAAACTCGACTATCCAGAAGACCGTGGCGGATTCGGCCCTGGTGGCGGGACCATCAGTGTCTTTACCACCCGCGTGGATACGATTTTCGGCGCCACGTCGGTACAGCTTGCTCCACAGCATCCCATCGTCGACGACCTTGCTGCGTCCCATCCCGATCTGCGCGCCCAGGTCGATCAACTGATCGCCGAACAGCGCAAAGCGAAAGAAGCCGGTGACATCGGCGAAATTGAAAAACATGGGGTTGCCACCGGCCGCTATGCCATCAACCCGTTCAACGGTGAAAAGGTTCCCGTGTGGGTGGCCAACTATATCCTCATGGACTACGGCACGGGCGCGATCATGAGCGTCCCCGCCCACGATGATCGCGACCACGAGTTCGCGAAGAAATACAAACTCGAAATCCGCTTGGTCGTTCTTCCGATTTCCGAGGACCCGGAAGCGACCATGACCGAGCCGCCGCTGCCTTTTGTTGCGCACGAGGGAATGTTGATCAATTCAGGACAATACAGCGGTTTGGAGTGCGCTGTCGCGATCAAGAAAATGTCTGCGGACGCAGAAGAAAAAGGTTTTGGCAAAGCCACCATTACTTATCGTCTTAAAGATTGGGGGATTTCTCGCCAGCGTTATTGGGGCACGCCGATCCCCATGCTCTATTGCGATAAAGATGGCATCGTCCCGGTGCCAGAAAAAGATTTGCCCGTTCTCTTGCCGGAGAACGTCGATATCACGCTTGCCGGAGGATCGCCCCTCGGAAAAGTGCCTGAATTCGTCAATGCTACTTGTCCAAAGTGCGGCGGTCGGGCGCGCCGCGAAACCGATACCATGGACACGTTCGTCGATTCGTCCTGGTATTTCTATCGTTACACCGATGCGCAGAACGACCACGCTCCGTTCGATTCGAAGATCGCACAATATTGGTTTCCCATCGATCAGTACATTGGTGGCGTCGAGCACGCGATCCTGCACCTTATCTATTCGCGCTTCTGGACCAAATTCATGCGCGATCTCAGCCTCGTTACTAATGATGAGCCTATTGAGCGGCTCTTTACTCAAGGCATGGTCATCAAAGACGGCGCGAAGATGTCAAAGAGCCTGGGGAACGTTGTCAGTCCCGACGAGATGATCGCGCGCTTCGGCGCCGACGCCGCGCGCCTTTACAGCCTTTTTGCCGCACCACCCGACCGCGACCTCGATTGGCAAGACTCGGGCATTGCGGGTATCCAAAGATTTTTGGGCAAGATCTATCGTTTCGTCACAAGGAATGCCGCTTCCGGTACAAGGGCCTCTGAGAAGAAGCTGCTTGCAACGTCTCTCTCGCCATCAGACCGTCAGATTCAGCGCAAGCTCCACCAGACCATTAAGCGTGTCACGGACGACTTCCAGGGACGATGGCACTTCAATACTTGCATTTCCGCCATCATGGAGTTGGTCAACGTCCTCTATGCATACGAAGAGGGTATGAGCGTTGATCGTGCAGCTGGCAAGTTGGCGGGCGGAAGCTCCTCCACAAGTGCGCCAGTACCTCAGCAAGCGAACGCCGCACTTCTTGCCGAAGTGCAGCGTGACTTAGTTCTGTTGCTTGCACCATTTGCTCCCTATCTCGCTCACGAACTTTGGGAGATGCTTGGCGAAAAGGGAAGCCTGCTCAAGGCGAGCTGGCCAAAATTTGATGCCGGGCTCGCCAAAGAAGACGAGCTTGAAATCCCCGTGCAGATCAATGGAAAACTGCGAAGCCGCATTACTGTGCCGGCCGACTCTTCGGAAAGCTTTGTCCTCAATGGCGCCCTGGCGGACGAGAAAGTTCAATTAGCCATTGGTGGGAAGCAGATCGTGAAAAAGATATTCGTTCTTGGCAAGCTGGTGAATATTGTTGTGAAGTAGATTACTAGGGCTTTGCGCGCAAAACAGCGGGCCGCTCAGTGCGGCCCGCTTGAATCCAAAGACCTGGTTATTCTCCTTCCAGCACCAGAGCTTCAGTGCGGTTGCCAAATTCGATCCCATCGAGTCGTTTCATGTTGTTCTCGGCGGGCTTCGTCATCACCGCGGTGTAGGGCGAAGGCTTCTGCAGATCCTGGATTTTGCCCTGGGTTGTAGCGACGATTTTGCCGTTTTTCATGATGTCAATCTTTACATCGTTGGGCGGACCGTTCCACTCCACTTTGTAGTTGCCGGGCGCGAGCTGCGTAGATCCAACTCGCACCGTGTCTGAGAGCACGAAGCTGCCCGAGTGACTATCCTTTGCGAACACACCCACTGAGAGTACGAGCGCCATTATGGCGAATGAAGCGAGATACTGCATGAATTTCATTTCCGCATTCTCCTGCATAAATTTACTGCTTTCCTTAGAACAGATGCTCGCTCATCATGCCCGGATGCAAATATCGAGGAACGATATACATATAGATTTGTAAATCGCTGGAAGCACAGCACTCGAGCGAAACGATGACAACCCACCCGCGCTCTTTGACACCGTGCGGTATGCTAATTACGAGTATCGCCGAATGTCCGCGCCATCCCCCACAATCGCAGGGTTTCGTACGGCATTTCGGCGTCCGTCATTGACGTTTGCTGAAATCGCCTGGCGCTGGACGGTAGGCGCAACTGCGGCGGCCTTATGCGGATTTTATTTCGTCGAATATCTCGAAAGCCTGCCCGTAACCAAGGTGGATTCGGCTCTCCTGTCGACTCGGCAACCGATGCTCGTAGGACGAGCGCTCGCGCACATTCTTAGTGGCAGTCTGAATCGCGCTGTCCTGGGCGCATTGCTCATAGCGTTGGCGCTCGCGTTCCTATGGGTCATAGCCGCTTCCTCCGGCCGCCTGGCCACAGTTCGCGCCTTGATTGACTATTTTCATAGTGAAGCATCACCGTACCTTCCTGCTAAAACGTATGGCTCGGACAAGCCGCGGCCGTTACGCGCCTTGATTAATCTGAGCTTCTTGCGTGGAGCGACGTTTCTCGCCGTGATTCTCGCTCTCGCGGGTGCGGCAATCATTTCCGGCTTGGTTTCATCGAGCGCAGACCCGCGACCTGGTCTAGCCTTCATTTTGTTCTTGCCGCTGGCAGGATTCATCTGCGCCGCAGGGTGGGCATTGAACTGGGGGCTATCGCTTGCGGGCATATTCGCGGTTCGCAATGGGGAAGATGCAATGGGGGCTCTTTCCGCAGCGGTTTCTCTGGCTCGCGAGCGCACCGGTTCCGTTCTTGCGGTGAGTACCTGGACGGGCCTTGCACGCCTGATTGCGTTTAGCGTGGCCACCACTGCAGTTTCGTTGCCGCTCGCTTTCATCGGTGTGGCGCCCTCCCGCCTCATTCTCGCCGGAGTCAGTCTTGTGATGCTCGCTTATTTTGCCGTGGCCGATTGGCTCTACATGGCTCGTCTTGCAGGCTACGTGTGCATAGCCGAAATGCCGGAGGCGTTGTCCGCAAACTTGCCACTTCCGGGAACCTCGAATGGCGGAATCGTAGCTCGAGTGGAAGATACAATCGATCGCGATGAGCGAATTCTCAGCGATGTCCCTAACTTAGCGTAGAACCCTCGTCCGCAAAGTCTTTAGATCGACTCCTTTACACGAGCCATCCGATTTGAGAAACTCATTCGTGGAAAACCAATCCCGACTTGACCAATCGCCGCTGGGCCAATCCATCGTCATCCTCGATTTCGGCGCGCAGTACACGCAGCTCATCGCGCGCCGCATCCGCGAACAAAATGTTTTCTCTGTGGTGCTTCCGTGCACAGCCTCGCTCGATGAGGTGAAGAGCTACGCGCCTGCCGGAATTGTGCTCTCTGGCGCGCCGTGGTCGGTCTACGACAAAGATGCACCGCCGGCGGATGCGAGAATTTTAGAGCTGGGATTACCGGTGCTGGGCATCTGCTACGGGCTGCAGTTCATGGTGCACACGCTGGGTGGAAAAGTGCGGCCCGCTGACAAGCGTGAGTATGGGCCCGCGGAAGTCGATGTAGTTTGCGACTCGATGCTTTTCAAAGGGTTGCCGAAAAAGCTGCTCGTCTGGATGTCTCACGGGGATGAGGCGTTGGAGTTGCCTTCAGGATTTGAGCTCACAGCGAAGACGGCTCACGCGGTTGCTGGAATCCAGAACGTTGAGAAGAAGTGGTTCGCGGTGCAGTTCCACCCTGAGGTGCATCACACGCGGAATGGGACGGAGATTCTGCGCAACTTTGTGTTTCAGATTTGTGGCGCGAAGCCTTTGTGGACGCCGCAGCACTTCATCGATTCGACGGTCGCCCAGGTCAGGCAACAAGTAGGCAGTGGACGAGCGATCTGCGCGCTTTCCGGAGGAGTTGACTCTTCCGTCGCGGCGGTGCTTGTAGATCGCGCGTTGCGGGATGAGCAGGGGACGTCGCGGTTGACATGCATCTTCGTAAACAATGGAGTGTTGCGCAAGAACGAATTTGAAAAGGTGCAGCAGACGCTGCGCGGCAACCTTGGGCTGCGGCTTGACGCAGTGGATGCTACGGATCGTTTTCTCGATCGTCTCAAAGGTGTTAGCGATCCGGAGACCAAGAGAAAAATCATTGGCAACGAATTTATCGCCGTGTTTGACGACGAAGCGCAGCGGATCGAGAAAGCAGAGGGAAGCGTCGATTATCTTGTCCAGGGGACGCTTTATCCGGATGTAATCGAGTCGCGGTCGGTGCGGGGACCATCGCAGGTGATTAAATCGCATCACAATGTGGGCGGGCTTCCCGAAAAAATGAAGTTGAAATTGATCGAGCCGCTAAAAGATTTATTTAAAGATGAAGTCCGTAAAATTGGCCGAGATTTGGGGATGCCGGAGGAAATTCTGCAGAGGCAGCCGTTCCCTGGTCCGGGGTTGGCCGTGCGGGTTCTGGGAGAAGTGACGCCGGAGCGATTGGCGCTGTTGCGGGAATGCGACGATATTGTTGTGGGCGAGATCAAGAGCGCCGGGCTGTATACGAAAATCTGGCAATCGTTCGCAGTGCTGTTACCGGTAATGTCGGTGGGAGTGATGGGGGATATGCGGACCTATGCGTACACGTGCGCGGTAAGGGCGGTAAGTTCCGAGGACGGGATGACGGCGGACTGGGTTCCGCTGCCGCACGAAGTGCTGAAAAATATTTCCACGCGCATTGTGAACGATGTGAAGGGCATAAATCGCGTAGTTTACGACATTACGTCGAAACCTCCGGGCACGATCGAGTGGGAGTAGGCTGACAAGCGACTGCGTCGCTTTACGGCCCTGCAGTTGGGTAACGCAGAACCGGACAAGGCGAGGCGGTGCTGATAGCCAGCCTCCGCATTTCCGATTTCGGCCTGGGTTGGCTGCGGCTGCGCCGAGCTGAGTTCTACGATTGAACGGAGACCTAACTTGTACGTGTCTGGGCGAGATCGAGCGCCTGATTCGCCTGGGCCTGCAGAGTCCCGCCTCTAAAGTGATTGAGAAAACACGTGCCAAACTAAGGTACTGGCAACAAGTGCAAGAAGTCTAGTTCCGACCGGAAACTCCAGTGACGATACAAATCCCCAGTTACGGATGCATCGCTTGACAAGTGGGTTGTTTTTTTCCGTATTTCGGAGGGTTATCCGGAAATTCTAAAGCGGCTTCCGCATGCTTGACATGGACTTCTGCCTTGCATACAGTCTGTGAGTTCCACTACGGCGACAAGGACCCGACCATGAAACCCGTTGCAGNCTACTGTCCGCCGTGCCCGGGCACGCAGCCAAATCCTCTGCATCCGCCGTACGTATCCTCGATTAAGCGAGCGCCGACAAGACCTCAAATATCCATCCCCTACACTTTGTCGGAAGTTACGGGCCCGTCGTTTGGTCGCGAAGTGGTTGCAAAAAACGCCAGCGATTTGACCACCGTGCACCCTGGAGAGCCGCTGGGTGAGCGGATCATTGTGAGAGGGCGCGTGCTCGACGAAAACAATCGTCCCTTGGCGAATACATTGCTGGAAATCTGGCAGGCGAATGCTGCGGGCCGGTACCGGCACGAATGCGATCAACATCCTGCTCCGCTCGATCCGAATTTTACCGGCTGTGGGCAGGCCGTGACAGACGACGAAGGCCGTTATCGCTTCATCACAATTCGTCCGGGCGAGTATCCCTGGCGCAATCACCACAACGCGTGGCGACCGGCGCATATTCATTTTTCTCTCTTCGGTCCATCGTTCGCGACACGGCTGGTGACGCAGATGTATTTCCCGGGCGATCCGCTGCTTTCGTTTGATCCGATCTTCAACTGTACGGCGGATGAAAAAGCCCGCAACCGACTTATTTCGGTTTTCGATTTGGAGACGACGCTGCCTGAATACGCGCTAGGGTACAAATTCGATATTATCTTGCGGGGGCGCGAGGCTACTCCAATGGAGGAATAAATGAGGTTGCAGGCCACGACGTCGCAAACGGTTGGGCCGTATTTCAAGATTGGCTTCGAGTGGCTGCACGGCGACAAGTTGGCCGGCGACGGTGTCTCCGGCGAGCGGGTCACGATTCAAGGTAGGGTCCTCGATGGCGAGGGAGTTCCGGTGCCGGATGCGACGCTGGAAATCTGGCAAGCGAACGCACATGGGAAATATGCCCATCCGGAAGACACGCAGGATAAGCCGTTGGAATCGGGATTCACAGGTTTTGGGCGCGTGCCAGTGACCGCAGAGGGACGGTTTCGCTTTGCCACGATCAAGCCGGGGCCGGTGCCTGGTCCCGAAGGAAGCGAGCAGTCGCCACATTTGGTGGTTTCTGTGTTCATGCGCGGACTGCTCCGGAGACTCACGACGCGCATCTATTTCCCGGACGAAACGCGCAATGCCGCGGATTTCATTCTCAATCTGGTTGAACCCGCGCGGCGCTCGACTTTGATCGCTAAGAAGATCGATGGCAGTGCCGGTATGTTGGAATGGAATGTAGTTTTGCAAGGATCGGACGAAACGGTATTCTTCGACTTGGGATTGTAGACCCACCTGGATGGCCTTGCTAGATCCACTGTTCGGTTCAACCGCGATGTGCGAAGTCTTCTCGGACTCCGCGCGTCTCCAGGGCATGTTGGACTTCGAAGCCGCGCTGGCGCGGGCTGAAGCCCGCTGCGGCGTGATCCGCCCTGCCGCAGCGGCTGCGATCTCTTCAAAGTGCCAGGCCAGCCTAGTCAATACCAGTGCACTTGCGTCAGCCACGGCTGGGTCGCTCAATCCGGCCATTCCGTTGATCAAGCAACTCACCGCGCTGGTCGCGAAGGAGCATCCAGAGGCGGCGCAGTTTGTTCACTGGGGGGCTACCAGCCAGGACGCGAATGACACGGGACTTGTTTTGCAGATGCGGCAAGCTCTCGACATTCTGGAAACTGATCTATCCACTCTTTGTCGAGGGCTGGCCAAACTAGCCCAGGAGCACCGATCCACTCCCATCGCTGGACGCACGCTGATGCAGCACGCTCTGCCTATGACTTTCGGAGTCAAAGTTGCCGGGTGGTTGGACGCGATGGATCGCCATCGTGAGCGCTTCGCAGAAACCCGGGCGCGGGTGTTGGTTTTGCAGTTTGGTGGCGCCGTTGGAACTCTCGCGGCTCTGCGAGAAAAGGGGCTGCAGGTGGCTGAGGCATTGGCGTCGGAGCTCCACCTGGAGCTTCCTGTTATGCCGTGGCATAGCCAGCGCGACCGGGTAGCGGAGGTCGCGGCCACGCTCGGACTTTGCACTGGGACGTTAGGCAAAATTGCGCGCGATATCTCCCTCCACATGCAAACCGAAATCGCGGAAGTTTCGGAGCCTTCTGGCGAGGGCCGCGGCGGTTCTTCGACCATGGCGCACAAGCGTAACCCGGTTAGTTCAGGCATAGTGTTGTCGGCGGCAATGAGGGTTCCCGGCCTTGTCTCTACTATGCTCAGCGCCATGGTGCAGGAAGATGAGCGCGGCCTTGGCAATTGGCAAGCAGAATGGGAGACACTGCCGGAGATCTTTCGTCTGACGGCTGGCGCACTCCACCAGATGGCGACGATTGTGCCGCATCTCGAAGTCGACGCAGCCCGCATGAAGCACAATCTTGAGCCCACACACGGGCTGATTTTTGCCGAGGCGGTTACCATGGCTCTGGCAACACATATCGGCAGGCCTTCCGCCCTTGCATTCGTGCAAGCGGCGAGCAGGCAGGCGCGCGAATCGGGAAAGCATCTCCGCGAAATTATTAGCCAAGACGGGATGGTAACCGAGCGCCTCAGTGCGGTGGAATTGGATCGCCTGTTTACGCCAGAGAATTATTTTGGCGTCGCCGAACAGTTGGTGGATCGAGTCATCGATGCCAGTCGCAAGCGTTGATCGCTAACCTCTTCTGCTAGAAAGGCAAGTAATGCCATTCGTCGATTCGGGAGAACTGAGGACGCATTACGCGTTGACCGGCGAGAGCGAGCGGGTGCTGGTTTTTTCTAACTCGCTGGGGACCGATTTCTCCATGTGGGATCCGCAGATGCCGAACCTCGAACGGCAATTCCGTATTCTGCGCTATGACACGCGAGGGCACGGACAGTCTTCGGTAACGCCGGGCGAATACACAATCGAGCAACTGAGTCGCGATGTTCTCGGTCTGCTGGATTCTCTTCGTCTTGATCGCGTACATTTCTGTGGGCTCTCGATGGGCGGCATGATCGGCATGTGGCTCGGAGTGCACGCGCCCAAACGCCTGCATCGACTGGTGCTCTGCAATACCGCGGCGCGCATTGGAACGAACGAGATGTGGAATGCGCGCATCGCGAAAGTTCGCAAAGATGGAATGAAGTCGGTGGCCGCTGCGGTCATCGACCGCTGGTTTACGCCGGGATTTCGCACATCGTTCCCGGAAAAGGTGGCTCGGGCACAGCAAACGATCGGCAATACTTCTCCAGGGGGTTATGCGGCATGCTGCGCCGCTATACGCGATATGGATCAACGCGAAACAGTTGCAGAGATCGAGGTTCCGACGCTGGTGATCTACGGCGGAAGTGATTCGGTCATACCGCTCGCCGATGCGCATTTCCTTGGCGATCGAATCCGGGGGGCAAAACAGATTGAATTGCCCGCGGCTCACCTCTCGAATGTCGAGCAGGCGGAGGCGTTTACGGAGGCAGTAGATAACTTCCTCTCACAGTGATGAAACCTGAGGGACACAATGGATGACACGAAGCGCTACCAGCAGGGCATGAGGATCCGCCGTGCTGTCCTCGGCGACGAACATGTGGACCGAGCCGCGGCCAACACGACAGACTTCAATCGCGATTTTCAGGATTTCATTACGCGCAATGCGTGGGGAGACATATGGGCGCGCCCTGGACTTCCACGCCATACTCGTAGTCTGCTGACGCTTGCGATGATGATTGCTTTGAATCGTGGCGAAGAGTTCCGAATGCACGTGAGGGCCGCCGTCAACAACGGCGTCACCCGAGATCAGATTAAAGAAGTTCTGCTGCAATCCGCAATTTATTGCGGGGTGCCTGCGGCGAATTCCGCGTTTCACATCACAGCAGAAGTTTTCCGGGAGATGGACAAGAAAAGTGAAATCGATGACGACGCGGGGACGAATTCTAAGAAGAGGAGGCGGCCATGACTGAAGTTCAGCTTCTCATCGGTGATCGTGACGTCGCCGCGCAGTGAACGAATTCACCGAGTTGCGCTGGTGCGCTGGATCACGATCCAGACTACTCCCCGGCATTATCCTTTCTAAGTCAGTTTCTGGAATTGTCCTGATCACCAGCGGGCAGGATGTGGATACTTAATTCTGTGCCGATTTCATTGCGAACTCAAGTCGGGATTGTTGGTGCGGGACCTGCTGGCCTCGTGCTCTCTCGCCTTTTGTACTTGCGGGGGATCGACTCGGTCGTAGTTGAGAATCGCAGCCGTCAATATTCCGAGCAGCGCGTCCGCGCCGGCGTTCTGGAGCAGGGAACAGTTGACCTGCTCATGGAAATGGGGGTTGGCGAGCGCATGAGAACTGAAGGCTTGGTCCACCATGGAATCGAGTTACGCTTCGGAGGCCGAGGTCACCGCATTGATTTTCAGGAACTGACTGGAGGGAAGGGAATCACGATTTACTCGCAGCACGAAGTTCTGAAAGACCTGAACAATGCCCGGGGCGCGACTGGCGGCCAGGTTTTGTTCGAGGTTGAAAATGTCAGTGTGCATGACCTCGATGGCACGAGGCCGAAAATTGAGTATCGAAAAGATGGGAGCGCTTATGAATTGATCTGCGACTTCATTGCCGGATGCGACGGCTTTCATGGCATCTGCCGGCCGAGCATTCCATCCGGAGTACTCACGCAGTACGAGCGCGAGTATCCCTTTGGGTGGCTTGGCATTCTGGCTGAGGCTCCTCCGTCTTCCGCGGAACTGATCTATACCTATCACGATCGCGGTTTCGCGCTACTCAGCATGCGCACACCTCACATCAGCCGCCTTTACTTGCAATGCAAACCCGACGAAGATATTGATCTCTGGAGTGACGAGAAGATCTGGCAGGAGTTCCATACCCGGCTGGCTTCGAATGGATGGAAGCTCACTGAGGGGCCAATTCTTCAGAAAGGCGTAACTGGCATGCGTAGCTTCGTAGCCGAGCCTATGCAATACGGCAGGCTTTTCCTGGCCGGTGACGCGGCGCACATTGTTCCGCCGACGGGAGCAAAAGGCTTAAATCTAGCGGTTGCCGATGTTCAGGTGCTGGCGCGGGCTCTCAAGCATTTTTATGCAAATGGAAGCAGCGACCTGCTCGACCGTTATTCTGAAGTCTGCCTGCGGCGCGTGTGGAAAGTGCAACGCTTTTCGTGGTGGATGACGTCCATGCTTCATCGCTTCCCGAATGAAAATCCTTTCGATCATCGCCGCCAACTGGCGGAACTGGACTATGTGACCAGTTCTCGAGCCGCAGCCAAGGCGCTCGCGGAAAACTACGTTGGCCTCCCGATGGAATGATTTGCCCCAACGAACTTCATGGCCCTGGTTGTAAAGATGACCTGAGCAGATATCCAGAGCTTACCGTGCGACGTACATCGCGTACTGATGAGTCGACTCAACCTTTTCTATCACGGCGCTCTCGCTTAAAACATGATCGAGGATTGGATTGTGATAAAGGACATAAAGCTTTCGCGGATGCTCTCGCAGACTCCGCTCCAGATTGCCGATCACGCGCCTCAGTCCAGACTCCGGAAAGGGATTGAATAGAAAGAGGACCGTGGGTTCGTTGGGAAGAGGGAACTGAGTCGCATCGGAACATATTGATTCGATCACGAAACACTTCTGCGATTCGCTCTGATATTTGCTGAGATTGTTTTGCGCAGCCTGATTCAGAGAAGCCAGGAGCTCCACGCCCATAATCCGGCGAAAGGGATAATCGGAAGCCATTAATAGCGTTCGTCCCTTACCCGAGCCCAGGTCGAGGAAGGTGAAGTCGCGAAAATCGAAGCCGCTGCGCGCGGAGAAAGCTGCGATCATTTCGTGGAATAGCGCGGTTTCGGTTGGCTGATAAGGCGAATGAAAAAGTCCCAACAGACGATCGCGCCACCCTAAGGCCGCACTGGTCGTATTGACGCGATATTGCCAATCGTATTCGGAATCGCCATAGCGCTGCCGCCGCCGCTCGGGAGTCGAGTCGCGAACAAATTCGACGAGCGCGGTCGCCAGTTGGCGCGTGGCCGCAAGCGGGCCGTGGCGCACGGCAACATCCTTCCACCAGCGCCACGCAGAGCCTGCCAAGATTTCGGACGAAGGGGAAGAGTCGATACCAGTCATTCTTAGCCATCATAAGCGACGAAAAGGTTCTGAGCTTGATTATTGATTCTGGGAGTGAAATTTCGGCTGCGGTGTAAATCCAGGTGGAAGCCCTTTCGTGGCGAAGGGGAAATCGTCCGGCACGCGTACTTCGACGCGCCCTTCCGGCGCGAGTTTGTAAGTGTGACCGTCGGGGTCGACTGGAATTCCGCGCAGGCCTTCCGTGGTCAGGAGTTCGGACATGCTGGCTGGGAGGCGGCCGGTGCGTTCGCCAAAGCGGGTGACTGCCTCCTGAAGATGAGTGACATCTTCATCGACGCGCAGGCCGCGCAGATGTTCCAAAGCATTCGCGCGAATCTGCTTGTCCTGACTGTTCTGATAAGTCGCAGTCCAGAGCATTCGTGCGGTGTCAAACTCACCGGCATGCGTTGCCATCTGAGCGGCGAGCAACCGCATAAAGGGATGCGTGTCCGGCACTCTTGAGCCTCGCGCGAACGCGTCTGAGGCCTTCGGATAATCCTTGAGATTCATGTAATAGACAAAACCCAGATCATAATAAAGCTTCCAGTCATTAGGGTTGTTTGCAATGCCATACTCCATCAACTGAATCGCTCGGTCGGGTTGACCCGCACCATTTGGCGGCGGCGGAGCCAGAAAACTGGCGCCAAATTGATAAGCCACAAGCAGCTGAGGATCGAGGCGCGTGGTGATCTCCAGCAAGGGAAACAGCAGATTATAGCTTTGGGCATCGTTGTGGTGTCGCCCACCGAAGTATTGCACGGCACGAGTCCAGTAAATATCGGCAAGAAGGCCGGTATAGCCCAGACTGGCGCGCTTCAACATCTTCGGCGAGTTAAGGAATAGAACTTCTTCCATGGTGGCTTGCGGACGAAGTTGGTCGGTGCGATGAAGTACCACGGCACTGGCAGCCAAAGAAAAAACGAGACAGACTCCGGCAACGAGCGAAACTTTAGAGCGCTGGTTCATTTCAGGTTCCGATGCTCGAAGATGAGCACTGCTCCACTAAGAGCCATGGCGGCATAGAACAAGGCGTACAACGAATTGTGCCAAATGAGTTGCGCCGCAACCGGTTGTTCATGAGCAACTGAACTGACAATGTTGAAGGCGGAGAAGTTCGGCACCAGGTAAGCGGCGCCCGTTGCCAGCCAGCGCGTGAAGCCGTGCGCCATACCCGCGAATCCACGCAGATCCTCGGCGAAGCTGCCAATCACGAAGAGGGAAAACGCGAAGACGGCGGAAAGCAAGGGTGTAGAAAACGACGAGAACAGAAGGGCCAGGGAGCAGATGATCAAGAACTCGAGAATGATGAAATACAAGGCAACGAGAATCAGTCCATCCGCTCTTACGAATTTGTGAGAAACATAAAACAAGGCGGCAAAAACACCGATGGCCATGAAGAAGGTATTCACGACCAGCGTGCCCGCCAGCCCAAAAAACTTGCCGACAATGAATTCCCACCTGCGCACGGGGCGCGAGAGGACGGTGTAGAGGGTGCGCTTCTCGATCTCCTTGGAAACCAAACCGATGCCGATAAAAATAGCGATCACAATGCCGAATAAAGAAACGGCGGTAAGGCCAAGATTGATAACGACCAATTTCTCAATTTCGATGGAAATCTGGCCCACGAGAACAGCCGCGCCCGAGAGCAGCAAAGCGAATGCGATAAGGTTGTACAACACGCGGTCCCGTACCGCTTCGCGAAAGGTATTGGACGCAATGTGCAGGACGCGGGCTTTCATAGGGTCCTCCCAGCTGTGGTCTCGGCGCGCCGCAGTTTCTCGACGAAATATGCTTCCAGCGAAGTGCGCACGGGAGTAAGGGCAATCAAATGCAGGCGTTCGCGGCGCAAGGCGTCGATAGCCGCATCCTGCTGATGCTCGTCAACGATGGCACGAACCGTGTCACCGGTGATGTGGCATTCGGCCCCAAGCGCCTTCATTGAGGCTGGAATCTGGCTCCCCTGCCAGATCACTTCCACCTTCCCGTGAACGCTGGAGGTCAAATCCGCCACCGCGCCAACGCCGCGAAGTTCACCCCTGTGAATGATGGCGACGCGGTCGCACAGAGCTTCAGCGTCGGAAAGAATGTGGGTGGAGAAGAATACGGTTTTGCCTTCGTGCTTGAGCTGTTCCATCAGGTCGCGGACCTCGCGGCGGCCCATCGGATCGAGTCCTGACATCGGTTCGTCGAAAAACACAAGCTTGGGATCATGCAAAATGGCCTGTGCTATTCCCACACGCTGCAACATTCCCTTGGAAAACTTGCGAAGCTGTACGCCGTGCACGTCCTTTAAACCGACGCGATGCAGTGTGCTTTCCACTCGGCGAGAGCGTTCCTTGGCCGGAACTCCGGATAGCTGTGCGTAGTAATTCAAAAGCTCGTGCACGGTCAGATGATCGTAGAAATAGGGCTGCTCGGGAAGAAAACCGATTTGCGCCTTCACTTCGGGGTCAGTCCACTCTTGGCCCAGGATGCGTGCCGATCCCGAGGTAGGAAACACCAATCCCATAAGCAGCTTCAGGGTTGTGGTTTTTCCGGCGCCGTTGGGGCCGAGGAAGCCAAAAATTTCGCCTTCTTCGACGGTGAGATGAAGAGGGTGTAAGGCACGTTTCGGACGTTTAGCCCAGAATCCTACCAAATAGTTCTTTTCCAGGCCCAAGATTTCGATTGCGTTCATTCGCTCCTACCCTGCAGTGAAATCCTAAGGATGACACGAGGGAATTATAAGCACGATGGGCCGCACGAGACTAGCTCTTGGCAGTTACGTCGGTCACGAGGACTTTGATGTGCCGAGTACCGAAAAAGACGTGAGTCAATAGCTCAGTTCATCGAAGCTAGCAGCTGGCAAGCAGCGCGGCTCGCTACCTGCGTAATGGTCCCGGAAGGCTGGAGGCGGATTACGGCGTCCTCATACGAGCAATAAGCGCGCGTACCAGTCTGGGCACTAATGGGTGTGCCAGTCGAATAGAACTCATCGTTGATCAGACTGCTGGGGCTGGCTGATCCAGCCGCGTTGAAAAAGTAGCCACTCTTGCCCGAGCCGGCGGTTGCCGTTGCCAGTAGGCTATCGACCAAACAGCCGGTGGCCGTTCCCGGAATGCAAGGCGAAGCGCCGCCCAAGGTGGCCAGATCGGGTGGGAAGCCGATCGTGGGATAGGTGTCACGGTAAGCAATTTCCGCCGTGTTGATGGTCCGTACGGAGCCGGCCGCGGACGAGTCGTTGGCCGCCATGCGGGCGCGCATGAGATTGGGAATGGCGATCGCGGCAATGATCAGAATGATCGCCACCACAATCAGCAACTCTATCAATGAGAAGCCCTTTTGTTTGTTCATCTAGTGCGCTCTTTCTGTACCAGGCGTTGCCTGGGCCGAGCTGCGACGCTTAGGTTTTCCGAAATACGTAAAGATCTGTCGCATCCCAAGGCCCAAACCCAAGCCCTTGACACTTCGGTTACCATTTCAGCAAACTCCCCTAGTTTCAGGCTGATGCCCAGATTCTTTCGGGCTGCGGGCAAAGTTGTTTGGGGCTGAGAGTCTTTCCGCCTCCGTCGCGTTGACAAATTGTGTCACTTTGCGAACGGCGCTCCCTCGGTTGCGAGACTCATCCCCTCGAGCAAGAAAAATGGAAAGGTAACGAAGTGCAGAGAACTTGCCGAAACCTAAGACCAAGTCATTTGGAGGGTACGCGCCATCCCTCGTAAAACCACTCAGATATTCTCCCGAGTACCGCCGGTCGGATTACGTTTCCAGATCTGACTCTCGAGCCAAAACGTTGTCGACGCGGTCGCCAGTATCAGAGTCCAGGGAATCGCAGGAGACTTGAGGGCCCACGACACTGCAAAACGTACAAAGAGAAGCCAAACTGTCGTCAATCCCACACCTGCAATCAGGGCGGGAACTCGGCGTAGCTTGCTGGGAAGAATGTAGGATGTTGCCGACTGCACTGCGAGTGCAAAGGGCAAGCTGACAACCAGATCGACCAAATAGTGCTGTCCAAGTCCAAGCGTCGCAACCACGGTCAGGCAAACATAGAGAAGCAGCACCGCTCGCAGAGCGATCGGAAAACCTCTGCTATTCCACCATAGAAGAATCACCCATCCCACATGCAAGGAGGGCATGGCATTGCGGGGGATGGTCAGGGGCAGCGACATGGTTTTCAGCGCGAACGTCGATAAATCCTTGTACGGAATGCTTTTCCAGGGAAAATCTTGTGCGAAAGCGTAAGTCGGTCCTGTGCCCGGTACCACGTTGTACAGGAGCCATCCCGCGATACCTGCTGCCAACAGCACAGTTAGCATGTGCCACGATAAGCGCCGCGATGCCCGAGGGATTCTCCATGCGCAGACGATGGCCATTGCGAAGGGCAGCGAGAGATACGTCAACAGCGCGCTTCGGGTCAAGACGATACTGTTGTGCATGATCCTGCCCATGAGAAAACTGGGCTGGAAGCCCAGGCTCCCATCGAAAACATACAGCCAGGCGTCGTCCGTTTGCGGACTCAGGCCACCGCTGACCCGCAACATGCGGCCGGTGGCGAATATGAAGAGAATCAAAATCAGGGCCGGTGTCAGCAAAACCAGGGCATTCTCCCGCGTCTCGCGCTCCGACCATATTGCAAGTAGTCCGAGCATGAGCAACGCGCCGAAGCCCAACACCGCAAAAGAGCTGGCCACGCGAAGCAACCAAAAAGGAATCTGCGGGAGGTGAATGACTTTAACGAAAAGGGCGGAAATCGCCAACCAGGCATAAATTTCCCATCGCGAGGGCGTAGCGCGCAAGAAGAAGGCAATCGCACCGGCAATGGCGAATGGCAGGTACGGTTCATCAAAATTAGT
>JGI12635J15846_10000344_pt1 | contig 38493 bp, 26 predicted proteins | sample BlaSpr_A8_OM2_M2_FD_15846 | JGI IMG/M metagenome (IMG submission 15846)
CGTGAATGTCTCAAGCATCTCGATTTCGTGGGAAACTCTGCACAATTGAGGGATGTCGACACAAGAATTCCGAATCCTAGAGGGTTATCATTCGCTTATGGTGATCCGGACCGGCACGCCCGCCCCGGTTCCAAGGCACAACGATCAATGATGGCCTAGGACAAAATCCAACAGCCCGTCCAGATTGTTTGAGGTGCGGTCCGCACCAGTCCCGAGTTCCTCTGCGGGCAGATTAAACCGGTTGACCCGGTAGGTCGTGTAACCAAAACTCTTGGCCCCGTAAGCGTCCGTGGCTTCAATCGTCGCTCAAGATGTGGTGTGCCATATTTGTGCGGCATCCGAAGTCCGCGGCGTTTCGAGCGGACTACATTATGGGCGCGGTTGAATGCCGCCTTTTCCAAAGCTCTGCTTCCACCTTGATGGCGACGGCCTCGGCATCGAACACGGACTTTGTTTGCTGGGCTTGGTCTGCCAGATCCGGTCGTCCCAATTTTCGAGCAACCTCTGAGAGAGCAGCTTTGTGCAACTCAGTAACTGGTTTGTCGCTCGCATGCATGAGCCATTTCCCGACAGCCCACGTTCTCTGCACAGCACTAATTTCAATATTCGATGGCTGTGGAATCGTTGGGCGATCTTGTCTGGAGATGTCCAGATTCAGGGTATTGCTGAGATCGGTCGCCTGTGCAGTACGTTGGCCCAGAGCATCGGTTCCCAGGTCGAAGCAGTTCATGACGGTCTTTAGGACAGAAGTGTGATCAAGAACATCGTTCGCAATTGTTCCTGCTCGTGTGAAGGGCGATATTACGAGGGCCGGGATTCTCACTCCCAAACGATCAAACGCGAAGCCGCTCCCTCCTGGTTGTGACTGCGGAATTATGATTCCATCCGGTGACACTGTTTTGCTTGGGGAAACGTGGTCATAACATCCCCCATGTTCATCAAACATGATAATGAGCAATGTCTTATCCCAGTCCGGGCTGTTCCGAACTGCCGAATAAACGCGGTATGCAAGCTTTTCGCCTTCCTCCACGTTCGAAACACCAAAGAACTCAACGGCATGGGATTCCGGATGCATGTCGTTCTCGGCCCCCCATTTGAGCGAGTCCATGTAATTAGGCTCGATAAAGGCGTAACTTGGCAATCCTCCTGGTGTCTTTGCATCGGTTTCGAAATCGTGAAGCAGCTTGAAGTAGTCCGGCTGAAGCGCATAGTCCCACACCCGCTCCTGGGTGAGCATCAGCAGACTCGTTACTGTCCAACCTCCCGTGTAGACCTTCCACTTCCGACCAGAGTCCGAGAGCAAGTTGTAAATCGTTTGCGTCTTATTGACGAAGATTCGCCCGCCGCCCTCATTGTCGACGTAGCCTGATGAAGTTCCTGCCTGGACAAAGGAACGATTACACAACGTCTGGGACGGAATAGAACAGAACCAGTGATCACATACACAATAGTTAAGCGCAAGGGCCGACAGTACCGGCAATGTCTTCGGAGTAAAGCAATTCATGATGATTTCCGGGTTTTGGCCATTCCTGCGGGCATAATTATTTACGAAGCCCTGCATCGTCGGTGACGTACCAGGGGGGAGCGGAGTCTGGTTAAGGGAAGCGACAGGCACATTGTATAGCTGCTCATATACATCTTCGTAGGGCTCACCCGGATCGGGATAAGGATCGGTCGGCGTCTGGCCCTTTCCGGCTGGGACATTGCCTTTCGGCCCAGGATTGGATAACTGCTTCCCGTAGAGGCCCTCGAAGTTTGCCGGGGGTTCCCGGTTGAAGGGAGATGGATTCGCTGGATCGTAAAGCCAACCGAATACGTTGTCAAAGGAACGGTTTTCAAACATCAGTACAACTACGTGCTCGATTTTTCTCAGATTTTCCATCTTTCACTTACTCCCACAGTCTCATCCGGGGGCCTTATCCATAGGCGACCCGCCGCGAGATCTTTTGCAGTTACTCCCTGTCAGATGCTCCAAGAAAGATCGTAGCGTTGTGGTAAATCGCCGCCTTCGTAGTCGATGCTGCCCGTCGCTCCGATATCCGGCCTGAGAAAGATTTGACGCACCATCTCCGGAATCATGACCATACCTACGTATTTGCCCAGGCATTCGTGAATTCCGAAACCGAAGTGAAAATAGTGATACCAGTTGCGTTCAGGAATGAACTGCTCCGGATTCTCGAAGGCTTTGGGATCAAACATCGCCGATTGCGTAACGAGGAGAACGTAAGTTCCGCTGGGAATCGTGGTCGCGCGGTCCGTATCCTTGGCGACGGTGTAGTCGCTTGCGGTTTGGCGAAACAGATAACTAGAAATCGGCACAAACCGCAGCGCCTCCCAGACTATGCCGTCAAACTGGGCTGGATCATTGGACTGCGCGGCGATCTTTGCCTTCACCAGCCATTCGGGATCGTTCAAAAGATACTCGATCACCTGAGCGGCCGCCTGTGACGTGGTCTCGATGGCTCCAATCAGCAGCCCGCCCGCATTGACGCCGAGACGCTTGATGTCGAAATCTACTGCTCGGGGATACGAGGTGCGCACCATGCGTGTGACAATGTCATCCGTCAACGTGTCGTCTTTCGCGCCCAGCAGTTTGCGAACCAGCATGCGCAACCAATACCAGGGCGCGAGCAAAGTATGTTCCGCCAGTTCCGCCTTGACCGCCAGCTCGCGACGTAGAATAAGTCCGGAAAGGTATTTGCCGAGTTCGTTGCTGGCTTGGGCTTGACGATTCGAAATCTCCTTTCGTTTCTCGGCAGACAGCAAATTGAAGGGTTGGTTATGGAAAGCGTCAACCTGATTCCAATAGGACCATTCGATCAGGTTCTTCTTGTCCACTCCCGTAAGACCAAAATAATCCTGCACCAGCGTAGCTGGGACCATCCGGCAGTAACCATTGATCGCCTCCATGTGTCCGTGGGCCGAATCGAGCAAACCGTTCGCGATGTGCGCCACCATCGCACGAACCTGGGGTAGATCGTCGCGGTTGAGCATTCCCTGCATGAGAGATTTCTCGCGGTAATGTAGGGCGTCATCGTCATGCGCCATCAAATAGAGGCCGTTTCCCATCTTTGGCACGTAGAGGGCTACGGTGAATACCAGAGACATGTTCAAGACTTCAGTGACATCGTCGAAGCGGGTCAACAAAGTACACAACGGTGTTACCAATATTGGACGCTTGTCCCGCAATTCTTTGAGGAATGGGAGCGGCTCGGTATCGATCCAACGGCGAACCAGAGGAAATTTGTCGTCTGGGACGGCCGCGTCAAATTGCTCCAAGTAATTCGTCGGTGTGGGGCGTGGCTGTGCGTTCATGGGCGATTCTCCTTCCCGGCTACTCTCAAATCCGCAACTTGCTATCCGCGCGGACTGAATCAGAATTACAAACTTTTCAGGTACTCTAACAAGTCCAAGCGCTGTTCCTTGTCCAAACCAGTCCCGTACGTATGCCCTGCATTGCTGTTGCCGCGACGGCTGGTGTCAAACGTGAACCCGTTGTAGCCGCTGCTCTTCAGTCCTACTTTCTGAGGATCGAACTCTCGCGAGCCGACCTGAAACGTATTGGAACGGTATTCGCCGCTGGGGGGATCCTTAGGTCCTTTTTTCGGCAGCAACAAGTCATAAAGCGTCGGCACAGAGCCGTTATGCAGATATGGCGCCGTCGCCCAAATGCCGTTCAAAGAACGCGCTTTGTAGGAGTTCAAAGATGCGTAAGGATCGGCGGTTGTGTCTGGGTCGTAATCCCCATGTTTCAGCGAAGGTTTGATCTCGTTAGTGAGAAAACCTGCCAGCAGATCGTATGCCCATTGATATCCACGCTCCACAAAATTCTTGTCTTCGGGTGTCGCGACGACGTTTAGAGTGGCCTTGGTCAACAATGCCGCGACATGTGCTTTCTCGTCGATGAGAACATCGCCCGGGCCGGCACTCACGTATTCATTCCTTAGAATGCCGCTCCACCCAACGTAGGTGGAGGCGTTGCGGGCCATCTGTTCGTCGGTGCCAATATCGCTGAACTTCTCCATCTGTACCACGATGCGCCGCTTTGGATCGTCGCGCTGGATTCGGGTATGGCAGGATTCGCAGTAAGTCGAAAACAGACGCTCGCCGCGCTCCTTTCTCGCCGCATCGAGCTTCCCAAAAACATCTTCGGGCCACTGCGGAGATTGCAGGCTCCGCAGCCGATTTTCGATCAGCCGCAAATTGTGGACATTAATCGAAGACTTGAAGCTAATGTGGGTTGAGCGGATGCCCTGACCACTGATGAACGAAGAGAGCGATGTCCCCGGTTCTTCCGCCCAATCCAGAGTGCCAAAAACCCCAATCGCCTCTCCCGCATTGCGGCCAATCGGTCCGAGACCTGCGTTCGCAGCGATCCCGTTCCATTGCACGTAATCATGCTGGGGAATGTCCCATAAGAAGGGATAACCGACCGGCGCATCGGGCCGGTTGTAGATTTTCTGGTTCAATTTGAGTTGGGTTTTGAGTGTCAGCACTTGCGATAGCCTCAGGGCTAGATGATCGCGCTGATTGTCACTCAACACGCCGTCCTTTCTCTGCTGAGGCACAATCGAATCCACGTCGGCTTGCGTCAGCGTGCCGTCTTTCACGAGATCGGCGACCGTCCAATTAAGCAGTCTCTTGAGTTCTTCCTGCGTGATGACGTGCTCCAAAACGCGGTTGTAGATGCGGCCGAAGGCATCCAACCGTGAATAGCCGTATGCAGTCTCACTATGATTGACGATGTTGTACATCGACAGGCGCTGGGCATATTTCTGCAAATCCTTGAGCACATCGTCTTCTGAAGCATAATGGCCACGATCCATCACATTCTTGATGAATCGCGCGCGACCGCCGTTGGAGTCGGTCCGCGCCGCCCAGACCGCCGTGGCTAGGGCCTGCAAGAAGGAATCCATGTCCGTGCCAGCCGGACCGCCATCGATACGAATACCGACACCCTGGTAGTTAAGTTGCGCGGTGTGGCATGCCGCGCATGTAAAACCAAGAAAAGCTTTGCCTCTGTAGGTGTCTTTCACGAACCCCACCGGCAATGCGTCGGGGTCGCTTAAGGTAGGCTTCTGCGAAAGGTAGCGGTAGTAATTGAGGTTTTCGTCGGAGCGGAAAAGCTCGGTAGTCCCCGGCTTTTCGAGGACCATGAAGAAATCGTAAGGCAGTAAGTCTGAACCCTGTGTGGTGTTGTAGAACCACATGCTATCCGCAGGCTTCCATCCCTGGGCTAAGTACTTTACGGACGAAAACTGGTCACCGAATTGATCCTGCTGGGGCATCGGCGCTGCTCCGCGCTGGAACTCCCATCCGTCACCCTTGAGTCGATCCAACCAGGAATTCGAGCCCACATCCCAGAACTGATACGCCTTGGAAATGACTGTAGTAACGATCATGGCGAGAGTCAGAAATAGGAGCAGAAAAAGGGCGTGCTTCGGCCACTCCCTGCTGAATGCACTTAAGAAGCGGCGCGTAAATGAGATGACGATCCTGCAGTATCGTGTGAACCATGCGATGAGCCGATTCATGCTGCCTCCTTAGGCCCTGTGCCAACGCAGGCTTGGAAATATGCAGAGTTGCATCCGGCGTCTTCGAAAGTAGCGAAACGATTCCGACTTGGTTTTCACATTCCGCAAGCAAACGCGAAACCAGCGTTCCAAGGACGAAGTCTTGCTCCGATTACACGTGTGCGCACGTGTATCGACGCATCAAGCTTCGTCGAACAAACACTTTGACCTTTGGGGAAAGTCGGCGGTAGAAGTCCCCTCGGACGTGATACTCAGATTGAGTCTCACTCTCCCGCTCGCCGAACCGCGGCAACGATATCCTTTGATTCCTAGAATGTCAAGAGTTAGTAGTGACCCTTGTCGGTAGTGACCCTGAGTGACCCTGTCGTTAGTAGTGACCCTGTTAGTAGTGACCCCGGTTCGGATTTCGTAACAAAGTTGAATAGGAATCTAATAGGGCAGCAATAGGTGAGCTCGCTGCTGAGTTCCCATGTGTAACGAAACTGCTCGCTCCAGCACCATCTAGCAGGAACAATTCGCTGGAGCTTTGAGAAGCGTTAACGCAAGTCGTCAGGACGCTGAAACTCGCGATCCGTTCCCCAAACAAGGCCGATTGCACGAATAAAGGAGAATCCTATGTCTTACAAAGTTGTCTTCGTCGGTGCTCAGGCAAATGAACAGACGCCGAATGTTGCCGTGTATTCGCTTGATCCGCTTGGCCGAGTCAAGGAAAAAATAGCAGTGGCTTCCGAGGGAAAATTGGATCTCTCGCGCGTCGAGGCCGCCGTTATCGCTTTAGCACCAGACGTCGCTAACATGGTCGATCTGGACCCAGAAAATCTGGTTACGCTACGGCTCGCCGATCAACTGCCAGTATGGAAACAAACCGGCGCAATTGAAATTCCGAGCCAATGGTGGCGAGGCTGGCTGCCGTTTACCATCTGCCTATCGGGCACGGCGAATCGGTGCTTTCCGTTTTTTGACGGCCTTGCGGGACTGCGCCCCATCGCGCTCGGTCTGCAGTTCCTGAGATTCCCTGAGGTTTGCGAACCGCTGTGCAATGCGGTCGTGGAGGTGTGGGAATACACGACTTGCTGCTGGCCGCTCCTGATCCCTTATGTACCGCCGCTGATCGACAATTTAGCGGCGTTCTTGAACGCCAACCCGATTATGTTTCCGGCACCTCCTTCGCCCGATCCCGGACCGCTTGATCTGAATCTGGTAAGGAACGTCGATGCGGCGTTTGCGGCCGGAAAAGTCTCGAATGCATTCGTGCCTAGCGCGACGCTGGCGACCCATCTGGCAACTCTGCGGAGCCTGTCTCCGCAAGATGCCGTAACCTATATCGAGACCTACCCGATTCTTTGGCCGTTCTGGTGCACCGGCAGTTCGGCGCTGCTCGGACAAACGTCGGTCAACCCCGATGGCACTTTCAGTTTTTGTTATCGGTTCTTTCCGCTATTCCGTTTCAACTGCAGGAACAGCTATTTCTACAAGATCAAGCAGTTGGTGAACGGTGTCTGGACTTACATCTATGACGGCTCAGCAGCGCAGCAGTATTTCTCGGCCGACGAAGCGGCTAATCTCTATACGCTAATTGGCCAGACTTGTTTTCAGCCGCCAGCTTTGGGCAACGACTACATCGCTTTCCAGGCGATCGGCAACACCAACACCAACGAGCTCAACAGCAACTGGCTGGGGGTTAACGCGTCTGGGGTCGATCTGACTCAGACGGGAAATACGCAGCTGGCACCGCTAACTCAAGATGCCGGTCTCGTGGTCGGATCCGGGGCGCCGTGGGCCACAACCTTGAATCTGCTCCTTAACTACGATCCGAGTCTGCAGAGTGCGAGCCCGAGTCCCTATTACTACCGGTTCAGCATTGTACAGGCGGATTCCAGCGGTGGCCCTATGTCGGGTGCAACCCTGATACCGCTATTGACACCCATCTCCTGGCAGTACATCGATCTCTCAACCACTCCGCCGAGCACCCCAAGTCAGCCGCTTGGTCCGGTCACGGTTAACGGGAATCAGGGTCTTTTTCAGATTCCCTACTTCGGTGGCAGTAACCCCAGTTGGCTTGGCAATCAGTTTCATCAGTATCTGGACACAACCACGTTGGCCAACATTATTCCCGGAGGTCCGGGCGCTGGCAACGGGCAATACCTGTTGATAGTAGAAATCTTCGATGAAACCGGCAACCGCCTGGTTCCAACCGATGCCCCCAGCCCGCTTTCAACGGACACAAAGGGAACGTTCCACTACCTTCGCTTGATCACTTCCACGACGAATGCGTATGTTCAGCACAATTCGCTGACGCACGCACTGTGGGTGGACAATCGCAGAGTGATGGGCGCATTCGACTACTTCATGAACTCCTCGGGAGTTCAGACCTGCCAGTTCTATCACGACAGTAGTGATAGACCTTTCTACGTGGGCTTCCAGGCCTACCACGCGGTGATGTGCGACCTCTCGCCATCGCCGGTCCCTTCGGCTTCGTTCATGAGCTCGTTCGACCTGAGTTGGCAGGAGGGGCTTAACGGAACCAGTGGGTGGTTAGCTCAAGGCGAGGATACGAACTGGACCAACGGCTGCACAGTGGGAGTGGCCAACGCCTATTCCACCGCGTCTCCGCCGAGTCCGGCGTCTGCGTTTACCGTTCCCTCGGTAACCTTCGGGGAAATGCTGGGCTCAGAAACCGCCTGTTCCTTTGCCCTTACGCTTGCGGTCTATCCAAAACACACCAATGGTTACACCACACTTTCGCAGTTTGAATACATCACAACCGCGGCAGTAGCATTGTCGGACGCACCGCCAACGCCGCCGTGTCCTCCGATTCTGGCGGACAAAACCGATAGCAAAATGTCGTAGGAGCGCAAACGCCGCGAAGGCCGCTCCGAGCATGCTCGGAGCGGCTTTGCTCGAAGGAAAAGAAATGCACCACCCCATCTTTGCCAGGCAGGCCGAGGATTTTCTGGTCGCCACACTCTGTCTCTGGCGGGTGACCCACTTGATCGGTGTGGAGGAAGGTCCCTTCCGACTTACAGCTCGTTTGCGCGTGCGGGCCGGCGACGGCTTTTTCGGCGGACTGCTAGATTGTTTCTATTGCCTGAGCGTATGGTTTGCCATCCCGCTGGCCTTGCTGATCGGCGACGGCTGGACGCAGCGCTTGCTGCTCTGGCCAGCATTGTCGGGCACTGCCTGTCTGTTGGAGCAAGGAACTAAGCGCATCGATTTGCCCGGGGTCTTTGAAGAAACGAAGGAGTGAGATATGTGTTGCAACCGGCCACGGCCAACAATTACAAGCGAGACGCGACGGGCGGTGCGGAGCGTCACCGCCCAGGCTGGTGCGACCGTGCCGGCGCCCACCCTGGCACGCGCTCGACTCTCACTTCCCACGCCAGTCTTTGAGTATGTTGGAGACACTGCGCTTACCGTCGTGAGCCCGATTACGCGCAAGACCTACCGGTTTGAGAAAACCGGAGCCCGCCTTACGGTCGATATCCGGGATCGCTCGTGGGTGGCTTTTGTGCCGAATCTTGTTCGGGTAGCCTAATGCGCTCGGAACTGCCAACAAAAGAGAAGGCTTTCATACTCTTTAATGCGGTCGTCTTGTAGGCTGCTCACTTCTCCAAATCTCCTTCACCGCTCCTCGCAAACATCTACCTGCACTAGGTTTTGATCTCTGGGTGGGCGTCTGGCGCAAGAAATGTACGCAAGGCGAGTGGTGGTCATCAGATACGCGCACGACACCATTGTCGGATTCCGGTATCACGCGGATGCAGATCATGTCGAGAAGGATCATAGTTCTCATAACCTCGATTAATGACCCATCACGCGATCTCGTAACGAGAACCGTTCTCATGAATGCTGGTTGAACCTACCTAGCTATTTTTTCGGGCCGCTCAGCAGAGGATCCCGCCTTGGGGTGGCAATGAGTTCTCGATGAGGAAGACGATGAAGACGCCGACGATCAGTGTGCGAAACCTGACAACCTCAAAGGCACGGAACTCGCTGGTGAGTCCTTTCTCTTCCACCTATCTACCTATCGCCGACCGTTGACATAGAGCTAAAGTGGACAGTTTGGAGTCGCCAGTTCTGCCACACTCTGTCCATGACCACGAAAACGATTCCGGCATACCTAGAAGACGAGCGCCAAAAAGATTGCGACGCTCAGCTGCGGATGGAGGAAGAAGCCGCACGCATCCAACCGCTGAACCACGGCCATCATCGCACTGCAAAACAGCCCAAGCTGGAATTGCCATCGGTCGTTAAACCAGCGCCCAAAGCGGGAAGGACTGCAGCACAAGCTCGGAAGAAGCCACACCCCGCGCGAAAGACGGCGACGAAAGCCCGCAAGGCCGCGTGAATTCAAAGCTATGCTTGCAGAGATGACGGGGCGGGCTCGCCCGAATCGCGCCACTACCGGACAGGCCGGTAGATGGAGCCGGGAGAGATCACGTCGATCCTCGCATGATCTTTGTGGCCAGAACCTACGGCTGAGATTTCTCGCGACGGTGGCAAGACAATGGATCGATTCCTGGGGGAGACTGAACGTAGGTAGCGCTGTGCGGAATACATGGTGGTCAATCCTGAGCCTCGCATTGTGCCTAGGAATAGGTACACCTTCGCATGCGCAGGCCATCAAACCAGCCCCGCCAACCCCTATCGACATCAAAAAGGTCGAACTCGGTGGGACGCCTTGGGAGCCGCAATGGGACCAGATCATCGAGAACGCGCTTCCGCCCGAAATGCTTTCCTCCCAGGTCCCCCAGGGCGTGCGTCGATTTTGCCCGCGGTTTTACGAAATGGGTACGACAGACAAACGCACATTTTGGGCTTATTTCTTCCAGGCGCTTGCCGGGGCTGAAGCTGGACTTGATCCGAGTAAGAGCGCCCGTCACAGCCAACCGGAACGCGCACTGACCATGCGCAGTGAGGGATTGTTGCAGCTTGCATACGCAGACCAGAAGCGTTACGGATGCGATTTCAATTGGGCGATGGACCGAGCGCTAAAGGCGAACGATCCGGCCAAAACCATCCTGCAGCCCAAGAACAATCTGGAATGTGGAGTGAAGATTCTGTTCAACCAGATAATCGTTCAGCACAAACCCTTGCTGAGCCGGTCGGGATACTGGTCGACGTTGCGGCCGGACGGGCCGAGCTACCGTGTATTTGCGAAGCAAATGACGAATCCCCCCGCTGCATGTGGTTCGCCCACCAAGTCGGCGATCGCGAAGTCGGCTACGACGAAGTCCGTACAGGACGACGCGAACCGGGGTAAAACTCCGAAATAGCATACGTTGACGGTCTTATGAGGCACGACAACGCGACATCGGCGCCCGGGGAGGGTGCTGGGGCGCCGGTTGGCGATGACGTGGGACCATCCAAACAAAATGGGAATGAGCCGGCCGTCACCGAGGTGATGCGATTCCTCCGTTAGTGTCGAACTTGAAAAGGGGTGCACGGAGATCTGCGCGAGTCCATCGCTTTCAGCGCCAAGCCGCGCGCGACCGACGTAAACTCGTTTCCGCCCCGAATTCGCTTCTCTCCAAATCGCATTTCGAAGATGTTCCTTACGGCTGGAACAAATGAAGAACCACCCGTCAGGAATACCATATCCACATCCTTCGGATGCACGCCAGACGAGCTCAGGAGAGAATCGACGCATCCCGCGATCTGTCCAAGCTCCTCAGAAATCCACTCCTCGAAGGATGCTCGCTCCACGACCGCCGCCAGATCCACAAACCCGTCCGAAAACCGGAATGTAGCCAGAGGGGCATTCGACAAATCGCACTTAATCTTTTGCACGGCGCGGTGGAGGTGGAATCCCAGATTTTCTTTTATGAAATGAATGAGCGCCCCGATTTTCTCTGGTTCAAGCGATTGCGCATGAACGCCCCTCAGCATGTCCAGGACATCTTTGGCTCTCAACATAGAAAGATGATGCCAGCGCTCTAGCCGGATATAAACCCAGCTTGGAACCGTTAGGATCTTGTCCAGCGAACGCAACTGCGATCCGGCTCCTAGAGCTGGAGACACGAGATGCCGGATAATCTTTGCATCGAAGGCATCGCCCGCTATGCCCACTCCCGCGTTACTCACGATGTCGCCTGTGACTCTGCCTCTTTGGCGAACAGTAGGGCCAACGTGAATCAAGGAGAAATCACTGGTACCACCGCCGAAATCCCCTATGAGAATGAGTTCGTCATGATCTAGCATGGATTCGTAATAGTGAGCCGCCGCTACCGGCTCCATTTCGAACTCTACGGACTCATAGCCAGCTAACTCAAAGGCCGCTCTAAGCCGACCCTCTGCATAGCTGTCATCTTGCTCCTTCTCTGCTCCCGCAAAATGAACCGGCCTTCCGATCACCGCCGATCGGATAGCGAACCCAAACTGACGCTCCGCCTTTTCGCGCAGGTCCCTGAGAATCCTAGCGATCAGATCTTCAAGCGCGTACCTTCGACCGAAAACCTCCGTGCCGTGAAGCGTGCGGCTGGTCAGGAACGACTTGAGGGATTGAATCAGTCGACCCTTCACGTCCGCGGAAAGATAGTGCTCAATGCCTTCTGGTCCTGTCCACGATTGCAGCCGATTCACACCGCCTTCCTTCAACTGCTGAAGATACAGGAGTGACCGATAGGAATCCGTCGGGTTCCCCAGGTATGGGAACTTGGCAAGTTGCACCTCATCGGAATTATCGGCACAGGCGATGGAACTGTTCGTTGTCCCAAAATCGATGCCGATTGCGCCTGTGCTCGTTCTGGGCGCTCGTGAAGACATCCGGGATCTCTCCAAGTTGGGAAGTGCAAGATTGAATCTCGGCGTGAAGCAATCCTATCACCCACAATTTCCCGAGCAGGCGAAGCTCTGATGCGGTAGTGCCAGAGTTGATTGAGCCCTGACCCCTCCGATACGGTTAGGGCTTGGACATCTATCTAACTGACGGCACCTACGAGTTGTTCCGGCACTTACTACGCGCCGCCGTCTGCCCGGGATTCTGATGGCCGAGACGTGGCTGCGGTGCGAGGCGTTCTCGCTTCAGTTCTGGGCATGGTGAAGGCCGGAAGTTTAAAAAAAATCGCGCCGCAATAATCATCCATGCTCACCGTTTCCCCTCCGACCGCATCTTCATCCTCGCTCGGGCAGGAGTGAGCGGAAAGCGGCCCTGCCACTTTCCGTGGCGTGGGTGGATTCTGGTGGAATTGCCGGATCGAGGAGGTCGCTTCGCCTGAGACTTGGCGCCGCCATCCCCGCAGTTGCCGCAGACCTCATTGCAGCTTCGCGTACTCCGCTTTGGCTTGCTTCAGAATGGGGAGATCAGGATCGGCATCTTTCCATAGCGTTAGGAAATCTTTGTAAGCAGTGAGTGCCCGGGAGTGCGCTACATCGGAATCCGCACTTTGTCCTTGCGAGGCTCTCGATTGCAATGCATTGGCACGAGCCAAGCCCAGATGCGCCAATGCTCCCGTCCAGCAGTTCCACACTATCCCACTGTGGTCGATAATTTGCCGAAACTCGGCGGCGGCAGCGCTGCCTTGTCCGGCTTCCAGGTAGGCCTCGCCGCGAACATACTTTGGGTAAAGACAGGAGACGTTGCTGCTGAACGAAATTACTGCAAATTCTATCGGCGAAACCGTTTGCAACGCATCGATCGCAATATCCGGGTTTTTTTTGTCGAGCGCTAATTGCGCCTGGATCGCAGGCAGCCAAAGAGCGTGAATCTGCGTATCTAATGGGAACCGCTGCTGCAGGTCTTTCGCTAAGGATTCGGCTCGCGTCGTGTCACCCGCCATGGCAAAAGCCAATGCGACTTCGACCTCCACGCCCTGACTCGCGGGACTCAGCTTCAGAGCCGCTGCCGCCGACTGTCGGGCTTCCACAGGCTTGCCGTAAGCCGCCTGTTCGAGAGCTGCATTGGCTTGCCACACTGCGCCACTTTCCTTACTGTCAGCTCGTATGGCCGACGCTACGGAGCGTTGGGTTAGCTCCCGAGCTGCGGTCAGACGACCCCCGTAGGCATCAGTATCGGCTGCGAGCGCAAGCCCAAAGTTCTCATACGCTGGCTTGCTTGAGTACCACTGTTCCTGTTCTTCGAGCGCTGCGAAATTGCCTTTGAGAAAGGCGAGGGCGTAAAGAGCATTGTGTAAACTTACGTCATCTCCTTTTCGTGCCTGTGCCTCATGAATCATCTCTTGTGCTTCATCGAAACGCTGCGTGGCCAGGTTGTAGTTAGCAAGATTCGCGTATCGATACAAGCTTCCCGGTGCCAGACGCAAGGCTTGCTTGGTTACCTCAATCGCTTTCTCGTACTGTCCCAGTGATGCGAACAGCGTCCCATAATTACCGTATCCTCCGGCGTCCCGAGGATAACTATCGATCTCCTGCTGGCGCGTTTCCGCAGCCTTGTTCAGCTCTCCCGTCACGTTCGAATAATAGTCGGCTGTAATATCGAGCCTTTCTCGCTCACTGGCATGCTCCCGCAACTGAAATGCTTTCGTGTAGTATTCGCTTGCGCGCCCCACTTCACCAAGGCTCCAGTAGTCGCCGCCCAATGCCATATAGGCCATGGCAAAATTTGGATCCAGTTCAATGGCTCGTTGCTGGTAGGAAATCGATGCGCCAGTGTCTTTCTCGTGAGCGACTTTCCGGCCGATGGTGTACGCATTCAGAGCTTCCAGCGAAGATGTAGTCGCCTGTTCGAGCGAAACGTCAAACCTCTGTACCGTAGCCAGCGATTCGCCCAACTCTGGGCGCAGCTTCGATGCCGCTTGGCCCAGCGCGTCCAGCACCTTCTCCTTGGACGCTGCGGTGACCTGCTGCTGCGCCAGTGTGTCTCCGCTCCGGCAATTCACCGCCTTCAGGGCCAGCACATATTCGCTGCCCAGGCTGCCAATCGCTCCGGCAATGTAGGCTTTGCTGCCCGCCCGCTGGCAAACCTCGCGGGCGACATTGGGCGTGAGTTTTTCGTCTGCCTGGCGCGTCATCAGTTTTAAGGTCCTCGCGACTTGACTGTCGGAGAGCACATTCAGGAAAGGCGATTGCCCCAGGGAAACGCTGAGCGCAGTCTTGAGCGTGTCATCGAATACCGCATCGCCGGTGCTGTTGGAAAAATCGGCGAGAACGATGCTGTCTTTTTCGGTCAGCAACTTGCTTTGCAGATGAAAGCGGTAATAGTAGATTCCGCCAGCGATCAGACCAGCGATGAATAAGCTCGCGAGCAGAACAGTAAATGCAATGTTTCCACGCGAAGCCGCGGGCTGGGGACCGGAAACTTTCGCCACCGCCGCCCTTCCCGAGGATGACAAAAAAGAAGATGGCCCCGACGCCGCGACCGAAGAGCGACCGCTCTCGGTATCGCGCTTCAACCGTTGCAGATCGGCGCGCATCTCCGAGGCATGTTGATAACGGAGGTCGCGATCTTTCTCCAGCGCCTTAATGATGATCGCCTCGAGCTGAGCAGGGAGCTGAGCGTTTGACTGGCTGGGCGGGTCTGCGGGTTCGTGAAGGATGGCTCCATAAGTCGCTCCATCGGTGCCTCGATCGAAAGGCAGGCGGCCGCTGGCCATCTCATACAGTGTTACGCCGAAAGAAAACAGGTCGGTGCGTTCATCCAGGGTCTTGCCGGCAACCTGTTCGGGCGACATGTAGCTCACCGTGCCGAGAGCCGGGTTCCCGGTCGTGAGATCCTTGTCGGGAAAGGTGGACGCGCCGATCGTGGGATCATCCGATCCCGATGCCGATTCTGGCCTCCTGATCGAATCGGTCCTCTTGGCCAGCCCGAAGTCGAGAACCTTGGCATGCCCACGCTTGGTGATAAAGATGTTGGCGGATTTGATATCCCGATGGATGATGCCCGCCGCATGCGCGGCATCGAGCGCGTCGGCGATATCAATGGAAAGCGCCAGCAGCAGATCAGTTTCCACGGGACGTCCGGCGATGCGGTACTTCAGCATTACGCCGTCGAGATACTCCATGGCGATAAATGCTTTCCCGTCCTGTTCGCCGATGTCATAAATCGTGCAGATGTTGGGGTGGTTCAGTGCGGATGCAGCTTGAGCCTCGCGTCGGAAGCGCGCGAGTACCAGCGGATCGCGGGCGACGTCCTCGGGCAGGAATTTGAGGGCGACAAAACGCTGCAGGCGCGTGTCTTCGGCTTTGTAGACCACACCCATGCCCCCGCCGCCGAGCTTTTCAATGATCCGGTAATGCGAGATGCTCTGTCCTATCACTGGCGCGAATATTACGTCGATGAAAAGGTGCAAGTCAATGAAAGCCGTGGGATTGGCGGAATTCCAGGAGAGGTTGGTGTTGAAACATCCCGATTCTACTCGTTGGGCCCACCGGCCCAATTCCCGAATAAGTGAAATCGCTGATTTCAGCGGTCTNGAATTCCCGCTTGTCAGCGTGTAATAACAAATACTTAGAACACCAAATCGGCATGGCGAACGAGCATAGTTCTCGCGCGATTTCTTAACCCATTTGCCCAAGTTTAGCGCGCAAAACCAGCCGAACGGCCTGTGCGCTGGGTGTTCGGGACATCCTCGGCCACTCGTAATCCTGTGTCGAAGCTGCGGCCCGCCGCCGGAGGATTCTCACGATGGGCAGAGCGAAAGCCGGCGGGTGGGAAGTTCCACGAGGAGCCACGCAGTGTGTGCCGCTCGCAGCCTGGAGACTGCTGGGCGCTGCCGTCCGACGGAGCGGAGTCGTAGTTTTCAATGCCGCAGTCCTCAGTCCACACCTCCACGTTGCCGACGGTATCGAACAAACCAAAAGCGTTGCCACGATAGCGACCCACTGCCGAGGTAAACAAAGCTCCATCGTTGCAAGTGACGCCTTTTTTCCATTGTGGAAAGCGCGCGTTGGCTGTTACATCGCGGACGTTTCCGTAGTGACAAACATCTTCAGCGGCCGCACCCCAGGGATACGGAGTAGACGAGCCAGCCCGGATCGCATATTCCATTTCCGCGGCAGTGGGGAAGCGATAGGGCTTCCCTGTCTCGTGCGAAAGCCAATTGAGATAGGCGCGAACGTCGTTCCAGCTCAGACATGTCACCGGCTCATTGTCCTCCTGCTTGTAGCCCGGATCGCGCCAACTGCTGCCGGCTTTCCAGCCATAGTCCTGACCCCCCTTATAGGCAAAACAGCCGACCGGGATCCCCAATTCGGCCGGCTGGAAGGGGACGGGAGTGTCCTTCTCGGCATCGGTTTTGTAGCCAGTTGCAGCTGCGAATCTGGCAAACTCGCCCCGCGTAACGGGATACTTCCCCAACGCGAAGCTGCGCACGCTGATGTCGTGAAGGGGTCCCTCATTCTCTTCGCGACCAGCTTCGTCTTTCGGGCTGCCCATAGCGAACTTGCCACCCGGGAGAACAATCATTTCCGGACCTCTGCCACCCGCAGCGAGGGAGTCGCGATAGGCGTGTTCGGGTGCGAGGGCGGCATTGCCAGTGTTCCCTTCCTTGACCGGGACATTTTGGAGAGACGTTTCCCGCTGTCCATTCGACTGGGCGTGAGACGTCGCGACTATGAAATTGGCGGCGATCACAAACGTAAGAGCTCTGTTTCGTAGGTACATGAGGTCTCCAAAGAGGGGGCGGCCCAACGCGCGACACACGGATAGACGAAGCTGCACCCGTCGAGGTTAGCGTCGGAGGCAGTTGGAATTAGGGATTCTGGCACAGCCGATTGGACCGCAGCCAGAACCTGATTCGGGCTCAATGCTTATGTGGAATCTCATGACTGTCGGCGGCAGACTTCCCGGAAGCGATAGACTGAGCTTCGTTCAGATAGGAAAGGACGGAACGTGGGATGAGCGATAGGTGGGCTGGACGCAGCGGCAAGCTACGCGCTTAATGAGCCCGTCTAGAAGCATGGGTCTGAGGTAGCGGATAGGTAAGTGATGACGTCTGCGGAGCAGTGCAGCGATCTCGATCAGGAGACTGCAAGAATTCGCGCCTCGAGAGAAGATCGAGACAGCGGCCAATTCCGCTAGAGAAAACAATGAGTCCGAGTGCGCAGCACCGACCTTTGTGCGTAGAGCTTCGGTCGTCTCGCTCGTTTGGCGGGCTCTCAAAAAAGACAAGGGCGTAATAATTTCACGACGTCGCAAGTGCAAATCCTGCCAGCAGGCGAGGAAGCGTATCGTGGCCAAATCCCAAGCTCCTCAGAAACTTCTCTTATGCGGCGGTGGTGAGAGTAACCACGACGCCGAGGTCGTTGGCTTTTTTCTGAATGCTGCGGATTTCGTGCTCTCCATATTTTTCTGCGTAGTACTTCATCCCCTTGTCGACGTATCGTTCTCCGTAACGCAACATCCGGTAGACGAGCCGGGCGAGCATGTGGGCCATCGCCGTGACAGCTTTTGGTGCGCCCAGACGGGCTCGCAAACGACGGGACTTCTGGCCCGTGGAGAACGCGAAGGTTTCCCCACTATTGGATTTGAGGTTTTGTAGGCGACCGTTTGAGTTCGGCCACGAGTTCCTCGAAATGAGGGTTCGAACGGAGTCTCTTGAGATGGTCGTCGGACATCAAGCCGTCCGCATCTTTATATCCGCGATTGATTGCTTCGTGCAGATACTGTAGGGCGTCATCGGGGCGGTCGGCAGCCACGGCCACACAAGCAAAGGAATACCACACCGACCAGCGGTTTCCTTGGCCTCCGGAGTTGTTATCCTTCTCGATCACATCGCGAAACAGTGCGCTGGCCTCGGCATAGCGATGACTGCGGGCCAGCGCCGTCCCGAGTAGTTGCAGGGAATTCAGCGTGTCAGGATCCTGCTGTCCCAGACTACGCAGCCGTACCTCGTATGTTTCCCGAGCTATCTTTTCCGCTTCCGCGAACTGGCCCTCGGTGATCAGCATTCCGGCAAGACTGTTCTGACTAACCAGGCTATCGGCGCTGTTCGGTCCGAGGACGCGAACCTGGACGACGAGCGCCTCCCTTTGCAATTTTTCCGCGTCCTGGACATGGCCTTCCTTGAAGAGCAGGTTCGCCAACACGCATTGCGATAGCAGCGTATGGGGGTGTTCGGGTCCGAGGGTTCGCGACTGAATTGCCAACGCCTCGCGGGCCAGTTTTTCGGCGTCGGCCAAGTGGCCTTCCGCAGTCAGAACTTTGACCAGGGTTTGCGTTGCGCTGATGGTGTTCCGGTGTTCGGGCCCGAAAACCCGCCCGTACATTGCCAAAACTTGGCGGCACAAAGGCTCAGCCTCGCTATAGCGGCCCTGCGATACGAGGGCCAATGCTAGATTGTTCATCGCCGATAAGCTTCGAGGGTGATCCGCTCCCAAAACGCGGCGCGTAACCTCGAGCAACTGACGATACTCTTGCTCCGCCTCGGCATAGCGGCTCTGGTCAAAGAGCGCAATGCCAAGACGGTTCATCGATTGCAAGGTTTGGGTGCTCTCCGGACCGAGTCTGCGAGTCGAGATCTCGATCACTTCGCGCTCCAGTTTCTCCGTCTCCTCGGCATGACCCAGACCTTCCATGACGAAGGCCAGGTCATCCATCGTCTCCAGCGTAAGCGGATCTTCCGGTCCGACAACGCGGCGTTCGCCCGCTAGCGCCTGGCGCTCCAGTTTCTCCGCTTCGGCATAATGTCCTTCGCGATCCACAATCCAGCCCAGCTGAGTCATCGACTCCAGGGTCTTCGGGTCATCCGGTCCGTGCAATCTCATTCGAGCGTCCAGGGCGCGCTTTGCCAGTTCGTGAGCGCGAGCGTAGAGCCCGATGTTCGTGTATGTGGTCGCCATCACCTGCATCATCTGCGATTGCACCTCGGGATCTTTCGCCAATCCCGTCCCCATATCGTTCGACGCCTTGTCGAGGATCTCGCGAGCCGTCACGCTGTTGCCGCGCGCTTCACTGGGATCGGACACCTTGAACATCCCAGTCATGAAATCAGTGATGCGCGTGGCGCGATCGCGCTCCCGAGTAATCCGGCGTAACTGCAAAGCCTGCACAAGGGAGAAAGCGGCCAACAACAACACCAATCCAGCCGCCACGCCTACAGCGACGCGGTGCCGCCGCGCATATTTTCGCAATCGATATCCGGCACTTGCCGGCCGCGCCACGACGGCCTCATTATTCAGATACCGCCGAATGTCCGCCGCCAGTTCCGAAGGCGCGCCATAGCGGAAAGTGCGATCCTTCTCCAGTGCCTTCATCGCGATCCAGTCGAGATCGCCGCGGAGCAGGCTGACCAACTGCTTGGGCTCGGTGCCGCGCGCTGCGGCGGTCGCCGCCGATGTGTCCCGATCGGTGCTGACTTTGTGGCTCGGGGACGGCGGCTCCTCCTCGCGTAACTTCCTTAGTAACTCGTCGAGCGGTTGCTTCTGCCGCTGCTTGGTTTCAAAGGGCTGCAGTCCAGCCAGCAGCACATAGAGAACGACCCCCAGCGAGTAGACGTCGGTGCGCGTGTCGATGTCGTGAAGACCGTCCTGCACATTGGGATCGGCCTGCTCCGGACTCATGTATCCGGGGGTGCCCACAAAATGTCCCAATTGGGTGAAGCGGCTCTCACCCTCAAACTGAGGCGTGGTCGCCTTCGCCAGACCGAAGTCGATGATCCGCGGCACAGGTTTGCCATCCACTTCCACCACCAGAATGTTTGCCGGCTTCAGATCGCGATGGATGATGGCTTTCTGGTGGGCATGCTGCACCCCTTCGCACGCTTGGATGAACAGTTCAAGCCGGTCCGCGATCTTGAGTTTCTTTTGATCGCAATATTCGGTAATCGGCAAACCGGGCACATACTCCATCACGAAGTAGGGCTGGCCCTGTCGCGTCGTTCCGGCGTCGAACACTTTGGCGATGGCGGGATGATCCATGATCGCCAGCGCCTGCCGCTCCGATTCGAAGCGTTGCACGACCGCCTCGTCGTACATGCCAGCCTTGATCAGCTTGACGGCGACTTGCCGGCGCACTGGAAAGGTCTGTTCGGCCAGCCAGACCTGGCCCATGCCTCCTTCACCAAGCTTGCGCACGAGTTCAAAACGTTCGGCAAAAAGCTGTCCCGCCTGCAGCCCGCGACCAGAAAGGATCCCATCCAGATTCGCGATTAATCCGTCGGAGGCCGGTACGGGTTCAAGGAAGGTCGGGTGGGCATCATCGCCAGAGGCGAGTAGGACCTCGACTTCTTGCCGCAACGATTGATCGGACAAACAGGCGCGATCCAAGAAGGCGGAACGTTGGGCGGGCTCCAGTTCCTGCGCTTCTTCAAGCACTTCACGAATCTGTTGCCAACGCTCTGGTGTCATGGACCGCTTGTCGCGCTGATCTGGTGATGCAGCCAAGCCCGTGCGGAAGCCCAGTGTCTTTTCACGGTTCTGGGCGACAGCTTGAGCACATCCGAGGTTTCTTCGATGGAAAGACCGCCAAAGAATCTCAACTCCACAATGCGGCTCTGTTGTTGGTCGAGTTTAGCCAGTTCATGCAGCGCGTCGTCGAGAGCGACTATATCCACGCTGCGGCTCTTGAACGCCAACCCATCTAGGGTTACGCGATCGCCTCCATCTCGCTTGGCGGTATTGCGGCTGCGCCCGTACTCTACCAGAATCTGCCGCATCAACCGGGCGCAGATGGCCAGGAAATGAGCGCGGTTCTCGAATTTGGCGGCGCCTTGTTTCTCCAGCCGCAAGTAAGCCTCGTGCACCAAGGCCGTGCTCTGCAACGTATGGTCGGCACGTTCCTTCCGCAGATATTGGTGCGCGACCCGCCGGAGTTCGTCATAAACGAGCGGAACCAGGGCGCGCAACGCCTCGTCTTCGCCGGCGTGCCAGTCGTCCAGCAACTGTTTAACAATCTTGGATTGAACCTGCGACAACGAGCCCCCAGAATCGCCCTGCGGAGTTCTTGGGTAGCAAAGTAGCCTCACGGACGGGCGATGTCAAGCCATTGAAAACGCATGTATTTCGTCGAGTAGCCGCGGGCTCGTCATTCGCCCGATGCGAGACGCAAGGTTGAACCTCCATAGCCGAATTCTTGCCAACCTCGTTGAGAATCTGGTTGGGGTTCAAACTTCTACAGAGCCCTCGGCGGCAGCGACGGGACGTCGAACCCGCGGTATTGTGCGTGAAAGGAGGGCATTCTCCAAGCGACCGTCATTGAACTGGAGACAGTCTCGCGCAGTTTCCCCTACTCCCGCACTGACGTAATAATGGGCCTCGACACCTGGAGAGCAATCTTCTGCTGAATGTCGGCTGCGGAGTCGCCTAGCAACAAGTCGTAGGTGCCTGCGTCGGCGTGCCACGCTGCTGCGCCCACATCATAGAAACTAAAGCTGCGTGGATCGAGGTCGACAACGACACGCTTGGTCTCTCCCGGTTGCAGCATAACGCGCTCGAATTGTTTCAATTCCTTCGCGGGGCGTGGCACAGTGGGCGCTGCTTCGCCTACATAGAGCTGGGCGACGGTAGCTCCGGCGCGTTTGCCAGTATTCGTCACGTCGAAGCTGATCGAGAAGCGGCCTTCGCCCGTCGGAGTGGCCCTCAGGTGAGCGAACGAAAACGTCGTATAAGAGAGTCCGAAACCAAACGGAAAGAGCGGTTCGACATGAGTCTGCTCATAACCGCGATAGCCCACAAATATGCCTTCCCGGTAGACGATCTTGTTGGTCCCCGGATCGGGGTAGTAGCTGGCGAAGCTGGGGTTGTCGGCAACGTTCCTTTCCCAGCTGATGGGCAGATGGCCGGACGGATTTGTCTCTCCGAAGAGCAACCGGGCCGCGGCTGTGCCGCCCTCTTCGCCCGCATACCACGTGGCGAGGATGCCCTGAACTTTGTCTTTCCAGTGTGAGACGTCAACGCTACCACCTGAAGTGATCACGACGACGGTCTTCTTTCTGAGTGCAGCGACTTGCTCGATGAGTTGCTCCTGCCCGACCGGGAGCTCAAAGCTGCGGTCTCCACCTTCGGACTCGGACGATGCGTTGAATCCGACCGCCAGCACCACCGCGTCGGCGTGAGACGCCATTTCGAGAGCGTCGTCCTCGACGATGGTACGGAGCGGCACGATACCGACACGCAACCCCGAAACGGAAGCGAACTGTGTCGCGAGTTGTTCCAGCACAACTTTGTGCGGCCCTTTAGAGAGCTCCAGGGTCGTTTGGCTGAGGATCGCCTTGGGTACGACAGAACTGTCAAAGACGGTCGCATCGTCGACTACCAGCCGGTACCTTCCGTCAGTCTGCGCGAACACCACGAATTTGCCCGCGGCATCTGCCGTGTAGTAGCCGGTCCACCGGCCGCTCGTCGTCGTTCGCAGATAGGGGCTGGAATTCCCATGAGACGTGAGCGCGTTCAGTTCCTGCTCTTCTGGCTCGCGGCGAGTGGAGCCGGGGAGTAGCATCAGTCGCTCGACGCTTATGCCAGTCTCTCCGCCCTGCAGATCAGCATTGGCAAACGTCGTGTGTGTCACACCGGGGGTTGAGCCTTGGGCATCGGTAGTGAATTGTGTGAGTCGCGACATCTGGTTGAGACTACGAACTCCGCGTGCGTAGAGCACGTTGGCTCCGTCGCCCAAATAGTTGCCGATGCCGGCGAGCAGATTCGTCGTGGCGAAGCTGACGACTTCGCCACTACCCCCGCCCGTGGTTATAGTTTGAGTCGCTGTGGGTCCGATCACAGCGATCGTCTTGATCTTTGTTCGGTCGAGCGGTAGTGCGTTGTTGTCATTTTGCAGAAGCACCGCGCCCTCCAGCGCGGCCTGCAGTGAGGCCTCCCGACCCCGCAGGTTGTAGCGCGGTATGCTCGTGTCCAGTGCCGGGTGATCAAGCCAACCGAAGTTAACAGCGACGCGCAGGATCCGGCGTACCTTGTCATCGAGATCTGCTTGCGTGATGGTTCCGGCCTTGAGCAACGGAATGAGAACTTCCTGGTTGTAATGAACGCCGAACGGCATCTCGAGATCGAGGCCCCCCTTTACGGCCGCCGTGGCGTCGTAAGTGGCGACCCAATCGGACATGATGATGCCGGGAAAGTGCCACTGCTCTTTGGCCACTTCAACGTTAAGTTGGCGATTCTGCGTCATGTGTTCGCCGTTGGTGAGATTGTAGGCGTCCATGATCGCACCGACTTGGCCTACCTTGACGGCAGCTTCGAACACCGGCATGTAGATTTCCCGCAGCGCCCGCTCGTCGATGATGGAATCGGTATCGTGGCGTAAATACTCGGAATTGTTGCCGAGATAATGCTTGATGGTGGCGGCGACACCTTCCTTCTGCACCCCCTCGATGTACGCGACAGCGATCTGGCTGGCAAGGAATGGATCTTCACCGAAATATTCAAAGTTACGCCCGTTCATGGGCGCGCGGTAAATGTTGACGCCCGGACCGAGTAAGAACACCGCCCCACGGGAGCGGCAATCGCGTCCCAGTTCTTCGCCAATGCGGAGCGCGAGTGCCTTGTCCCACGAAGCCGCCAATCCGATGCCGGCCGCGTAAGCGATGGTCGGGGCGGGAATGTGCGCTCCTACTGGACCGTCGGCCATCTGGAAGAAGGGAATATGGAGGCGTGGCACCGGGTGAGTGCGAAACGGCGTGTCACCGCCCAGGAGGTCGATCTTCTCGTCAAGGGTCATCGCGCCCACGAATTCATTGACACGTTTGTCCACCGCCGCGGCATCGTTGGCAACGAACTGTGCAAAAGCGGAGACACTCGTCAACAGGAGCGCACCAACGAGAAGGCTACCGCGTACATAACAGTTCGAATTCGTGGGCATCGTGAGATTCTCCTTCGGGAAATGGTACGACGAAAAAAGGGCCGTGAACACCGCGACGCAATTGATAGAGACTGCGCGAGAAGAAAACGCTCCAAACTCCCGACAATTTCTCCTTATCCCTCACTCCAATGCTACCCAAATGATGAGCGCGATCAGGGACAAAATCACCTGCTCACGCGTCGAAGCTTCAATCGCACGCGGGTCCGGATAAGCTGGATGGGATTAGGGCGCTTTCGCGTGGTTGAGGAGATATTGACGCCGGTTAAGGCAGCAGACAACCTCTACGAGTTCAAAGCATAGGCCTCGTCCCGCGCAGCGCTTTGCGTGCTGGAATGTTCGAGTGTAGTTCTGCACGCCATTCAGCTCCGAGTGCCCGATTACAAGACGGCCATATTCCAAGAAGTGGGCTTGTTCCTATTCGACGGCCATGAACTTCAGGCAAACGGGTGAGGAGACTTGGAGTATCTGTTTCGTAGGAGTTAGTCGGCCATTATTGGCGTCGATCCGGAACACCACGATGTTATTAGTATCTTGATTGGCTACAAACAAGAACCTGCCGGTGGGGTCGATTTCAAAATTACGCGGGGTTTTGCCTTGGGTGGGGAAGGAACCTGCCAAAGTTAGAGCGCCGGTTTTGCGGTCGATGGAGAAGACGGCAATGGTGTCGTGTCCGCGATTGGAGGCGAATAGGAATTTGCCTCTGGAATCTATCTTGATTTCGGCGGCGTTGTTGCTCCCCGAGAAGTTCTTAGGAAGGGTTAAAACGGTTTTTAGGGTATGCAGCGTGCCGCGGCTGGCATCGTAGGCAAATGCGGTGATGCTGGACTGCAATTCGTTTACTACATAGACGAACTTGCCATTTGGATGAAAGGCGAGGTGACGAGGGCCGGCTCCGGGATCGAGCTTGGCATAGGGAGGATTGTTCAGGGCGAGGGATCCGGTTTTTGCGTCGAAGCGATAGACCAGCAGCTCATCAAGGCCCAGATCAACTGCGATTGCGAAACGATTGTCGGGGGTAGTTTCGATCCAGTGCGCGTGCGGACCTTCCTGGCGCTCGCGGTTGACGCTCGACCCGACGTGTTGAACGAAAGCTGAAGATTCGCCGATGTGGCCATCGGACTGAACCGGAAATACGGCCACGCTTCCTCCGGTATAGTTGGCTACCAGCGCGTACTTTCCGGTCTTGTCAAACGCGATGTAGCAGGGGTCGGCTCCGCGCGAGGCGACTGCGTTCAGCAGTTGCAGCGTGCCGGTCTGGCGGTCACCTTTCTGACGATCGATGGCGAAGGCGCTTACCACTCCGCTGCTGGCATCTTTATATTTTTGGACTTCGTTGACCGCGTACAGGAAGTGGTGGCTCGGGTCGATCGCGAGGAATGATGGGTTGCTGGCTTCCGCCGCTATGCCTAGTGGAGTCAGTTCAGAGGATTCCGCATCGAAGCGATAGGCGTAAATGCCTGTGCTCTCCTTTTCAGTATATGTGCCGACGAAGAGAAGATATTTGCGCTTTGGGGAATCCTTGGCGGCGGTTACGGTGACCAACGAAAAGAGAAGGAACCATAGCAGGTAGCGGCGGCAGGAGATAGTCATGGGGTTTATCAAAGCGCATTCGAGGGTTGTACCGCAAGGCGGGCGCAACTGGCGCAGAAATTGCGATTCGGACCACCCTGCGGTCGCTCCCGGAAACCATGCAGAAATGGGCTTGCGGGAAGAAACCGATCTTCGGCTCCGGTTTCTACAGTTCCCCTAATTCGCTGTGTTTCCGATGAAAACGGTATCACTGGATCAGTCACTCCGGTTGATTGGTGCTAGGCAGTGCTAGGTTCGGCGGATCCATGAAGGCATCGTCGAGACAAATCGGTCGAGGAGGTAAATCTCTTCCCAGTGAGTCCAGTAACGCTGTCGCAAGAACGACCAATTAGCGACATGTTCGGAGAGACACGCGCCAAAGCGCTGTGAACTGGCGGCTGATCAGCCGTCAGTGTGTGTTCTGGTGCCTCGCGTCTCGCGATATGCGGAGACCAATCCCCAAACGTACATCCCAGCTAGAATCACCAGGCACACCGTCGCAAGCCGCATATAGCGATCGACCAATTGCGTAACCGACCACCCGTAGACCGTGGTGAGCAGGCTGGGGTCAGAGAGGTTGACTCCTTCGATCTCTCCGAATGGAATATCTTCAATCGGTCCTGACCATACNAGGAAAACCTGCATGAAGCTTATCGCTCCGATGGCCAGCAATCCCCAGCGCAGACCCCAACTTTTATATATTGCGCTCTCTCGAGGAACATAAAACGTCGCCATCAGGACTGTGCCCAGTACAAACGCGCCGGCATCCCCACCAAAAACAATCGAAGCCCCTGCAGGCAAACGGAGGAAAATCAGTTGCACGATGAGCATCGCGCCGGCAGCGCACAACAACCCCCGCCGCTGCGACTGCCAGGCGAGAAATCCCCAATACATGATGGCTGAGGTCACCGCCAGCACGAGCCACCAGGATCGTTCCTCGCCGTGCATCGTAACCCAGAGCAAAGGAACTGCCCAGCGGCCCGTGAGCCAAGCGGTGATCGCGTGCCCACTTTCGTGCAGAACCATTGCGAGCATGCCCAGTGGCGAACGTGCCACGAGGCGCGCTACGACCAGTGCCGAAGGCAGAGCGAAGATCCGGTACTTGAACTCCCAGAGTGCATCGTTTCGGAATGGTAGAGGTGCATTTGGCGAAAGCACCCGAGTCTGGACCACCGGCTCCTCAACGCTAGCCGGTTTGGCCGCTGAGAGCACTTCTAGGTAACGCGCAAAAATGATTCCGCACTTCAGGCACTCGGTCGTCTGCAATGGATGATCGAATTGGCATTTGGGACAGCGCATCCCTGATGGAGACCTGACCCATTGTATGAGCGGATCGCTGCCGATCTACACGCCCCTTGGTGTCGACACAGGTACCGCCAGAGGCGGTCCCTACCGTACTTCCGGCTCATTTCAACAACCTACGCAGGGACCCAGGCATCTACTGTTCGCATGTTTGGAGGCTGTATATGCTTTACCGCCACTCGTCTGCTGGAGCGCGCGAGAGTACGTCTTCTCTGCTGACACCTTTTACCTGTCTTGCCGCAGTGCTGGCGGCTACCCTTCTCTTCTCAGTTCAAGCACCCGCCGCGGTTACATTTACGGCAAGCGAAATCGCATCTGGAGATCAATACGGTAACTCCATCGTCTCCGGGGACTTCAACAGTGACGGCATTCTCGATCTCGTCACCGTCAACTACTCCACCATATCTTTTTATAAGGGGCTCGGAGGCGGCGAGTACGCTGCACCCGTAAATTCGACAGGCTTCGGCGGCCAGGCTGTCGCCGCTGATTTCAACGGTGACGGGAATCTCGATCTAGCCGTTACATATCTGGGCGGAGCACAGATTTTTCTCGGTGGCGGCGATGGCACGTTCACCGAAGGCGCCTCGATCAACGACCAGGGGTACGTTACTACCAACATCGCCACGGTCGATTTCAACGGCGACCACATCCCTGACATCGTTGTCAATGAGTGTCCCTTGCAATCCCCAAGTTGTGCAACCAATGTCTATCTTGGCAAGGGTGACGGCACCTTCGAACAGTCTGCCAATTTGGGTTATGGCGGCTACGGTCTGGTCGTCGGAGACTTCAACGCCGATGGCTACCAGGACGTCGCGGTGATCGACGAGTATTACGCTGGCTTCAATGGAGTAATCGTCTACCTCGGCGAAGGCAACGGCCAGTTCCAAAATCCGCTCATGCTCAAGTTGACCGATTCAACTCTGGATATCGCGGTCGGCGATTTCTACAACGATCGCATCCAGACGCTGGCGATACTTACTGAGGGGACTAATAACGATGCCTACATACAGACGGTTCAATACTCCGATGGACAATTGGTGGCTTCAAATCCGCAAGTTGCTTATAAGATGCCTTCACCGTATGTGAGCTTCTATATGGTCGCTGGCGACCTCAACGGAGACTTCAAAGACGACATTGTGATTTCCGGTTATTACAGTCAGTATTCTAACTTCGACCCAAGTTCGCCCTGGAACCTCTATATGCTGGGCACCGGCAAAGGCACTTTCGATGCCCACGTCAACCTACCCACGTACTCAAACGAGGATGAATATCCCTTCATCCGTGACCTGATCCTGGATTCCCGCCACGACATCGGTCTGGCTTGGAGTGCGAACAGCAGCGGCGGTGGCGGAGCCTTCGTGCTCCTCAATCAGAATGCCAAGACCAACTGCGATCCGCCACCCGCGAATGCGCTGGGCGTGAATATCTGCGCCCCGACTGAGGGAGAGATCGTGCCCGCCACCCATACCTTCAAGGGCGCAGGCAATGCCTTTAACGGGATCGCCAAACGTATGGAGCTCTGGATCGACGGTACGAAGGTCGGACAGAATCTGGAGGATCAGTTGAACGTCAAGACCACGCTGACCGCTGGTACGCACACGGCCGCGTTCGTGGTGGTAGACAGCTTCGACAGCTACACCTCGAAGTCAGTGACCTTCACAGTCAAGTAATAGAGATCACGTGCCGGGCTTCGCACTTTGATGTAGTGGCGGCTTCTAAAATATCTGGCAAAATATCGCCATTTACACTCAGAACCCGGCCCGAGGATCAAACCGCACGACGGTGCTATAGTTGCACAAATGCTTTATGTTCGATGGGAGGTATGTATGACCCCTGCGAACCGCCGCCTGCAGGACCGAATTGAAATCCTTGTCACGAAGGCGCTGGGTACTCGTGATGCCGACGAACTGGAACAAGTGATTCAGGGCCTTCGCGAAGCACTCCATGAACATGCCAAGCGATTACGTGAAGCGGGTGCTGTTCAACGCCCGTCTTCGTCAACTAGCGCAGAACACGGCGAAGATTAGGCGTCTGGATGTTGCTTATAGATTTCCTGAAGGCTACCCTCAATTAACGAACAGTGTTCCGCTAGAATGTCCCTATTTTCCTTTTCAGCCAACAGGGAAGGAGTGATGAACTTTCTCATTAGCCTTCTTAATGATCTCTGAAGGCCCCGATCCAGCAATGTAGATTTAATAGGTTTTGAGGGGCCGAATGGTCATCTGCCTCGTCGGGTCGCATGCCCATGACCTTGGCGAACGCTCCGGTTGCAAGCATCCCCGGCGAGAGGCTGTTCACTCGAATTCCTTTTTCACCCAACTCCATGGCGGCGCAACGCGTCAGGTGAATCGAACCTGCCTTCGCGGCTGAATAATAGTATCCTCCCAGCCCGGCGCGGAATCCATTGACACTTGCAACGTTGATGATGCTGCCCGTTCCTTGTGCGGCCATCACACGTGCCGAATATTTCATTCCCGCCAGGACGGCACGCAGGTGCACGGCTATCACCGCATCGAACACCTCCAGATCAACGTCGGCCATGGCGGCATATTGCGAACTCCTGCCGGCGTTGTTCATCAGGCAATCGACGCGGCCAAAGCGGTCGACGCGTGGTCAATCATCGCCTTGACGTCGGCTTCGACGGAGACATCCGTACATATGAAGCTCGCGGCATCGCCGAGCTTCCCTACGAGTTTCTCCGCTCTGTCCTGGCGACGGCCAGCAATCACAACCTTGGCTCCGTTGGCGACGAAAACCTCGGCCGTGCAGGCCCCGATCCCGCTCGTCCCGCCGGTTATAACCGCAACCTTTCCTTCGAGTGGCAACATTGCAATAGACTCCCAGCTAGGCAGCAAGTTCTCTGGCAGCCTGTGTTCGGGGTCAGTATCCTATGGAGGAAGAGCGCTGTCCATGACCTTTGAGGTCATGAAGACACGCGGTTTGAATCTCTTCGGAGCGGAGCANCGGCGCTCTTCAAGATCAATCCTGGCGCTCGCGTACGCATGTGCGCATGGACTACTTCTTGCGGCTCGGGTCCTCCTCAGCATTGACATAATTGAACTGTAAGGGCGCCATTCCATGGACTTGCACGACCACTTCTCCGCTCGCGATTGCGTAGTGATGCATATTGGGATCGAGATAAGCGAAACTCCCGGCCGGGAAATCCCCCATTTTGTTGTCGTCAAACCGATCTCCCATGCCGACTTTGAACGTCCCGCTGATGACCGTGACATTTTCCCGGTTGGGGTGCCAATGGGGCGCGATCCGATATCCGTCAGGCATCTTCAGCCGCACCGTGTAGTCTCCCGTGGCGGCGCTCGGGTTGCCCTCAAGGACTGCGAGTTCGGCTCCCGCAGGCATAAATGCCGGGGCTGGACCGTACGGAATCGCATCGGGTGTGAATGCATGTTTCGCGGAACCGGATTGAGCCCCGCTCGTGAAAACCATGGTTACCCCACACAACAGGGCGACCAGAGTGGTCATTAGGTACGCTTTCTGTCTCATGAACTGTGCCTCCAAGGTCGATTTCGACCGCCCTGCATATTCCTCCAAAACCGTCGTCGCTGCAATCGGGATCAGATAACGTTTCCATATCTTTCCTCTATCGTCGTAAACTTCTCAATCTAAGCGAATAATTCGTGCTGGGGACCTGTATGCTGAGCCCAAAACCGGAAGTCGGTGAATTTGAGTTGGATCTTGGGCGCTACGAGCTTCGCCGCCGTGGACGGCCGGTGAAGCTGGAAAAGAAGCCCATGGAGCTGTTGATCTTTCTCGCATCGCGGCGAGGGCAACTGGTGTCGCGCCAGGATATCGTGACCAAACTTTGGCGTTCTGATCTTTTTGTCGATACTGAGGCCAACATCAACAACGTGATCCGCAAGCTTAGAACAGCGTTACGGGATAGCTCTGACAGCCCGCGATTCTTGCAGACGGTCGTTGGCAAGGGATACCGCTTCATCGGTCCTTTGCGCGTAACTGACTCCGGTCTCGCCCATTCCGGCTTCGAACAAAGACGTGTTCCTGGAGGAGAGGAACGCCCAACGCTCGCCGTAATGCCGCTTTGTCTACTCGGAAATATTTCAGATGACCAGGGTGTGTGCCTCGGTTTTGCGGACGCACTGGTCTCGCGGCTCGGCAATCTTAAGGATGTCGACGTCCTGCCAATCTCATCCATGCTCAACATGCCGGCGGAAATGAGCGCTTCGGAAGTGGGATCACGCCTCGGTATTCGTTTTGTAGTCCACGGCGCGATTCGAGAAGCAAAGGGACAATGGCGTCTCGCCCTGCAGATGTTCGATACCTATTTACAGGGCGCAGGCTTCACATGGAGGCGCGACCTCGATGTGAGCCGCCTGTCCGAACTTGAGGACGAAATTGCCAATCAAATCGCCAGCGTACTGAACAGGCCTCTGCGCCCGCAGACCGCGCAACCCCATCGATATAGCAGGGACCAGATGGCGTACGCAGATTTCATGCGCGGCTACCGCCTTAGCTCCTCGGGCGATCCAGCTTTGCTGGACGAAGCTGTCCATCTGCTGACCAATGCGGTAACGCGAGATCCGGTTTTTTCTCTTGCCCATGCAACACTTTCGCTTACCTGTGCGAATCGCTACTTCGAGTTCGAACCCGCGACCAAATGGTTGGACAAAGCCGAATTTCATTGTGGCCGCGCGCTTGAACTGAATCGGGATTTGCCCGAGGCACACGTGGCCAAGGCGTTTCTCCTATGGAGTCCCTCCAAAAACTTCCAGCACCTTGATGCCATCGCCGAACTGCGCAAGGCGATCAGCCTGCAGAAGAACCTGCCTCATGCTTATAATCGCCTGGGCACAATCCTGGCGCATATTGGACTGCTCGATCGCGCTCGTGAAATGTATGAAAGAGGGCGCCCGTTCCAACCAAAGAAGGCTGTCAGCCACAGCATTGTCCAGGTCTACATCTGGAGTGGCGAGATCGCCTTGGCACAGGAAGAGATTCAAGCGTGGCGGGCCGAGAACCCAACCAACAAGTACGCTATCTACTTTGCTCCGCAAGCAGCCATGATGAGCGGCGATTGGCAGGGGGCGAAGGGGCTGCTCGATGAAGCGATCCATCTCCTGCCCGAAGAACCGCTGATCATCAGTCTAATGGGCCAGTATTGGGCGCTGAAGGGAAGCCCGGAACAGGCGCTTGAGTGCGTGGCTCGCGCCTGTGGCACCGCAAAGACCTTCGGACATGCTCATCATACCTATTATCAAATCGCCGGCATATTTTCTTTGTTGGAGCGGCATGCTGTGGCGTTTGAGTGGCTGGAACGATGTGTCAGTAACGGATTTGCCTGCTGGCCGTTCTTTCTCAAAGACACTTGTCTCCAAGGCCTTCGTGGTCTTCCGGAATTTGAGACTTTGGTGAACTCTTTGCAGGCAAAGTACCCTCCCGATGTTGGTTTGCTATAGCTTCTGCGCACTCGCGTCATTGGTTTGCGGATTGTCGGCAATACGGAAGGTGGGTTCCTGCTAGCTGGTTGTCGCGCCGCGCGAGAGCGATTCAAGCGGTCAGTCAGTCAGTCAAGTCAAGTTCAGGCTATTGCAGATTATGCGAAGCTGTCGAAGACAAAGTCTGACGGTTGGCGTTTTCAGCACGAGCTCTTGGATGTGTTCCCTCACTCTGTCTACAATGTCGCTTCCAACTCGAAGCCCTCAATCATCTCGGTAAGCGTTCTTTGCGCCGAGTCACGCCTTTGTTGCAAGTCCGAGATCTCATGCTGTAGAGACTGCACTCGGTCTTCCTGATCATTCAGTTCTCGCGCATAGCGTTCCACCAAAGCCCTCTCTTCGGAACTGCCCTTTGAGCGCCTTCATGTTTTCGCGGACTCGCTGCTGATCTTCGGCAATGCCGGACATCTGCGCCTTACAGGCGGCGATATTGGCTTCGAAGGCGGCAATTGCGTTCTTTTGCCCCACCACCCGTCGCAACATTTTCTCCACCTCGGCATTGACAGCGTTTTGGCTAACAAAGTAATCGACTTGGCCGTCCGACACGTTGGTCAGTTGATACTGTGTTGAAATTGGCCGGTATTCTTTCACGCTCACGATCGTGGTTTTCTGGGGCTCAGCATTGAGGCGGAAACGATGGAATGATGCAGTGCTCTCCGCTGGCTCAGTTCCGTCGGCTAGCTGCCACCCTGGGCGTGCGGGATGCTCGATCACAACGGTCCGGGCAGAGGTATCGCGGTTGCGAATGGTGTAGATGTGCTCGTCCCGCTCCTCGGTTATCTGGGTCATGGCGCCATGCGCGATCACGATCTTGGTGATCTTCTGTTTTTCCGATTTCTGTTTCTCATCCACTAACAAGCCGAGGTCGGCCGCGTAAGACAGCAAACGTTTTTCACCCGGCTTGATGGGATCCATCAGACCCTCACCGGCAAACGCGTCGGCTTCGAGCACGTTGAAGCTACCTCCGTCGAGTGTGAGGCCGCTGCTGCTGTTAATCCAAAGAGCACGAAGCACCGACGGTTGCGAAGGATTCCAGACCGATACTTTTTCCGCGTCGATGCGAGCCTGGAGAATGGGCACCATCGCCGACTGGTTCTTGCGAATGGTGACGCGGTCCTTAAGCTTGTACTCGAACAGATCGCCGAGTTCCTGGGTTTGCGCCACGGTGGTTGTAGTTTCGAGAGACTGCGCTACCGCTGTGGCTTCAAAGTGGTCACGGCCGCCACCGCCAACTCTGAAAACCCCGCCGCCGGTACCCCCGCCGTGACCCGCACCGATTCCGCCGCCAGAGGCCGACAGAATTCCGCCAATAACGCCTCCCGATTGACCTTCGGGAATACCACCAGGGACGCCGCCGGGAACGTCATTGACTGAATTTGGAATTATCGTTGGCGACCGGAGCTCTCCATTTACGACCTCTGACTCTTCCATGGTGGCTTCGTGGGTCTGGGGCGTGACCATTGCGTTTTCCGGCAAGGGCACAACTGGACGACGCGTGTAGTAAGGCTGAGACAATTCCTGGACAAACGAGTGCGGCGCTCCCGCTACCAGCGATAGCTCAACATTCTTCCAGTCTTCGCCAACTGTGTTATCCACGATCGCCCAGCCTTGCAGCAACGGCTTGCCTTCCTTCGGAACCACGATGCGGTACGTACACTTCCACACTGGAACTTCGCTGATGTAGCTCACCAGCAGGTCGCGGTCGCCCGCCGTCGAGATGGCCATGCGGCGGATATCCTGGTCGCGCGTGGACGCGACCATGCCCAGATACTTTCCGACCTGTTCACTCACATCCTTTTCTTCAATCCGCACGCTGGTCGCGGGATTCAGGTCGAACACTCGGACTTCGCCGTTGTCGGTCACGATGGAAAGCTGATTGACCGTGATCTTCTGGTCGTCCTTAGCGGGCAACTCCCGTTGATCGATGCTCAACAAACGACCGGAGACGTTTGCAGATCCACTGCGCACTTCCAAGCGGGCACCGCGGAGTGCATCAAGGAATTGGACTGTGGTTGGGTTTTCACCCACCGGGAGATGCAAAGAACCCAGCCTCCGCTCCAGCGAAGCAGTCGAGTTGTAGCTTACACCGGTGATTCTTCCTTTCCCGAGATCCAACACCGTCAGAGACTTCAGCACGTCGTTCAGTTGCGCTGTGGTGAAATCGATGTCTACGTCCTGATTGCCACGAATGCGGCCGGAATGCTCGAAGTACCCAACGCCATTCTTATAGAGGATAACCCTGGTCACCGGCAGGCGTGCCGCTGAACCCGTTGCGGCAGTTGCCGGTGGAACCGTTGGCTGTGCCGAAGTCTGAGCGTATGACATCGTGGCGAGTGCCAACCACAGCAGTGCGAGTGTTCGAAGACGCACGTCTCCTCCTTATCAAATCAAGCGGCCACCGGTGCTGCCAATCACCTGGCGAAGTTGTTTTCGCGAACACGATTCGCAGCGCTGTAGATTTAGACACCGAAAATCGGAAGTTTGGACGGAACTCCCACTCATTTCAGTACAGCCGGAAACTGACCTCGATATTGACTTGAACTGCTACGGGGTGTCCGTCCTTCATCGCGGGCTCGAACGCCCATTTCCGCACTGCCTCGATGGCTTTTTCGTCGAGGCCCATGCCGAGCGACCGTTGCACGCGGATATCGCGCGGCCTACCATCTGGGCCAACGACGACCGAGAGCAACACCGTTCCCTGGTACTTTGCATGGCGAGCCTCTTCGGAATACTCCGGATCTGGATCGTAGATTGGGCGTGGTGCGGAAACCCCTCCGCCCACGCGATACGCGCCACCGCCGGTGCCACCGCCTTGTCCTCGGCCAAAACCAGGGCCTTCTCCTGAGCCGATTCCCCCACCACTGCCACTTCCGAGTCCACCGCCGAACCCGGTTCCGTTCGACGGGAGCTGGAGGATCGCGGAAAGTGGATTGCCAATCTGAAACGTCGGCGGGGTCAGCGCAGGCGGGCCAACAACCGTCGGTTCCGCGGGAAGCTTTGGCTGTTCATTGTGCACTACGATGGTGGGCGGAGTTACCTGCTCCCGCGCGAAACGAGGTAGGCTCCCTTTTGATTCAGACAGTTTGTCTCTGTCACCACCGCCTCCCCCACCTCTGCTTTTGTCGATGGACAGCGGCCACACGTAGGCACTGATGTCCGTCAGCAGAATGCTAGTCGTGTGAGGTGTGAGTTGCGTTTGTCTCGTCATCCAGAGTCCCGCCGTCGCTACGACTGCAATCAGCGCAGCATGGATCGCCGCTGAAATCGCGAAATTTCCGCGATGGACAGGGTAGTTCACATCGCCTGCTCCAAACAGGGTCGGCAGAATCTCATCAGGTTTCACATCCCGCCGTGCTTGTCCCTGTTCTCTTGTCTGGCGGCGAATGTCAACATTCGCTGCAACTGGCACAGCATGGTTTTGTCCGAGCAACTCCGCTTTCAACTCCGCCCTGAATTCAGGATCTGGTAGCAAACGCAGTTTCGCCGCGATCCCCAACAGTTCACTTATCTTGAGATCCACCTGGGGTGGTGCAGAATCNGGTTCTGCGATCATCATCTCGATCGCATCTTCAAGCTGATCGGCCATGGAAGTGCTAGCCATGATTGCTCCTTATCCGTTTACGAAGGTTTTGCAGTGCGCGCAGTTGAAGCTGTTTAATCGCGCCCTCACTTCGTCCCAATTCTGTCGCGATCTCACGCAGGCTCTTCTGACCAACGAAGCGCCGAATGATCACCCGCCGCTGATCGTCGGGCAGCGTTTCGACGAGCTGGTAAAGCATTGCCCGCTGCTCGATATCGTCTTCCATGCCGACCTGCTCCAGGTCGTCCGTTACGACTTCCTGCCGCTTAGCGACCCGTTGCCAGCGATCCGAAAGCACGTTCGCCGCAATCCCCAGCAGCCATGCGACGAACGGCGAGCCGCGCCATTCGAAACGCGGAAGGCTGGCCAGCGCCTGGTGGAAGACATCCGCCGTCGCATCCTGCGCCTCTTCGCGATTGCGCACGCGATGTGCGATGTAGGCGTAGACCCGTTCAAAATTGTTCTCATACAGCTCAGCGAAGCGCGCCGGATCCTGCCGCGCCGCCTCGACCTGGAGCCGCTCATCTTTCTGGTTCGTCAGGTTCTCGTCTTCCAGCGCCTTCAAAGTGTTCTCCGCGGCACTTCGTTCTTAATCAGATAATCCCGAAAACAAGCGGAAAAGTTACGGTCCCGGCAGACTATTTTCGTCTGGGAGTATCCACACAGGGCCCAATCTCCCCTTAGAAGTGAGATGCAGGGAGTTACGCCCAATGATTTCGATTGCGTGATGAGTGGGGACCTCTGTTTTCGCCCAAGGCTCTCGGAGAGCGGACCGTCGAATTGGTGGACGAAAAATGAGTGCCGGTCAACCGGTTCTGATCGTATTGTGGGCGACTCTTCCCCTAGCGGATTATGGGAAGATTGCGCGTTGGTTGTTTTGGGGTTTCAATGGGCTTGACTCCTGATTCCACATAATGTACGTCGCCCGACTGTTTTCGGGCCAAGATTGACACTTCCGTGAAAAAAACTCTGGAAACCAAACCGCAGTAATCCAGATTTCAGCGGCGTGGAATTCCCGCAAGGGCACTCCTCTTGGACGGAACCGGTATGTGGAGTTGGAGATCAAGAAGCCGAAGGCAAACGGCGCAAGCAACAAGCTACCAGCTACCAGCGAACCAGAAGCCCTGCGAGAAGATGACAGAGGCCAACGTCATGGACGGCGGGAAGCGCGGACAGGTCGTCAAGGTTTGTGCCGATCCCGCTTGTCGTGTCCGCCATCCCGACACGCCTTCTCCGCTGCAAGTCGAGCGGGAGCGGGCGGAGGAACGGAAACGCATCGAAAAGGAGAAACTGGCCATTACGAGTCGCCATCGTATCTTGGCTATGATCCTCCAAGGCGTATCGGCACCGTTAAAGAAGGCTGACTTGCTAACCGTCGCCGACTACCTGATCGGCCACCTCTCCTACAGCCGAGTCCCGGCTCTGGCAAAGCGGCACAAAGTAGAGGCTAAGAAGGACTCTGCGACGGCGCACGAACTTCTGGCCAGGCAAGTCAGCAAACATGACGAGTCTGAACTCTGCAAGCTGCTTTTGGAAATCAGCCTACTGAATTCGGCGTATCAGCGGTCCGCCACCAGGGGAGACGACGTTCTCATCGATGCCGTATCGAACATTGCGAGGACGACATGAAAGCGCTTCTCTACGATAAGAACGGTTCCCTAGAGTTTCTGGAAATCAGAGAAATCGAAAAGCCTGCGCCGAAGAAGAACGAAGTCCTTATCGGAGTTCACGCCGTATCCATCAAAGATTGGGATTGGGGGCTCGTTCAGAATAAGGGCATCACCCGGATGATCGGGGGTCTTTTCCGATCGGAGAAGATCATCGGAAGCGACATAGCGGGGCGAGTGGTAAGTGTCGGGGACGAAGTAAAACGATTCCAGCCGGGGGATGCAGTGTTTGGAGATTTGAGCCACTTGGGCGTCGGCTTCGGCGGGTTTGCAGAGTATGTGTGCGCCTCAGAGAGCGCCCTCGCGCGAAAGCCGGAGTGTATGACGTTTGAACAAGCCGCGGCGATCCCCGAGGCGGGGACGCTAGCCTATCAAGGCCTGCTCGCAAGAGGGCCGCTGAAACCCGGACAAAAGGTGTTGATCAACGGCGCTGGCGGTGGTGTCGGGACCCTTGCAATCCAAATCGCCAAGGTGCATGACGTCGAAGTAACCGGCGTCGATCTCGCGGAGAAGCTGGACCTGATGAGTTCTATCGGTTATGACCATGTCATCGATTACCAAAAGGAAAATTTCACAGAGAGCGGGGAACGCTACGACCTTATTCTGGATACCAAGACCAATCGCTCGCCATTCGACTACGCCCGCGCCCTCAATCCCGGAGGGA
>JGI12635J15846_10000345_pt1 | contig 38485 bp, 25 predicted proteins | sample BlaSpr_A8_OM2_M2_FD_15846 | JGI IMG/M metagenome (IMG submission 15846)
AAATCCGCGAGCGGCTTCGCCGAGTGACTGTCGAACTCATCGACAAACGCTCCTGGGCCTCGCAAGCGCGCCGCACCTCTTCTCGGCAGCGGCAGGCACTCGTCGGCTGGCTCGACACCATCCGTCGCATCGGCAAGGGGCACGGAATCCGCGTCTCCCTTTTGCGCGCCGAAGCGGCAAGAAAAATGAGCGAGTGCCGTGGGGCCGTTCCCGTCTGGGTCATGCCGCTTTCGCGCGTCGTCGAAAACTTCGACCCGCGCACCACGCGCTTCGATGTTGTCATCATCGATGAAGCCAGCCAGAGCGATGTAATGGCGCTGGTCGCCCTATACCTGGGCAAGACGGTGCTCGTTGTCGGCGACCACGAGCAAGTTAGCCCGTCGGCCGTCGGACAGGATTTGGGCGTGATTCAAAACCTCATTTTCCAGTACCTCCGCGGAATCCCGAACTCCGATCTCTACGATGGGCAAATTTCAATCTACGATCTCGCGCGCCAGTCGTTCGGCGGCACGACCTGCCTCGTCGAGCATTTCCGGTGCGTTCCGGAGATCATCCAATTTAGCAACATGATTTCCTACGACGGCCGTATCAAGCCCTTGCGCGACGCGAGCCGCGTCCATCTGCGTCCGCACACCATCGCGCATCGCGTCTCTGGTTCGAGTCGCGACGGCAAGATCAATCGCCAGGAAGCCCTGACCATCGCCTCGCTCCTCGCGGCCGCGATGGAGCAACTCGAATACAAGAAGAATGACGCCGGTCAGCCGCTGAGTTTCGGCGTGGTTTCCCTGGTTGGTGANGAGCAAGCCATCGAAATCGACAACCTGGTCCGTGCGCACGTCTCGCCCGACCGCTACGAACTCCATCGCGTACTCTGCGGAAACGCCGCGCAATTTCAAGGGGACGAGCGCGACGTAGTGTTCATTTCCCTGGTCGACACCGCCGAGCGGGGTTCTCTCTCCCTGCGGGATCAGGAACTTTTCAAACAGCGTTTTAATGTCGCCGCCAGCCGCGCCCGCGACCAGATGTGGATCGTGCATTCGCTCAATCCGCACAATGACTTGAAGGCGGACGACCTTCGCCGCCAATTGATCGAGCATGCAGAGGATCCCGCACGCTTCATGCGCGCCCTGGAAGAAAAGGAAAAGCGCACGCAATCCAACTTCGAACGGGAAGTCATGAAGCGTCTCGCGACGGAGGGGTATAGGGTCACCCCGCACTGGAGGATTGGAACGTTCCGAATCGATCTGGTCGTCGAGGGCGACGGCAAGCGCCTGGCCATTGAATGCGACGGCGATCGCTATTATCCACTCGAAAAACTCCCCGAAGACATGGACCGGCAATCAGTGCTTGAACGCATGGGTTGGATCTTCTCGCGCATCCGCAGCTCGGAGTTTCTCCGCAACCCTGCTCGCGCGATGAAGCCCGTCTTCGAAAAGCTGCAGATGCTGGAGATCCCGCCCACAGGTAACTCCGGGGGCGCTGAACCTGCAGGGCCTGTTTCACACGATGTGATCGATCGCGTCATCCGTCGCGCAGAAGAGCTTCGCAAGAATTGGTCAAAAACGAATGGAGCGGGTGCTCGTTCGTCCTCTCGGGCTTCGGCAGCTGCTACAGTCTAGACACGGCACAGATACTGGCCTTATCTCGCCACTCTGCTTATCTAGCTATGCTAACTGGAGCTTCGCCGCTCGCAAATGGACATCACTGCAAAAAGGGAATAGCATGCGCGATGAATGATTTAGCTGGCGTGCGCCGGAGACCGACGGGAATGACGCAACGTGCGAAAACAGACGAACTCATCGCAGGAGCGTTGGACTCTTTTCAGATTGAATTGCCTTCCTGGGGCTTCGCGAATACTGGAACACGATTCGGCAAGTTTTTGCAGCCGGCTGCAGCCGCGACCATCGAGGAAAAATTCAGTGATGCGGGTGAAGTCCATCGCCTGATGGGCGTTTGTCCGACGATTGCCTTGCACGTTTTGTGGGACCTGCCGGAAGGTGTGGTGGGCGTCGCAAATATCAAGAGACTGGCCGAAAAGTATCGAATACGGCCAGGTTCCGTCAACCCGAATTTATTTCAAGATCAGCTCTACAAGTACGGTTCCGTCGGTAGCCCGGATGGCACCGCGCGAACTGGTGCGATGGCTCACCTTCTGGAAAGTGCGGACTTGGCTAACCAACTGGGCAGCCGCGACGTCTCCCTGTGGTTTGCAGATGGTTCCAATTACCCGGGGACGGCAAATATACGCCAGCGCCGAAAATGGTTCGAAGAGAGTCTTGCGGTACTCCACGCACGTCTCTCTCCAGATCAACGAATGCTCATCGAGTACAAGCCGTTCGAGCCGGCGTTTTATCACACGGACATTGCCGACTGGGGCATGGCGTTGTTGCTCGCAAAAAAAGCGGGGCGGCAAGCCAAAGTGCTGGTGGACACCGGGCATCACTACCAGGGGCAAAACATCGAGCAGATCGTCGCGTGGCTGTTGGCTGACGATATGCTCGGCGGCTTCCACTTCAATGACCGCCGCTACGCAGACGATGACTTAACGCTTGGCTCGATCGACCCATATCAGACATTCAGGATCTTCCATGAGATTTTTTATTTTGAATGGGAGACGGGCAAGCGGGCAGATGTGGCATACATGATTGACCAGAGCCATAACTTGAAGGGCAAGATTGAGGCGATGATCCAGACAGTGACTACCGCGCAAGAGCTTTACGCGAAAGCAGCGATTGTGGATCACAAGAAGCTGGCAGCGGCCCAGGCCAAGTGTGCGCTTGTGGACGCGGAGGTGTGCCTCAAGGAAGCCTTCTCAACGGATGTTCGTCCCGCAATTCGTGAATGGGCGGGCTCACACGGCTTACCTGAAAATCCCATGGACGCGTTTCGGCAAAGCGGATATCTCGAACGCGTCACCGTAGAACGCAGCAAGCGAACTGCTGCTTCGATATCGAGTTACGCTTAGGGCTGCGGTACCTCAGGTTCTCTTCTGAAAAGTATGTCAGAAAACTCTGCCGGGTCTATATATCTCGCTTTCGACCTGGGCGCCGAGAGCGGTCGGGCCATCCTGGGTCGACTCGAATTCGGTCGTTTATCCATCGAAGAAATCGGCCGTTTCCGCAACGATCCGGTGATCTACAAAGGCGGTTTGCGCTGGCACGTGCTGGGGCTATGGCTGGAGATGAGGGCCGTATTGCGTTCCATCGGCTCGCACGGCGTCAACCGTTTGGATGGAGTTGGCGTCGATACCTGGGGCGTGGATTACGCTCTTCTGGGTGACAGTGGCGCGCTGCTCGAAAACCCATTTCATTATCGGGACCGCAGGACCGATGGGGTGATGGACCGCGCGCTACAAATACTTACGCCGGAGATGGTTTATGGCATCACGGGAATCCAGTTTCTGCCCTTCAATACGTTGTATCAACTTTATACTACTCTACTTCTGACACCGCACACGTTAGAAATAGCCGAACATTTTGTGACCGTCCCGGACTTGTTCAATTTCTGGTTGACCGGGAAGATCCTCTGCGAGCGCACCAACGCGTCCACCACGCAGTTCCTTGACGTGCACAAGAGAGAATGGTCCGCCGAAATCCTGCAAAAGCTGGGAATCCCGACTCGTATGCTTCCGCCTCTTGTAGAAGCGGGCACGATCCTGGGGAACCTTCTTCCCGAACTGGCCGCTGGTAATGATGCGCTCTCTGGCACCTCCGTGATTGCTCCTGCTTGCCACGACACCGGCTCCGCATTTGCGGCGGTACATTCCGGGAAGACGGCCGCGCTCATTAGCTCGGGAACATGGTCGCTGCTGGGCACGGAGCTGGGCGGCCCGATCGTCTCGGACGAAGCACGCCGTCTGAATTTCACAAACGAAGGTGGCGTTGGCGGAACTGTGCGCCTTCTGAAAAATATTTGCGGATTGTGGCTTTTGGAGCGCTGCCGCAAAGATTGGCAGAGCGAGGGAAAGAGCATCGAATACGAAGAGTTGCTCGCGCAAGCTGCCGCCGAGCCGCCTATGCAGCACTTGGTCAATCCAGATGACAGCTCTTTTGTTTTGCCACAACACATGCCGCAGGCGATCGCGGCGTTCTGCGCAAAGAGTGGACAATCAAAACCCATCGGACAGGGCCTTGTAACGCGCACCATTTTGGAAAGTCTGGCGCTGAAGTACCGCCAGGTGCTGGAATCGCTGGAGAGTTTGGTAGGAAAGAAGTTTCAGGAGATCCGCATCGTGGGAGGAGGCTCGCGCATCGATATGCTCAACCAGTTCACTGCGGATGCCACCGGGCGGCGCGTGCTTGCCGGCCCGGTTGAAGCGACAGCGCTCGGAAATCTTGCGATGCAAATGGTGGCGACGGGTGCGGTAGCCTCACTCAGCGAAGCCCGCGATATTATCTCCACGAGTTTTCCTTCCCGAGTTTTTGAACCGAAGGATACGGATCGCTGGGAAGAAGCATTCAGACGTTTTCGCGCACTATCGGCCAACCCCACCGGCTGACTCTCGCGTCCATTCACCGGAGAAAAGCTTCGGGCAGTCCGCCGTCAACCGGAATGATGTGACCGGTCGTACAACGCGCCTGTGAACTAGCCAAAAACAAAATGGCGCGAGCGCAATCCGCCGGTTCGACCGGCTGATGCGTCAGAGTTCGCTGTGCGTAAAAACCTGCCAACAGAGAACGTAACTCCTCATCCGTTTGGTCTTCGCCGAATGCAATTCCGTATTTCCTAAGCGACGCTACCACGCGATCGCTGGGAAACATCGTCGAGCCCTTGACCACCGCTGCGGGGCTGACGCCGTTCACGCGAATCAGCGGCGCCAGCGAGACGGCCAGCTCGCGAATCAGATGGCTCACCGCCGCTTTGCTAACGTCATAAGCTTCGCTGCCGCGTTTGGAAACGACCGCGTTGGCCGAACTGGTGAAGACCAGCGATGCGGCGAGGTCCTGCTTGGCGAAAATCGTGGCAGCTTCGTCCGCCAACAAATAATTGGCGGTGACATTCAAATCAAGCGTGGTGTGCCACTGTTCATCTGAAATCCGCCCATCATGAGACGATGGAAACAGCGCCGCGGTGTTAATCAGACAATCGAAGCCGCCAAACGTAGCGGTCACCGTATGCAATCCATGGCGAATGGATTCGCGGTCTCGAATATCGAGCGCCAGCCCAATTACATTCTCCATGCTGCAAAATGCCGTGGCCTCCGCTGCGACGCTCTTCGCGGCTTGAAGATCGCGGTCGGCTACCACAACGTGCGCTCCGCGCTGCGCCGCTTGCAGTGCAACTTCGCGCCCGATCCCGCTGCCCCCGCCAACAATGACAAAGACTTGGCGGCTAAACTCTCTCTCCGGCGGGTGTCGGCGCAGTTTCGCTTCTTCGAGGGCCCAGTATTCGATGCGAAACGCTTCCGAAGGCGGCAGCGCGACATAGTTGTGTTTCACGGTAAACGAAGAGTGTGGAGCGGCTGCTCCCGCCTGCGGCACTTTTGCCGGTAAGCTACCGTCATCGAGTGCAGTAGCGCCTTCCATCACATGGATAGCGTTGACGTAAAACTCGCCGGTAATGCGCGCCTCGGTCTTGCTTTTGCCAAAGCTGAACATGCCCACGCCAGGCACGAGCACAACAGTGGGATTCGGGTCGCGAATCGCCGGGGAATCGGCGGTTGCGTGCCCTTCGTAGTAACGCCGATATTCTTCGCGATAGTTCTTGATAGCTGGCAAGAGGGCGGCATGAAATTCGGAAATATCACCCGCGGCATTCCAGTCGACAAATAACGGGCGAATCTTCGTGCGTATGAAATGATCGGGACAACTGGTTCCCAGATGGGCTAACTCTGCAGCCCAATTCGAATTAACAAACTGTAAAACTTCGGGCAATCCGTTGTAACTTCCAATCAGACGCTTTTCCCCGGATACGAGCCCTCGAATCACGGGAAAAAGGCTGCTGGCAAGTTCTTCGCGGTCTTGGCGCGTCGCTTGGCATCGACCGCCGAAGACAGAGCTGGTTTTGCCCTCGGCATGGCCAAGCACGAACTGGCCGATCTGATCGATGATCGTAATTGTATTGAGATAGCATTTCCGTTGTGTGTCGCCCCAAGTAAATAGTCCGTGCCCCCCCAACACGATTCCATCACAGCCGGGATGAGCTTTCACAGCGTTCTCCATCATGAGGCCCAGCTCAAACCCCGGCCTTTGCCATGGAACCCACGCGAGATGATGATGAAAGCAGCGATTGAATTCCTCCAGGTGTTCAAGTCCATTAGCTGTCGCGGCCAATGCAATACCCCAGTCGGGATGAAGATGGTCCACATGACGAAACGGAAGAAAAGCATGCAAGGGCGTGTCAATGGAAGCAGCCACGTTGTTCTTGCCGAAGGCGCAGAGCGGATAAAAATCCGCCATTTCGTCTTCGTGGGCAACGCCACGATAGCGGCTCTTGAGGTTAGCAAGCTTGTCGAGGAAGAGAGTGGCAAAGCCTCCGCGCTGGATGCTTCCGAGGTCGCCGCCGCTCCCCTTTACCCACAAAACTGTCGTGGAAGCGCCGCTGACGGGATCGGTTTCGACGATTTTAGAACTGGTATTTCCGCCGCCGAAATTTGTTATACGCAGATCGGCACCCAAAAGATTAGATCGATAGCGAAGCAATTCCGGCTCGTCAAATTTCGCGGCCAACTCCGCATCCCAGAGATCTTTTAAGTAGCGCAGTTCGGGCAACACGGGCCTGGGCGCCTCCTTGAACTCCTCCAAGTGGAAAATGCAATCAGCGCAGCGATAAGATTCCAGCGCAATAAAGCATAGTTATCTTACATGACGCAACGGTCGTGGTCGAAGAGCCCGCGCTTCCCAACATCGCGAAAATATTGCCTCTCTGAACTCTCATCGAGTATCATCCGGCACGGTCGGGTTCCCAAATTCCCTGGCCGGCGGCAACCTTCATATGTCTCCTTCCTCATTGCTAGAGATCAACGGAATCTGGAAACATTACGGCGCCACGGTGGCCCTGCGTGACGTCTCCGCATCTCTTCGAGCGGGAGAAATTCTCGCGCTCATGGGACACAATGGCGCGGGGAAGTCGACCCTGGTGAAGATTCTCGCAGGCTCAACGCGGCAAGACTCCGGCGAGATCATCGTGGAAGGAAGAGTACTTCCGGGCGGGGTTCGCGAGGCGCGCGCGGCCGGGATTGCCGTGATCTATCAGGACCTGAGTCTGTTTCCCAAGCTTACGGTGGCGGAAAATATCGCTGGAGAGCCAACGGGGCGCTTGTTGTATTCGTTTCGCGCTTCTAAACGCGCCGCTTCAGCAAGTTTGGAACGTATCGAGACCAATTCTCCGCTTGTGGCATGTCTGGACCACAAAGTGGAAGAGCTCCCGCTCGCCATGAAGCAGCGCGTGGCCATCGCCCGCGCGCTTACCTACGATTCGCGAATCCTCATTCTTGATGAACCTACAGCCGCCCTCTCGATGCAAGACACCGATCACCTGCTCGCGTATCTGCGCAAACTGGCCAGCCATGGTGTCGGCGTGATTTTTGTCAGCCACCGGCTTTCCGATGTGCGACGAATCGCAGACCGTTACCTGGTTCTGCGTGATGGCGCCGTCGCGCTATCCGCAACGCCAGCCAAGGTCAGTGGAAACGAGCTGGCGCGAGCAATGTTCGGCGAGGCCGAGGAGATTGATGTCGCCAAACAGGAATGTGCTGTCGGCCAGACGCGAAAGAACGCACAGCCAGACGCGCTAACGGTGCGCGATGCGACTCGGCGCAGAGAATTTAACAACATATCCATGACGTTGCACGCTGGTGAGATTGCCGTGCTGACAGGATTAACGGGTTCCGGCCGCACTGAGTTTGCGGAGTCGCTCGTGGGTTTGCGGCGTTTTGACCGCGGGGAATTGCAAATGTCCGGCAAAGCGCTGACCTTTTCCGGTCCGCGAAGCGCGATGCGGCAAGGATTGGTCTATGTGCCGGAAGACCGGCTGCGCGCGGGGCTTTTTGTCCGGCGAAGCGCGGCGGAAAATCTGCTGGGGGCGACCGAGCATCTGCGAGCGCGATTCGGTTTTTTGGCTAAGGAAATCGGTAGAGCGTCCGCTGGAATTTCCGATTTTGGCATCCGCTGCCAGGGACCGGACTCGACGCTGGAAACTCTGAGCGGTGGAAATCAGCAGAAGGTGCTGCTGGCGCGCTGGCAGATGGCCGGAGCTCGTATTCTAGTCCTTGATGAACCGACCGCGGGCGTGGACGTAAGCGCCAAAGCGGAAATTCACAAGCGGCTACGAGAATGGGCCGCCGCCGGGGCAGCTTTACTGGTCATCAGCTCGGAGACGGACGAGGTGCTCGATGTGGCCGATCGCATTTTGGTTTTTCACGCAGGTACTCTGGTCTTGGATAGCCCGCGCACAGAAATTAACCGCGAACAATTGATGGCCGCCATGCTGCACGGTGGCGTGCCGCTGGAGCAGGCACAAGCGCAGGCGCGGAGCGAAGCGTGATGTCTTCGAGCTCGAGCGCCTCGGGGCGGCTGCACCTGAGCTTTCATCGCCACGAAACGAAATTGGCTTCCCTTCTGCTCGTGTTGGGAATTGCACTTGCCATTGCCGCCCCGAGATTCTTTTCTTTTATAAACCTGGCGCTTCTCGCTAGAAGTATGGGCGTCCTGCTGATTGTTTCCGTCGGCATGCTGAACGTTATCTTGGCCGGAGGAATCGACGTTTCCGCTGGCTCCATTTTGGCAGTGGTGAGTGTTGTGCTGGTGCGTCTCGGAAATCATGGACTGCCGGCGTCCATTGTGCTGCCGCTGGGTTTACTCGCGGGCGCTGGACTCGGCGCGGTGAACGCCGCGTTGATTGCCGAATTGCGAATTCCGCCGATCGTCGCCACGCTTGGTACCGCCGGATTATTTCGCGGATTGCTCCTGGAATGGACCCAGGGAGAATGGGAAAGTTCCATTCCGTCCTGGCTAAACGTCGTCGGAAGCCCGCGTTGGGGCGGACTGGATGCTTCCGTGTTGGCAGCGGCGCTGGCGATGCTCGCCGCAGCATGGATCCTGCATCGCACGCAGATTGGGCGTGCGCTCTTTCGATTCGGTGATTCACCGCTCTCAGCGGCGCGAACCGGCATTTCCCCGCGGCAACCGGTTTACTTCGCATATATCTCGCTTGGCATATTGACCGCCATCGGCGCGGTGTTTTATGCCGCTCAGTTGGGCGCAGTGCAAGGCAATGCCGCAAATGGCTACGAACTCACGGTCATCGCCGCCGTCGTTCTTGGCGGCGCGGATATTCTAGGAGGACGCGGCAGCTTGCTAGGCACATTCCTGGGAGTCTTGCTTCTCTGCTCGCTGCAACAAGCATTAGTGCTTCTGCACGTCGCCACCTTTTGGCAAAACATCGCGACTGGCGCGATCGTGCTTCTCGGCGTGATCCTCAGCAGTGCCCCGCGTCTTCACCGAAAGCTTCTTCTTCAGCAGAGTCCTTCCGCATGACTTTCTCCTCACCGGGGTCTCTCGAGAAGTTCGGGAATTCCGCGCCGAAATTCACCAAGCAATTGATGAAGCTGCGTCGCTCGGAAAATCTGCAACCTAGTGTCGTTACCCTATTGGTGTTATTTTTCTGTACCTACGCCGGCTACCGCAGCGGCGACTTTTGGTCGGCGCTAAATTGGCAGCTTCTCGCACAGCCCCTCGCAGAAGCCGGGCTGGCATCTCTCGGGATGATGTTCGTCATCGCCAGCGGAGGAATCGATCTCTCCGCCGGGGCGATCGTTGGCGTCGCGGCAGTAACGGCGGGCATCGCCGCACATCACAGCTTGCCTTTCCCGGCGATCGAAGCGGCCGCGCTCGCGGCAGGTCTGCTCTGCGGTGCTTTCAACGGAATACTTATCGGCGTTCTTCGCCTCTCGTCCATCCTGGTCACACTCGGCAGCATGATTCTATTTAGTGGCATTGCATTGGCAATCAGTGACGGAAACAGCTTCGCGGGTTTCCCGGACGGTTTGCTGTGGTGGAATGACGCGGCACTACTTGGCATTCCTCTGGAATTTCTTTTGTTCCTGGCAACCGCCGCAGTTGCCGCAGTGCTTCTGCGCTACTCGTTGTGGGGACACTACGTCATCGCGGTCGGCAGCAACCGTACTGCGGCGCGATATTCCGGATACCCGGTCGCTCTCACTTTGTTTGGCGTGTACGCTTTGCAGGGCCTGTTGTGCGGGATGACCGCCATACTGCTGGTGGCGCGCCTTGCGAGTGCTCGCGCCGATATGGGCCAGGGTTTGATGTTGATGGCCATCGCCGCCGTAGTCCTCGGCGGCGCGCCGATCGCAGGCGGGTCGGCTTCCGTCATCGCCACGGCAGTTGGCGCCGCAGCCTTTTACATTGTTCAAGACGGTTTGCTGATTCTGGACGTTCCTCCCTTTGTTCAACACGCTCTCACCTCGGTCTTGCTTCTGGCGGCGGTCGCGGTTGGAAATCTTTTGCGAGGAAACCGCGAGGACCGGCGATGAAAAGCCGTTATTTCCGTCCCTACGCAAGCTTGGCGCTCGCTGCGCTTCTGCTGGTAACAGGCTGCTCGCGGCTGCCGCGAAATTCCCAAACGCTGTTCGTGATGGTGCCGAAACTGGTTGGCATTCCGTATTTCAACGCCGCGCGCGATGGAGCGTCGCAAGAGACGGAACGCTTGGGCCTTCATTTTTTCTACACTGGGCCGACTGCAGCAGATGCCGGCCTGCAGGTGGATGTCATCGCCGGATTGTTGGTAAGGCATCCGGCGGTGCTTGCGGTTTCCTGCGATGACGCCAACGCCCTTGCTCCTGTACTGCGCCGCGCGCGCCGCTACGGCATTCCCGTGCTGACTTGGGATGCCGACGCGCAGCCGGACTCGCGCGATTGGTTTGTCAGCCAGGTGGAAGATGAAACGCTAGGCCGTCACGTCATGGACGTTCTGGCCGAGCAAGTTGGCGGCCGTGGCCAATACGCGATCATCACCGGCTCGCTGACCGCTTCCAATTTGAATGCGTGGCTCTACTGGATGAAAAAACAACAGCAGGAAAAATATCCGGAAATGCAATTAGTTGCCGTAGTTCCCGGAAATGACGATCAGCAGCAAGCCTTTGTGGAGGCTCAAAGCTTGTTGCAGGCCTACCCGGACTTGCGAGGATTTATCGGAAACAGTTCCGCCGCACCGCCAGCCATCGCCAGAGCCATCGAGCAAGCGGGACTCGCCGGTCAAATTGCGATCGCCGGACTCTCGACACCAAATCTGATGCGGCACTACATCGAAAACAAAACTGTGAAAACGATAACACTGTGGGATCCAGGCAAACTAGGCCGCCTGACTGCCGCCGTGGGAGCGATGATGCTGCGTCATGAAGCTCCTCGCGACGGCATGGCTGTTCCCGGCGTTGGGCACATCCGCGTGTTCCCCGAGTCCCGCAAAATAATTATGGGCTCGCCGCTGGATTTCACGCGAGAGAACATCAATCAATACTGGTTTTGAAGACCACTCTATTCCAGGCTTATACGAGTCCTAATCGCTGCGCACAGGACCGCAATATTTCAGGTTCCCAGGCGGGGCGCTCCGGACTCTTGGGATGAGTCCGCATCGAGGGAATTCGCCCGGTCAAGTGCAAGAAAGCCGCCGCCGAGTGCTTGTAGGCGGGAACGGGCTCGCGGAAGGCTACGTTCCCCAGATATTGCAGCGCATCGGAAAGCGCGTAATAGGCAGGGTCGCCTGTTTTCCAAAGGCGGTCGCGCTCGGCAAATTGTTCCGGCGCAAAAGTTGCAAGTCCCAACAAGTAGTCGGAACCATACTCAATCATGTTGATGCCCAGGTCGTTGCCGGTGTAGATGCAAAAATCCGGGCGCCGCGCGTCGCGCAGCGCCAGCCGTTCGAGCTCCACGATCCGGTCCAGCGATGAGTGTTTCATCCCCTTCAGTTCGGGGATATCCATCAAGCCTTGCACGGTCTCTGCATCGAAAATTTCGCCGTTTGGCGCGAACATGCGGCCCAGTTCAAAGCCCAGCACCTGCGGATATCCGTGACACGCCGCTTGATACGCCGCGACTTTTTCTTTAGAAGTTTTTCCGTGCAGCCGCGTCGTCTGAAACAGGATGGGTGTGCCGCCTATCTTAACGATAGCGTCCATCTGCTCCTTGTATAACGCAACTACCTCGCCGTCGCGGCCTTCGATATAGGCGCCGGCAACAAACGGCACGTTCTTGCCCAAAGCTTCTCGGGTCCACCCGAGCACTTCGATTTTTTCGGCATCGCTCAGATAATTTACGTAGCCAGTATCCATGTTTACCGCGTTCATCAATCCAGCTCGGTGCGTGGCCGCAAGATGTCGCTGAAAGGCAGCCACAGCCACTCGACTGTCGGCCTCGAACGGCAATAGCGCGGCGGAAATGCCCTGCACTTCACGATGCAATTTTCGCCTCTCCTGTATCGTTTTGATGGTCATCCTGAAATCTTCCTATCACGCCTTACCAGACTGCGCCATTATCGGCGTGCTTTGGCAACCTTAAGAAGTTCCGCCGACGCGGACTTCTTGTAGTAGCTATCCAGTGGATAGCATCCGGATGGCAGTCCGTTGCGCGGTGCGGTTGTACAGTCGCTGAATGTTCTGCAAACGAGTTTGTGTTGAAATACCCGGCCCTCCACCACATCGGAGAGCAGCTCGGGATAGCTGAGCACCATGCGTCCCAATCCGATGGAGTCGACCCATCCCAGCCGCACCGCCGCTTGCGCAACATGCGGCAGAAAATCCTGCAAGTAACTGTACGCGGTTCCCACAAAAATAAGTTTCGGAAAATGTTTTTTCAGCTGCCGTGCCACTTCCATTTGCCGCACCACGCCAATCAGAGGATCCTCGGGCGGCTGATATCCATCCGAGGGCGGATAAAACGCCGGCCGTTGGATGTGCGGACAATAGTAAGGACTCCCCGCCGTAAGATTCACCAGTCGAATGTCCAGTTCCTCCAGCAAAGCTAAAAAGCGCAACGTTTCGGTAAGATCCAGTTTTCTCGGATCGTTATGGTCGACTCCGAACCCCCACCGGTAAGGAATCAAATGCTGATGGTCTTCCGGAGTCCCTGATCCCGGCTTTCCTGGAGTCGAAAGCGCAGGGTCGGGCCGGTAAGGAATCGTGTCAAACGCCGAAAGCCGCACGCCTATTTGCAAGCGCGGAGCAGCAGCGCGAATCCCTTGTACCACTTCTCTCAAGAACCGCGTTCGATTCTCAAAGCTGCCGCCGTACTTCCCTTCCCGCGTGTGGGCGCTGAGAAATTCATGTCCCAGATATCCGTGGCAATGCTTGATGTCCACAAAACCGAAACCCAGTTCGCTCGCCATGACCGCGGCGCGGTGGAACTGTTCAATGATGCCCTCGATTTCCGTATCGGTTAGCACTGGATAGTCCGAAGACAAATTCAACCGGCGGTCCAAAATCGGGTGACGGTACAGGATGCGCGGCTCAGGACGCCCCTTTTGGTCCGGACAGCTATAACGGCCCGAGTGCGTCAATTGCAATCCGATCAGCAGGCCGTCATCCGATCCCGCAACTTGGCAATGCTCCTGAAGCAGTGACGCCTTCAGCCGCGCCAAACCTGCTTGCGTATGCGAAGCTGCCAAAAGTTGATTCGGATTGGCGCGCCCTTCGTGGCATACCGCAACCGCTTCGCCACCCCAGATCAGTTTCGCCCCGCTGCGTCCGAATCGCTGCCATCGGCGAAGCGTATGTTCGCTGGGATTGCCGTCGCATGTTCCGTCCCACCCTTCCATGGGTTGGACAGCGAAGCGATTGCCAATCTTGATGTCTTCGCGGACGATAGGCTCTGCCAGCGGCGAGTCTGCTCCGCGAAGGAGCTCGTTATCGCACGGGATCGTCAAGCGGAGCGCATCGAGATGCTCCTTAAACTGAGCGACGTCCCGAACGCCGCCCAAACGCAAGATTCCGCTCGGGTTCATACGACTCCTCGCCGCAGTAAAATGCTAACCGCTCTTCGACGGAATGTGAGAGCACCCGCGTCCAACCCTACTTTTTGTTCTTTAGCGGCGCCGGCGCAAAATAACCACGGCGCGCCTGCACCTTCAGGCCGTCCTGGTCTACTTTCACTTTCAAACGGTGATATGCGCCATCTGGTTTAATATTTTCCAGTGGAAACTCGAGCAGGTACACGTATTCTGGGGCCTGCGCAAGAGTTTTGAATCCCCCTTCCAGATCGTTGCTGTTGTGAAAATAGGTTCCGCCGGTGCCGTCCGCGAGCTCGGACATAACGTCCTCGTCCCGCTTCATAGTTTCACTGTGATACTGGGAATGCTGGCCCGTTACTAAGTCCAGGGCCGAAGAGCCGCCTCGCTCGCTAGCGTCGATCTCTGTCGTGTACAACCCGCGCGCATCCAGCGCGCTGATGGTCACATTAGAGTGAGCTGCTAGGTCCAGAACCTGCGATTTCTCCGCCATCGCTTCCGGCGTGAGCGTGAGGAACCCCGGTGAAATCAGAATCAGCGTGCGTTGCCCCGGCAACGCCCCCATTCTCCGCACAATCTCGCGGACCGTCGCGAGCGATCCCCAAACATCCCGTTCGCCAATGGCAAGAGATTGCGCGGCGGCGGATCTCACCATATTCTCAAGCATGCTGTGCGTTGGGCTCTGAAGATGGGCGCAGGTGGCGTAATCCGCCATGGCAAGCTGCAGTGCTTGTTCACTCCGCTTATTCTCAATCAAGTCCGCCTGGTAATAGTCGATATTCGGGCATGCATGTTCGTCGTGACGGTAGAGCGCCTGCACTCTTATCTTCTGGACCGCTTCTTGCAGCTTACTGTGATCATGGGTCAGGCCACTGTTCGTACCGGACAGGGACACCACCGCAGCCAAGTCCGAAGCGACCAGCGACTCGGCGAGCATCTTAGTCGCTACTTTTTGGACTTGCAGCAGATCGCCGGCGCGCAGGTGCATGTCGTCGAATAGGAAAACAATGAAGCGTTCTGGCACTTGAGGCGGCTGCGAAGATACGTTGGGGACTGCAAGGCTGGGAACGCTCTGCGCCGGTGCAGCAGCCTTTCGTTCACTTTCCTCTCCCATGCGTTTCTGAACGATGAAGCCGGAAATGACTTGGAGCTTGTCCCTGTCGAAGACTTGAAAGTCTTCTTTCTTCAAGTTCCCTACCGCGCGCCCTTCCGAATCGCGGACTACCACCGGCACCAGCACCGCGTTCACGCTTACTTGAATTTTGACGTTGCCGTCCGCGGCCGGAGTTTCTTTCGTCTGTTCTGCCGCCAGATGCACGCGCAAGCTGAAAACCAAGAAACACAAACAGAAGGGGACGATAATCAGCGGCTGCTTGGCGTTCGCAGTCATTTCGGTCCTTCGATTCTACCCCTTTCCAATCGTTGCCGAATTATTCGTCCTCAACGGTGCGGCGATTTCTCTGGCTCCGGCACCAGACCGTCGATCAGTCATTCCCCAACACGCGTCATTTATGCTGATGGATAGTTCCGCAGCAGAGCAGGACCTGACAACAACTTCAATGATCGAATTTGCGGAGGTGCTCGCTCGGTTCCCATTACTTCTTGGCGGAGTCGGAAGCTTTGCTGTCGAGAGAAGCGGTTTCCTCACGGAATTTGGCGGCTTGGTCGGGTTGTTTCAGCGCGTCGTATTCTTCTGCCAGGTCTTTGCGCGCATTCGCGAGCCAGCTCACCTTCGGGTTCATCTGTTTGATTAGAATCTCATAGCCGGCGCGAGTCTCGGCTTCTGCCTCAGCATAGCGATTCTGGCGCAACAGGGTTCTTCCCAGTTTGATTCGCGCGACGCCGGTGTTGATATGATTCGCCGATTGCGATTCCGTGAAAATGGGAATCACTTGCAGGTAGATGTTTTCGGCACGGGACCATTCCTCCCGGCTCGAGTACACGCTGCCCAAGTTGGATAGTGCTACAGCGAAAAGATAATGGTGTTCCCCGTAAACCTGGCGATAGATATCGACCATGCGCTGGAAGTCTTGTTCCGCAATCTCGTTCTTGTGCTGCCGGAGCGCCGCGGATCCCAATTCGTTCAGTGTGGAAGCCACGGTGGGGTGCACCTTCCCGTAGACGCGCTCTTTGATAGCCAGCGATTGCTGCAGCAAATCGACTGCCTCGTCGTAGCGGTCTTCACGGACGAGCGCGCGGGCAAGCAGAGTCAGATCGGAAGCTGTTTCCGGATTGTCCTTGCCATACCAGGCCTGAACGATTTCCAGAGCCTGGCGGTCATAGCGTTCCGCTTCGAGATAGTGGCCGAGGTCAAATTTGATAGCGCCGAGATTGATGAATACATCTGCAACGCGAGGGTGGCGTTCGCCATAGATCTGGCGGTATATGGGAAGCAGGCGCTCGTTGATGGACTCGGAGGTGTCATAGTGGCCGGCATAGAAATGCGTGTTTGCCAGTTCGTACAAGCTAGCGGCGAATTCAGGAGTTGCAGCGCCCTTTGTCGACTGCAAGCGCATAGCTTCTTCGAGCGTCTTGATGGCCTCGTCATAGGAACCGCGGTCTTCCAGCACTTTCCCCAGGGCGGCGGTTGCTTTCGCGACGGCGGGGTGATTGGGCGGGAGATGCCGCTTGCTCATGGCCAGCCCTTCTCTGACCATTTTTTCTGCTTCCGGCAATTCGGCCTGATCGTCTCGAAGCAAGCCAAGTGTCACTAGACTCTCCGCCACTTGTGCGGTATCGGCGCCGTAAAGTGTCTTGCGGCCCTGAAGGCTGGAGTTGAGCAGCCTATTCGCTTCATCGAGTTTACCCAGCTTTTGATAAAGGGTTCCGAGCGTTTCATAGAGCTCGGCTTGCACTTCAGGCTCCGCGTTAAGGGATTGCGCCTCTTGCACGCCGCGGTCCAGAAGAGTGACTACACGGAGGTTGTCGGCTGGCCCGGCGGATGCGTCACCGCCCTGAAAGAGATTAGTCATGAATTTCTGGATGCGCTGCGTGCGTGCGGCTTCGGCAAGAGCTGCGTTGCGCGTAATCGCCAACCACACCGTAAAAAAAATCACGACGCCGACGACAAGCGTGAAAGCAACGGCCACCGCGACGACCGGTTGCCGATTTCGAGTGACAAACTTTCTCAGGCGGTAGGCTAGCGTGTCTGGCTGCGCCTCCAGTGGCTGGCCTTTGAGGTAGTGATCGATGTCCCGGATCAAGGCTTCCACGGAGCTGTATCTGCGCTGAGGATCCTTGTGCATGGCGGTGAGGCAGAGCACATCGAGGTCCGCCCATTCGGTCTTGCTGGCAAGGGCAGCGTGGTCGCTGTGTTGGGGCAGACGGAGGATTCTGTCCGAGACTGCTGATGGCTTCTCTGTTTCCTGTTGCGTCAGAATTCTTTCGGCCTGAGCAGGGGTTCGGTTGGAAACATCAAACGGGAGTCGTCCCGCCAGGAGCTCATAGAGAATGACACCGAGCGAATAAACATCGGTGTGGATTCCGACCTGTTCGCCGCGGATTTGCTCCGGCGCGGCATACGCGGGTGTCATGAAACGCAAGCCAGTCATGGTCTTGTCGGCCGAGTCGCCGAAGCTCTTGAGGTGTTTGGAGATTCCAAAATCAAGGAGGCGAAGCGTTTCGTCGTTTTTCACCAGAACATTGGAGGGCTTCAAATCGCGGTGAATGACGGCATGCTGATGAGCGTAGAGGACCGCGTCGCAAACAGTTCGAAAAAGGCGCATGCGCCCGTGGATCGAGCAGTTGTTTTTGTCGCAGTAGACAGTGAGAGGAACGCCTTCGACATACTCCATGACGAAAAAGGGAGAGCCGTCGGGCGAAGTGTCCGCGTCGTACAGGCGCGCGATGGATGGATGATTGAGTTGCGCGAGAGTGCGCTGCTCCGCGGCAAAGAGATCGCGGCGAGTGGGCGAAAGCCAGCCGTCGCGCAAGATTTTTATGGCCACCTGGCTGCCAAGATCCTCGCGTTCGGCAAGGTAGACGACGCCCATACCGCCTTCACCGAGCGCTCTTTGAATGCGATAGGGGCCGAACTCTTTGAAAGGAAGCGACGCAGCGGCTGGATCGCTGAGCACCTGATGTGCCACCTCAGCGATCCCGGCGTCGAGCATGGAAGCACCTCGGGCGTCCTCCTCCAGCAGAGCCATGACTTCGCAGATGAGCGCGGGATCATCGGCACACTCGCTTTCCAGAAAAGTGCGTTGTTCGGTCTCTGGGATGTCGGCCGCTTTGTGAAACAGAGTCTGGATTTTTTGCCAGCGAGCGCTGTCCATCTCTGGCCTCGAATAACCGAGTGAAAGAACGTAGCCCTTTAGCAGACTTCGCGAAGCTCCTGCGCCAGCCAGGCTTTAGCTGCCCGCCAGTCGCGCAGCACGGTGGCTTCTGAAACGTTTAGCAGAGTCGCCGTTTCGGGTATATCCAGCCCGCCGAAGAAGCGGCTTTCCACGAGCGTCGCTTGACGCGGGTTCATGCGCGCGAGCTCATCAAGAGCGCGGTCGAGGCGAAGTAAATCTTGTCCGCAGGAGGGCGCTTTTTGGTAGGAGTCGTCGAAGCTGACGGTGACGTCCTGGCCTCCACCGCGCTTCCCGGCGTTGCGGCGGCGCGCCGCTTCAATCAAGATTTGGCGCATAGCGCGGGCGGCGATGCGCTTGAAATGCAGGCGCGACGTCGGGGCGATTTCCGGAGACTTGGCCATTTTCATCCAAGCTTCATTGACGAGGGCGGTAGGATTGAGCGTGGCGCTGGGATCGCCGCGGCGAACACTGGAGGCCAGCCGCCGCAATTCTTCGTAAGTCGCACTAAACAGGTGGTCTAGGGCGTTCCGGTCTTCCACGTGCAAACCCACTTCTGAGGGAACAAGTTGGGAGGTTTCTGGGGGCGCTCCGGGTGGAGTCTGCGGTAGGTTTCCTCGCGTGTTTCTCGCCCTCATGACGGTTTTCTCATCGCTTTTACGCAATGCGTAGTAAGAAGCAGCAAACCTTATGGTTGCCGGTGCGGGGAGACGGAGAACTTAACCCCTTCATCGGACGGACTTTATCACCAGGGGCGGCCAGGCGGCAACGGAGAAGGTGGATTTGCTGAAGTGTGTGGCAATTCGGTCGGAACAGTTGCTGCTGCAGTTCGAGATTTTGGAATCTGGATCCAGGTCAACAAAATTCAATAGTTCAAGAAGGGAGAATTACGATGGACCTGACATGCCCGAAGTGTAAGAGCGAGGACACCCAGAAGCTCACCATGGCCTCGGACAATAGCCTGTTCGGAAAAATGATGCGTTTCGGGGCGGTCTATGTCTATAACGTTTGGATTCCCGTGGCGTCGGTATTTTTTGGAATCGCCTTCGGGATTGTCTTTGGTCTGTTCAACGGCTATCTGGGATTCTTTGCCTTTGCCGGAACTTTGACCGCGGGCTTCTTCGCGCGAAAATGGGTCAAGGCCAAGACGAGGTCCAAACGCGCCGATCTTTCCGATAACATGAAGCAAAACGGCTTTCAGTGCAAACGCTGTGAGCATCTTTTCATCCCGATGGAACATCTGCCGGCCGGCAGGGCACAAATAGCGTCCGCCTAAAGGCATGTTCTTCGCTGTACCTGCAGAAGGGCGCGACCTACATTTTGAGGCGCCTCGTATTTAACCGGTCGGTTAAATACGAGGCCTTAAAATCCCGTCAGAAAGCCGCCCGGGTACCTAACCAGGCAGCGCAAGCTTCGTCTTAATTCCTCATAACTACCTCTATGCAAAGAACTTAGTCGTGGCGGACCGTACCCCTGTATGGATTCTGCATTCCCCTTTGCAGCCGTCCCAAAGGTTGCCCCTGCCTGGATAACAGACTATCCTGCTAGTGCCGCAACGGGCACCGCCGAGGGTGCGCTGCGGGGTGCTGACCTCATGCAAAAACTGAAGAAGCTTTGCGTCTGTCTGCTTTGCTTTTTTTTGTTGAACGCAGTTCCCTCTTCCGCCGCGACCGATTCGAAACCCCAACAACACGCTCTCGACCAAATCCGGGCTTACATTTCGACGGGTTGGGATTCGCTCACTCGTTCGCTCACGGATTGCGCCACGGTGGCGGATACAAAACTTTCCTCGGCTTCTGTACTTTATCTTCCCGCCGATTTTGCAGTGCCTATCTCCGTTCAACAGCTCCAGAAACAATGCAACGTTCAGGTCCAGCATTTGCCGGCGGTCATTCACCACATTGGCGAAATGGATCCGGGCAAAATTGATCCTGCCGGATTGCTCTACATGGAGAATCGCTACGTCGTGCCCGGCGGAAGATTCAACGAAATGTATGGCTGGGACAGCTACTTCATCATTCGTGGTTTGGTACGTGACGGCAGGATTGATCTCGCAAAAGGGATGGTCGAGAATTTCTTTTTTGAAATTGAGCATTACGGCGGGGTGCTCAATGCGAACCGCACCTATTATCTGACGCGCTCTCAACCTCCGTTTCTTACTTCTATGATCCTCGCAGTCTATGACGCGCAGAAACCTAGCGGACACGCGGACAACGAATGGCTCGCGAAAGCGTACGACTATGCCGTCAAAGATCACGAGTTGTGGACGAGTGAACCGCATCGCGCGGGATCAACCGGCCTCTCGCGTTACTTTGACTTCGGCAACGGTCCCGCGGCAGAGAGTGTGAAGGACGAAACGGGCCACTATCGGCAGGTGGCGGCCTATTTCCTGCAACAACCGGACCTCGGCCGGAGTTACGTGATGGAATCCATCGCAGCGAAGCCCAATTCGCTTGCAGCCGGCCCGCTGTTTGCGTTGCAGATTTGCGATGTCGCGAGAACCATGGCACAGCCGGGCTGTGATTCGGCCGGCACGGTGGCGTTGAGCGCGGACTACTACAAAGGCGACCGCGCGATGCGCGAGTCCGGATTCGACATCTCCTTCCGTTTCGGTCCTTACGGCGCCGCAACGCACCATTTTGCTCCGGTGTGCCTCAACAGCCTGCTCTACAAAACCGAAAAGGACCTCGAACAAATGAGCGCGGCGCTGGGCCATAAAGAAGAATCGGAAAAATGGCGTCAGCGGGCCGAGCAACGAAAGTCCGACATTCAGAAATATCTCTGGGACAGTGAGCGCGGACTTTTCTTCGACTATGATTTTGAAAAGCAGGCACGCTCCACCTATGAATACGTGACCACGTTTTATCCGCTTTGGGCCGGCATTGCGACTCCTGAACAAGCGCGCACCGTGATGCAACACGTCGGCAAGTTCGAGCAGCCCGGCGGCCTAGTGATGAGCCCGTACGAGACCGGCGGGCAGTGGGATTTCCCGTATGCCTGGGCGCCGAACCAATTGATGGCTATAGAAGGCATGCGCCGCAGCGGATTCCATGAGGAAGCGGACCGGCTGTCCTACAAATTTCTTTCGATGGTCATGGAGAATTTCCGGCGCGATGGAACCATTCGTGAGAAATATGACGCGGTGAAGCGCTCTTCAGAAACGCAGGTGACTGCCGGCTACCACATGAACATAGTGGGGTTTGGGTGGACCAACGGCGTCTTCTTGGCGCTGCTGCATGAACTGCCACCCAGCGAGGTCGCGCGCCTGACCAAAGAGCAGGATCAATCGCCCGTCTCGACAATGCACTAACGATGGATTCTTGCTTCTCTCATTCGTTCGCGGAGCGGATTAATTCAAGCCGGGTTTCATCGGGAGCCGGAGTCGCACCCGTCTGGCTCGCGACCCACGACCCCATGCGATTGGCGGCCCCATTCATCGTTGCGAGAGAATCGCGCCGCAAAAAATGATAAACGAGCGCCGCCGTGAAGGCATCGCCTGACCCCACCGTGTCCGCCACCTGCACTCGAATGCCGGGATGCTCGTGTTTGGCATACTCGCTCACCAGCAAACTTCCGCCCGCGCCACGCGTGATGCAAACAAGCTTGATATGAAATGTATGGCGGAGCCACTGGGCCGCGGACTCTTCATCGTGAAACGGAAAACCCAAAAGTTGGACGACTGTGGGCAACTCATCGTGATTTAATTTGATGATGTCAGCGTGTTTCGCGGAATCGGCAAGTATCTGGGCGGAATAAAAGTACTGCCTAAGATTGACATCGAAGACGCGCGTGGTTTCCGGCCGAATTGTTTTCAAGAAAGAGAAGATCGTCTGGCGGGACTGCGGCGACCGCTGCGCCAGAGAGCCGAAACACACCGCGTCTGTCTTCTGCGCCAGCGCTTGCCATGCAGGCGTCCATTCGAACGAATCCCAAGCAACCGGCTCGGCAATTTGAAATGTCGGCTGGCCTTTCGCATCGACTTCGACCTGCACAACTCCCGTACGATAAGTCGGATCGAGCTGAATGCAGGAAGTGCCGAGACCGAGTCGCTCCAATTGGTGTTTGGCTTCTTCCCCGAGATTATCGGTGCCGACGCGGCTGGCAACGATGCCCTCATCGCCCAGCAGATTCGTCATGTACGCAAAATTGGCCGGCGCCCCGCCAAGGTGGCGAACCTCAGGAAAGATATCCCAGAGCAGTTCGCCCAAGCCGACCACCGTAAACTTTCTCATGGTCATTCTGCTCAAGGCTTCGAATTTTTACCTTGCTCCAATTGACCGGCCACCTTCAGCTCTCGTTCCGCCTCTTCGTTCTTGCCCAAATCGCGGTAGGCCTGCCCCAAAAGGTGGTGTGGAATGGGATTGTTGGGATCCATCGCCAGAGCGCGTTGCAACGCGCGCACGGCCAGTTCCGTCTCACCTTTCTTTTCCAAAACCTTGCCGAGCAGGATGTACGGCCCCGTCGAAGTGGAATCCAGCCAAATCGAGCGCTGCAGAAGCCGCTCCGCGTCATCGTATTTCTGGACGCGCGAGTAGCCATCCGCAAGTTTGTAATACGCTATGGCGTTGCCGGGATTGATCTCCAGCTCTTTCCTGAACTCGGCGATGGCATCCTCAACTTGAGAATGATAGAGGTACAGTTCTCCAAGAAGTTGGTGCGCCAAGGGCAGTTTCGGATCGAGCGCCACGGCCTTATGCGCATACTCTTCTGCCACAGGTCCGAAATCCTGGCGCAGCAGCATACGCGCCGTGAACAAATAGCTGGCTGCGGACTCGGCAGGCACATCGAACATTTTCGCAAACGCTTTGCGCGCGTTCGGATAGTCCTTGGTCTGGATATAGCAAATCCCAAGAATGTACGACGCATCAACATTTGCGCTGGCGAACCATGTCTGCACCTTTTCCAGCTCTGGAATCGCCTCCGCAGGCCGCCCAGCCAGGTAATACGACAAGCCCAGCAGTTGTACGCCTTCATTGTCCCTTGGGTTCTCTTCCTCCGCTTTTTTCAAAGATGCGATCGCGCTCACATAATCGCCTTTTTTGTAATAAGCGGCTCCCAGCTCATGGGAAAGCCCTTTGATTCCTGGATGCGTTGACTCAAGTTGATGAAGAGCGCTGATCGCCTCATCAAACTTGCCTTGCAGCAAGAGTTTCCTCGCCTCATCGAATTCGGCCTCGGGCGCCTGAGATTGGGAAGAGCGAGCAGCCCCAATAGCTGAAGAAGTCTGTGGCGCCGGCGGCTTTCCAGTGGCGAGAGTCGGCCCGTTCCCTAATAAGCTGCCGGCAAGTGCGACCCAAGACCAATAAACCTTTGGCATGTCACCAGTTCCCAAAAACACCAAAGCCGATTAGAGCATAAAAAACGGGGAGCCCGTGAGGGCCCCCCGTCGGTTTGGGGTGTTTTGTTTTTTCCTTGTTAGAAAGAGAAACGCAGCCCAAATGTGAGCAGCCGCATCGACGTGTTGTTTTCGATGTTGGTAATTCGTCCTGCATCGGTGCCGACGCAATCGATACAAGTGTTGCCTTGGGTGTAATTGAATCCCAAGACCGGGTGGTTAAAGATGTTGTTGGCATCCATGCGGAACTCCGCCCTGTAGCGCTCGGTGATGCGGAAGTTCTTCGCGAGCGAGAGATTTGACGTAAAAAGGTGCGGCCCACGGAATGAGTCGTATCCAATGTTGCCGAGTGTGCCAGCCGCCGGCCGGGCAAACATGCCCCCCGTCGCCCCATTGGTAGCCAGCACCGGAACCGGTGTGAACCAAGTGAGATTACCGCCGGAATCTCTCTTGACTCCGAGGGGGAACGAGCCGGACGCTCGATTGGGACGGCAAATGCTGACATCCTCATCCGCGCTGCAATCCTTATAGCTGGGGGTCCATGGCAGACCGCCACTCCAGTCAGTAATGGTGGTCAATCTCCATCCACCGACTACGTAGTCCATCCAAGTGTTAGCATCGGTCATAAACTTCTTGCCCTTGCCGAATGGGATCTCATAAACCGCGCTCGTTACCCAAGCGTGATTGCGGTTAATGTTCATGGGGCCATAGCCGACTGAGGGATCGATGACGTAATAATTGTTGTCATGGAATCTCGCTCGGGACCAGGTGTAATGCGATACGAATTGAAGCCCCTGCGAGAAGCGCTTTTCCACTTTTAGCTGCAGCGCGTTGTAATTGCTGTTTGCATCCATGCCAAAATAATTCCCCATGGGTGATGAGCAACAGTGCAACTGATCGGCCAGCGGAACATTGGCAAGGCCACAAACTCCCATGGAGACAGAGCAATCAGGATAAGTATAGTGGTTGAAGAGCGGACGCCGGCTGTCCGGGTTTAGGCCCGGAACACCAAATCCGACGATGCTTCTCTCGTTGGTGTCGTATGTCGGTCCGTCGCCGGCGAATCCGTGCGTGCCTTTATTCCCGATGTAGGCCACTTCCACCGTCATTGTGGACGTCAACTGGTGCTGAACGGCGGCGTTCCACATATCAATGGCAGCCGGGCGCTGCACCGTCGGACGAATGCGCGGATCCACGTTGTTTTGCGGCCCACGCAATGGAATCGTACCGTTTGCGTTGGGGACCGGGAACTGAACGGGCGGTGGCCCGGTGGCAGAATCCATATGGTACACCGGAACGTTGTCATTGATGCTCAGGGGATTGAGATCATGCGCACCGATCGCCTGGTGAACAAGCACGGGTAGGTTCTGTGTCACGGCATGGCCAAAGTTCGAGCCGAATACCCCGATGTCGAAGCTGCGCCCGTAGCCGATACGTATGACAGTTTTTGGACGCAGTTGATACGCGATGCCAAGTCGTGGCCCGAATGCACCGTAGTAGTTTCGAATGTTGCCGTTTAGTCCGAACGGGCCAAAACCGCCTACTCGAATTAAGCCTTGGTCGAGGTTCGCAAAACCTCCGTTACCCTTGGCATTCACGGATTCAGGGAGATAATCTTCCCACCTCATCCCGTACGTGAGTGTCAATTTGCTCGTCATGCGGAATTGGTCCTGGGCATAAAAGAAAAAACGCTTCTGACTTTCCGCAGCAGTCTGGCTGACGCTGGCGAAACGCTCGAAGAAGGAAACGTCACCAAGCAAGAACGAGGCTAGATCCAATCCCCCGGTGTTGCTCCCCGTAACCGGATCGTAAAGCGACGTTTCTTTGTGGTTGAACCTGAGTTGCCCCGTTCGATTGGCATCGCTCGGGAAGCGCAGGTTATGCGCGAATCGAAGGTCCACGCCAAACTTCATACTGTGGTTGCCAGCAATCTTGGTCCAGTTGTTCACGAACTGGTATTGGTGCTCGCTTTCGATCAGCGGGCAGTTGCAACGGGACGGGTCCAGACCGTCGCCAAAATTGGTCAGCGTGCCGTCAAACTGGAAAGCCGGGAGACCCCCAGTGGATGTATCACTGGTGTTCAGGCCGTGCAGCCCCAAAGCTTCCGCGGCCGCGGTGGTGGCGTCTGGTTTTATCGAGTGAGGATTGTATTGGAACCAGCCGAACCGGAAGTCCGTGAGCAATGTGCTGCTGACTGCCTTGTCAAATCCCGCCGCCAAGCTGTGGTTGTGAATGTTGGAACTGCCGCTCAGTCCTCCAACTCCCCCTCCTAGACCACCCAGACCGATACCCAGATTGGGCTGTCCCGTGAGGCTGTAGAAGGCCCGGGTGTAGCGCCCAAAGATATGCAAATTTCCAGGCGCCTGATAGTCGCCGCGGGCATCAAAGGAGTTCCCGTGGAACGGGCCCGAACCGGATCCGAAAAAATTAGGAGCTGTCGTGTTAGTGTTTGCGGGCTGTGGAAAGAGTTTCAATAATTTTACAGCCACCGGAGAGAGCCGACCCACAGGTATCATATTGCCCGCGAAGGCCGTGCGTCCCGCGCCTGTATTGGGGTCGCCTGTCGCTGGGTCATAGATCTTGCCATTACCACTGATCGAGGACGTGTACTGGCTTAAATCGCACATTCCCGTTGCTGCAGTACATGTGCTCAGGACTGTGGAAGTCGGAATCACTATGTTATTAGTGACCCCGTTGGCTTGTCTGGTTCCCTGGTAATCGGCGAAAAAGAACAATTTATTCTTGATGGCCGGGCCGCCCACCGAACCACCAAATTGATTCCACTTTGAATGCGGCAGCGGTGTGTTTGGATCTTGGTTAAAGGGGTTGCGCGCCTGCGTGGCATCGGAGTTCCGGAACCAGAAGGCACTGCCGTGGAAATCGTTTGTGCCTGACTTGGTTGACGCCACCATCATGCCCGCGATGGACTTGCCGAATTCGGCATCATAATCCGATAGCGTAATCTTGGCTTCTTCCACCGAGTCCAAATTGGGATTGATGATGATGATCCCCAAGATCGGGTCCTGATTGTCAGTTCCGTCCAGTTCGTATCCTGTCCCGCTGAAGTGCTGGCCCTGGACGAAAGTCTGCTGCGAGCCCTGTGGGTTCTCCGTGGCCGCGTGGCTCCAACCGATTTGTTGCGTGCCCGGCGCTGAAAGCAGCAGCGATTGAAAATTGCGGTTGACCAAGGGAAGCTGTTCGACTTCGGTGGAATTAAAATCAATGGAGATGTCCGCGCGGTCCGTCTTGAGTTGCGGAACTTCACCCGTGACTTCCACAGATTGAGTCACAGCGCCAACCTGAAGCTGCGCATCGACGCGCGCCGAAGTGTCAACTTGCACGAGCACGTTGGGAACTTCGTAGGCTTTGAATCCCGGGGCCTCCACTCGGATTTTGTAGGTGTCGGGAATTAAGTGAATGAGCGTATAGTTTCCGCTCTCGTTCGTCGTTGTCTCTTCCGAGGTTCCCTTCGAAATGTCGGTGATCGTGACTTTTGCGCCCGTCACCGCGTTCCCTTGCTGGTCGGTCACTGTACCAGCGATGCTTCCATACACCGCTTGGCCGTAAGCCGTCGGCGCCTTCAACAGAAACACACAAAACATAACCGCCAAACCCACTGCTACCAGTCGCTTTGCCATCCCACCCCTCCTAGCAGATCCGTTTCCCATATCTTTAGAAAGAAAAGTACTTCAAGTCCAATCGTCGAAGGCCCGGCCCTCAACTAGGCCAATTAACAAGTTTGCCAAGCTTTCGTGCACTTCCGATTTGGTTGAATGTTACTTCCTGAGAAAGGCTGAACCAAAACCCGCAAAGAACGAGTCAGGCTCAACCGCTAAAGGCACCCCCCACAACGCACTTAAAGCGCCCTCGACCTGCGCCTCGCACTAAAGCACCCGGCCTTGATAAGGCCACCGCGCTTCCGCCCCAGACGCAACCTACGCGTCGGCACCGATACAAAGGCGGATGATGCGGTAATATTGCTGCGTACTATTCGTTTTTTGGCTCCCTGTTAGAAGTCTCAATGCGTCTGATACGGTTACATCTAATAACTCTCCGTCTTGCAGAGAGATGCGCGACTTGTTACACTCCTGTTACTCCGACGTATCAAGGACTTGTGTGACCGAACGGGAGCAACTCCTCGAGCAAATCAACCGGCTCGTCAGCAGCCATGCTCTACATGGCTCGGAGTCTCTATGCAAATTGCTGCGCTATTTAGCTAAGCACGCCGTTGATCATCCGGGTACCCCCATCAAGGAATTCCAAATCGCTACCGAGGTTTTCGGGCGGTCGCCCGATTTCGATCCCCAACTCGACTCCATGGTCCGTGTGCAGGCCGGACGCTTGCGCTCCAAGCTCACCGAGTATTACGGCTCGGACGGCCTCGAAGACCCTGTCGTTGTCGAACTCCCAAAGGGCACTTATGTGCTTTCTTTTCATCATCGCAACCACTCGGCGGCTAAGTCTCCTCCCGGCAACGTAAATGGCGCTGCGGACAAAGGTGCCCTCGAGAAGAGCACCGAGCGCAGATGGGGCACCGAGGTAATTTCCCTCTCCATCTTCCTTGCGGCAGCCATCCTCGTGATTGTGTGGCTAATGGCGACTCGCAATTCGAGTCCTGTGGGTCTCGCGAGCGAGGGCGAACCCGTACCGGCCGCGTTTCGCGTTTTCTGGAAAGGCTTTACCTCCGGGTCGGAAGAGCCTTGGGTCGTCTTTAGCAACGCCGCCTTTATCGGTCGTCCTGAGACGGGCATGCGTTATCGCGATGCAGCGCGCGACGCAGGGGCGCCCATTCTCGACCACTACACCGGCGTCGGCGAGGTCTTGGCAGTTCACGAACTCGATCGCGTCTTCGGTCTCCTCCACCGCCGCATCCGCGTCAAACGCGGCAGCCTCTTTTCGCTCGACGACGCCAAGAACAACAATTTGATTTTCATCGGTTCGCCAGTGGAAAATCTTTCGCTGTTGGAGATTCCCGGCACTCAGGAATTCGTTTTCGAGCAGTTTACCTCCGGTCCTCGTAAAGGCGACCATGCCATTATTAACAGGCATCCGCAACCCGACGAAGGCAAGGAATTCTTCGCAACTCCTTCTGGAATACCTCTCACCGAGGACTACGCTCTCCTCGGCCTTGTAAAAGGAATAAATCAGGGGCAATCGGTGCTGATCCTCGCGGGAAACACCACGATTGGCACGCAAGCCGCCGTTGAGTACGTCTGCAGGCAGAGCTCGCTGGAAGAGCTGCTTTTGCGCCTTTCCGTGTCGCAAAATGGCGACCTCAAACCTTTTGAAGCCGTCATCCGTGCGAAAGTCGCTCGCGGCGTGCCGGTGGAAACCGAACTAGTGGCCATCCGTAAGACCCAGTTCTAACGACGCAGGCCTTTTCGTTTTCGTTTCTGTCCGACCTATGGGACCGGCGCTTTCAACCGCGAATCCAGTTCAGATGCCTTCTGAAATTCCTTCGACGCCTCTTCTTTAACACCCTTCCGCTGGAGCGCTAATCCTAGCTGGTAATGCGCTGGGGCATAAGTAGGCAACGATTGAATCGCCGCGCGAAACTGCGAAATCGCCCCTTCAAGATCCCCCGCGTTCAATAGCCTGCGGCCGGAGTTTGTCGCGAACGCCGCCGCCTGTTCGCTCGACTTTTGCTTCAAGAGATCCATGCCCGCGCGGCTTTCCATAGCGGCGCCCTCGACGTCGCCAAGCTGCCGAAGCACAGCTCCCAGGTTCGTGTGCGCTCCCGCAAAATCGGGCTGCAAACGAATCGCTTCCCGCAGTGCATCGGCCGCAGGCTGCAAGTCCCCCTTCTGCTTCAGCACCGAACCCAACGTGTAATAGGCCTCCCCATAGTCGGGTTTTACCTGCACGGCCGCGCGTAATTCCTCTGCCGCTGCCAGTAATTCCCCTTGCTGCCACAAAGTCACGCCGAGCGTGTAGTGCGCATCCGCCAGCTTGGGATCCAGCTCCTCGGCCTTCTTGAATTCTGCAATCGCCTCGGGCAATCGGTCTTTCATCTTTAGCGCCAAACCCAAATCGTAGTGAAACGTGGCGTCCTGCGGCGCGGATTTCAGGGCGGCCTGAAAATGGGCAACTGCAGCGTCAAAATCCGTCTTCTGCAAATAAGCGGCGCCAAGATTTCCTTCATACCCAGCTTCGTTCGGTTTCAATTTGAGCGCCGCTCCAAATTCGCGAATGCTGTTCTCCGCATCGCCGATTTGCAGCAGCGCAAGCCCCAAATCATTGTGCGCATCCGCACGCTCCGGCTGAATCTTCACAACTTGCCGGAACGCGGCAATCGCCTCTTCGGCATTGCCAGAACGCTGCAGCAGAATCCCCAACTGTTTTTGCGTGTCCGCGTTGCTAGGATCCAGCCTCGCCGCGTACTGAAATTCCTTCAAGGCCGCGTCAGGCGCCCCTTTCGCTTCAAACGTCTGCCCCAGGTAATAATGCGCCAGCGAACTGCTGGGCGCCAGCGTTGTCGCCGCGCGCAACTCGGACTCCGCTCCATCCATATCCTTTTGCTGCAGCCGTAAAACACCAAGATGCAAATGCGCCTGCGCAAATTGCGGCTGCAGCTTCAACGCTTCAGAAAATTGGGCTATCGCTTCCTCCATTTTCGATTCTTGAACCAACACAGAACCGAAATCATCATGCAACTCGGGCCGGTTCGGTTCGATCTCAATCGCGCTCTTCAATTCCGCGTCAGCTCCGGCTGCATCGCCCGTAAGCGAAAGCGCTCGCGCCAGAATGTGGTGCGTCTCTGAATCCTTTGGCGCTAACCGCACCGCTTCCCGCCCCTCGCGGACCGCACCTTGCATATCGCCCTTCTGCAGCAGAGCGCTAGAAAGATTTATGTACGCTTGCGCAAAATCCGGTTTCAATCTCGCCGCCGCCTTGAATTCGGCAATGGCGGCATCCGTTTCTCCCTGCGCCAGCAAAACCCAGCCAAGCGAATTGTGCGGCTCCGGACTCCTCGGAACTAAGCGGACCGTCTTTTCAAACGCGGCCCGCGCCCCGCTCAAATCCCTCCGCTGCAGCGCATCCATGCCTTGGCTATAAAACGAATTTGCCGCCGCGTCGGTACTCGCTTTCGAGTTCTCTGTTTGCGCGCGTCCGCTCACGCAAACGAAGAGAGGCAGCAGCGCCAACGCGCCAGCTCTTAACCTGGCCTTCAATCCCCAATGAAAATTCGATGAGTACACATCAAATCCCCTGAAACGCTCCAAAGAAATACGCCCAGGCGATACTCAATTCGTCCGCCCGCCTTGACCCTGCTTAACCCGCACCTTAGTATGCCAAGAGTTCATGATTTCCGGTCCAACTCATCATTCGCCGTTCGGTTTCAAACTCTCTTGGCTCTCTCTCTCTCTGCTTCTGCCCTTCTCTTTTCTCATCAGCGCCGGTCAGCTTCCAAAAAGCAATCCTAAACCTCTCGCTCACTTCACCGACATCGCCAAGAAAGCCGGCCTCACTGACTCCGTAGTTTTCGGCGGTGTCGACACCAAGAAATACATTATTGAAACCACCGGAACCGGCGCGGCCATCTTCGACTACGACAACGACGGATGGCCAGACATCTTCGTCGTAAATGGCACAAGCCTCAACGCACCTTCATCCGGAAAAACCCCCACGAGTCATCTCTATCACAACAATCACGACGGAACCTTCACCGATGTCACACAAAAAGCCGGCCTGACCCACACCGGATGGGGCCAGGGCGTTTGCGTCGGCGATTACGACAACGATGGCTGGGAAGATCTCTACGTCACTTACTACGGAAAAAATGTCCTCTACCACAACAACGGCGACGGCACTTTCACCGACATCAGTGAAAAAGCCGGCGTCGCTGGCTCCGGCAAGTCCTGGGGCAATGGCTGCGCCTTCGTCGATTATGACCGCGACGGCCATCTCGATCTCATGGTCGCCAACTACGTCGACTTCGATCTCTCCAGCGCCCCTTCTCCCGGTGACCGCGCCTCCTGCGTCTGGAAAGGCGTTCCGGTGATGTGCGGACCGCAAGGACTTCCCGCGGCGAAGAATATTCTCTATCACAACAACGGCAACGGCACTTTTGAAGACGTCTCCAAAAAATCCCATATCGACCAGGCCGATGGCCATTACTCCCTGAGCGTCTCCACTCTCGATTACGACGACGACGGCTGGCCTGACATTTTCGTCGCGTGCGACAGCACCGCCAGCATTCTCTATCACAACAATCGCGACGGCACCTTCACGGATGTCGCCATCACCGCCGGCGCCGCCTTCAACGAAGACGGTCGCGCCCAAGCCGGCATGGGCTCAACCGTCGCCGACTACAACGGCGATGGCAAGCTCGACATCTTCAAAACCAATTTTTCCGACGACACCGCCACTCTCTATCGCAACAACGGCAATGGCACTTTCGACGACGTCACCTATCCCGCAGGCCTCGGCCTCAACACCAAATATCTCGGGTGGGGCGCCATGTTTTTCGATTTCGACAACGACGGTTGGCCCGATCTCCTGCTCGTCAACGGCCACGTCTACCCGGAAGTCGACAGCCAGCATCTCGGCAGCACCTTCCAAGAACCGCGCATTCTCTATCACAATAACGGCAACGGCACCTTCACTGACATCTCCGCCGACGCAGGCCCGGGCATCACCACCGTAAATTCTTCGCGCGGCTTAGCCATCGGCGATTTGTGGAACGACGGCCGCCTCTCTGCTCTGATCAGCAACATGAACGCCCCGCCCAGTCTTCTCGTCAACGATGTTCGCAACTCCAATCACTGGATCGCGTTTCACCTGATCGGCTCTTCCTTCACAGCAGCCTCGCAAAAATATCGTTCCGCCCGCGACGCCATCGGCGCCCGCATCACCATGAAAGACGGCTCACGCCTTTTCGTCGACGAAGTCCGCAGCGGCTCCAGCTACGATTCGAACAACGACATGCGCGTCCACTTCGGCCTCGGCTCCGCCGCCAAGCTAGATTCCCTGCAAATCCGCTGGCCCAGCGGCCTTGTCGAACAATTCGGTAAGGTCACGGTTGACGCGATTCACACGCTGAAGGAAGGCACTGGCGTCGCCGTCAAGCCGCAGCCACAAAAGTAACTCGCTGCTTTTTCCAGAGCGTAATAAAATCCCTCGTTCAACGGGACGCAGCAATGAAGCCGAAATCCAAGCCTAAACAAAAGGTCAAGACCCATCCCAAGCAACTCAAGAAGTCGTTCGAAGCCACCCTCGAGCGCCTGCGATCCAACCTTGGCTGGATCATTATTTGGATACCGTTTGACGTCCGGAAAACCTGGGGAACGCGCGGGCGTTTGCGCGTAAGAGGCGAAATCAACGGCTTCGCGTTTCGCACTTCACTTTTTCCCACGCGCAAGGGTGAACACTTCTTGCTCGTAAACAAAAAAATGCAGGCAGGCGGGCACGCATCCGAGGGCGCAACTGCGGAATTCCTTCTCGAACCCGACACCGAAGAACGCGTCGTCGTCATTCCCGCTGAACTCAAACATATTCTCGCCGAGGACAAGACATTTCGGCGATGGTTTGACGCACTGAGCTATTCCATTCGCAAGTGGCTCGTCGACTCGATCGCGCAGCCCAAGAGCGCCGCTGCCCGCGTCCGGCGCGCTGAGCAAGTCGGCGAGCAGCTTTTTTCTGTCATGGAAGCTGAGCGCGAACTCCCGCCTGCTCTGAGGCTCGCCTTTACGCGCGATCCCCGCGCCCTCGAAGGTTGGAATCTCATGACGCCGAGATATCGCCGCGGATCATTATTTGCAATCTTTTACTATCGTTCGCCTGAAGCCCGCGATCGCCGCATCCAAAAGGTCGTCGATGAAGCCATCGCTCTCACTGAGAAAAAATCCAGCAAGTAGCTCCCCGCGTGCGAACGCGGCTTTACTTCAAAACGTCCGCGCCCGCTTTCGCGCACTGCGCGTCCTGCGCGCTTGTCGCGCCTGAAACGCCAATCGCTCCCACGATCTTGCCGTCCATAACAAGGGGAATTCCGCCCTCTATCGCAACGACGCCTTTCAAACTCAAAATGCGCAGCCCATCTCCGCCCGCGGCCAGAGTATCCTGGAACGCTTTCGTCGGCCGCTTGAAGAGTGCCGCGGTCCGCGCTTTTTCGATCGCCACATTCGCGCTTCCCAATTGCGTGTTGTCCATTTTTTCGTAATAAACCAGGTTTCCGCCAGTATCGACGATCGCCACCGCCACGTTCCAATGATTCTTCTCCGCCTCCGTCAGGGCCGGTAAAGCTGCTTTCCTCGCATTCTCGAGGCTGACCGGCCCACCCAGAGGATTCGGCATTTGCGCCTTTGCTATCGCCAATCCGCAAAACAGAATCATCGCCGCAACAACCGGCCTCACCACAGTTCTCCTCGACATACTTTCTCCTCCCGCAGTCTCATGACATAGCTTTACTCGCATCTTCACCTCATTGCCATTTCAACCCCGCGCCTCACTCCTCACGCCGGATCGACACGTAGATCGGTCCCGCCCCAAGCATGCTCACCAGAAACCATGTAAATCTTCCGGCGCGGCTCATCGTTTGAAATTTCAAGTGATCTCCCGCCGCGACATCCAGCTCAAGAGTCTTCCAGTTCCAAGTATTGTCCACCTGTAATCGGTGGTGTCCCGCGGTCACCGGCACCGAGATCGTATCCCCGTAAAACAGTTCTCCGACACTCTCCCCATCCAGCTTCACTATGATTTGACGCTGTTGTACATCATCGGGCGATTTTCGCCGAATCGTGATCGTCGCCTGCCCTTCTGGGGGTGCGGTAGCCACTCGGGTTCACTCCTCCGATAGCCATCCATGCTACGCCTCCCCACATAACACCAACAAAAANTATGCATACGCCACGGCGCCTGTTCACTTCCGGCAAACCTCTGGTACAATCCNGTCCATGAACCGACGCACATTGCTTCAATCGCTACCCGCTGCAGCTCTTCTTTCAACCACGGCGTTGGCCGACGCCCCGCAATCCTCAAGCACTGTCTACGAACTCCGCGTCTACCACACTTTCGAAGGCAAGCTCGACGATCTTCTCCGCCGTTTCCGCGAACACACCATGCAACTCTTCGAAAAGCATGGTATCAAAAACATCGCCTACTGGACTCCCACCGACGACCCACTAAAAGGCAAAACGCTCTTCTACATCATCGCCCATCCCAGCCGCGAAGCCGCCACCGCCAACTGGAAAGCCTTCGGCGACGATCCAGAATGGAAACAGGTCCGCGACGCCTCCGAAGCCAACGGCAAAATCGTCGAAAAGGTCGACTCCACTTTCCTGACCTTGACGGACTTCTCTCCGCCCCTCCACTGACAATCTCGTTTCCTATGTAGCGAAAACCTCGCCCCACTTTCCTCGATTGTCATCCCGAGCGGAGCAAGGGATCTGCTTTTCTCTTCTCTGTACCTCTGTGCTCTCTGCGTCCTCTGTGTAAAATTCTGTTCTTCTATTTCGTAATCTTCGCAATAAAAACCGAGTAGGGTTCCATCGGCATTACCGCAAACATCCCCTTCACCTGTTTGTGAAAACTTGTCAACAAAACGTCCAGTTTCGGCGCCGCAAATCCCGTTGCCGAAAGATCAAATGGCACCCTTTGCTCCACGGCCGACATATTCAGAATGACTAAAACCGCCTCACCCTTATATCGCCGAAGATACGTCAGCACATTCGGGTTATTCTCGTTAAGCGAAACATAATCCCCGTCCAAAAGCGCCGCTTCCGCATGCCGCAGCGCTAAAAGTTTCCGGTAAAAACTAAGAACGGACTCAGGGTCCTTCATCTCGTCCGCCACGTTATGCGTTATCGCGCTAGCCGGCACGGGCAACCATGGCTTTGCCACGCTGAAGCCCGCATTCGCCTCGTGATTCCACTGCATCGGCGTTCGCTCTCCATCGCGTCCCTTCTCGAGAGGCCATCCAAGTTTCCCGATCGGGTCCTGCACATCGTCTTTGCTCTTCGGGTCGTTGTTCTCCATTCCAATCTCTTCGCCGTAATACATGATCGCCGACCCGCGCAGCGTCAAGTAAAGCGCCGCCATCATTTTCGCGATGTCGTCGTTGTGCGCCCCATCCGCATACCGCGTGTACGACCGCACGATATCGTGATTCGTAATCACATAGACCGGCCAGTGTCCCGCTGCATTCACCGCCGCGATATGCTTCCGATATTCATCTGCCGACAACCCCTTAAAGCCCGTCATCATCAAATCCATCGGCATCTGCAATTCGTCGTTCTTCGCTCCGTAGTAGTCCTTTAGCTGATCGACATTGCTAGTCCACGTCTCCCCGATCAGCACCGAGCCATATTCATCCGCCGCCGTTCGCAATTTCCGCATCGCATCGTGCACTTCCGGCAACTTCTTGTCGTACTTCTCGTCCATGTTCGGCCGCCCAAACTTATCCGTCCCTGCCACCACTGGATTGTCCGTAAGGTTCGGATCCTCATAAAGCGTATCGACCGCATCCAAACGGAATCCTGCCACCCCGCGTTTGTACCAAAACCGCGTAACATCCAGCATCGCCTTTTCCACCGCGGGATTCCGCCAGTTCAAGTCCGGCTGCTGCGGATAAAAATAATGGTAATAATACTGCCCAGTCTTCGCGTCAAACGTCCACGCCGCTGTCCCAAACGTCGAAAGCCAATTATTAGGCGGTTGCCCCGGCCGTTTCCCGTCTCGCCAGATGTACCAATCACGATGCGCCGAAGTCTTCGATGATTTCGAATCGATAAACCACTTATGCTGGTCCGAAGTGTGATTCACCACGAAATCCAGAATCACCCGAATGTCGCGCTTCTTTCCTTCCGCCACCAGCCGGTCGAAATCCTCCATCGTCCCGTACATGGGATCGATCGCCTCGTAGTCCGAAACGTCGTACCCAAAATCTACCTGCGGCGACGGAAAACACGGCGTAATCCAAATCGCGTTCACGCCCAGCTCTTTCAAATAATCCAGCTTCGAAGTAATCCCCTTCAAATCGCCGATGCCGTCATTGTTACTGTCCGCAAAACTGCGCGGATAAATCTCATAAAACACCGCATGCTGCCACCAGGCATGCCCCTCCGCATCCACGCCCTTCTGCTGCGCATTTCCGCTCTGCGCCATCACCAGGCACGAGCTCAAAACCAATAAAAGCGCAACCGCCGTCTTTCTCTTCACGTTTCCACCCCCTCGATTGCCCTGCGCCCGAATCTACTCTGTGTTCTCTGTGTTCTCTGTGCCCTCTGTGACCTCTGCGTTAAAATCCCCACTCCCCACCTTCGCGAACCCATACCCTCGCGAAATAGCAAATAGCGCTCGCCGGCATCTAATCCAGATGTTCTCGGGGTTCGGATTCTCAACGCCCACTATTCCTTTAGGAACTTCCGCGACACCTTGGGCGGGTGCAAAAAGATCACGACTCGCTGATGAGCGTATTCTTCCCCGGCCTTCGCTTCAAAGTGAATCCGCAACTTCGCACCGCCCGCCGTATCCTTAATCAGTTCCGCTCCCCGCACGGAATCAATCATGCTTGGGTTCCACACCGCTAAATCGTAAGTTGCTCCCGCGCGGCCGGCGGTGATCAACTCCATCGGCGCGGCCACATCTCCCATCTCTTCGGAAAGAATGCGCAGGTCGGAGCTCTCGTTCCCTAGCTCCGGCAGCCGGAACGCATACGACACGCCAAAATCGTTCGCTATCCGGATTCGAACAGTGTTCTTTCCTTCCTTCAAAGCGAATTTTATTTTCAGGTGATGATGCTCCGCCGAAATCTGTTGGTCGTAGCTGAGCGGACGTCCGTTCACGTCCACGCGGCTAACCAGCGTCGTGTTTGCCAGCGCAGGCTCGAAATCCAGCGCACATTCCCCGCCCGCCCGCGTCACTTCAAGCGTGATTTCTCCCAGAATCTTCTGGTAGCTCAAATTCAGCACGCTGTCGCCGATCCGGACGTTGTTAATTTTGAAATTCGTCCAATCCGCCGGAACGTGCGGCATAAACGTCAGAGTCTTTTTCGTCGCATCCTTCTCTAAGCCAAACATTCCCTTCAGCAGCGGGCTCACCACCATCGCCGCGGACCAGATCTGGTGCGGCGAACTCGTTGCCAGCGGCTGGTAATAATCGCCGGAAAGCACTTCCGTCACGTGCCCCAGCGATCCGTCGAGCGCCAGCAGCGCGTTGGCTCGCAAATTTTCATAAGCCGAAAATTCCTGGTGATAGCGGTATTCGGCAACAGAAGCCCAGCCCGTGAACAGCGGCCACACCGATCCGTAGTGGTATCCGCCTCCGCTGAAAACCGCTGAACGATTCGAAATGATCCTCATTCCCCAATCGGTTTGCTGGTCCGCGTCGGCCAGTTGCCGAATCATGGGAATTGCCGTCGCATCATTGGGCAGCCCAAACCACATTGGCACAGTCGCCAGCACCGTCGGCTCATCCACCGGCTTGTCGTTCTTGTCCAAGGCAAACGCGAAGCGCTTCTTGTCCGCAATCCAAAAGGTGTTGTTCACCAGTCGCCACTGCTTCGCGAATTCATTTTCCAGCGCCGCGGCCGAATCCGCTTGTCCCGCAAACCGCGCCAAATTTGCAAGTGCCCGCAGCGCCCCTGCGCCCAGCCCGCTCTGATAAAACTCGCTCTTGACCGGCAGCAGCGGCCCTCCTTCCACCCAGCCGTGTCCCACTCCCTGATTTTGCGGCAATCCCCGCACGTCATAGGTCGATTTCAAAAACTGATACGCCTTCCACAGGCTCGCCCATTTCTTTTTTGCAAAATCCGTATCGCCGCTGTTCACTACGTAATCGTTCACCGCAATGATGTACAGCGGCGTCGCATCCGCCGATGCGTATGGATACGGATAACCTTTAAACCAATCCACGAAATTTGCGCCCTGCGAAATCTCATGCGGGATCTTCCCGTCTTCGCGCTGAA
>JGI12635J15846_10000347_pt1 | contig 38478 bp, 47 predicted proteins | sample BlaSpr_A8_OM2_M2_FD_15846 | JGI IMG/M metagenome (IMG submission 15846)
GATTGAGAGAGGTTAGAGCGACTCTCGAAGGCAGTCATGGGCTAGTGTCAGGTGGACATTTGTGGCCCTCACGACTGCCTTTTTCATTAAGCCACGAACCGGCTTTTTAAGCAGCCCGGTCCGTTACGCCTACCGTAAATTTCCAGCCGCAAAAACCCACCGGTGAATTCTACAAAGTGACGAGAACAAGTGATTATACGTTCTGACCTGGTCAATGAGTGTAATGGCGATGTTACGACAGTTGACCGGAGGTAACGTACGCCGCGGGTTCAGAATCGTCAAGCACTTGTGTTGAGAAATATGTTTGAGACCTTAGAAGACATGCGTGAGAAGACATGCGTGAGAAGTCTCCGCGACCGATGAGTCGTGGGACGGCGCTTTTTATGTACAGCTTTGACCTTGCCTTAGGCCTGTTTTACATAATCTCCGGGATGCGAAGGCATCAACCGTTAGCGGTTCTCGTCGGTGCCGTCGTGTTCCTGCTGTCTTTGATCTGGTTGGTTTCGACCATTCGATCGCCAGTTCGGGTGAGCAGGCGCGATGTCAGGGTTCGCGGCCAAATTGTGATCTGCATGTTGATGGCGTATCAGAGCCTACACTGTTGCTCGCGACGTAAACAGGCGTTAGCACTCATTGACCCGGACGGGGAGACGCCAAATTCTCGATGAGTGTAATAGATATTACGCAAGACATCGTTGCGGTAAGTAGTTAACGGCTGTTCATTCATTGACTTGCCTTATTCTTAGTCCTAAGATTCTTTGACTTGGCCCCATGGTGTTTTAGCCAGTCAGCCCCTATGGTTGATCCTTCTGAAGCCATGTCCGCGCCGCCGAAGCCGCAGTATGGCATTTTGAAAGGACCAAACGGTCTGCGCGCAGGCTGGCGGCTACTCCTCTTCGTCGCCATCCTCGTGCCGCTGGGTTACGGTACGAGTCTCAGCGTCGATGCTCTTATCCGCCGCTCGCATGCCGATTTCTCCACTCCGTTAGGTGCCGTCCTTTCGCTTGACTTGCTTCTCGTTCCCCTGTTTATCGCGACCCGGATTATGGGCCGGATCGAACACCGCACCTTCGCCGATTATGGATTGCCCTGGCGACGAGCCTTCGGACTCCGCTTCTGGCAAGGAGCTTTTTTCAGCTTCGCGTCATTTACGGTTCTGCTTCTGGTGATGCGCCTAGCGGGCGTTTTCTCGTTCGGTGTCATTGCAGTACATGGATGGGATGTGTGGAAGTACGCCGCCGCATGGGCTGTTCTAGCATTTCTGAGCGCGTTACTTGAGGACTTTCTCTATCGCGGATACCTGCTGTTCACCCTGACCACCGGGATCACCTTCTGGCCGGCAGCGGTCGTCACATCGTTGCTCATGGGCGGATTGCACTACTTCAATCCCAGCGGTCATGGACTCGGACCGGTGTCTGCGACTATGTATTGCTTGGTTACGGCTCTGGTTGTGCGCAGGACCGGCAATCTCTGGATGCCACTGGGAATCCACGCGGCATGGAACTGGGGCGAGCTTTACTTCTACGGCGTTCCGGACAGCGGTTATCCGGCCAACGGCCATCTGCTCACAGCTGGCTTTCACGGTAACCCATTGCTTACTGGCGGCGGTTTTGGTCCCGAGGCTAGCATTTTCACCCTCCTTTTGCTGGCGATTTGGGGTGTGATTTTCTCCGTTTGGCTGCGCGGTGTGAGGTATCCCAACCCGGCGGCCGTTCAGCAGCAGCCGCAGCGGTCGCAGAATGTCAACTGACGCTATCAGGCGTTAGCACTCATTGCCCGTCGCACCATCCTCTCCGACACTTGCACTCAATCGGGATCAGTTCCCCAATGGGCCGTTGAAGCTATTCATAGCGGCTACTCGCGGGCCGTCGAAAGGCGCCCATGAAATCGTCTAATTCCAGAATAGAGAACGGCTTTTTCAGAACCGGCGACGCAGTGATAAACGCGAACTTTTGTTTGGGGTTCTTCTGACGCAGGGCATCCATAAATTTGGCACCCCCGGCGCGCGAACTGCGGAGGAATTTCAGAGCGATGACCACAAGGTCATGGGGTCCGTTGTCACAGTAAATGCGGAACGCTTCACTGCAGTTTAGCGCCAGGCCAACTTCATAACCAAGCCGGTTGAGCATAACGCCAGTAGCTTTCAATACTTCATCTTCCGCTTCGACCACCAGAACTTTCATCGGTTCCTCCTTTTTTCATCCTCGAATCCTGGGCAGGCGATAAGGATGATGAAGCTGCCGCTTGCGAGAAAGAAGACAAATATCTTCATAATTGTGCAGCAGAAACCGCTGAGGTACGGCGTTACTGTTGTAACCAGGCGTTCCACGTTTTGACCGAGGGTCAATGAGGGCGCTGCCCTCCACTCTTCACGTTGCAATCTTGCCTGGAGCGCCCTTGAACACACCTGGAATCGGCAGAAACACTACGATTTAAAGAAGCACGTCGTTCACCGGACGTCTTGGACTCGGCGCGACTTGGCGAACCGGATGGCCTAAACGAAACATGAACGTTGGCTGCCATGTATTCTCGCCGATGAGTGCGGAGAGATCGGCCAGTGCTTCTGGTTCCTGATTGAGTGACCGCTGGTGATCTACCAACTCGACGGCCTCATTGACTGGCCTGCCAGCGAGATGGCGCGCAGTTGTCAGCAGGTGAATTCGTTGCCAGATGCGCCCCGCGGACAGGCACTGCTCACGGTCGTAGCGGTCACGGACTGCGATTACTCCGAAAAGCGGCGTGGCATGCAGCAGGTCCTTGTAGGAAAACGCTGGCAGCAACTTATGCTTAAAAGCGAAGCGCAGCCCCTTGGGAGGCATGAACTTTATGCCTGCCACGATTAGCGGAGACTGCCCAAACTCATCCAAAATCAACCCGTCGCGGAACTTCTGGACATCGGTCCACTCTGTGCGCACCCATCGTTCGCTCCCCAGTTGCACTTGCGGGTCCGCATAGACGATGTCATTGGCTTTGGAGATCATGTCCACGATGCGGTTGCGATCTTCGTCGGAGGTGAACACAAAAACTTTGGCATCGGTCTCGTCGCTGGCAAGCTGACGGATCTCTTCGACAAAATCCGGTGGCAAAGGCTGCGGGCCATAGGCATTGCGATTGGTGTGGCGGTAAGGAATCGCATCGTAGAGTTCGCTTCGTTGCTTTTGGCCGGGGGCAAGTGCAACTTGTGCGACCAGTTCATGTTCGGGATAAGCCGCACTCTGTATAAGTTTTCCTGGAAGCAGCGTAGCGGAGGCGGCATAACCATTCGCCGGAGCCGCCAGCATCAGGTTCTCCAGAGCACACCCCATTCCGATGTGCTCTTCTCGCAGGTAGGGATCGAGCGCTCCCGGGTACCTGCGACAATCAAGATATAAGTCAATCGAAGAATCCGTGACCTTGAAAAGCCAGGGCTGCGTGTTGTGCGGACTGGCAGCGAGAATGGCTGCGCGCACCAATGCGAGCGGACCTTCTTTGGTTTCTCTCCAGTCTTTCCAGGGCTCAAATGCCGGCCCTTCGCCCACGCTGAAGACACCACGGTCATATGCACGCCAAACACCACCGCCAAGAACCAGTATGGTTGCGACTCCCGCGCCCTTCAGGAATGCTCTACGCTCCATGATCTTCTATCCCACGCTTTCTACATGAACCAGTCAAAGACTGTATGCTTTTGACTCGCGCCTCTGATGTTCGTAAGCGGATAATCCCCCAATGCAGTCGAGAGGGGTCGAAGCGGTAGTCCTGGATGACGTACGAACCGGAGGTGACTTTTGTGACCAGGCGTTAACACTCATTGACCTGTCGAGGAGTGTAAGGGCGATGTTACGTCAGTTGACCAGGGGCGCTACATGGGCCGCAGGAGCAATACAGTTATGTTGCTACCGCCTACACATGCGCAATTGTTTTTGTTGCCCGGCTTGTGATAAGGAAAGGGATGATTTTTTTGAGGGAGTGGACCTACAGCTTCAGGGCGGCACTGCTGATCGGGTTGATGGCGGGCGGGATATTGCACAACGCCGGCGCAGAGGATAATGGTCTGGAGCGCACGCCCGTTCTCGGCTGGAGTAGCTGGAGCTTCCTCCGCCAGAACCCCACGGCAGCCCTAGTGAAAGCTCAGGCGCTCGCGCTGCAAAATTCCGGATTGCAGAAAATGGGGTACCAATACGTAAACCTTGACGACTTTTGGTACCAGTGTCCGGGACCGCAAGGTCCGAACGTCGACGCTTATGGCCGCTGGGTGACAGACTCGTCGAGATTCCCGGCCGAGGGAGATACCGACGGCATCAGGATAATGGCGGACTACATCCACGGTCTCGGGATGAAGTTCGGAATCTATGTAACGCCGGGTATTTCCCGGCAGGCGGTCAGCCGGAACACGCCGATTAAGGGCACATCGTACACGGCTGCCCAGATTGCGGACCCGTCTGTAGAGGAGAACAACTACAACTGCAAGGGCATGGTCCGCATTAACTATGACAAGCCTGGAGCGCAAGAGTATACGAATTCATGGGTAAATATGCTGGCGGCGTGGGGCGTCGATTACATCAAAATTGACGGCATGAAAGACAACAACGCCGCTGACGTTAAGGCGTGGTCGGATGCTATACGGCAAAGCGGGCGGCCCATGATCCTGGACGTCACGCAGGGGAAGCTTACGATCGCAATCGCCCCGACCGTGATGAAGTATGCCAATCAATGGGAATTCGCGCCTGACGTCGAATGCTATCACTGCGAAAAGCACGGTAGCAGCTACCCGCTGACCAGCTGGGCCGACGTTGCCAAACGCTTCAACTATGTGGCGGAGTGGCAGCCTTACGCAGGTCCGGGCGCTTTCAACGACTATGACTCCATTGAGGTCGGAAATGGCAGCAACGACGGGCTGACTGCGGTCGAGCGCCAGACTCAGATCAGCCTGTGGGCCCTTGGGGCGGCGCCCTTCATCCTCGGCGTCGATCTTACTCGCCTGGACCCAGCGGATCTGCAGAATCTGGAGAACTCCGCAGTCCTTGCTGTGGATCAGGATTCGATTGCCGCGAAAAGGGTGCTCAACACGGGGAGCCGGCAGGTATTCGCCAAGCGGGAGCCGAACGGAGACACGATCATCGGTTTGTTCAACACCGGCAAGAAGGCAGAGGAAATCTCCGTTCCAGCATCCAGCGCAGGCCTCCTCGAAAACAAAAGCGGCTATTCCTTAGACGACCTGTGGACCGGCGAAACGAAGAAAACAAGCCGCACCATCAGTGCTGTTGTTCCATCGCACGGGGTCGTCCTGTACCGCGTCAAGGGACTTTAAACTACTCGATTGCTGATGACCCCGTCTGGATCGCCAAGGGGAATATTCTTCAAGCGCTATTTCCATTGAGCCGCCTGATTTGCATTGGCTGAGTGCTGATTCTCATTACGTGCTTAACTATCGCTAAATTGATTCTCAATGAGTTCTATGAAGATGTTTCAACAATCGTCAAGATTTTCCTAAGATAGGCATTCCGGTATCTTTCGAAGACTCCCGGCGCCGCGACAGCCTTAGTTGTTGCGTGAGCCGGTCGCAGCAGCGGAGGCGAAATAGCCTTTGCGGGCGTGAACACGGAGTTTGTGACCGTCTTTCGCGGCAGTAATGCTGATGGCACGGTAGCGCCCATCGCGCTTGAAAGACGCCGGTTTATAGGAGACCAAGTAGCGGCTGCGGATGATCTGTTGCAGGTCAGCAAGGGAGCCTCTCAGACGGTCAATGGAACCTGGGGTGAAGGCGGCCCCGCCGCTGAGTTCGGCGAGCGTAGTCAAAGCATGTTCGCCCACCAAGGAAGCCGCGTCAGGGCTGTCGGCCATCTCGAGAGTGCTGACCGAGTAGACAGCGACTTCTCCGAGTTGGGCGCGATAGATTGCCTGTTTTAGGGTTGCATCACTGGAATTATCCTCACCGTCGCTAATCACCACCAGGATTCTGGCAACGGGTTGCGATTCGGCACGTTTGGCAAGTTTATCGGCAGCGAATGTAACGGCGTCCCAAAGGGCGGTGCCGCCGGAGGGCGCCAATTCGTCGATGGCATGGGCGAGAAGTTTCTGGTCGCCGGTAAAATCCTGAGCAAGCAAGACAGAATTGGCAACGCCGATCACGAAGGCAAGATCATGCTCGCCCGTTACCACTTTTTGTAAAAAGTCGGTAGCAGAGTTTTGCTCGAACTTGAAGCGACCGGAGACGGACGAACTGGTATCAACCACGATGCCGAGGCGCAAGGGAAGGTCGGCCTCGGTACGAAATCCGATGATAGCGGCTGGCGCTTTGTGATTATCCAGGATGCCGACATCCTGGCCAGTCAGGGTGGTTACCGGTTTTCTGCGATCGGTAGCCGTGAAAAATACAGCGACTTCATCGGTGGATGCGCGGAGGATATATCCGTCGTGGTCGACATCTGGGATTTTGGGGTATGGAGGAACGCTGGACGAGGGTGGCGGCTGAGCCGGAGCGGAAGCTTCGGCGGTCTCGCAGGTTGGACACTCCGCGGCAGCTTCGGCCTCGGCGATCTGCTTGCTTTCGTTGGAAGCCTGCATAAACTTGCGGATATTTCGGGGCAACTGATCGGGACCGGCGGGGGCTTCGCTGGGGGCGGTGACAAAAGAAACTTTCAATTCGGAGGCCTGGGCTGGAGGCTGCCGGGCTTCGTCATCGAGTTCCCGCATCATCTGGAGAGCGGAAGCCGCAGCCGCCGACTTGGGATCTTCCTTCAAGAAAAATTTTAATTCCTGTTGTGCCTGCAGGAAATTGCGCTGAGCCTCGAGTGCCGCAGCAGCGTAGAGATGAACCAGGGCAACACCTTCGTGTTTGCGCTCATGGACCTGATGAGCGGTCGCGACGGCAGCTTCGTAGTTGTTGTTTCTGAGTTGTACGTAAGCAAGCGTGGTGAGCACAGTCAGATCAAGAGGAGCGAGAGACGAAGCTTTCTGAATGGATTGTTCCGCGGCGGAGAAATGCTGAAGAGCGAGTTCCGCGTAGCCGAGGTTCAGATAGGAATTGGGTAGACGGTCATCGAGCGAGATAGCCTGGGAAAACTCGGCGTGTGCCTGATCGTTCTGTCCCAGCCCGAAGTAGGCAGTCCCGAGGGCATTATGCGCCGAGACGTAGCTAGGATAGATCGAAATGGCTGTAATAAACTGCGCAACCGCCCCTTGGCGGTCCTTGCGCATGAGCAATTGGTATCCTTTGTCAAAAGCCCGGCGAGCTTTCCTGGGCGCCTTGAGGTCGAGCTTTGATAGAGAACTATCATGATCCTGCAGGGGATTTGTGGCGGAATATATAGCCCACGATTCAGTTGTCATTTGAGAAGATGGGCTTGATCCGCGCAGAGTAATACCGCCTCCAGCCTGAGCAACGACATGATGTGAAAAAAGCAGGAGGAGAAATGCCCGTAGAAATCCCCGCTGGATCATTGCCTTGTATTCCTCGAGCAACATTTTGAATTGCGCCTTTTGGCGGCGCTCCTATAGCGGCCAGAGGAGTCTAGTCCGAACGGCTCGAGGGGACAAGCGATTTATGGCGAAGAAGCCACCAAAAACAACTATTGATACCAAAGCCGGAGTGACAAAGCGATCTTTCTTCAGGGCCGATTCCAAAGCGTCTTCCAACAAGGGAGCCAGTCACTGCCTCGACATGAACCTTGGTGTGCTTGCGTTCACGAGAATAAGGCCCATAATCCTGTTGTCCGATCCCTTCGAAATACGGAGACAACCCAACATGAATCGCCTCGCAATCGGCAATGAAAAGTATGTATAAAGGGTCCCAATCTAGCCACCGTTAGGCTTGGTCACCATGCTGATCGCACCGATTCTCCGCCTCCAGATTGAAATGACCGGATTCTTAATACCGTTCATCGAATAATCATCCCACGCCCATTGTGCCCCAGGTCAACTGCTACTGACAGGCGTTAGCACTCATTGAGCATTTGACAGGTCAATGGGTAAAATGGCGATTTTTCGCCAACTATCTAGGGCAGAACTACGCTCGCTCCTGATGCAAATTGTTTCAGATTGACACGAACCGGGATAGTGGGGACAATGGCGGCCGTTCTTGGGAGCAAAGAAGTTACAACAATTTAGTTATTTTGACTTTGCCAGCCGGGGGGACACTCAGGTCACTAGCATACCCACGTGTCGCGGATTTCGGTCTCGTTTAGGACGATTCCGCGCAACGTTCCGCAGAGTAACATCGGTCAGTGAAATGTGGAGATTCATGGAGACGAAAATGAAAAGCTCTATTCTCAGAACATTGCGGGGCACCCTGGTCGCGACGACCTTCGCTGACGGGCTGTTTAGCCTCTCGAAAATGGCCTGCATCGTCTTTGCGCTCTGTGCCGTCATGGCGATTCCCTCGCCGGCACAGGAGAGCGAGTTCCACAGCTTGTTCAGTTTCAATGGTTCATGCACATCTGGCGCGAATCCCGGCTTCGGCAACCTTGTTCAGGGCCCGGATGGGAAACTCTACGGAACCACAGAGGTATGCGAAGGCAAACAGGGCACGGTTTTCAAGTTCGCCACTACTGCGAAAAAGCCGACCACGATCCACGTTTTTTGCGCTGGTGACGTGTGTTCGGACGGCGCCAAGCCTTATGGGGGACTGACGCTTGCCAATGGAATGTTTTACGGTACGACCTACTATGGCGGCGGCGCCAGCAACGATGGCTCGGTCTTTCAGATCACCTCGACGGGCAAGCTGACCCCGATATACGACTTCGACGGCACGGACGGCTCCGAGCCACTGGCTGCCCCGTTTCGGGCAAAAGATGGCAACTTGTACGGAACCACCGTCATTGGCGGGTCCAGCAACCTTGGCACGCTTTATGAAATGAGCACCGCGGGCACGAACGAAGTGTCGCTTAGCTTCACTGGCGCGAACGGCGAATTACCTTACGCCAGACTGGTACAGGGCACGAACCAAAACATCTATGGGACCACTAGCCTGGCAAAGTCGGGTAACGGCACGGTCTTCGCAATTTTGCCAAAAACGGGCTTCGCCACGCTGTACACTTTCAAGGGCGCCGCGAAGGGTGGTTTCCCCTACGCTGGGCTGGTTCAGGCCAGGAACGGGAACTTTTACGGGACCACGGAGAGCGGCGGAGCCCACATCCAAGGCGGTACGGTTTTTTCGATGACGCCGGCGGGCAAGGTCACAACGATCTACAACTTCTGCTCGAAACCGAATTGCACGGATGGCCGCAATCCCATGGACTCACTGATCCAAGCCAGCGATGGGAACCTGTACGGGACAACTTATAATGGTGGAGCGAACTCCAGCCCCAACTGCCTGAGCAACAGCGGGTGCGGCACGATCTTCAAAATCACCACGTCAGGCGTTCTCACTACGCTCTATAATTTTTGCGGGCTACCGAATTGCGTTGACGGGAATCAGCCGGAAGCGGGATTAGTGCAAGCCACCAACGGGACCTTTTACGGTACAACGTATTCTGGAGGGACCATGGGCGTCGGCACGGTATTCAGTCTGTCCGTGGAAGGGCTGAAGCCGTTCGTCAAGATAGTACCGGCTTGGGGCACGGCGGGAGCGACCGCGATGATCCTGGGAGACAATCTGACGGACGCGACGAGAGTCACCTTTAACGGCGTACCCGCAGCATTCACGGTTGTCTCCAGCACCGAAATTGAGGCCACCGTGCCCACCGGCGCGACCGCCGGCACTGTAACCGTCGATACCCCTGGCGGCACGCTGAAGAGCAACGAGATCTTCCAGGTGGATTGACCGGAATCCGCGCCACCACGAGACGGTTTGAGCTGCGGCGGATCGATGGAGGGCGCTTGCGCTTATTGCCAGGGCCGCTAGACACGAGCAAACTCAAGTGATTTCACGATGCGACTGTCTAAGCTTTAGAGCATCACCCTTTCAAGGATCGCCGTTAACAGGCGACTACGCTCATTGATCCCCGAGCCGTGGCCCGAGACTCGGGTGCCGGGCCTCAATGAGTGGAATGGGGATATAACGGCAATCTGGGGCTGTCTGGCTTGGCTTTTGAGTGCAGAAGGCAATGAACGAAGTCGCGTCTGAACAGAAGAATCAGCGCCGCAGACCACAAGATTGCTTCAACTTTCCAAGACGTCCAAGAATGAATACGCTTCTCGAATACTACGGGAACAATACCAGCTTTAATCTGCCGAACGTATAGCCACCCCCGCGCTCCTGCGCGATTCCAGCGCCCGCGCCCTGCCCTGCGCGCGGGCGGGCCAGACCCCAAGTTCAGAACCAGTTCTGTGGTGGGGGGTGGGGGTGTAGGAGTTTTCACGTCGCCTATAGCTATCCCCCGCCGCGAGTTTGACCCTCTGCGGCGAAGTCCTTACACTTGAGAGTGTTCTGCGGCTTATTCCGTGGAGGGTTTCCTGAGTTTGCGATTGGCTAATTTATGGTGGGCGGCGGCAGCGATAGGGCTGCTGGCGGGGCCGATTTGTGTGGGACAGGAGCGGCCGGTTCCGATCACGCTGGACAGCAATGAGACGATTTTTGCGGTGCTGACGGCGCTGAATTCCTGCGGGTATGACCAGGATCTGACGACTTCGGATGTGACGCGAAGCACGGTGCGGTCCGAGGTGCAGAAGGTGTTGCAGGAGTCGGAAGAGGCGGAAGCGGCGCGGTCCGCGCTTTGCCAGTTCTATCAGGAACACACTCCGGACCGGAATACGAACCGCAGCTTGTCGCCCTATATTTCGCTGGCGCTATATATGGATGGTCCACCGCATTTTGTGCCGCGGATGAAGGAAGAGGATCTGCCTCCGGATGCGGGGGCGGTTTCAGGTTTTGGGCAGTTGCTGGAGCCGTTTTACGCCAAAACGAATTTGCATGCGATATGGGAGCGGCATCGCAAGGATTATGCGGCGGCGATGAACCGTTATCACGAACCGCTGGCCAAGATGGTGTTCGATACCGAGATTTATTTGAAGCGGCCATCGTCGGAGTATTTGGGACGCAGGTTTACGATTTACCTGGACTTCATGGGCTCACCGAATGAGACGGACGCGCGAAATTATGGAACGGACTATTATGTGATCGTGTTTCCGTCTCCGAACACGCCTTCGGGAGCGACTCCGCGCGGGGCGTTGAAGATGGACCAGATACGGCATACTTTTTTGCATTATGAACTGGATCCACTGGCGGGAAAACATTTCAACGCCATCAACCGGCTGGAGCCGCTGCTGCGTTCGGTGCAGCGGGCGCCGCTCGAAGAGAGTTTCAAATCAGATATTTCCCTTCTGGTGACGGAGTGCATGGTGCGAGCGATCGAGATTCGAACGACCGGCACGAAGCAGGCGGTGGACGAAGCCATGCGGGAACAGGCGGTGGATGACGCGGTGAAGCAAGGCTATATTCTGACGCGATATTTTTATAACGCAGCGGTGGCGTTTGAGAAAGATCCGGCGGGAATCGATGCCGCCTATGGCGATCTGCTGAATAATATCGATACGAAGAAGGAAGAGAAAGCCGCGCTTGAGATTCAGTTCGCGAGCAGTACATCGCCGGAACTGGTGCAGTTATCACGTCCGGAGGAGCGGAGAATGCTGTTCATGGCGGAACAGCGGCTCAACGCGGGCGACGCCAAGGGAGCGCAGGAACTGGCGGAGCAGGCGATTGACCGCAAGATTGGAGACCAGGGGCGGGCGCTGTTTATATTGGCGGAAGTAGCGGTGGCGAATAAGAATCGCGACGGAGCGCAGAACGATTTCCAGAAGGCCGCGGAGGCCTCGAAGGACCCTAAGGTAGTGGGGTGGTCGCATGTTTACCTGGGGCGAATTCTGGATATGAAGGAGGATCGCGAGGCGGCGCTCGAACAGTACCGTGCGGCGCTGAATGCAGGATCCAGCTTGCCGGAGATTAAATCGGCGGCGGAAAAAGGTTTGCAGCAGGCGTACGAGCCTCCGGCGAAGCCACAATAAGGACGGTGCATTGGCGGATGGGGAGCGGGGCGCCGCAGGCGNGNCGATGCAACTGGTAGGATGTTGCGATTACAAGATTGAGATGAAGATTGTGCGATGCGAAGTAGTTCGATCCAAGATTGTTCGGTCCAATATTGTTCGATCGAGAATTTTTCGATTCAAGGAGAACGGATGAAGCGAACAGCAATCATGATTTTCGTACTGGCCACGGGAATTTCGGCGGCGAGTTTTGGGCAAAACAAACCGGCGCAGACGACGACTCCCGCGGCGGGACAAACGGCTGCGCCAGCGGGAAAGCGACCGCCACAGGCCAAGACACAGCCGGAGTTCGACGCGTATAAGGCGGCGGCGGCAATTACCGATGCGGCGGCACAGGAAAAAGCGGCGGATGACTTTGCAACCAAGTTTCCGGACAGCGAGTTGCGACCGCTGCTTTACCGGTCGGTGATGCATTCCTACCAGCAAGCTAATAACGGCGAGAAGATGCTGGCCATGGCGCAGAAGGTGTTGAGTTATGACCCGGACGATCCGGAGGCGCTGCTGGGAGCGGCGCAGGTGATCGCAGAACGGACGCGGGACACCGATGTAGATAAGGATCAGAAGATCGCCGAGGCACGGAAGGATGCGGAGCGGGCGCTGGTGACGATAGACACCGACATTCCAAGTTCGGGGTATCCGCCAGATCAGTTAACCGCGTTTAAGAGTTTTTTGCGATCGGAGGCGTACGCGATCACAGGAACCCTGGATTTTAATGCGAAGCAATGGGCTGCCGCCGAAGTGAATTTGAAGAAGTCGATCGATGCGTTCCCACAGCAGCCGGATCCGATTGCAGTGTTCCGGCTGTCAGTGGCTCTGGACATGCAGAACAAGTATCCGGATGCGATGAAGTATGCGGATCAGGCGGTGGATTTGACCAAGGCAGGAACCGGCGCCGGGGACGCAGCGCGCAAGGAGAAAGACCGACTGGTGCAGTTGATCGGCGGGATCAGCGAACCTCCCGCGAAATAATGAAGGAGCGGTGGGGCGGTACGTGCCGAGGTAGATCAGTTCGAGGTAGATCAGCGCGGAGATGAAGGAACGAGAGATCAATGCGCTGGAAACGGCGCTGGGATACCATTTCCACCGGCGAGCGGTGATTGAGCAGGCTGTGACCCATAGTTCGCAGGCGCGCGAGCAGGAATCGCAACAGGCCGGTGAAAACAAATTCCGAGTGCACGATAACGAGCAACTGGAATTTCTGGGCGATGCGGTGCTGTCGCTGGTGACCAGCGAAGAATTGTTTCAGAGGTTTCCCCAATTCCGCGAAGGCGAGCTTTCGAAGATTCGCGCACATGTAGTGAGCGAGCGACACTTGATCCGGGTGGCGCAGCAGCTTGAACTGGGAGACTATTTGCGGCTGGGACGCGGCGAGGAGAAGAGCGGAGGCCGGAGTAAGACAGCGCTGCTGGTGGACGCGCTGGAAGCGATTCTGGCGGCGATTTATCTGGACGGCGGAATGGAGCCGGCCCGGGAATTTATTTTGCAGAGGATTCTCGGTCCCGAACTGGAGCGGATGGAGCAAGAAGGCGGGACCTTGCCGATGACGGATTTCAAGTCGGCGTTGCAGGAGGCATTGCAGGGATTGGGGATGCCGCAGCCGAACTACGTGCTGGTGCAGGAAGCGGGGCCGGAGCATAGAAAGACATTTACGGTTGAGGTTCGGCTGGACGGCAAGAAGAATGAGGACCGCACGGGATTTGTGGGCCGAGCGGAGGGTTCGACGAAGAAAACCGCGGAGCAGGATGCGGCGCGGCAGTTGCTGGCTCATTTGGCGGGGCAGGATGCTTTTGCTGGAGCGAAGCAGCCACGAGGATCGCATACGGCAGAGAAGAATCCGCGATGACGGACACGTGTAAGCGGTGTGAATGAATTCTTCAGAAGATTATTTGTCGGGACATCCTGTAACGGAGCAAATCCCACCGGAGCAGCCTCCAGAACAGCGCGTTGAACCGCACGCCGTGGCGCGTCCGAAACCTGTGCTGGTTGCGGGGTTGGGATTGCCGGGCACGCTACAGTCTCTGCTGGGCACGGTGGTGATTGCGGTTTTCGTGATCACGTTTATTCTGCAGGCGTTTCAGATCCCTTCGCCATCCATGGAAAACACACTGCTGGTGGGTGATTACCTGCTGGTGAATAAACTGTGCTATGGCGCAGGCGGCTGGGGAGATTTCTTCATGCCTTACCGGCGCGTGCATCGCGGGGACGTGGTGGTATTTCACTATCCGGTAAGCCCGGCGCAGCACTTCGTGAAGCGAGTGATCGGCATACCTGGGGACCGGGTGCGGTTGATTAACAAGCAGGTATTTGTAAATGGATTGCCGCTGAAGGAGCCGTATGCGCGCTTCAACCATCCTGCCTATGATCTGTTCCGCGATAATTTTCCGCGGGTGGATTTGGCAGCAGGGGAAACTCCGGAATGGTGGCTGCAACTGCGTAAGTTGGTGGAAGACGGGCAACTGATCGTCCCCGAAGGATATTATTTCGTGATGGGCGACAATCGCGACGATAGTTACGACAGCCGCTACTGGGGCTTTGTGCCGAGAGCGAATATCATTGGACGGCCGCTGCTCATTTATTGGTCAGTAAAGGAGCAGGATGAGGAAATTGCGGCTCCGGCTTCAGTTGCGGGCAAGCTGGCGCACCTGGCTTATGGAGTGACGCACATTTTTCAGATCACGCGCTGGGACCGCACTCTGCGGCTGGTGAATTAGGCTTCGTGCGGCTAAGATAAATCGTGGCTGGGCAGCGGCTAAACAGTTGCTGAAAACTCCGCTTTCAGTACCAGCCCCTAGAGGGGCATTTGAATCCAAAGAACTTACGGCATTGCTAAAGCGATGCCCTGATACGAAACTTGAGTTTTAAAGCACTTAGTGGCACGAGTAGAGTCGTGTTCTTCCCGAACAGAGAACGGAACGGACTGATCGCCTTGGCAAAAAAAGAGAACGTTAAAGTAGAAAACGGCAAGCAGACAAAAACCGGAGCTGAAGAAAAGCCGAAGGAGACTACGGTTGAGTTCCTGGCGTCGCTGGCCGCAGTGCTGGTGACGGGACTGTTCATCATCACTTTCGTGGTGCAGGCCTTCGAGATTCCCTCCAGTTCGATGGAGAACACGCTGCTGATCGGCGATCACGTTTTTGTAAACCGTATTGCGTTCGCTCCGAAAACCAATTGGGTGGGGCCTTTGCTTCCCTACCGCGGAGTGCGGCGCGGCGATATTGTGGTTTTCCTGGCGCCGTGCGAGCCGGGATTGTACGTGGTAAAGCGGATCATGGGTGTACCGGGCGACCACATTCATTTGCGCAATGGCGTGGTTTACCGCAACGGCGAGGCGTTGCAGGAACCGTACGTAATCCATTCGCAGGATGAAGCAGCGTATCCGAATCCTTACCGCGATAATTTTCCCGCAGTGCCGCCGTCGGAGAGCTACAACGTTTATCCGTGCTGGGAACCAGAGTTGCCGATGCACATTCAGGGCGACGATCTGGTGGTACCTCCCGGACACTTCTTCGCAATGGGCGATAATCGGGATGTAAGCCTGGACAGCCGATTTTGGGGATTTATTCCCCAGGAAAATATTATTGGGCGGCCCATGTTCATTTACTGGTCGTTTGATACTCCGGCGGATCAGTACCGCAAAACTGACATGAGCGACCGCATTGGGTTTCTGGTGCATGTAGTGGTGCACTTCTTCGACGAGACGCGGTGGCGGCGGACCTTGCGAGTCATCAAGTGAAACGCTTTTCCTGGCGGCGGATTGCAGCCGCGGCCGTTCTTGTTCTGCTTGCTCTATTTCTGATTCGGCCAGGAGCTTCGCGGCTCAAGACACGGATCATCACTGCCATCAGCCGCTCGGTCGCGCGCCCGGCGGACATCGGTTCGGTACACGTTCGCTTCCTGCCCCAACCGGGGTTCGATCTGGAAAATCTTGTTATTTATGAAGACCCATCGTTTGGCGCTGAGCCTATGCTGCGCGCGCCGGAAGTGACCGCCGTGGTGCGATTGACTTCTCTGCTACGGGGAAGGTTGGACATTTCGCGCCTGGAATTAACGGAACCCAGCTTGAATCTGGTGCGACGAGAAGACGGCCGCTGGAATTGGAATATGTTGCTGGAGCGTACCGCGCAAAGTCCGCTGGCGCCCACGGCGAAATCGAAGTCGGAGGCAAGGCCCGGATTTCCTTACATTGAGGCCAGTTCTGGCCGTATTAATTTCAAGACGGGTGCGGAGAAAAAGCCTTACGCGCTGCTGAATGCGGATTTCTCGGTGTGGCAGGAATCGGAAAACGAGTGGGGCATACGGTTGCGAGCCGAACCGCTGCGTACCGACATGAACTTAAGCGATACGGGACTGGTGCAGATGAGCGGCACGTGGCGGCGCGCCGGAAGGCTGAGCGAGATGCCGCTGAAAATTAATCTGGAATGGCAGCACGCGCAACTGGGCCAATTGACGAAGCTGATCTACGGCGACGACAAGGGCTGGCGGGGCGATTTACAAGTGGAAGCAGCGATGAGCGGCACGCTGACGGCGCTGCAAATCACTACGGATGCTTCGATCCAGAACTTCCACCGCTATGACATTTTGGTGAGCGAGGGGCTCCGCATGGCGACGCACTGCGAAGGCAGGTACAGCAGCGTAGACGGCATGATACGGGATATTTTCTGCATGGCCCCGGTGGGCGACGGCATGATCGCATTAAAGGGCAATTCGGGCATGGCGGGATCGGCATTCCAGAGCAGGAGTCTGGACTTATCGTTGGATCTGGAAAATGTTCCGGCGAATGCCGTGGCCCAGTTGGCTCGACGCGCGAAGAAAGATCTGCCACAAGATATCGTGGCGGCGGGAGTGGTGCAGGGCAATTTCAAGATAAGCAAAAACGGAAGCGGACCGGGCGGAGCGAATTTTGAAGGGCACGGTGAATTTACCAATCTGCGGCTAGACTCCGCGATCAATAAAGCGGAAATCGCTCCGGCAAGCATACCGTTTGCTCTGACTTCGGGGACGGGCGTGATTTTGGCGCGCGGGCTCACACGGGCAAGAATCCGCGGCACTCAGGGCTCAGCGGCTTCTACACTGCCGGAAGATCTCCGAGTTGAGTTTGGTCCTTTCCCGTTAGCGCTGGGCAGGACCACGGCCGCGCAGGCGCGAGGATGGGTGAGCAGGTCCGGTTACGAAGTTGCGGTCAAGGGAGACAGCGAGATTTCTCGCGCGCTGCGCATGGCGAGCCTGTTTGGCGTGCAGGCCATCAAGGCGAACGTCGAGGGCGGCGCACAACTCGATTTGCAGATTGCCGGTTTGTGGTCAGGGAATCCGTCAGGCATTCAGGGGGGATTCATACCGCCGAGGGTAAATGGGACGGCGCAACTGCACAATGTGCGGGCAGTGATTGCGGGGCTGAATGCGCCCGTTGATATTTCTTTGGCGAAATTGCAGCTTGCGCCCGACGAGGTTCGCATGTCCGATATGGACGCTGAAGCTGCTGGAACACACTGGCGCGGGTGGGTGGAATTGCCGCGGGGGTGCGGAACTCCAGGAGCTTGCGTGGCCCGCTTCAATTTGAATGCCGACGAAATTGCAGTGGGCGATGTGCACGAGTGGCTGAGTTCGCAGCGGGACCGGAGACGCTGGTATCAGGTGCTTTCGCCGGAGCAGCCGGGAGTGCCGCTGTTGCGGAATTTGCAAGCCACGGGGAAATTGAGCCTAGCGGGGTGGCGCATTCGGGATGTGGTTGCGAAGCAGGTTTCAGCTTTGGTTGAGATGGACCGCGGAAAAATAGAAGTGAAGGATTTGAGCGCCAGCATCCTGGGAGGAAAACACACGGGAGACTGGCACATCGATCTCACCGCGGCGACGCCGGTTTATGCGGGAACTGGAACATTTACCGGCATCTCGATGGAGCAACTGGCCAGCGCAATGCATGATCCCTGGATTTCGGGAACGGTGACGGGAACTTATCAATTGAAGACGGGGACAAGTGCGATGGCTTTCTGGCAATCGTTAAAAGGTGGGGTTCATTTCGATTTGAGAAATGGGACGCTGCCACATATTTCATTGACGCCAAATGACGCGCCATTGCAGATTGCGCGCTGGCAAGGGTATGCCGGGTTACAGGACGGAAAGTTCGAGATCGAGAAAGGCCAGTTGATTTCTCCGGCAGGGGTCTACGAGGTGAGCGGGACTGCGTCGTTTGCGCGGGCGCTGGATATTAAGATTGCTGCGGGGGCTTCTGCGAAATCAGGTGGAGCGGGATCGATGGTGTATAGCGTTACGGGGACTGTGGCGGAGCCGCAGGTTACGCTAACTTCTGGGGCGGAGACTCAGGCGAGGTTGAAACCGTAGGCAGATGTTGGGGGCGATTCGAGCCTGGTACTTCTTATGTCGTCACTGAGGCGCAGAGGAGGCGCCGCGAGAATTTATAGCGGAGATCCTTCGGCGCGCAAAAGGCGCCCGCCTCAGGATGACATAGAAGCGGGCGATCACTTCAATACATTGCGTCGTATTTTGTTACCACCCAGTGGCCTTCTTTGTTCTCGGCGGTCACGGTGAAGAGTTCCTGATAAGTGCCGGGCTGGGAGGTGCCGTAGCGGCGCTTGCCGCGGTAGTGGAGGATGGTGAGGGGCGGCGCGCTTTCCCACTCCGCCAATTCCCAGGAGAGAAGCGGGTGTTGCGCTTCGGAGTCGCAGATGAAGTGAGCGTACTTTTTACGGTAATCCTGCTCCCATTCGGAGAGCAACTGGTTGCAATGGCCGTCGCGCAGCTCGTGCAGAAATAAATTGGAGGTGTGCTCGATGGTGCGATCTCGCAACGGATTCATACGAATACTGACCGGCAACCCGCTGAGCGGATCACGCTCTTCGGAGCGTGCCAGCACCGGCCCCTGACTGCTGAGCCACCAGATGTAGCCGAGAAATCCGAAGACCATCAACGCGGCAATACCGACGGCGATGCCGATCTGCGCCTTGGTAAAGCCTGTGCGAGTGAAGTCCATCCTGCAAAAAGTTTATTCGGATGGACAGTTACCGCAAGATTACCAGTGGGGATTCCGGCGGGACATGTACGGACGAGTGGTGAGTTGGTTTGAAAGCTACCGCTCCTCAGCGGCTAAAGCCGGAATGAACCGTGGACTTGCACAGCGGTGAACCGCTGCGGCACCCAAAATCAACACTACGCGAGTGCTGTCGTATAATCTTGCGCAAGTCGTGAGGGGGGAATTTGCTCCATCAGCGTTACAAAGACCTGTACTTTCTGGGTCTCTCGAAGGCCACGCTGCCTAATTATTGGATCAGAAAATGCGCCTATGCTCTGCGTCCGCGGAACGGGAAGGCGCGGCATCTGCATGTGGGCTGTGGGCCAAAATATCTTCCAGGTTTTGTGAATATCGACGCGAATCCCAGGCAGAAGCTCGATCTGTGGCTCGACGTCCGCTGTGGCCTGCCCTATGCCACGAATTCCGTGGACTCGATCTATTCGACGCATATGATCGAGCACTTCTATCCTGACGAATTGGAGCAATTTTTTCGCGAATGTGGCCGGGTACTCAAAGCCGAAAGGGGGCTCCGGCTTATCGTTCCTAGCTTGAAGAACGCAATTACCGCATATCAGCAGGGGCGCGCTGACTGGTTTTACGAGTCATTCCCGCGGCATTTCGATTCGCTGGGAGGAAGATTTTCAAATTTTGTGTTTTGCGACGGCCAACACCGGACGGCGTTTGATTTTGATTATTTGCAGGAAGTGCTGCGGGGGGCTGGATTCCAGCATGTGGAAGAATCCGCCGAAGGATCGAGCAGACTCTATGGCGATGCAGCGCCAGCTTTTGAACCTGGCGATGAGGGACTGCCGCACTCATTGTTTGTGGAAGCGTTTAAGTAGGCAACCTGCAGAAGAGAAAGGCGCGGCATTAGTGAGTTTGCAAAAAACTCATCTTGCTTGGGCGAGCGCTCCCGCAGCGGCCGAAGCCGCCATTGAAGCAGGGGATTTATCGTAGCGGTGAACCGCTGCGCCACCGAAAATCCACATCAAGATAAAGCTTTGTCCAAGCTCGTTAGCGCCGTGCCCAAGGCTAAGTACAAAATTCGGAAAAGTTCGTTACTACTCTTTCTTGTCGCCGCCTTCGTCCTTCACTGGCTCGATACCGCCATCGTGCTGGGCTTGGGCTTCGGCGTCTTCCATGGCTTTGCGGGCTTCAGAGGCTTTCTTGGCGCGGGCTTCGGCGCGCTTCTCGCGCTTTTCGTCGAGCACTTTCTCGCTGCCCAGGACCTCCAGGAAGGCTTTGTCGGCACCGTCACCCTTGTTCCAGCCGGTGCGAACGATGCGCAGGTATCCGCCGTTGCGGTCGCCGAAGCGGGGGCCGATGGTGTCGAACAGCTTGACCACGGCTTCGTCGGTCATCAGGTAAGAGGCGGCGAGACGGCGAGCGGCGAGATCGCCGCGCTTGCCGAGCGTGATCATCTTCTCGACGATGGGCTTGGCGGCCTTAGCCTTGGGAACGGTGGTCTCGATGCGTTCCTCCACGATCACGGAGGTGACCAAGTTGCGCAGCAGCGAGCGCCGGTGCGATGTGTTCCGTCCGAGTTTGTAGCCTGCAACTTTGTGACGCATTGTGGAACCTCAGGGGCTAAAGCCCGTTTTGATCTTGGTGTGGGCGGCACGGCTTAAGCCGTGCCCTTCCCGAGCCGTTCTTCTTGAAACATTCTCTGTTGAAGCTTCTCGCAGCATTGGCTGAGAGATCCTTCGGCGGGCAAAATGCGCCCGCCTCAGGATGACAACGTAATAGGACCGCAACCTAATTCTTAACTCTTACAGCTGATCGTCTTATAACTGATCGTCCGGACCGTAGGCTGAGGCCGGGAGGACCATGTTCGAAGTGGGGCCGGGCACGGCGTTGCCGTGCTCGTCGATCTTCATGCCCAGGCTCAAACCCATGGTGGAGAGAATCTCCTTGATTTCGTTGAGCGACTTGCGGCCGAAGTTCTTNGTCTTGAGCATCTCCGACTCGGTCTTCTGCACCAGCTCGCCAATCGACTGAATGTTGGCGTTCTTCAGGCAGTTGTAGCTGCGAACGCTGAGTTCGAGTTCTTCGACCGAGCGGTTCAGGTTCTCGTTGTGAATTTCGGGCTTGCGATCATCCGAAGACGAGGTGCCGGTCTCGATTTCTTCTTCGAAGTTGATGAAGATGTTCATGTGATCTTTCATCAATTTCGCGGAAAGGCCGATGGCGTCAGCGGGAGTGATGGAGCCGTTGGTCCAGACTTCGAGAGTGAGCTTGTCGTAGTCGGTGATCTGGCCGAGACGGGCGGCTTCGACGGTGTAGTTGCACTTGCGCACCGGCGAGTGGACGGAATCGATTGGAATGAATCCGATGCCAAGATCCTCGTCGAAATTCTTGTCGGCGGAGACGTAGCCGCGGCCGCGCTTGAGGCGCATTTCCATATCGAGCTTACCGCCTTCGCTGACGGTCGCGATGTAGACGTCTTTGTCGAGAACTTCGACGTCGCCGTCGGCTTCGATCATTCCGCTGGTCACTACGCCGGGCTGATCGGCGCGCAGGTAGATGGCTTTGGGCGCATCGCCGGCGAGCTTAAAGGGAATCTGTTTCAGATTCAGGATGATGTCGGTTGCGTCTTCCACGACACCGGGGATGGACTGGAATTCATGCAGCACACCATCCATTTTCACGGCGGTGACGGCGGCGCCTTCGATGGAGCTCAGCAGCACGCGCCGCAGGGCATTGCCTACGGTGGTGCCGAAGCCGCGCTCAAACGGCTGCGCCCAGAANATTCCGTACTTATCGGTGAGGGTGGAAGTATCGACTGCTAAACGTTTCGGTTTTTGAAAACCTCTCCAAAGCATTGTGTTTCTCTCCTTCGGCCGTTTGGCTCAATTCTGGCTCCCTGAATCGGTCCATGTTGCGTAATGCGGATTCAGGTCAAGCGCCAGGANAGGCTGATCTGGCTCGAAATAATGGACCGAAAAACTTTACCGATACGAGATCCTTCGCTTGGGCTGAAGAACGCCTACGCTCAGGATGACAACGTTAGTTACTATTTACTGTACAGTTCGACGATCAGCTGCTCGTTCACCGGCAGTTGAATGTCTTCGCGCTTGGGTAATGACAGAACCCTCGCGGTGTAATTGTCGCGATTCACTTCCAGCCAAGTGGGCGACGTGCCGTGGCTGGCGAATTCCTTGGCCAGTTCGAGAACGGCAAGCTTCTTGCTGTTCTCGCGGATGGAAATTTCTTCGCCCGCGCTAACCTGATAGGAAGGAATGTTGACCCTCCGATTGTTCACCGAGACGTGTCCGTGGCGCACCAACTGGCGTGCCTGGCGTCGCGACTGGGCAAAGCCGAGGCGGAAAACCACGTTATCGAGACGGCGCTCAAGCTGCTGCAAGAGCAACTCGCCGGTCACACCGCGGGTGCGGGCGGCCTTCTCGAAATAATTGCGGAACTGGCCTTCGAGCGTGAAATAGATGCGTTTGGCTTTCTGCTTCTCGCGCAATTGAAGGCCGTAGCCGACGATCTTGGATTTGCGGTCTTTCCCGTGTTGTCCGGGAGCGAAGTTACGCTTCTCGATGGGGCACTTATCGCTGAAACACTTGGAGCCTTTGAGGAAAAGCTTCATTCCCTCGCGGCGGCATAGACGGCAAACTGCGTCGGTATAACGGGCCAAGTTGTTCTCCTTTTAGATGACCGGTTTACGGGTTTGGCTTCACCCTTCGTCCCGGACAAAAATCAGTTGTTAGTCTCTGGTCGCGTGCCGTTCGCCGTTTGGATCTTGCCAACGACCAACGGCCAGCGACTTTCTTAAACTCTACGGCGCTTTGGCGGACGGCATCCGTTGTGCGGGATGGGCGTTACGTCGCGTATGCTTCGGACTTCAATGCCGGACGACGCCAGGGCGCGCACTGCGGACTCGCGGCCGGAACCGGGACCACTCACACGAACATCCACGCTGCGGACACCGTGGTCGCGCGCCATACTGGCGGCGTTTGAAGCCGCCTGCTGCGCGGCGAAGGGCGTGCCTTTGCGCGACCCGCGGAAGCCCAGCGAACCGGAACTCTTCCAGGACAGAACGTTGCCGTTCATATCGGTGATCGTCACGATGGTGTTATTGAAGGATGCCTGCACGTAGCACAATCCGTGGGGAACGTGCTTGCGTTCCTTCTTTTTGAAGGTTTTCTTTTTGCCCTTTTTTTCGTCGCCCGCTGCTGCTGGTTTGGCCATAAATTCAGTCTCAGGTATTAGGTCTTGGGTCTCAGGCCTTCGGGTTCAGGGCAGGAACGAAGTCCTAACCTAAGACCCAAGACCTGGCACCGTTCTTACGTCTTGGACGTCGCTTTCTTCTTGGTCGAAACTGTTCCCTTGCGCGGACCTTTACGAGTGCGCGCGTTGGTATGGGTGCGCTGTCCGCGGACCGGCAGGTTGCGGCGATGACGGAATCCACGATAGGAGCCGATTTCGATGAGGCGCTTGATGTTCATCGAAACTTCCTTGCGGAGATCGCCTTCGACCATCCCCTGCTGCTCAATGACGGTGCGGATGCGGTTCACTTCCTCTTCATTCAGGTCCTGAACCTTCTTCATGGGGTCGACCTTGGCCTCATCGAGGATGGTACCCGCGCGAGGATGTCCGATGCCGTAGATATAGGTCAACGCGATGTTGATATGTTTCTGGCGCGGTAGATCGACGCCTGCGATACGTGCCATAGTTCTATGACCTCAGCGGCTAAAGCCGCAATTCAAAATGTTCCTATTCGCAGCGCTAAAGCGCTGCGCCACCTAAATGCCACGATCTAGCCCTGGCGCTGTTTGTGTTTTGCGACAACGCAGATCACGCGCACCACACCTTTGCGGTGAATGACCTTGCACTTGTCACAGATTTTCTTTACCGATGCTCGTACTTTCATAACAGTTCTCAGTCCCGATTCTCAGTTCTAAATGCTCTTACAGGCAGCCGCGCTACGCGCCGACTGGACAGCCGAGGCGGCTGTCTCTATATGATCACTTGTAACGATACACAATCCTGCCGCGATTTAAGTCGTAGGGCGAAAGCTCGACGGCCACTTTATCGCCGGGAAGAATGCGGATGAAGTTCTTCCTCATCTTGCCGGAAACATGGGCCAAGACCTGGTGCTTATTTTCCAGTTCGACTTTGAACATGGCGTTAGGCAGAGGTTCCAAGACCACTGCCATCACTTCAATCGCGTCTTCTTTACTCATTCGCTCCTAAGCTTCTAATTCATTTCGTCAAAATCATCGGTCCATCTTTAGTAACAGCGACGCAATGCTCGAAGTGCGCGCTGAAACTGCCATCGACAGTAACCGCGGTCCATTTATCTCCAAGGACGCGNGTTTCCGGCTTGCCAAAATTCACCATNGGCTCGATGGCCAGCACCATGCCCTCGCGCAACTTTGCACCGTGGCCGCGCGCGCCGTAATTCGGAACCTGCGGCTCCTCGTGCAAATGGGTTCCGATGCCGTGCCCAACAAATTCGCGCACCACGCTAAAACCAGCGGCCTCGACGTGCTCCTGCACGGCCGCGCCCACATCTCCGACTGAGTTGCCGATTCGCGCCTGATCGATGCCTTTATAGAGCGACTCTTCGGTCACACTCAGAAGCTTTCGCAGTTCCGGCTTTACGGTTTCGCTAACTGGAACCGTGATGGCGGCATCGCCGTAGTAGCCTTCCAGCACGACGCCGCAATCGATGGAAACGATATCACCGGCTTTCAACTCGCGCTTCTCCGACGGAATACCGTGCACAATCTCTTCATTCACCGAGGTGCACAGAACGCAGGGATAATCGTAGTATCCCTTGAACGCTGGTTTCGCTCCCAGTTCGACAATCTTTTTTTCGGCGGCACGCTCCAGATCCATGGTGGTGACTCCAGGACTTACCAGCACGCGCACATGATCGAGGACCTGGCGCACGATGCTGCCGCTCTGCCGCATGCGTTCAATTTCAGAAGCCGATTTGCAAACAATCGCCATTCTTATGCGCGATGCTCCTCAAGTATCCGGAAAATATCCGCCGTTACTTCATCCATGGGCCGGTCGCCGTTAATGGAAACCAGCCGGCCAGTCCGCTGATAATAATCAGCCACCGGACGAGTCTGTTCCTGATAGGCCGTGATACGGGGCTGAATTACTTCCAACCGGTCGTCATTACGGGTTATCAGCCTGGTCCCGTCGATATCGCAAACTTCATCGACCTTGGCCGGCTGAAAGTGGACGTTATAGATCCGTCCACAGGTGGGACAAGAACGGCGTCCAGTAATCCGGAGCAGCAATTGATTATAATCCACATCGAGCCGGATCACAATCGGCCAAGCCCGCGTGGGGCGCGAATTATCAAAGAGCCGGTCGTCGAGCAAAGCATCCAACCATCCGGCCTGGGCCGCTGTCCGGGGAAAACCGTCGAGAATATAACCGCGCTTGCAGTCCGGCTCGATCAACCTCAGCCGGACCATCTCGCAAACCAAATCGTCGGGAACCAGTTGCCCCCGGGCCATGATTGCCTTGGCTATATGGCCAAGCTCGTTGCCTTGGGCTACGTTGTCCCGCAAAAGATCTCCGGTGGAAACCTGCGGCACCTTGTAGCGCTCCATAATGCGCTTGGACTGAGTGCCCTTACCGGCACCCGGGGGACCAAGCAATACGACGGGACCCAGATCGATTGAGGTTTCCTGCGTCATCGAGTTGGCCAAAGCCTCCCGAACACTGTTTCTGGCGGCCTGGCACAAGGCCGTCCGAATGCAGCAACCCCAGATCTTGCACTTCTCCGACAACTACTACTGCTCGCACAACTTTACTCCCGCCGCTTAGGACCAATTGCGTTTGCCGCGAATGCGACCGCTGCGCGGCGTAAATCCATCGTAATGGCGCATGATAAGCTGCGCCTCGACCTGTGTGACCGTATCCATGGCGACGCCGACGACGATCAGCAAAGAGGTTCCGCCGAAATAAAAATTCACTCCCAGGCCGTTGGTTACCCAGACCGGAAGCCGCTCGAACAGCGAGCCTCCCAGCCAGAAGGGCAAATGGTTCAAGTGAATGCCGGTAATCATCCACTCCGGGATAAAAGAAATGATGATCAGATAAAGAGCGCCGACCAGAGTGATGCGGGTAAGGACTTCATTAATGTAATCGGCGGTGCGTTTGCCGGGACGAATGCCGGGAATGAATCCGCCATACTTCCGCATGTTGTCGGCGACTTCGCTGGGATTGAACACGATGGAAACGTAAAAGTAGGCAAAGAAAATGATACCGAGCGCATAGAGGACCGTGTACAGCGGTTCGCCCCACGCCAAAGCCCGGAAGAGGTCGCCAAAATAGCGGCTGTTACGCACGCCGTAACCTATGGTTTGCGGCAGGGTAAGGATGGAAGATGCGAAGATGACCGGCATCACGCCGCCGGCGTTCACGCGCAAAGGGAGATGGGTGGATTGTCCACCCATGACTTTGCGGCCCACCACACGCTTGGCATACTGCACCGGAATGCGGCGTTCGCAGCGTTCCACGTAGACGATGAAAGCCACCACCGCAATCATGAAGACTACGAGCCCAACCATTAACACTGGGGTGATCGCTCCCCAGGTTCCGTTGCGAGCCTTTTCCCAGAGATCTTCCACACCACGCGGCAGTCCGACGACGATTCCGGCGAAGATCAAGAGCGACATGCCATTGCCGATGCCGCGATCGGTGATCTGCTCACCCAGCCACATGACGAATGCGCTGCCGGTGGTAAGGGTCAGCATGGTCATCAGGATGAAGCTGGGACCGGGATGAAGGACAAAGTCGCCGGCCTTCTCGAGGCCAATAGCGATACCGAACGACTGCACCGCGCTGAGAATGACGGTGATGTAGCGCGTCCACTGGGTAATCTTCTTGCGACCGAGTTCGCCTTCTTTTTGCAGCTTGGCCAGTGGCTCATAGACGACGGTCAAAAGCTGGAGGATGATCGATGCCGTGATGTAGGGCATGATGCCCAGGGCGAAAAGGGTGAGACGGCGGAGATTGCCGCCGGAGAACAGGTCGACAAAGCCGAGCAGCGATCCGGCGTTCTGATTGAAATACTGCTCCAGCTTCAGGAAGTTCACGCCCGGCGTGGGAAGATGGCCGCCCAGCCGATAGACGGCGAGCATGGCCAGCGTAAACAGGACCCGCTTGCGCAGGTCGGGGATACGAAAGATGTTCGCCAGCTTTTCAAACATTACTGCAAGACCTCAATCTTGCCGCCTGCCTTGGTGATTTTTTCCTGAGCCGATTTGGAAAACTTGTGAGCGTGTACAGTGATCGCGATGGTGAGTTCGCCACCGCCGAGAACTTTTACCGGGAGCTTATGCTTGATGACACCGGCTTTGCGAAGGACTTCGGGAGTAATGGGCGCGGCGTGCAATTCCTCGCCGAGCGCGACCAACCGCTCCAGACTGACGATATTGAATTCCTTGCGGAAGATGTTGGTGAAGCCGCGCTTGGGCATGCGGCGGTGCAGCGGCATCTGGCCGCCTTCAAAGCCGCGGATCAGGCGCATGCCAGTGCGCGAACGCTGACCTTTGTGTCCGCGCGTGGAAGTTTTGCCCATGCCGGAGCCCATGCCGCGGCCCACGCGCTTGCGCTTTTCCGACGCCTTCTTAGGTGCTCGAAGATTGGATAAATTCATAAATAAGCTCTCAGCCGACAGCAGCTACTTCAGGACCTCTTACTTCAGGATCACAACCAGTTACTTCAGGATCACTACCAGATGCGGAACCTTGGCCACCATGCCTCTTATGGCCGCATTATCCGGACGCTCGATCACCTGATTCAACCGGGTAAATCCTAAACCCTTGATCACCAGCTTCTGTTTCACCGGGGCGCAAATGGCCGAAATCACCCACTTCAGGTGTATCTTTCCGGCGACCGCTTTCGGTTTCTTTGTCGTCATCGATGGTTCCTTTTAAAGATGATTCCTTTGAAGACTATTTTTAACCTAAATCTCCTGCAGCGTTTTGCCACGCATGGCGGCAACACTCTCGCGGCTCTTTAGGGCTTTCAGCGCGGCGAATGTCGCTTTGATCACGTTGTGCGGATTGGTGGTGCCAATCGATTTGGTGAGAACGTTTTGAACGCCCACCGAAGTCATTACGGCGCGTACCGCGCCGCCGGCAATCACGCCGGTACCTTCCGGGGCCGGCTTCAGCAAAACTTTTCCAGCGCCGTAACGGCCCAGCACCAGGTGCGGAATGCTGGTTTGCGTGAGATTGACCTTGATCAGATTCTTTTTCGCTGACTCGATCGCCTTGCGAATGGCCTGCGGAACTTCCTTGGCTTTGCCCGCACCGTGACCTACTACCGCCGCGGAGGGATCGCCGACCACGACGAGCGCGGCAAAAGAAAGATTCTTGCCGCCCTTGACCACCTTGGTGACGCGGTTGATGGCGACGACCTGGTCCTTCAACTGAAACGAATTGGCATCGAGCTTCTTGATTACTGTTGGCATTCTAGAAACCTGATTTCCTATTTCCTATTCCGAATTTCCTGATTTTCGAATTCTTAAAACTGCAATCCTGCTTCGCGAGCGGCATCCGCGAGGGCTTTCACGCGACCATGATAAATGTAGCCACCGCGATCGAACACGACTTTGCTCACACCCTTGGCTTTGGCGCGTTCGGCAATCGCCTTACCCACATCTTTGGCAGCCGCCAGGTTACCGCCGCTACGGCGACCTTCTTTTTTGCCTTCGGCGGAACTCGCCGAGACCAAGGTGCTGCCATGCAGATCGTCGATGACCTGCACATAGATGTGGTTCAGGGATCGGTAGACATTCAGCCGCGGACGCTCGGCAGTACCCTGCATCTTTTTGCGGATGCGGTCGTGTACGTGGCCGCGTTTTTGATTTTTCGAAATTTTCGTCAGCATAATCTTATAGTCCTAATCCTGATCTATAGTCCTAATCCTGCTAAAGATCTCTCGGTAGAGATCCGTCGCAAAAACCGCTCGGGATAGCGGCAGCGGGCTCCCGCTTCGCTCAGGCCCGCCAAGCGCCGCTATTTCGCTCCCGTCTTTCCGACTTTCTTCTTCAATCTTTCGCCGGCATAGCGCACGCCCTTGTTCTTGTAAGGATCAGGCGGACGCAGCGATCGCATTTCCGCCGCCACCTGGCCGACCTGTTGCCGGTCGATTCCGGTGAGCGCAATCTTCGTTTGTTTCGGATCGACCGAGGCTTCGACTCCGGTGGGCAAAGGATATTCGATGGGATGAGAGTAGCCGAGACTGAATACGATCATCCCTTTGCCCTTCATCTCGGCCCGGTAGCCGATGCCGACGATTTCCAGTTCGCGCGTCCAACCTCGGGTGACGCCTTCGACGGCGTTGTTGACGAGAGCTCGCGCCAGACCGTGCACGGCGGCCTGAGAATCGTTTTCGCGAACGGCGACGAGATGCCCATCTTTTTGCTCAACCTTGATGCCGGCCGGAAGGGACGTATCCAGCTTGCCCTTTGGACCCTGCACCAGCACGGTGTTGCCTTCAAATTTGACCGTCACCCCTTTGGGGATCGGGATCGGCTTTTTTCCAATTCGTGACATAAGTTCGACTCTTAGCCTTTTAGGTCTTGGGTCTTAGCTAGTCCAATTTGCGCTAACTTGGCCGTCTGCCGCTTTACCGGACTTGGCTACCAAATCTCGTTACCAAATTTCGCATAACAGTTCGCCGCCTACGCCTTCTTTGCGGGCCTGACGACCGGTCATGACGCCGCGCGGAGTGGTCAAGATATTAATTCCCATGCCGCCCAGCACGCGCGGGATTTCGCTGCGGCGCACATAGACGCGGCAACCGGGGCGCGACACGCGCTCCGCCTTGGAGATGGCGGCTTCGTTGTGCGCGCCATACTTCAAGTAAATCCGGATGATCTTGTGGCCTTCTTCTTCCGTAGCCTTGAAGTTCGAGATGTAGCCCTCTTCTTTGAGAATACGGGCGATTTCCACCTTCAGCCTGGAGGCCGGAACGTCCACTTTTTGGTGCCGCGCCTGGAGCGCATTGCGCACCCTCGTCAGCATGTCTGCCACCGGATCCGTCAACCTCATCGTTTGCTTCTCCTATAACCACCCGTTCGCTCCGCGCTCAGCGGAGAACCTGCGGCGGCTTGTTTAGCTCTGTTGCTGGTCATTGGTCGTTTGCCAACCTAACACCCAGCACTTGAAACTATCACCACTAATTCGCATATGGTCTTGGCCAATCGCTAACGACCGACGACCAACTACCGACGACGTTTTACCAGGACGACTTCGAGACGCCTGGAATCTCGCCGCGCAGCGCCAGTCCGCGGAAGCACAAGCGGCATACGCCGAACTTGCGCAGATAAGCGCGCGGTCGTCCGCACAGCTTGCAGCGGTTGTGCCGGCGCGAGGAAAACTTCGGAGTCTTCTCTTTTTTCTCGCGCGCCAGCTCAAACTTTTTTTCGATCTTCGCGTCTTTTACTCGTTTTGCAGTTGTCATGCGGTCCTTAAAAAACTTTATTACTTAAATCTTGTTGATTCGAAAAGTTACTGAGCTCGGAACGGCATACCCAGGTGCTTCAACAGCGAGCGCGCCTGATTATCGTTGGCCGCCGTGGTCACGATGGTTACGTTCATGCCTTTCAGCTTGTCGACCTTCTCGTAGGAAATCTCCGGGAAGATCAACTGGTCGTGCAAACCTATGGTGTAGTTGCCGCGGCCATCGAACGACTTGGTCGAAACACCCTTAAAGTCGCGAACGCGGGGCAGAACGATGCTGACCAACCGGTCGAGAAATTCATACATGCGATCGCCGCGCAGGGTGACCATGGTGCCAATCGCCTGGCCTTCGCGAACTTTAAAGGCGGCAATCGATTTCTTTGCCTTGGTAACGATCGGCTTCTGGCCGGCGATCTGGCCGAGTTCGTTGACCGCCGGGTCGAGAATCTTCGAATTCTGGGTCGCCTCGCCCATGCCCATGTTGACGACGATTTTATTCAAGCGCGGAACCGCCATCGCGTTCTTGAGGTCGAGTTCCTTCAGCAAAGCGGGCGCGACTTCCTTGTCGAATTTGGTGCGCAACCGAGGGCGCTCTTTGGCGCTGTGCTGCGCCTGCGCGGGAGCCTTCTGCTCCTGCGAAGAATCTCTCGACGATCTTTTCTTTTCTTCTTTTTCTTTCGCCATTTTTTTCTTCAACTTCCTCCCACGGTTTCGGAGTGGTTACCGGTTCGTGAGAACTTTTCTTACTCGCCAGATGCCTCGCAAAAAACACTCGGGATGACGCCAGCGAGGCTCGAACGCCTCACTAAACGGCGTCCCTCGTCCAACCTTACTTATCCAAGGTCGTGCCGCACTTTTTGCAAACGCGTACTTTGCGGTCACCCTGCATTTCATGCCCGATACGCACCGGGCCGCAGGTGGGGCAGACCAACTGTACATTCGAAATCGCAATACGGCTTTCCTGCTCCGCGATGCCGCCCTTGATGTTGCGCTGCGGGTTGGGGCGCACGTGCTTTTTGACCATCATCACGTGCTCGACCAAGAGCTTCGCATCGTTGGGAAATACGCGCAGCACGCGTCCTTCCTTGCCCTTGTCGCGCCCCGTGATGACTTTCACGTTGTCATTGCGGCGGATATCCACTCGTTTTTGTTCAGTGCTTACGGTTCTCATGATTGCAGCTTTTGTCCTAAACTTTTTCCTAGACTGGTCTTAGGTCTTGGTCATTCGGCCTTATGGCCTAAGACCCAGGACTCAAACCCTTCCTAAATTACTTCTGGCGCCAGTGAAACAATTTTCAAAAATCTTTTGTCACGCAATTCACGCGCTACCGGACCAAAGACGCGCGTGCCCACCGGTTCGCCGGCATCGTTAATCAGCACCGCGGCATTGGAGTCAAATTTGATGTAAGTCCCATCGCGACGGCGATGTTCTTTTCGGGTGCGCACGATCACCGCCTTCACCACTTTCCCCTTTTGCACCTGGCCATCGGGCGAGGCTTCCTTCACGGCGGCGGTGATTATGTCGCCGAGGCCGGCATTCAAACCGGTGGAACCGCCGAGCGGCAGAATCATCTGCAGCTTGCGGGCGCCGGAATTGTCGGCGACCTCCAGCATGCTTCTCATCATCACAGCCATGGCTCAATCTCCCTCAATCTCGATACGGCTAATTCTCTTCGATCAAATACCGCGACCGAACGCGGCTACTTCGCTTCGCGGTCCAGCACAACTTCAGGAACCAGCGCGGTCTTGCGCACAATGTCTTTCAGCTTCCAGCGCTTTAGCTTCGATAGCGGCCGGGTTTCTTCGATTCGCACTACGTCGCCTACATGTGCTTCATTCTTTTCGTCGTGGGCGTAGAACTTCTTATTGCGCGCGACCACACGTCCGTAAAAGGGGTGAGCTTTCTTGCGAGTCACCTTCACGACAATCGTCTTCTGCATGCGATTGGCGACCACTTCTCCGACCACTTCCTTGCGCCGTCCCTGCACCTGCTCGGCTGGGGGCGTGGGCTTGCCTGCTGCGGTTTCCGCCATTATCGTTTCTCCGTCGCGGCGGCGCGTGCGCGCTCGCCCTCAATCGTCTTGACGCGCGCAATATCCTTGCGCAGGCCGCGAATTTTTTTCAGGCTCTCGTTCTGGCCCATATTCATTTGAAACTTCAGCTTGAACAACTGGTCGGCAAGATCCCGGCCCTGGTGCTGAAGCTCGTCGTCGGTTAAGTTACGAATCTTTTCGGATTTCATAAATCAGTTCCCAGTTTCAGCTTGCAAAATTCTTGAGCCACCGCTTAGTGCGCCGTTTCTCGTTTCACTAACGTTGTGCGCAAGGGCAGCTTGTGCGAAGCCAGGCGCATGGCCTCGGTGGCGTCGGCCAGCGCAACCCCTTCCATCTCGAACAGAATTTTCCCCGGCTTGACGACCGCGACCCAGTGATCGGGGGCGCCCTTGCCCTTACCCATACGAGTTTCAGCCGGCTTCTTGGTCACGGGCTTATCGGGAAACACCCGAATCCAAATCTTGCCTCCACGCTTGACGAAACGGGTCATGGCGACGCGGCTGGCCTCGATCTGGCGGTCGGTGATCCAACCGGGCTCGAGCACTTTCAGACCAAAGTCGCCGAACGACAGCGTGCTGCCGCGCCAGGCTTTGCCGGTCATGCGACCGCGCTGTTGCTTGCGGTACTTTACTTTCTTTGGCATCAACATAAGTCAGCTCTTTGCTTTTAGGTCTTAGCTTCCAGGTCTTAGCCATTGGCCAAGACTTTTTCTTCGGCGCTTCCTTAAAATGCGCCTACGCCTGTGGTTTGCTCACGCTTTTTCGTCGGCAAAATTTCGCCTTTGTATACCCAGCACTTCACTCCGATGACGCCGTACGTGGTCCTGGCTTCGGAGAAGCCATATTCGATATCGGCACGCAGGGTATGCAGGGGCAAACGGCCCTGAAGATACCATTCCGAGCGGGCGATTTCATTGCCGTTCAAACGTCCGCTGACGCGAACCTTGATTCCTTTGCAACCGAAACGCAGCGCCGAATCGACCGCCTTACGCATGGCGCGACGGAAGCCGACACGCTTTTCCAATTGCAGGGCGATGGCTTCCGATACCAGCTGGGCGTCGAGTTCCGGCTTGTGCACTTCCTGAATGTCGACAAACATTTCGCGCGAAGTGCGTTTCTGGAGATCGGCTTTGAGCTTGTCGATTTCCGCGCCCTTGCGGCCAATGATGATTCCGGGACGCGCCGTCTTGATAATGATGCGCAGCTTGTTGCCCGGGCGCTCGATCTCGATCGAGCTGACGCCCGCCGACTTGAGCTTTTCCTTGAGCTCAGCCTTGAGCTTGACGTCTTCGAGCAGCAGCTTGTCATAATCCCGCTCGACGAACCAGCGCGACTTCCACGGCTTGGTGTAGCCGAGGCGAAAACCATAAGGATGGACTTTTTGTCCCATTGCTTCTCCTAATCAAAACCTTTCAAACAAAACTCTTGTTATTCCTCACCTGCGCGAAGCGAAGGTGAGAAATCTGCCCGATCCTTCGCGAAGAGCGCTCAGGATGACCGCGGCGGGCTTCCGCTCCGCTCACGCCCGCAAAGCGCGGTCACTTCGCAGCGGCTTTCTTCTTGCCGGCGGTTTTACCGGCAGCGGCCTTCTTCTTCACCGCCGGCGCCCGACGCTTTGCCGGAGCGCCAGCCGTAACGGTTCGCGGCTCCGATGAAGCATGCGCCGCGCCGTTGCCGCGCTCGGCCAGAATCAACTCAATATGCGAGATGCGGCGCTGGTAGCGGAACGCGCGTCCCTGCGGCGCCGGACGGATACGCTTCATACGCGGGCCGTCATTGGCGATAGCACTCTTTACATACAGGTTGTCGAGCTCGACATCCAGATTCTTTTCGGCGCTCAAAAAGTTCGCATTATCGAGAGCCGATTGCAACAGCTTGCCGATGTGCGCCGCCACCCGCTTTTTGGTGAACAGCAGCGTGTTGCGCGCCTCTTCGACCTTGCGGCCCTTGATCAATTCCAGGACCAGGCGCGCCTTCTGGGGCGAGACTCGCAGGTAACGCATTTCCGCTCGAAATTCCATTCGCCTCTCCCCTTATGCCTTCGGCGCAGACGCTGCCGGAGCGCTCGCACCCGGACCGCCAGGAATACCCGCCGGCTTCGCGGCTACTTCCGTCGCCGCCCGCATGGAGTGGCCCTTGAAGTTGCGCGTGAAACTGAATTCGCCCAACTTGTGGCCAACCATGTTCTCCGTCAGGTAGACCGGAATAAATTTCTTGCCGTTGTGCACCGCGATGGTGTGGCCCACCATCTCAGGAACCACGGTCGAACGCCGCGACCAGGTGCGCAGAACTTTCTTTTCGTTGCGCGAATTCATGCCTTCCACCCGCGACATCAGGTAGCCATCCACGAACGCGCCTTTTTTAGTTGAACGTGCCATAAAGTCAGCTCTCAGCTTTCAGCCATCAGATTTTCTCTGACGGCCTCGTTAAATCTTGCCATTCCCACTTCTGTGTAGCGGCGTCAGATCCTTCGCAAGGAACGCTCAGGATGACGCCACCGGGCTACGCCCGCTCAGCGGCGTTATTTGCTTCGCCGGTTCACAATGAACTTATCCGTGCGCTTGTTATTCCGCGTCTTATACCCGCGCGTCGGCTGGCCCCAGGGTGTTACCGGATGCCGTCCGCCTGAAGTTTTGCCTTCACCACCACCGTGGGGATGATCCACGGGATTCATGGAAACGCCGCGATTGTGCGGACGCTTTCCCAGCCAGCGGGAGCGTCCCGCCTTGCCGATGGTAATGTTCTCGTGATCGAGATTGCCTACCTGACCGATCGTGGCCATGCAATCCTGGGAAACTTTGCGGGTCTCGCCCGAAGGCAGCTTAACCAGCGCATATTCTTCTTCCTTAGCGATCAACTGCGCCGCTCCACCCGCCGAGCGCACCATCTGACCACCCTTGCCAGGCTTCAGTTCCACATTGTGGATCTGGGTGCCGGGAGGGATATTGCGAAGAGGCAGCGCGTTGCCAACGAGAATGTCGGCCTCGGGACCGCTGACAACTTTCTGTCCAACCTTCAAACCTTCGGGCTGAAGAATGTAGCGCTTCTCCCCGTCGGCGTAGGCGAGGAGAGCGATCCGAGGCGAGCGGTTGGGATCGTACTCGATACTGAGGACGGTGGCCGGAATGCCGGTCTTGTCGCGCTTGAAATCGACAATGCGCAGCTTGCGCTTGTGGCCGCCGCCGATGAAACGCATGGTCATGTCGCCGGAGTTGCGGCGACCGCCGGTGCGCGGCTTGGGCTCGAGCAGCGGCTTGTGCGGGTTCCGCGTCGTAATATCGTCATTGACGATGGTGGTGCGGTAGCGCAGGGTCTGGGTTGTCGGTCGATATGTCTTGATTGCCATAAATCAGCTCGTGATTCGGTGTACGTCGCTGGCTGTTTGCCATTTGCAATTCATCGTTGTCCAATCGATTTTGCCAGCGACTAACGGCCAACGACGGTCTTTAGGTTCCAGGTCTTACAAATTCTGCGCATACTCCGGCATTTTTTCGCCGGCGCGAAGCCGTACGTAGGCTTTTTTCCAGTCCGGACGGTAGCCGGCAAATTTGCCGCGGCGCCGCTCTTTTCCGGGGTACATCGCGGTGCGCACGGAGAGAACTTTTACTTTGAAAATCGATTGCACCGCCTGCTTCACTTCTGTCTTGGTGGCTTTTGGCGAGACCTGGAAGACCAGCGTGTTCTGGTTTTCCTTGATCGCCAAACCTTTCTCGGTGATCACGGGACGGCGAATAATCTGGTATGCGGATTTCATTTTACTAGGCTACCTCCGCCGCTTTTTCATGCCGAGTGCGCTTGCGCGGGGAAGCCAAGGCCTTCTTGGCGCCTTCGTCCTCAGCCGCTTCGGGCTTGTGCTGACGCTTTGGCAAACTATCTTTCAACGTGAGCTGCAATTTCTCGATGGCGGGATGAGAAAAAATCACGCGATCGTAGCGCAGCAAATGATAAGGATGAACTTCATTCCCCGGAATCAGCTCGAGACCTTTGATATTGCGGGCGCTTAGCTCGAGATTGCGGTTGCCGGAATTGGGCACGTCGACGATCAAGACCGTCTTTTCGACCTTCAAGGCATCCAGCACTCCGCGAAATCCTTTGGTCTTCGGTTCTTTCACGTCAAACGCATTCACGATGGTAAGTTTGCCATCGGCAAACTTGGACGCCAGCGCCGAGCGCAATGCGCCCAACAGCTTTTTGCGCGGGAACGCATAGTCATAGGAGCGCGGGACCGGTCCATGCACGGTGCCGCCGTGGCGCCAGAGTGGCGAACGGATCGAGCCGATGCGGGCGCGTCCAGTACCCTTCTGCTTCCACAGCTTCTTGCCCGAGCCGGAAACCTGCCAGCGAGCCTTGGTGGCGTGCGTGCCCTTATGCTGCCCGGCGCGGTAGTGCTTCACCGCCTCCCAGAGCAGGTCTTCGTTGACCGCGCCGAAAATCTCGTCGGCGAGATCGAAGGTTCCGACCTTCTTGCCGGTTAAATCGTGTATGTCAATCGTTGCCATATGCTTCTCGGTACTTAGGTGCTAGGTAATCGCTACTACGCCTTCTTCGCTGCTCGTTTCGCCGCCTTCAACGGATCGACCGTGGCCGAACCCGCGAATCCGCGACGCTCTCTGGGCGGCTTCTTCGCTTTCGTGATAACGATGTAACCGCCTTGCGGTCCGGGAACACTGCCTTCGACCACCAACAGGTTTTCTTCTTTATCCACCCCAAGAACTCGAAGGTTGCGCTGTGTTACCCGGTCGTGACCCATGTGTCCCGACATGCGCATACCTTTAAAGACGCGCGAGGGAAACGCCGAAGAGCCGATCGAACCGGTGATCTGGAACATCGATCCATGCGACTTGGGCCCGCCGCCAAAGTGATGGCGCTTTACCACACCCTGGAAACCTTTGCCCTTGCTGATGCCCACGATGTCGACAAACTTTTCGCCTTCAAAAATCTCGACCAGCACGCGGTCGCCGACCTTGACAGCTCCATCCCCATCGCCATCCGACTCGAGCGGAACTTCGCGCATGAACTTGACCGGAGGGAGATTGTTCTTGGCCAGGTGCCCTTGGGCCGGCTTGGTCAGCCGCGATTGCTTCACAAACTCCACCAAGCCGATCTGGGCCGCTTCGTAGCCGTCTTTGATCGCCAGCTTGTGCTGGGTCACGACGCAGGGACCAGCTTGCAATACCGTGACCGGGCGAACGTCGCCCTTGGAGTCAAACAGCTGCGTCATGCCGACTTTTTTACCCAGAATGCCTGTAACTCTAATCGCCATTTCCTTCTCCATCCAGCTTGGCTCACCGGTATTGCAGCGGCTATTGGCTGGTACTACGTGCCCACGAAACGCAGCGGAGCTTAAACCCCGCTCCACCGGACAGCCGAGGGCGGCTGTCCCTACACAACCTATTTATGTTCCTTGCCGAATGCCTTGATCTCCACATCCACGCCTGCGGGCAGATCGAGCTTCATCAGCGCGTCCACCGTTTGCGCCGTTGGATCCAGAATATCGAGAAGGCGCTTGTGGGTGCGGATCTCGAACTGCTCCCGCGACTTCTTATCCACGTGGGGCGAACGCAACACGCAGTACTTATTCTTCATTGTGGGCAACGGAATCGGACCGGCCAGCCGCGCACCGGTGCGCTTGGCGGTCTCCACAATCTCCGTTGTCGACTGATCCAGGATGCGGTAGTCGTAAGCCTTGAGCCGTATCCGAATTTTTTCGTTTCCAATCACGTTTCACTCTCTTTGCCCTTCCCGGCGTCTCCGGGAAGAAAGAACTGGCGGCAGGGTGCAAGCCGCAATGTTAGCTTCCGACTGCCAGCAACCACTCCCGGCAGAACCGTTACTGCACAATCTCCGCAATGGTTCCGGCGCCTACCGTGTGGCCGCCTTCCCGAATGGCGAAGCGTAAACCTTTCTCCATCGCTACCGGCGTGATCAGCTCGATCACCAGGCTCACGTTATCGCCCGGCATCACCATTTCCGTTCCTGCCGGCAACTCGGCT